>Ga0335075_10006454_pt1 | contig 18118 bp, 12 predicted proteins | sample Lox_Sample_24_FD_206723 | JGI IMG/M metagenome (GOLD analysis project Ga0335075, IMG submission 206723) | Soil microbial communities from Loxahatchee National Wildlife Refuge, Florida, United States - Lox_Sample_2.4 | ecosystem: Environmental > Terrestrial > Soil > Wetlands | place: USA...
TGTCTGGAACGCTGTGGGTGGACGAGAAGGACATGGAAGTGCGGCGGCTGATTGCGCGGTTTGACGACAACTTCCACCTGGGCTTTGGGCTGTTCTCGGTTGGTAAAGGGAGCAACTTTACCTTTAGTCAAAAGCTGGTCAATAACGAACTATGGCTTCCCGTGGGTGCGCAGGCACATGTTGTGGCGCACGCATTTGGGCTAATCGGCTACCGGGCTGATGTGACGATCACGGACAGCGACTATCAGCGCTTTCAGGTGCAGACAGAGGAGACACCAAAGGCGAGCGTGGTGCAGTGAGGAAACCCGCCTCTGACGGGGCGGGTTTCGCGCCTGGCTGCAATCCTGCTACTGCTGGGGCGGCTGAGACGAGTTGTCAGGCGGAGGCATGTTGCCGCCCATGCCGTGATGCATTCTGTGCTCGCGCATCTGTGCCATCATCGCTTCGTACTTCTGTTTCTGCGTATCGTTGAGGACAGATTCGATTTTGCTCGAAGAGTCCTGCTGGATGGCCCTCATTTTTTGGTGGCGGTCCTGCTGGGTAAGGGACTGGTCCTGCCACAGAGCCTGCATCTGCTGCTGGCGGGATTCGAGAATGGGCTTAATCTGCGACTGCTGGTCAGAGGTGAGGTCGAGCTGTTTGGTCATGTGCTGGAGTTGCTGCTCCGGACTCATTCTGTGATGACCGTGCATGGGCATGGGCGCGTTTTGAGGCGGTGGCGCGGTATTGTCCTGGGCAAATGCTGCGCCGGCGGCGATTCCTAATGTGAGAAGGCCGGAAAGGGTGTAGATAGAGAGTTTGCGATACATAAATCTGCTCCTTCAGGGTTTGAAAGCCCGACAGAAAGGCGCTACGGCATTTTCAGAGATACTGTGACTTTTCGAGGATGGAGTAAGGCCGCCCTTCGCTGATGGTCGCGTCGGCCTGACTCTCCGGCATCGGAATACACCGTCTCTGAAAATGCTTTAGTTGCGTCCATATCCTAACGAGGACAGACGTGGATTAGCGTGGAAAAGTCGGTGCAGGCGACGAAATATGTCCAGCGCGCTAAGCAATTATTTCGTCCGGCGTGATTTATTTCACTCGCGGTTTTGGAGGCATGTCGACGAGATTGGTCCGGAGGCCGCAAGCCAGAAGGTCCTTGACGTGTTCGCCCGCTGGGGGCAGGTAAGCATATGCGAAGACGGCCTTATATTCGTACTCGCCGGGGTAGTTGCAATGCTGGCAACCAGGGCGATAGGCGAGTGCGGGATTGTCGTGCTCGCCGGAGGTCCACTGCACCTTTCCGTGCGCAGGAACGGTAATGTAGTGAGGGTCGGTCGAGGCGGATTTAGGCTGATAGGCAAAAAGCGAGCCGTGCTCATTGACGGCATCGACGAAGCTGCCTCCTGATCCGCTGGAGGCCCGCCAGAGCCACTTGTTGCCTACCTGCGCATACCAGTGCGTGCTGGAAGGTACGGGTTCGGCGAGGCGAATGGGCCTGGCGGTGTGGTTTTCAATTGTGAAGAGATAGCCAGAACCCCTCCCGGTGTGCAGATCGGCCAGATAGCTGGCGGAGAAGATAATTTGTCTCGAACAAAGTGGCACGTACGGGCCGGGATGGCGGATTGAGCCTTGATAGCCGCCGGCCCCGGCAGCGACGGAGAGCGAAAGCAACAAGAGACCGGTGACAGCAGGCGCAAATCGCTGGAGACGCAGCATGAGACGCTTCTAGTTCAAGCTTATAGGCAGGATGGGCCGGGGCGCGAGTTCCTAATCACAGAGATTGCCCGGACGGGACAACCAACGATTGCTCAGAGTCGCCTGGCTTCTTGATGTGTTCTTCAGTCAGCAGCAGCAGAAACTGCGGAGTGTTGAACAGCTTGGCGAAGCTCTTATCTTCCATGAGCTTTTTGTGATCGTTGAATCCGGCGATAAAGGCAAGGCGTAAGTAGTGGACGGCAGCATCAACCATGCCGGCCTGAGCGTAGAGTTCGGCCAGGTCATAGTTGAGCGTGATCTGCTCGTCCGGCGGACCCAACTCCTGCACGCGTTCGAGCGAGTCGCCGATGAAAACGTCAGGGTTGATTTTGAAGGCCTTGCGGTAGGCCGCCAGACCGCGTTTGTAGTTGTGGTCAGCAAAGTATGCCGTGCCGAGATTGCTGAAGAAGGACGCATTTTTGTGATCGAAGTGGATGGCCTTCAGGTAGTATTTCTCCGCTTTGTGGTAATTCTGCTGGCCGTAATAGACCGTACCGAGATTGTTGAGGGCTTCAGGGTATTTCGGTTTGATGGACAACGCCTTTTCATACTGCAGTTTTGCGATATCGAGCGCGTACATGTGCTGGTAGGCGATACCGATCTTGTTCCAAATGATGGCGCTACTCTGCGGCGCGTGTTGATAGGCCTCGATGGCGGCGAGGTAACGCTGGTGAATCATCATGAGGTCGCCGATCGTCTCCGGACTGATTGAAGCAGTATTCAGCTCCTCGGCCACGCTTGTGGGCTGCGTGAGTGACACATTCTGCGCGGAGGGGGAGTTCTCCTGACCAGGGCCATAAGCCAGATATGCAGGCGTGGAGGAAGTGGGAGGGTCGTGCAAACCAGCGGCGTAGACACTCGGCGCGATTAGAAGAGCAAAAGAAGGAGCGAGCAGGAAGAGCAAACTGCGCCTGGCGGCGGCCGGTAATGAAAGGATCGTTCGCATGTCAGCCTCCTAAAGGAAACTTCCGGAACCGGGCGAACGGCTATGCAGTATAATGCGCCTGTTTTGCGAAAAGTGCCAGTTTTATTGACTGCGCGGCACTGGCTGGAACCGTTGTTTCCGGGCCAAGGCGCTGCGCTAATTGCGTCGCGCACCCTAAAGGCCGAGGCGGCAGGGTGCTATCGCCAAGCGTTCAAAGGGAATATAGATGCCTGCCTGGGTGTTGACATCGTGAAACCTGATCGGGCGACGGGGAGCCGGCTGACGGGCGCTAATAGCCGGCGTCGTCGCGATAGGACATGTTTTCGAAGCGGGTGTACTTGGAGAAATAGGCGAGCTGAACGGAGCCGGTGGGGCCGTTGCGCTGCTTGGCAATGATGATTTCAGCCTTGCCCTCAGTGTCTGGGTCGGGCTGGCCGTTTTCGTCGCGGTTGTAGTAGCTCTCGCGATGGATGAAGGCGACGACATCGGCGTCCTGCTCGATGGAGCCGGACTCGCGAAGGTCGGAAAGCATGGGTTTTTTGTCCCCGCCGCGCTGCTCGGAAGCGCGCGAGAGCTGGGAGAGTGCGATGACGGGAACGTTCAGTTCTTTGGCCAGAGACTTGAGGCCGCGGGAGATGGATGACACTTCCTGGGTGCGGTTCTCGTAGCGTTTTTGACCGGGACCTCCAGCGGAGGCAGACATGAGCTGCAGATAGTCAATGACGACGAGGTCAAGGCTGCCCTGCACCTGGCGAAGACGGCGGGCTTTGGCGCGCATTTCTGTGAGCGAGATGCCGGGAGTGTCGTCAATGAAGATCCGGGACTCGACGAGGCGTTCAAGAGCAGCCGAAAGTTTGGAGTGGTCTTCGCGGCCGAGGAAGCCCTTTTGGATTTTCTGCGAGTCGACCTGTGCCTCTGAAGCGAGCATGCGGCGCAGCAGGGATTCCTTGCTCATTTCGAGCGAGAAAACGGCGACGGTTTTGCCGCTGTGCACTGCGGCGTTTTGTGCAATGTTGATGGCCCAGGCGGTCTTGCCCATGGAAGGGCGGGCAGCGATGATGATGAGCTCGGAGTTCTGGAGCCCGCTGGTCATGCGGTCGAAGTCATCGAAATGCGTCGCAAGGCCGGTGATCTCGCGGCCTTCCTTGTAGAGATTGTCGATGGTGCCGAAGGAGCCTCGGACAATCTCCGGAATGGCAGCGAAGCCGCGGGTGATTCCCTTCTCTGTGACTTCGAGCAGGGAGGATTCTGCGGCATTGAGGACTTCGAGGGCTTCTTCGCTCTGATCAGCAGCTCGACTGATGGATGTAGAGCAGATATTGATGAGTTGGCGGAGAAGCGATTTATCCTTGACGATGCGGACGTATTCTTCTATCGAAAGGCGACGAGGCAGACCCTCAGTGAGCGAGGCGAGGTAGGCGACACCACCGACGGCCTCGACCTCCTTGCGGCGCGAAAGCTCCTCGGCGAGGGTCACGATGTCGACGGCGCGGCTGGCGTCGATCAGCTCGGCCATTCGGGCAAAAATGCGCTGATGGGAGTCGAGGGCGAAGTCCTCGGGATGGAGCCTCTCGGCTGCTTCATTGAAGGCGTGGTTCTCAAGCAGTATGGCGCCGAGGATGGAGCGCTCGGCATCGATGGATGCGGGAAGGCCGCGCTCGAAGGAGACGTCTGCCGGGGTTGCCATGGAGATAGTTTAGGACGGAAATGGGGTTAAACGACCCCTGATGAAATCGAGCTTTTTGTGTGTGAAACGGGCCGAGTGTAGAGCCGGCCATTTATCATGATTAGAAAAGGGTTTGAGGAAGATGAAGAAGTTACTGCGTTGTTTGACTGCCGCAGCCTGCGTGCTAATGGCAGGGTCTGTTCCTACAGTTGCGTTGGCGCAGCAGAGCGTCCAGCAGCCACCACTAATCAGCGAATTCCAAAAGATTGAAGACCAATGGAGTACTTCGCTGGTGAAGCAGGACCAGTTCACCCTGGAGACTATTTTGTCGCCGACATTCGTAGGCGTCTCGTCAGCGGGCCAGGTGATGACGCGGAACCAGGTAGTGGCTTCCATGTTTGAGAAGGAGGTTCCGCAGGTGACGATGATGGAGCAGCGCGTGGTGAATGTGCGCATTATTGAAGACATCGCCATTGTGGACGGGACCTACATCGAAGAAACCAAACTGAATGGCGTCAAGCGTGAACAGCGTGGCGTCTTCACGCATATTTATGAGCACGTGCGCGAGGTATGGAAGTGCGTGCAGTCGCAACGTACGGCGCTCCCGATTGAAGTTCAGGAGGCGAAGAAAAAGAAGAAATCCGAGAAGGCGAGCAGCGCCTCGGAGCCGTTCCATATTCCTCTGTTTTACAAGGGGGCCAAATCGACCAAGCAGGACACGGGTCAGACAGGTCCGAACCAGTAGGCGCGACTGAGATGAGGGGTCGACCTGTATGGGCGGAAATCTCCCGCTCGAAGCTACTGCACAATTTTGACTTGTTGCGCACGCTCGCTGCGCCGGCAGAACTGCTGGCCGTGGTGAAAGCGGATGCGTACGGGCACGGAACCGTTGCGTGTTCGCGAGCGCTCGCGGAGCACGGCGCGAAATGGCTGGGCGTGACGGATGTTGACGAGGGTGTCCGCGTGCGTGCCGACTGCCTGAAGGCCGGTGCGACTGATGTGGGAATTCTGGCGATGGGCGGCCTATGGCGAGGTGACGCCGAGACAGCGCTCGCGCATGGAATTACTCCTGTGGTGTGGGAGACGGTTCATCTGAAGGAAGCGGCCAGCACGGGACAGCCGATGGGTGTGCATCTGGAGATTGACACTGGGATGTCGCGCCAGGGTGTGCAGATGGTGGGTATCCCGAAGCTTTTGGAGAAGCTACAGAAGGTTCCGCAACTGCGCCTGGACGGAGTGATGACCCATTTCCACTCGCCGGAAATACTGGAAGGAACGGCGACGGCGGAGCAATTTGCCCGTTTTATAACTGCGATAGATACAATTTGCGCGTCCGGATTCAGGCCTCGATGGATTCATGCCGGGAACTCCGCGACGCTGCTGGAACCGGGCGCGGGCGCACTAGTGAAGCTGGCAGAAAAGCATAGCGCGAAGGCGATGCTGCGACCGGGGCTGGCGCTGTATGGGTATGCGCCGCGGTTTATAGGGGGAGCGCAACCAGAATGTGCCGGTGAACTGAAGCCGGTGCTGGCATGGAAGACGCGGGTGGCTTCTTTGCGAACGATCGCAAAGGGCGAGACGGCAGGATACTGTGCGACGTTTCGTGCTGAGCGGGCAACGCGGCTGGCATTGCTGCCCGTAGGTTATGCCGATGGAGTGAACAGACGGCTGTCCAATCGAGGGGCCGCGCTGATACGCGGCAGGCGCGCGGCGATTGCCGGCCGGGTCTCGATGGACCTGACAATTGTGGATGTGACGGATGTTCCCGGAGTTGCCATCGGCGATGAGGCGGTGCTGATTGGCGAGCAGGGAGCAGAGTCAATCACCGCGTATGAGCAGGCCGACATTGCCGGGACGATTCCTTACGAGGTTCTTTGCAGCATCAACGCGCGCGTGCCTCGGGTGATGGTGGACTAGAACGCCGTGAGTTTATACGCACGATGGATGTATCGCTGGGAAACGGCCCTGACGACACGCGATGAGAATCGCGTGGTGCGGCCGGTGGATTGGGGTTTTGACTGGCTGGAGGACTTCGTAGAGTCGGCCGGACTGCGGGAGCGGCTGGCAACGTCTGCAAGCAAAGAAGACGCAATGAATGCGCTCAATGCTGCGATTATCGACCGCAGCGACAGCTTCTTCGGCTATGAAACGCCAAGGGATTTTGAGCTTGAGGAGCGGCATCCGGAACTATTTCCGACCAATGTTCGCCCGGAGACATTGAAGCACGATGCCGAGTTGAAGCAGAAGGCCGCCGAAGGAAAGCTCGAAAAGGTGCAGTTCCTTCGCTTTACCTCTCCAGTACGGACGCCGTATCCGGAGAATGACCGGGTGAATGCGCGGTGGTACCCGGCGCCGACTGAGAAGCAGGCAGGCAAGCCGAAGCAGGCCATTGTGGTGATGCCGCAATGGAACGCAGACGCCTTCAGCCACAACGTGTTGTGCGCGCTTTTCAACCGCTTCGGAATTTCGGCTCTCCGGCTGAGCAAGCCTTTCCATGACATTCGGCGCCCGGCGGAACTGGAGCGGTCAGACTATGCTGTGAGCTCGAACATCGGGCGTACGATTTCAGCCTGCCGGCAGGCCGTGATAGATATTCGCTGCTGCCTTGACTGGTTGCAGTCGCAAGGATACGAGCAGTTTGGAATTCTGGGAACGAGTCTGGGTTCGTGCTACGCGTTTCTTGCGAGTGCACATGATCCGCGATTGCGGGTGAATGCATACAATCATGCTTCGACAGCGTTTGGGGATGTGGTGTGGACTGGACAGAGCACCCGGCATATTCGGCAGTCCTTTGAAGATGCGGGATTGACGCAGGAGGGGTTGCGTTCGATGTGGCGCGCGATCAGTCCGGTGAGCTATATGCGGCGTTTTGCAGCGCACTCGAAAAAAGTGCTGGTGGTGCATGCGCGCTATGACCTCACGTTTCTTGAGGAGTATTCGCTGGAGGTGCTGCGGAATTTTGCCGAGCTTGGCGTTGATTTTGTGTCGAAAGTATTGCCCTGCGGGCACTACACAACGGGCGAGACGCCATTCAAATTCATTGATGGATGGTATCTCGGGTCATTTGTGTATTCTGCCTTTAAGGAGATGGCTGCTGCCGGCGGAAGCGGCCAGGAGCGGGGTAAAGGGTTGTATCGGCTGTAAGGGAGACAGTGGAGCCCACTCGCGATCAGCAAGTCGCTGGAATTTAAAGAACTTTAGTAACAATTACTTGCAAAGTCTGGTACACTGTCTGCGCGTCAGGTCCGAACCGGAATTCCGGCAGTTCTGTGCTGAGCAGGGTTGTCTTCACCTTCCGTTTCCTCCAGCGCAATCCAATCAGGAAATAGCAACAAAATGGAACAAGGTACCGTGAAATGGTTTAACGACGCAAAGGGGTTCGGCTTCATCTCCCGCCAGAATGGGGAAGATGTCTTCGTGCATTACTCGGCCATTACAACAAGTGGCTTCAAGAGTCTGCAGGAAGGTCAGGCCGTTCAATTCAACGTCGTGAAGGGGCCGAAGGGCTGGCAGGCATCCGACGTCCAGCCTCTCTAAATGACGCACGCAGTTTAATTACGTTAGCTGGAGAATTACCGGCAAGGGCGAGCTCAGGCTCGCCTTTGCTGCCTAGTTAAAGGCCGATATTTATTCGCCCGAGTGATCGCAAAGTGTGGCGCAGGATCTTTCCTGTGCCTAATTTCATTTAGAAACTGGCTTCGAACGTGTGGAAACGGCGCTCAAGCTCCCATTCCTGCTGCGCTTTCTGACTGCCGGCAATGAAGCGAGCACAGGCGCCGGATGGTGTTTTTCGGCCCAGCTGTCCGGCGCAGACAGCTACCGGCTTGTCGAGCGTTTCCGGAGTAGTCTTCTGCCAGAGACTTGCACCGGGCAGGAAGGCGTGCTCGATGCTGGTGCGCACCATCTTCTTTAGGTCGAGGTAAGTGAGCGGGTACGTCTCTGCGGCGCGGACGTATTCGTGGGTGAGGTCGATGCGAGAGACCCCCTCGTCATCGGTCGCCAGCGCGACGGGAACACTGTACTTGCGATAGATCATGAAGGGATGATCATTACCCTCGACGTTGAGGATGACGGCGTTGCTGGTAAGGCATATCTCGACCATGACATGCTTGTCGGCCATTTCGCGGAGCAACTGGTAGGGGTGATTCTCATACATAATGTCCACGCCGTGGCCGATGCGCTCCGCCTGGGCCACCTCAACAGCATCGCGGATATGAAAGCTAAGCCCGGCTGGAGGAACCATGCCGAAGGCCAGTTCTCCGGCATGCAGCGTGATGTGTACGTTTGGATAGAAGGGGTGGAGCGCACGGATCATCTCCATGTGCATGTGATAGTCGCGCATGGAGAAGTAGGAATCCTCAGGCTGCACTAGATTGATGGCGACGATGTGCGGATCAGTGGATGCGGCTTCAAAGCCGAGAAGAATCTGCGCGAAGACAACCGGTGGCGGCTTGTCGCGCAACACCTGATATATGTAGCGGATCTCCACCTTGCAGGCGGGTTGAGCATCCGGCTGACCGCAGTGCTCAACCTGCTCGCGGTCGCGCTCGGCCTGATCGAAATGCGCCTGGGCCGCGGGGACGAATTTTCGGAAGCCAGCGTCTAGAAGCTGCTGGCGGTATTGCACGAAGTTGGGATCGAAGCCAATCTTCTTTGCCAGGTCCGCGGCCTGGGAATAGCTGGGCGTGTTCATCAGCTCAAGGTACTGCTCATTTTGTGCGGCAGCGCGCGTGGCAACCTCGTTGATCAGCTCGCCGGTGTGCGACTTGCCGGCATCAGCAAAGCGGTCGAAGGTGGCGAAGAACTGGTCGTGGCCTGAATCGGCGGTTGAGGGGACAAAGGTGCGCATGGAGAAGGCGTCTACCAAATGGTCGTACAAATCCTGATTCAGCGGGGCCTGGCTGGCGGGAACTTCTCCGGACTTGCAAGCGCCGTTGTCGGGCTCTGTGAAGGAAAGACTCTTGAGATTAACGCAAAGATGTTCCTCACCGGCGTCGCGAATCCACGTCTCGGCATAGATGGCGCCCGAAAGATGAATATGCAGATCGCCTCCCTTGGGCATGCGGTAGAGAAAGGCACGGAGGGCAGGCGGCCCCATTTTGCGGGCTTCATTGAAGGCTGCGGCGGTGCGAGCTTCAGCGCCGGCCGCAGAGGTGATGGTGGCGTTTTGTGCATGAGCGTGAAGCGCAGCAGGCATCGCCGCAAAGAGAAGGAGAGGGCAAAGCAGATAGGTGCGTAGGCTGCGTGTCATTCGGTTGTCCTTGAACGAAAGGCGGTTCTGAAAAGTTTAAGCCAGACGTGGTGAATCTTCGTGCCTGGCAGTGAAAATCGAGGGCATTAGTTGGCGATTCACGGGTTTGGCCTTTGCTATACTGAGGAGGGTTGTATTGATGATTCATCGCTTCGGCGGCTGGCCATTGTGCCGCCCGGAAAGAATCTCAGCGCAAGCCTTCTAACAACCTCCCGGTTGCCCTTGGACCTCAAACACCAAGGCCAGATAGCTCAGTGGTAGAGCGCGGCCCTGAAAAGGCCGGCGTCGGCGGTTCGATCCCGTCTCTGGCCACCACTTTCCAATGGACTTACGCGATACGTCCCCTTTCTCCGAGAGGCCCGGTTGGTCCTTGGCCTGTCAGCTCCAACCCCCTCCCTGCGGGCGGTTCCCCGCTTTTCGCAGCCCCAGGTCCGTGTTAGATTCCTCAGCCGGCAGGGGCCTAACTCCGCGTCCCATACGGCACATATCTATCGGCTTGGGGGAACTTGGGGCTACTCCGTCGCATCACATTCGATGAGAGGAGCTGATCGAGCAGCGCCTCGCGCAAGCGTTTTATGGAGAAGCCAGTATGCAAAATCTTACGTCAGAAGCCCCCCGCTTTTGCCAAGTGAGACTTCACACCCCTCAGACGCTATTCGCAAAAGCCAGAGTTCGTTTTCCCATTTATCTTTTAGGCGTGGCGCTGTTGTGTTTGCTGACGCCTACCTTGCACGCGCAGTTCCGCACTTCGATTCAGGGTGTTGTGACCGATCCGACGGGAGCGGTCATCCCGGGCGCAACCCTTACTCTCAAGAACCTTGCTACGAACCAGATCTACACGCGGACCAGCGATGGCGCCGGTGTCTACAACTTCAATGCCCTTCCCCCCGACCACTTTGTATTAACGGTGGAGAAGGAAGGCTTCCAGAAAAAGGTTCTCGATCAGCTACAGTTGATTCCTGAACAGGTCAACGGGATAAATATCCAGTTGGAGCCGGGCGCCGTAGCTACGACAGTTACCGTCAACGGCTCGACGATACCAGCCCTGGATACCGAGACTGCGAATGATCAACGGACAATTTCAGAGAACGAAATCCAGCACATGTCAGTCTACGAACGCGACCCGCTCAGCCTCATTCGACTGGCTCCCGGAGTGCTTGCTGACGGGGCACAACAGGGCGGAGGCGGCGGATTCCAGGCTCCGGGCACGCAAACCGGGGCTTCCTCGGGCGGCGGCGGCAACCTGGGGCACTCGAGCAGTATCTTTGCCACGGAGAATGGAGCTTCAGCAAACACCAATGGCGGCCAGTTCGAAACCAACGGATACAGCGTCGACGGTATCAGCACGGAAAGTGCTGTCTGGGGTGGAGCGACAGTCATTACTCCAAGTGAAGACTCAATCGCAAACCTCAAAATCGTCACGAATGCATATGATGCTGAATACGGCCGCTTCTCGGGCGCCCGGACCGAAATCACTTCCAAGAGCGGCAGCAACCATCTTCACGGCAGCTTCTTCATCCAGATCACACGTCCCGGGCTGAATGCGTATCAATCATGGAACGGTCCGCAGTCCGTGAAGGCATTCAACCCCACAACCGGAGCTAAGCTAACTCCTGCCGAGCGCGGCCTGCTTCGCGATGAGGACCGCTACAACCAGCTCGGCGGCAGCATAGGCGGTCCCATTTGGAAGAACAGACTCTTTGCCTTCTTCTCCTACGAGGGCCAAAGCCAGACAATCCCTGCCACCAGCACACAGTGGTTTCCGACCACTGCATTTGCGTCGTTGGCGCCCGCAAATAGCATCTCGTCCACCTATCTCAAATTCCCCGGAGCGGCTGTTGCCGGAACCGTAATCGGCTCGGTAACCTGCGCGGATGCCGGGCTCACCGAAGGCGTAGATTGCAACACGATCGCTGGTCAGGGATTGAACATCGGGTCACCGCTCACGACCGGCCTGGGCAAGCAGGACCTTACTTACGTGAGTTCCGCCAACCCCGGCGTTGGCAGCGGACTCTCGAACGTTCCTGATATTACGCAGTACACCATAAGCAACCCCACAACCAGCGACTTTAAACAGTACAGCGGGAGGCTCGACGCACAAATAACCCAAAATGATCATGCTGCCTTTGTGATCTATTGGGTGCCTTCCAGTTTGACCCGGTTAAACGGCGGCCTGGGTTATCAGCTCTTCAACCACGACCAGGTCAACGACGCCTTCACGGTCATCTGGAACCACATCTTCTCGCCAACCTTCCTGAATGAGGCGCGAGCCAACGCCGCGGGCTGGCGCTGGAACGAGCTTGCCAGCAATCCGCAGGCTCCATTCGGCCTTCCGCAGGACTCTGTCTCGCAGTCCGGGAACATAACCATAGGCTACCTCGGAGTGGCAGCGCCTTCGCATCTGGACCAATGGACATATGGCTATGACGACGTGGCTACCAAGATCCTGAACACGCAGACGATGAAGTTCGGCTTTGATTTCACGAAGCTCTACTATCTGAACGACCCGATCGGCGCGCCGAACTTCACCTTCTACAACATCTGGGACTTCCTCAATGATGCTCCTGAGGCCGAAGGCGGGCCGTTTCAGGCGACCACCGGCATCCCCGGCGGCTATCGCAACGATAACCGCGAGAATATGTGGGGAGTTTTCTTTCAGGACTATTGGAAGGTCCGTCCTAACCTCACCTTGAGCGCCGGACTTCGGTACTCCTACTTCGGGCCGCTTACCGATAAGAGCAACAACATGGGTGTTCTCACGTTCGGCAGCGGCAGCAGCCTCTTGACCGGTATTACAATCCGTACCAGAATCGGTGCCTGGAATGCGCAAAAGCTTAACTTTGGGCCACAGGTCGGCTTCAACTGGAGTCCGGGCTGGTTCAATAGCAGGGTGGTCTTGCGCGGCGGTTATGGACTGAACTACAACCAGGAGCAGATTGCAAACGCGAATGCCAATGACGGCAACCCGCCGGGAACCAGTTCTGTCCCGGGGACCAGCACGAGTCCGACGAACATCAATCCGAACATCCTCTATGCGGTTTCCTCCAGTCCAAGCAACATCAATGGTTATCCGCCGAATCCGAGCGTGATTACCACATTTAATTCGGCCGGTCTGCCGACGGCAGGTGGCGCAAACCTGAGCGCTCTGCCCGTAAATCTGCCCACGCAGTACGTAGAACACTATTCGCTCCAGACGGAGATGGATTTAACGCACGGATGGGTGGCGACTCTTGGCTATCTCGGCAGCTCTGGACACCACCTTATGTACAACTATGACGCGAACGGTTATGGGACCATCCTGGGAGCGTCGCTGAACCCTCTGGTAAACAGCGTCAACACCTTCGGCAGCCAGGGCAAATCGAACAACAACATGATGGTCGCTGATATTAAACACCGGTTCTCAGATACCTTCTCGGCGGAAGCGCAGTATACCTGGGCTCATAGTTTCGACACCAACTCGGGTCCATACTTCCGCTCACCTTATCTGTACAACACCCAGTACTCCTACGGGCGGTCGGATTTCGACATTGCAAATTACTTCAAGTTGTTTGGTATCTGGCAGCCGGCCTTCTTCCACGGCCATGACTGGAAGGAGAAGGTCATCGGGGGATGGACGATCAGCGGAATCATGACTCTCCATTCCGGTTATGGATGGACTCCGGTTTATACGGCCCCGCACCAGATTTACTGCAACGAGTGCAACTATGGATACCAAAGCCTGCGCCCGTATTACAACGGCAGAGGCGGCCTTAGCACCAGCAACAAGGCATTCGAGACCGGAAGCAACTTCTCCAACCCCGGCACGGCGAATACCGGCACAAATAACGATCAATTCATGAACAATTACTTCACGGTTCCGAACTATGCCAACGCCATTGCAGACAATCCCGGACAATTCGCAACTGCCTTCATTCCACCGCCGGGAATCGGGCGAAACGCCTTCCCCGGCCCGGGTTACCGCGACGTCGATCTGAACCTGGCGAAAGCATTCGGCTTGCCCAAGATGCCAGTACTCGGGGAAAACGCCAATTTAGAGTTTAAGGCCAACTTTCTCAATGCCTTCAATCTTCTGAACATCAACCCAAGCAGCATATCGACCAACATTGCAAGTTCCAACCTTGGTCAGGCGTCGAGCGCTCTCGGATCGAGAATCATCACTTTCCAGGCCCGCTTCAGTTTCTAACTCAATCCAGGGGGTGCGTTGAATAACGCACCCTCGCTCACTTTAAAGCGTGTTGCCTCGCCGGTTCAGCCTCCAACTGTGCTCTGGTGGTAATCGGATGGGCTCGCCAGGACTTAGCTATGCTGCGAAGGTATCTGTTGTCCGCCGCTGTGTTGGGCTTGAGCGCCTCTCTGGCGATCTGTCATCCGTTGTCTGCCCAGGAGCGGATCCAAGTCGACGCCACGGCGCAGACCACGCCCTTTCCACATTTCTGGGAGCAGATGTTCGGCTCAGGCCACGCCAACCTCGCCATGCGCGAGAGCTACCGCGACGACATGCGCGCCGTAAAGCAGGTCACCGACTTCGACTACGTTCGCTTCCACGGCATCCTCGATGACGAAAACGGCGTCTACAAGGAGGACGATTGCGGCCATCCTGTATTCAACTGGGCCTATGTCGATCAGATCTATGATGGCCTGCTGAAGCTCGGCGTCCGCCCGTTTGTAGAAATCAGCTTCATGCCCAAAAAGCTCGCCTTCAACCCCGACGACCTTCATGTCTTCTGGTACAAACCGAACGTCTCACCTCCCAAGAGCTGGGAGAAGTGGGACGAGCTCATCACCGCCTTCGCGCAGCACCTCGTCGACCGCTACGGCATCAACGAAGTCTCACAGTGGTACTTCGAGGTCTGGAACGAGCCCAACATCGACTTCTGGGGAGGCATACCCCGCCAGCAGTCCTACTTCGATCTCTACGCGCATACCGCGCGCGACCTCAAGCGCGTCAGTCCACGCCTCCGCGTCGGCGGTCCGGCAACGGCAGCAGCTTCATGGATTCCAGCGTTTTTGAAATTCACTGAGGAAAATCATGTTCCTGTCGACTTTGTCTCAACGCATGGCTATGCCGACGACACAGTCGAGAATCTCTTTCATAACAATGCCCCTGTCCCCATGGACGACCGCGTGTGCGATGCCGTAGCCAAAGTAAGAAAACAGATCAAGTCCTCCGCTACGCCTGATCTTCCACTCTTCTGGACCGAGTGGAACGTGCAGGGCATGGACGAATCGCGCGACACTATCTTCGTTGGCCCGGCGCTTGCCAACACCGTCCGCCAATGTGACGGCCTCGTCAATATGATGTCCTTTTGGACCTTCTCCGACGTATTTGAAGAGGGAGGCCCAATCGCAAAACCCTTTGAAGGAAACTTTGGGTTGCGCGCCAAGGGTGGGATCAATAAGCCAAGCTATTATGCATTTGCGCTGCTGCATGAACTGGGTAATGAGCGCTTGCCGAATCCATCACAGGATGTGATTGTCACAAAGAAGTCTGATGGGGGCCTGGCTATCGCTGCTTGGAACCTTGTCGATCCGGGTCAGCAAGGTACAACACGCACGATGGAGATAGATTTTCGTGGGATTTCTCCACACGCTCAAGTTACGCTGCAACGCGTCGACAGTGACCACAGCAATGTACTCAAGGATTATGCCGCCATGGGCAAGCCTCTGGATCCGACACCTGCGCAGGTAAATGAACTGAATCGCGAAACAGCGCTGGCGCCGCCAGAGCATGAGGCGCTCGAAAACGGCGAGTTAAAATTGACTCTGACACCGAATGCCTTGATTCTCGTCAAGCTTGCACCCTAGACGCAAGACGAAGTAACCCTCTGGAGCCTTTCCCGCGTACCCGTCCGGCAGGAAGAGATATTTACGACCCCTCCACTTGTCGGGGCATCCGACCCCGACGGTCCGTTGAAGCCATGCAATTTGTGCTTTCGGGGGTCGCGTCCTGGGGATTCGGAATGTCCAGTTCACTCCGAACGCCAGCGTGTGTCCGAGCGGGCGAGCTTTTGCATCGTACTCCCAGTAATACTTTGGATGTGAAATTCAGGCCGGGTAATTTGGGTTTGGGAACGTAATAAAAAATATTCTCCACAACCCCGACTGCGGCTATCGACTGACTCAACAGCTGCGCTACACTGACACTCACGCTGGTACGGAACATCGGGCACGCCACAGTCCGCGCACAAAGCCGATCGGGTGTCCTGCTGTCCCATGTTCACGTGAGTTTCCATTCGTTCGCGCTGGTACGGCTTTCCAGGGGCTCGAAGGATGCCAGGAATACTGGAAAATCGACGATTTTGGTTGAGTATCGTGCTCGGCCTCGGATTCATCGGGGTGTACGTAACCGCGCTGCAACGAAATATTCACGAAAGAAGCGAACGGTCGTTGGAGTTGACCAACAACGTAACCGCGGCCAACCGTGTCGACGTTGACGTTACCGTGATAGGAGCAGACCCAACGACGCGAGAATTGACCGCACGGCTCCGCTTCCAGCTAATGGGCGACATCGCCAAGGACGTGGCAACACCCAAGGTTGATCTGCGATTCATCGTGAACAACTCCGTCGGACAGCGGGTCTTCCAATTTCCCAAGGGGGAAACGATCAGCCAGATCGAAGTGGTGCTTCCGATGGCTGGAGACATCAACCGATATCCTTTCGACAAGTATGAGACGGATCTATGGTTGTTGATGTACCAGCCGGATAAGTCGAAAGGACCCAAGGCGCCACCGCCACCGCCGGCAGCACTCCCAACGCCAGCGCGGAAAACACCGGCGGCGCCATCAACAACTTCAGCGGGCTCGGACCTCGCGGAGGTCGCGGCAACCAATATCGCAACGTTCCCCAACCGGCAGGTCCCGATCTCCATCTCAGTGTCGGCTTCGACTCCCGGTATGAAATATACCGGTGAAGTAATTCGCAGCAACGACATCCCTGCCACGTGTGTCCGCCTGGACCTAAAGCGTCCATATAACTTGGTCAATGCCTCCATCACTGTTATGTGCCTGATGATGGGCATCGCGCTTAGTATCGTGGCAATGGCTCTGACGGCGATAGTTTCCCGCGGCGAGAAGCTGGATGTTTTGCCTCTTTCCTTGTCCATAGGGCTGATTTTTGGATTGCCGGCTCTGAGAAATATCCAGCCCGGCGTTCCTCCAGTGGGGGTCCTTGGGGATTACTTCTCATTTGTATGGGCAGAGATCTTTGTCGCGGCGGCGGCGATCATCATGGCGTTGACATGGGTGTTCAATAAGAAAAAGAGCCCAGATTCGAAGCGGTAGATATACTCGAAATCACTGTCCCCCGACTCAGAGCCGGGCTGGAAGTACCTCAGCGGGACAAGTGTTCGCCAGCGGGTTCCTCGCCTAGGCTTCGCTGGCTGGAACTCAACGTGCCGGTCACCGGTGCAGTGCTTGCCCTCCAATCTGCCCGCCACACCCTGAAGCGACAAGACATCTGGGGCAAGTGTCTGATTCACTGTTTGAGCGGGAGGGTCGGATGTATGTGTCTAGGCAGAATATCCAACTACCGCGAAGTGTAACTGTAAATGCCTTCTGACGATAGGACGCGTTATGAAGATTTCAGCCGTATTTGCCTCCTGCATACTTCTTGTTGCTACGCCCCTCTTTGCGCGCACCAAGACCGACGTGCTCATCATGAATAACGGCGACCACCTGACCTGCGAGATCAAGGGCCTGGACGCGGGCGTGCTGTATGTCAGTCTCGATTACGTAAGCGGCACAACCTCAGTTGATTGGTCGAAAGTACGTCGCGTGGAAAGCAAGCAGCTGTTCATGGTGAAGACAGAGGATGGTTCTGTTTTCACCGGATCGTTGTCCACACCGGAGACTGGAGGTACCCGACCAGTGAGCATCGAGGTAGCGGAGAGCGCCGAGAAAAGCGTGGTGCTGGAACAGAAGAAGATCGTGACCCTTAACGAGACCTCGAACCGCTTCTGGCAGCGATTCAACGGCAGTATCAACTCGGGGTTGATCTATTCCAAGGGCAATCAGTCGACGCAATACACGTTTGGAGCGCAAGCCCAATATCCCCGTGAGCGGTGGGGGGCCGGCGCGTCATTCAATTCCACACTTGCAGGAAGCACCGGGGCGACGACATCCACGCGCAATAACGGAACGTTCTACGTCCGCCGCCTTCTGCGCTGGAACAACTGGTTTTACACAGGGGTGGGTGACTTTCTGCAAAGCTCGGAGCAGGGTATCGCGCTTCAGTCCAACGTTGGCGGCGGCATCGGTCGCTTTTTGAAGAACACCAACCGGTCGATGATTGCACTGGTCGGCGGCCTGGCTTGGCAGAACACACGGTACTCCCAGTCCGGCGGCATTCAAGAAACACAAAATACTACAGCCGCACTGGCCGGTGCGGAGATGCAGTTCTTCAAGTTCAACAAGACCAACCTGACAGTCTCCGCGAGCGCGTTCCCGGCGCTCTCGGAGCCCGGACGTGTCTACGTGAACACGAATGCGACCTATTATGTAAAGTTTTTCGGCAACTTCACCTGGAACTTGTCATTTT
>Ga0335075_10006455_pt1 | contig 18118 bp, 11 predicted proteins | sample Lox_Sample_24_FD_206723 | JGI IMG/M metagenome (GOLD analysis project Ga0335075, IMG submission 206723) | Soil microbial communities from Loxahatchee National Wildlife Refuge, Florida, United States - Lox_Sample_2.4 | ecosystem: Environmental > Terrestrial > Soil > Wetlands | place: USA...
GCTCTTGCCGGCCCGGTAGAACGAGAGAGGAGCGAGAAGCTCCCTCGCCGGTCATATCTGACGATTCACCGAGAACCATTAAAGCTAAGTCGGAGTCTCTAGCTGCTTGAACTGCTTTGGCGAATTCTGCCTGGGCCTGGGCGTCGCCCCATGGTTCCTGGCCCTTTCCCCTCAGCGCTGCGAATGGGGAAGGAAATTTGCGACTGATCTGGACGCCTGGGGCATATTCAACATCTGTATTGGGTCTCAAGCTACCGCGGATCCCGCTCAGGACCGTCACGTTCTCCTTCACATCGTTCGCAAAAGTCCAAGAGCCTTGCACATCCCACTTAGAATCTGCAAGAGGGCCAATGACCGCGATCTTTTTGTACACGGATGGTTTTAGGGGTAGGAGGCCTCCATCATTTCGCAACAACACAGCAGATCGTTCGGCCGCTCTTAGTTCCTCAGCTCGGTGATCCGGATTATCGAGGATTTGCTTCACGGCAGATACATCTACATATGGGTGTTCAAACAAGCCAAGCCGAATCTTGGCTTCGAGGATTGGGCGAACCGCGTTATCGAGCTGCGCAGCGGTGATGCGACCCTCTTTAAGGGCAGATGGAAGGTACGTTCCATAATCGGTGCTTCCGACGGCCATTTCCATGTTGACGCCAGCTGTGAAGGCACGAACCGCAGCGTCTGCACCATCCATCGCAAAGCCATGCGTTACCAGGTTTTTTACGGCATCAGAGTCGCTGTCGACAAATCCTTGAAAGTGCCACTGATCTCTTAGTACATCGTGCAGTAGCCACCGGTTGCCTGTAGCCGGAACGCCGTTCAGGTCCATGTAAGCGCTCATGATCGTCCCGGTTCCGGCATTCACTGCGCTGTGAAACGGAGGAAAATAAACATTCCAAAGTTGATCGTCAGAGATATCGACAGCATCGTAATCGCGACCACCCTCGGCGGCTCCATATCCGGCGAAGTGCTTGGCGCAGGCCATAATATGGTTCGGAGCCCCAAGGTACTCTCCTTGAAAACCTTTCACCTGTGCAGCAGCCATTGCTGAACCAAGGTACGGATCTTCCCCCGCGCCCTCGACGATTCTCCCCCAACGGGGGTCCCGTGTGATATCTACCATCGGAGCGAAGGTCCAATCGATTCCGACAGCCCGTGCCTCGTCGGCTGCAACTGCCTGCGTCTTTTCAACCATGGAAGGATCCCATGAGGCTGCCATGGCGATTGGCACCGGGAAAACCGTTCGGAAACCGTGAATCACATCGAGCCCAAACAATAGAGGAATGTGGAGCCTCGACCCTTCGACAGCAGCTCGTTGCAACGTATTGATCTGAGAGGGATCCATGAGGAACAACACGGAACCTATCTCACCATCACGGACATGCGTCTCTAAGCTTGCGCTCGTGGCGAAGGCAAACGTCTGGCTGAGCTGTCCGATCTTCTCATCTGCAGTCATCCGTTTGAGCAAATTGTCTGCCCGAGTCTCGACGGCTTCGTCGCTAGGCCGCACTGGTACCTGTCCTGCAATTGCGGAGGGCCTTAACACAAGCGGAATGATTACACCGAGGGCCAGTAGCTTCCCACATCTAGAAGCTGCAATGCGCAATCTAAGCATTGGTTGAATCACGGTTTCAGTTACCTTTCGGATTTCCGTTCTTTTTCCCATCTCCTGCCATCAGACCCACAACCTAATTCTTCTTGTCGAAAATCAGCCGCTGTTCGGTATCCATGAACGTGGAATGTCCTTCCACAAGCACAATGAGCTGCGATCCATCAGCCGATAGAAACAGGCGCTGCTTCGTGGAACTGCCAAAAGCTGCAATTGTCTCGTGGATCTCTAAGGTGCACCCTTGCCAGACGGCGCTCACTTTTTCCGGCACTTCTGGAATTCCGGGGAATGCCGACGGCATCTTTATGTCGTGTTCCTTTCCATCTGCGGCGAATTCCATGGTTGTTTTCGTGTCTGGCAAAGGGATCCCCACCATCGTGGCGTGGGCGTAGCTGTCAGTGATAGACACGAGCCCGTCTTTGAGATCGATCTTTTTCAATAATTGGTAATTGCTTGACGGGTGTTCGGTCCCCATGAAACTCTTTGCCACATTCAGATTCCATGTTCCATCAAAATTCTTGTCTTGCGCCATCGCGTTTGATCCTGTCAGTCCCGCCAAGAGTACTAAGGTAGAGAGTCTGTCCATCCTCATGTCGAATCTCCAATCCGAACAATTACTGCTTTGTGATTTCGAGTAATGCCAAGCCATTGGGTGGAAGTTCAACCGAGACCTCTGCGGACGCTCGGTCGCCAATCAGCGGGTGAATTTCAGGTTTGGGGAGTTCGGCGGCAGCTCGGAGCTGTGCAATCTGGTCAGCGGTCGGATACCTCGGGCTTCCCATTTCATGCCACTTCGGAATCGCTGAACCGACTTGCTCGTTTACCTGTCTGATCGAGATGGACCGACCCACCAACCCATTCAGGTTTAGGCGGAAGTGCCTGGCTTCTCCCTTTGATTGGCTAGAACCGCTCGTTGCGGCAAACGGGTTACCATTTGCGACGTCTCCTGCGGCGGCCGGAATCAAGTTCCAAAGCAGAATAGCTTCGCTTCCGTCCGAGCGGCGTGTTGCCAAGATCGGCCCAGGGGCGGATTGCAAAACAGTGTCACCTAATTTGTGAAGCAAGCCAAACGCATGCAAGGATGGCCGGGCGATTCCCCATTGATCTATTAGGCCGAAATTCTTGTTAAAGATACCGCTCGGTACTCCACCTTCCTCGAACACATTGCTAAAGGTCCAGTACGACATGGCTTCTGTAAGCCCTAAGCAATTTTTGATCGTGTCGGCAATAAACGCTGGGTTCTGAGAACTCCATTCTGTGATCCAGACGGGCAGATGCGGCATTGTTGATGACTCTACCTGGCCCTTGACTTGTTTCAGTCCTGCCGGAATCACTTGCTCGAAGGTGTAAAGATTGTCCTTTCCAAATATGGTCGCCTGCGGATCGTTCGGGTAGATGTGACTGCTGACGAAGTCCAGGGGCAGGTTCTTACGCGAGCAATACCGAATAAGATCGGGAATCCAAGCCAACTGCGCGGTGGCCGGGCCACCGATCTGCAGTTTCTTATTGACGGATTTAACCGCCAGAGCAGACTGCCGGTAGAGTTCGAAGTAATCGTCTTGACTTCCTGCCCAGAAGCTGATGTTGGGCTCGTTCCACACTTCAAACTTCCAGCCGGCGACCTCGGCAACGCCATAGCGCTTCACGCAATGTTCGGTGAAAGCGCGCACCATGTCGTACCAATCCTGCCAGCGCTTGGGCGGCGAGACGTTACCCTTGTAGGCGAAAATGCGGTTGGCGCTGCTCGCAAATGCCTCTGGCATGAAGCTTAATTCCACAAAAGGTCGTACACCGCGATCCAGCATGAAGTCGTATATCTGGTCAACATAGAGGAAGTTGAAATGGCCGGCTCCGGCCGCGGCAATGCCCATTTCGTCATCAAAGAGTCCATGGCATCGTACAGATTGCATGCCCGTATCTCTATGCGCTCTTTCGAGATCCTGCCGCCACTGGGCGCGAAGGCCTACGACGGTCCGGTCTGAACCGGCGCACTTTTCCCAATAGTGAGGAAGCGGACCCACTTCACGCCGAAGGTCGATTCCAATTTCAGTCGAAACAAACTGCTTCTCCGCTTGTTCCTCGGCGTGAAGGTGTTGGGTCATTGCACCGGCCGCTACTACACCTACTCCGGCAAGAAATTCTCGACGATTGAACACTTCTGGCTCCTTGCCGGATCGGGTCCGGGAGATATTTCAGCATTCGCAAAACGATGGAATTGAAAAAAGAAGAGAAACTCGAAAGTGTCAGCCTTCCACTAGAAGGGCGGGACTGTGTTCCACCCCACAAGGGTCCTATCTAGAAAAGAAGTTTCAACGCGAACTGGAACTGCCTTGGATTTACGTTAGCCGTGGTTGAGCTGATAACTCCGAACCCACCAGCGGATGTTGGAACGTCCCCCGGCAACAAACCAACCACCGAGATCGGTGTCGTTGCCGTGTGTTCCGGACCCGGTGCCCAAGCAGTTACGGTGGCGTTTGGAGCTGAGAAGTTTGGCGTGTTGGAAATATTGAAGCATTCAGCACGGAACTGAGCTGAGAGTTTTGTCGTCAAAACAATATTTTTGAAGATCGACATATCCGCGCGTCGCGTATGCGGTCCATAGAGAGCACCATTCTGTTCGTTACCCGGCGTCCCGGCGGGTTGGGGCGTGAAGGCGGCAAGATTGAGCCAGTGCTGGAGACTTCCGCCGGATGCCCTATACGGCACCCCCGGTACCAGATTTGGGCGGTCACCAGTTTGACCGGTTACGTCAGGAAGATTGATCTGAGTGAGGCCATTATTATTGGAGAAGCCATCAACCACGGCAAACGTATTGCCGCTTTGCCAGAAGATGATGAAGTTCGACTCCCATCCTTTTTTCAAGAGAGCTTCCAGCCCCCTGGCGTTCTCGCCAAAAGGAAGCCTGTAGTTCCAGTTGGCCGAGAACCGATTGCGGATATCTACATCTGAGTTGCCGTAGTCGTAGTGAGGGTCGGTTGCGATCAACCCCGTACTCGCTCCACCTGCGCTTCCGCTGACTGCATCACTTAGTCCGTGCGCCCAAGTGTAGTTGGCGTTAAAGGAGAGACCCTTAGTAAAGCGCCGCGCGAAAACTGCCTGCATGGCATAGTAGTTGCTTGTACCCCAAGGTGTATCCGCCTGGATCTCGCCGACGTTTGGAAGCGTCGAAGCAGTCAACAGCGACGGCGCCGGTCCCGGACCCGACGTGGCATCGTTTGGATAAGGCCCGTTGGGATAAGGAATGTTGATGTAGGGCTGGAAGAGTTGATGCCGCACTAGCTCTCCAAGGCCTCCAACTGTGAATACATTTGCTCCAAATTGCTGCTGCACCATGAGGTTGAACTGTTGAACATAAGCAGTATTGAAATTCTTAGGAAGATAGGTCAGCGATCCGGACAGATTAGTAGTTGAGGAAGGGGTTGGTATGGGGAGGATAGGCCAAACATAAGGATTTGCAGTTAAACCTGCGAAGCAAGGCACGCAAGTGTTGGCATATTGATAAGGGGGATTGGCTGCTTGGATTTGTCCTTGAATGGCCAACGGATAGTAACTTATGCCGAAGCCGCCACGGACAACGGTGCTCTTGCCGAACGACTGCGAAAATCCGACACGCGGAGCAATGTTCGTATAGTTTGTGTCGATCCCGATGTGGGGGTCTTGGCTACCGGTTATCAGAGTCCCATCGTTCGTAGCTGTGTTGTACTCGAAGTTCGCATAACGGTTATGGGCTTCGCTGATGGGCACATAAAGGTCGTAGCGTAAACCGAGATTCAACGTCAGCGAGCGTGTGACGCGCCAATCATCCTGTGCATAGACGCCTACCTCGGAGGCACGGTAGCCGGGTTGGATTAGCGTATTACCGCGGATGTAACCAAGTGGCAGGCCTGTCAGCAAATCCTCCAATGAATTTCCAGTCAGACCTTCGAAAAGGGAAAAACCGAGTGGGTATGAGCTTTGAAAATAATTCAATTGACGGCGCGTGAATTGCGCTCCAACCTTGATGTTATGTGCGCCATGCGTCCAAATCAACGAACCCAAATATTGGAAGGTGTTATTTCGGTCGAGGATGGGAAGGTATAGCGAGTCGCCAAGATCGGCATAGCCGTCGGAGAGGAAGTAGAGCGGCATGAGACCTGTGGTCTGCGGGGCGGCAGGAGTGTTGGCGTTCACAAGCCCGATTGCCGAGGAGACATTGCTGCCGTCGTTGAGGCTGCTTGTAACGATGTCGATGCACGTGTAGCCGGTCTTGAGTTCCATTAGTAAATTCGGCGTGAACGCATGAACATAATCGAATTGGACGTTATGCGCTTTTGTAACCGAACGGCCAGGGTAGGAAAATAGATTGCCACCGGGCTGAATATTCATCCCCGCTTCAGAAACGACCGGAAAGGCGCCCGGCACCAAGGTGTTGACGTCGTTGTAGGAATACCGTCCAAAGAGCCTGTCTCCGTTCTTGAAGTTTTGATCGATACGTCCGTCTAGTGAAAGGGCATACTGTGTCTTATTCGGGGCGGCGACGAAATTGTTGAGGACCCCCGCTCCGGGTACATTCGGTTTTGGATACATTTTCAGATAGGCGAGCCCGACTTTATCGACTCCAGCCGCGGGCAGCGGAAAGCCGCCGTTGTCGCTAAAGTCGTAAATTCCGGTTCCGTTCAGATCGCCTCGCTCCTGCAAGGTAGGCACCGTCAGCAATCCTGTCGGCTGCCCCTGGATCATTCGAAGATCCTCTACGTCAGCGAAAAAAAACGTTTTGTCCTTGACAATAGGACCGCCCACGCTGCCGCCAAACTGATTCTGTCGGTACTCAGGCTTGGCTACTCCACTGGCTACAGTGGTAAAGAAATCCCTAGCATCAAAAATGTCGTTGCGGAAGAACTCATACGCGGTGCCATGCAAGGTATTCGTGCCTGACTTTGTGATGATATTGACAACTGCGCCAGCACTTCGCCCAATCTCAGCATTGAAGGCGTTGCTATCCACCTTCACTTCTGCAATGGCATCGATGGAAGGCCGGACACCGATGAACCCTTGCTCGCGCTCATTGTTGTCCATCCCGTCGATCATTTCATTGTTGAACAAGTCGGATTGACCGTTAGCCGATATAACTGACGTTTGACGCCGGTCGTCGGGACGGGTGCCGGAGCCGATAGCGCCAGGCTGCCCCGCGGTGATGCCTGGCTGAATCTGCACCAGATTGATGAAGTTGCGCCCATTGAGGGGTAGATCTTGCACAGCCCTCTCTGTCACCACGCTCGAAACAGAGGAACTGTCGGTTTGCAATAAAGGTGCAGCAGAGCTGACCTGAACTGTTTCCTGGACCGTACCCGTTTGCATCGACCCGTTCTCACGGACACGATCGCCCGCTGCCACGGAGACATCCGCAAATTCAACCTTTTTGAAGCCAGAAGCTTCGATCGTGACTGAATAGCGCCCTGGGGGCAACAGGTTGAATTCGTAGTCGCCGGTCCCATTGGACTTCGTAATTGCGGTAATGCCGGTGTCGAGGTTCTTTATCGTGACCGTTGCCCCTGGCACGACCGCTCCAGTTTGGTCAGTCACCGTGCCCAACACATCTGCAGTAATGACCTGAGCCACTCCTGTTCCGGAGCAGACCAGTAGACACCCCAGCAGTAGCGCATAGAGGAGACTCCTCCACGTTGGATTTTCAGGGGGACCTATACGCCTGCGAAGCGGGATGGAGTCCAGGCTGTACAAAACTCCGGGAGATGGAAACAGATCTGAACGGGTCACATTTTCTCCTTATCTATCGACTGACATGCGATGCGATCGGAGAAAACAGACGTGCTACGCACGTATGCCGCGTTGCCTCAAGCGCGAGCATAGAGCCCTTCTCCAACGCGGTCGAATAATATTGGGCACTCGGTGCCATTGTCAACACCCAATGCCATAAGTATTTCAAAAGGGTGTTTAAACTCTCCGTGAATCGCCCATTTCGGCTACAAGAAAGGCTTCTCAAAAGAAGGCGTTGAGCGCCCTCCGATCACAGGCTCTACATGCCTACTACACGTTTTAATCACAGCTCAGACGAGAGAGGCCGTTGTGTTTGGTCCTCGTGTAGATGCCGGTGTCGAGATGACCCGATAGCGATACCAATCGCAATCCACATCACTGGGGTTGCTGAGTTCCCACAAAACGACTGAGATGTCGTGTCATCGAGCTTTATAGAGTATTGAGATGCCCTTTTGGCTATTTGCCGACGAATCCGCATGGTCGCCTCTTCGAATGCTCGTGACCAAGCGTTCAAAGAATTCCCCGCTTGCCATTCTTTCAAGATCGTCTCCGCGTATCCAGCACGTCCATGTCTGAGATGCTTGAGTGCTGAGCCCAATATGCATTAGGCCTTTACTCCAGAGACAGAGCGGGAGCGACGTCCCCGAGGGCCCTTCACTTGTTTGGTTCCAGACTCATTTGCTGCTTGCAGTTCATACAGCGTTAGACTCAGTAGATTGAATACTTCTTCGACCGCAACCTTCAGGTCTCGAGTCTCTCCAAAGAACCAGGAGGTGAGAGCTGAATGCATTAGTGCTAGAGTCATCCCCGCCAGCAAACGCGACTTCATCCGATCTTTCTTTCCTCCTTTGAGTCGGCCCGCGAACGCCTGAGCAAGCCATTCCTCGACGTCGATCATCCGCGACTGGTGTGCTTGGCGTGCTGATGCGCTGCGCAGCGATATCTCGATGATCTCGCGCGTCTGAATTTCAGAACGCAGATTGTGTTCGACGCCTGCGATGACTGTCTGCCGCATCACTTGGAGCGGCTTCATACTGGAAGGGCAACTTTTTACTGTCGCGGCCAAGACCTTCCCGTAATCAACGACATTCTGCGCCAGAAGATCGTCCTTGGATTCGAAGTAGCGAAAGTAGGATCGTCTCGAGACCCCAGCAGCTTGAGCTATCTGTTCGACTGTCGTGTCGTCGAACCCCTTCGTAGCGAACAACTCTATTGCAGCATCGCGAATAGCGGTTCGGATGAGGTCCTGTTTTTGTGCGCGGAGTTTTCTTGATTTCATCTCAGGTGTCATAGTGTCACGAAGTGCATTTTATCGCACACGGTGCCAACAACAAGAATAGTGACGCTTGCGGCCATTCGCGTGTGCATTCGGGAACGGGCCGCGCTCAGCGCCTCTCCAATCGCTTTTTGTCCGCTCCCTCGTACACTGGCAAATCGTGAATCGTGATTAGGGCATTCCGGAAACAATCACCGTTCTCGATGAGGGTATTGGGCATCCTTCTGTTCCTCAACAAAATAGAAATGTTTTTGTCCAATCCAAAGAATGCCGATACGACACCGATTGCCCGTTCTGACGTCATTTCTGCCAGATGGCTTCCATCGTCCGCATACATCACGGACCACTTCCCGTCCTGGCTCGGGATGCGATAAACAGGCGATGTTCAAGCCTTTCCAAAATACGTTGCGATGCCGTATCGTCACCTGCGGCTTGATTTGGCGGGATTCTGAGTGTGCTGAGGTTGAGCGGTTCAAGATATGCCAGACGATTCGCCTCGAACAATTCGGCATACCCGCGTACATCATCACTATGTTGCTGACAAACCAGATTCCGAAGAAGAGACAAATGCCGATTCACATCTCTTCTATTTTCTGTGAGTTAAGGCTGTAGGCAAATATCATTACAGCGATCAAAGACTAAGCCGCGATATGGCGTTCAAACGGGATCACGAGTAAATTCGAGACGTTGCAGGCCCCCGCAACCAAATCTTTCAATCAAGATTTGATCGCTCCCGGCAAGTCCCAGTTATCCCCCAATAGGAATGGCTGCGATTTACTGTAGCGTCGCAGATGCCTCGCTAGTGGCAGAGTTCTGCGAGTTGGGGCCAAATACCAGCCCTACAACCTGGCTGTTGGCTTGGCGTTTGGTTTCCGTCATGGCCCGCCCGTAGACATTCATCGTCGTCTGGATCGAAGCGTGACGCATCAGTTCCTGTTGCACCTTCATAGGAGCACCCGTCTCGTCGAGCCAGGACCGGTAGGTGTGGCGAAAAGTGTGCCACCCAATGTCCTCTCCCAGCTTGGCGAGTTTTGCCGCCCGCTTGATCTGCGACTTCTGCAAGCTCTCCTGGTGGTAGGGTCTCCCTGTGACCGGGTTGGCAAAAACCCAATCCTCGTCTCGCGGGAAGACCGAAGCGGACCGCCACTGTAACAGCACCTCCGCCAGACGAGCATCAAGCGGAACATCATCTCTCGAGTATTCCGTTTTCACGTCGTCTACCCTGCCGCCCACCACGCTTCTCTGGACCAGAACCGAGCGATTCTCGAAATTGAAATCGCCCCATTGCAAGCCCAGAATCTCGCTGACCCTAAGCCCGAGGCACTGCGCTACCAAAACCATTATTCGGTAAGGTTCGCCCAGATACTTGAGCAGTTCAAAGAACTCGTCCACGTCAAGAACCCGTGGCCGCTTGAGCCGTTTGCTTCCATTCTTCACGCGTACCAGAGAGACAGGGTTCTTGCCGAGTTCGATAATGCCCCACCGCTCCGCACACTTGAAGACCAGGTGCATGATTCCCCGTACATGAGTCTTTGACTTTGGGGCCAGCGGCAAATCGCGCAACCACTGTTCCATTGCCATCGGCTTCAGCTTATCCACGGGGTGCTCTCCCCAACGTGGGCGGATGTGAACTCGGATATTTGACAAGTGCGATTTCCGAGTCGAGTAACGCTCCGAGAGTTCCTGCTCGATATAGCGGTCGAGCAAGGCTCCAAAAGAGGCTGCCTCTACTTCCGCGCGTGGAGACTCTTCGTTGAGTCGAAGAAGAAGTGCTTGCGTGGCTTTCCGTGCTTGGGTCTCCGTTGCGAGCACACCGCGATCACCAAGGATCACGCTCTGCCGTTTACGTTTTCCCTGGGAATCCGTTTCGTAATAACGGAACTCCCACACATCCGGTCCGCGCTCGCGCTTCCTCAACCGCAGACTTCCATATTGATACCGTGTCCGAACTAGCAAGGGTTGATCTCCTCTCTGGTTACGGGCACGAGTGGCTGATTCCAGCCTACTGTGCCTTGAGGTCGTCGTCGAGCGGGTTGATCCGTTCGCCGGATTGAAAAAGGTCTGAGGCCCGGAAGCGCCACAGCTTGCCTACTCGCACGCCATGAACAATCCCATTTCGTGCGTAACGCTGAAGTGTCTTGGGGGTGGACTCGAATGATGGCTGCCGCTCGATCACTGTCCAGCAGCGGTTCGAATGAGGCGGGAGAATGAGGGAAATCGAACATGGTTCGCACGCTCCTTAGCACCACAATGTGTGGGGTCCAGGAGCACTGTCAACCCACGGATTGGGGCGCGTTTTCATCCTCATGGATGCGGCGTGCGAAGTAAAAGCGAACGGTTGGGTACAGTAAGTGCATAGAGGTGCACCATTGTCATTCTTTGGCACTCATTGTCCTCGTGGATTTTCGATCTCACAAAAACGAAATTAGTTTTCGGACGCCTATTCCACTGGACAAATCCAGACTGACATTCCCCGGATAGCAGCAGCATAGCCAAGGCGCGGGCCGTGTCAAGGGCGGCTTCGCCGCCGCTTCGCGGTCAAGACCCTTGACACCGCCCTCTCCGCCTCGGCGCATAATCCCAATTATCCGGGGAATGTCAGTATCCTCTCTCGCGGAGCGGCTCAAGCCATGATGCGATGATCAGTTGGTAGCTCCATTGGAGGAGCACTGCAGAACCTCGCGCCTAGTGTCAATAAGCGCATCGCCCCGAATGTGACAGTGGAACTCTCCCTTCACGGGAGACGATTGGATGCTGCCAACTTTTCTGCACAAATCCCGGTGAGGTGTCTTATTCCTCAGCAGCATTCGTCCGGATTGGAATGGTTCACGCAGACGCTGGCGAGGTCACCCGATTCCCAGAGGTCACCGGCATCCTGAATGGCTTCATCCCTTACGTCCTTACCGATCGCTATGGGACTTGTGCTCCGGTCCGTTCAGGTAGTAGATTGTCTACAGCATGATGTAGAGGTTCTACACCTTATGGCAAAAAATGGTTACCACAATCGAATTGAGTTGCTGCAAGGAACGCTCGATATGTTGATCCTAAAGACCCTGCAATGGGGCGAGCAGCATGGATATGGGATCAGTCTCGCGATTCGGGCGGCCTCAGGCGACGTGCTGCAAGTGGAAACGGGGTCACTTTATCCTGCACTCCATCGACTGGAGAGGGCAGGGTGGGTTTCGGCTGAATGGAAGAAAAGCGACAGCAATCAGAGGGCAAAGTTTTACAAGATCACAACGTTGGGAAAGAAGCAGCTCGCAGCCGACTACGGGCGCTGGGAAAGGATGGTCGCAACCATCGAAGGCATCATGAGTGCGGAGGAGCGTGCCATATGAGCCTATTCAGCGGACGCAGGAAGGATTTGATGGATGAGATCGAAAGCCATTTGCAAATGGCTACAGCCGACCGTGTAGCAGCGGGTGCGACACCCGAGAACGCGAGACGAGATGCCGGCAGTGAGTTCGGAAATGTGCCCTTGGTTATAGATGTAACGCGCGAACGTTGGGGATGGATGCGTATGGAGCAGCTGGCGCAAGATCTACGGTATGCATGGCGAACCCTGAAACGAGATCGGGGGTTTGCCACCATTGCCGTGTTGATTTTGGCACTAGGTATCGGCGCCAATATCGTGGTCTTTAGTGTGGTGAACACGATCCTGCTGCGGCCACTACCGTTCAAGAATCCACAACAACTCGTGTGGCTGGCGGCAGGGCACGACGGCGGCGGTTTATCCGTGGTTACATATCGCGCTGACGCGTATGAAGCATTCCGCGACCATAATCACTCCTTCGACGAGATCACTGGGTTCTCGCCCTTCTACGCCTACAGCGACTTCAAATTAACAGATTATGGAGCGCCACAGCCCGTCGCGGGAGTGTGGGTATTAGGCAACTTCTTCCAAACTCTCGGCGTGAAACCGCTACTTGGGAGGAACTTTACAGAGGAAGAAAGCGTCAAGGGCGGTCCGTCGGCCGTGATGCTGAGCTATCCATACTGGCAGAGTCACTTCAACGGCGACATGTCAATTGTCGGTCGCGCGATTACCTTGGACGGAAGCCAGGTCACAGTTGCCGGGGTGCTACCTCCCAGCTTCGATTTCGGCTCCATTTTTGCACCGGGAACGAAGAAGGATGTCTTCCGCGTCCTTCATATAGAGGATGTACTGCAGGTTGGACACATATTGTCGCTTATCGGACGACTGAAACCGGGAGTCACTTCAACGCAGGCGCAGGCCGAGGCATCGGTGCTCTTTCCGCAACTTCGCGATGCCTCGAAATCGAACGACTGGATGTACGATGCAGACACCGTTATCACTGGATTGAAAGACCATGTGAATAGGCAGCTTCGTCGTCCGCTGTTGATTCTATGGTGCGCCGTCGGACTCGTCCTGCTAATCGTGTGCGTAAACCTAAGTAATCTTCTACTGGCAAGAGCCATGGCGCGCAGCAAAGAATTTGCCATGCGCACGGCGCTGGGCGCGAACCGAATGAGGCTGATTCGTCAGCTACTAACGGAAAGCCTCGTGCTCTCGCTCCTAGGGACGTTATTTGGCCTTGCGATAGCATTTGCAGTACTCACCTATCTCGCGCACCAGGGATCGGTCTCGCTTCCTTTGCTTAGCACTGTGCGGATGGATGGCAACACATTATCGTGGACGCTGGCAATCGCTTTGTTCGCTTCGCTTTTGTTCGGAGTTGTGCCGGCCATTAAAATGTCGGGCGGCAATTTGCAGGAAGTACTCAAGGATTCTGGTCATGGTACCAGCGCAGGCCGCAAGCAGGATCGCATGCGATCAATACTCGTGATCACAGAGATTGTGTTGACATGTGTGTTGCTGGTTGGCGCCGGCCTCTTGATGCGTAGCTTTCTTAACGTTCTCAATGTGGACCTTGGATTCCAGCCGAGCCACACATTTACGCTTCGCGTGAGCTACAACGCGCCAACGGACGCTCAACGCGGGCCGGTATTGGAAGAGATGCTGCGCCGTGTAAGCGAGATTCCTGGGGTGGAATCGGCGTCATTTTCTGACGCGCTACCACTCACTCATAACCGCAGTTGGACACTCAAGGCAAAAGGCAGAAGCTATCCAAGAGATGCTCATCAGGATGTCTTCGTCAGTGTCGTGTCGCCGGGATTCTTCAATACCATGGGAATGCGCCTGATAGATGGACGCGATTTTGCCTGGACCGATACGCCGACGAGCAGGCCGGTCATTATTATCAACGAGGCAACGGCTCGTCGCGATTGGCCGGGAGAAAGCCCGATTGGCAAACTGGCGACAGGGATTGGGAACAGCGACACAATGGTGATCGGCGTGGTGGCTAATATCCACGAGAGCAGCATTGAAACTGCCCCGAACCCAGAGATCTACGTGCCAGTAACGCAGAGTGGCGATACCAGCGGCTCGGAACTCGTTGTACGTTCGGGCTTGCCCATCGAAGCCCTGGGGCCGAGTCTCATGCGCACACTGCGCTCCATGAACCCGGGCCAACCAACGACGAGCCTTGTTCCACTTCAAAATATCGTTGACCGTTCCATCTCACCGCGTCGGTTCTTTGCGGTGCTAGTTGGAATCTTCGCAGCTTTTGGATTGTTGCTGGCCTCGTTGGGGATTTATGGGGTGATCTCGTATTCGGTGTCGAGGCAGACTCAGGAGATCGGAATACGTATGGCACTGGGGGCAACGCGGGAGCGGGTTCAGATGGGAGTAATCTCGAAAACATTACGTCTGGCATTGATCGGGACCGCAGTGGGTACTGGAACGTCATTTGCTGTGGCAAAGGCGATTCGCTCAATGTTATTTGGGACCACACCCACTGACCCAATGACGTTCGTTGGGATGATTGTGCTTTTGATCGGCGTAGCACTCCTGGCAGGCTATCTGCCTGCGCGACGAGCATCGCGGATTGATCCGGTGAAGGCTATTCGAAGTAGTTGACGCGGACGACCAGATCTTGAGTATTCATCGAAAGGATGGCAAATGGTCGACCTGCTCAGGGAAAAGGAGTGAAAGATGCACCTCAAACCGATTGCCGCATGCTTAATTGCGGTCGGCTGTCTGTCAACGACGATGAAAGGCCAAAAGAACTTCTGGGATAGTAGTCAGGCTTACCTTGGACAGACTCGTCCTTCCGATACGCCGCAGATCTTTGCACCTGGCCTGCTAGCTGATTCCGGAACGATAGTGATGGATCGCATTGCACTCTCGCAGGATGGCCAGGAGATTTATTACTACCAGGCCGACGGCTGGGGTACCTTGGTGACCGCGAAGATCAAGTACTTCCGCTATGACGGCCATCAATGGATCGGGCCAAGAGTGCTGAATGAGCATCTGTTTGATGTCACGATGGCACCGGATGACAGCGCGCTTTATTTCGAGGACGCAAATCCCAAACACGTCTGGATGTCGAAGCGAACGAAAGGTGGATGGACGACTCCGGTAGTGGCGTACGAGGAGCCTTTTAATTTGTATGACTTTATGCCAACAAAGAGCGGCACCTTCTACATCGCAACCGACAGCGAGGTACAAGATAAGAAGGTTGGTATCACGAATGCATTCTCGACGATGAAGATATCTTCGACTGGCCCGATCGTGCGGAGCCTCGGCGCGCCGCTGAACGAAGCGGGCGCGAACAGCGATTTTTTTGTTGCACCCGATGAGTCGTACATGATTGTGAGTGCAAAGGAGACGAAGACGGCTGAGTGCGAGCTCTACATCTCATTTCGCAGGTCTGATTCGACATGGACAGTCCCGGTGAGCCTGGGACCAAAAATCAATGACGGGCCGGCTCACCGATGGGGCCAGTACGTCACGCCGGACGGCCACTACCTTTTCTATACCCGGGGAGCCAGCGCAAAGGACTCGGCGATTTACTGGGTACGATTCGACACACTGTTGGCGCGCCTGAGGCCGAAGTAGCGCCGGTAGATGCTGTTTCGACTGTGTATTCAGACGTCCTATGGCTCTTGTCGAATCGATGCTTCATCGCCGATGCACTCACTGTCATTCAGTCTTTAGGCCAACTAAGTCTTGCGCAGTCTCGGCCCTGCCGCTACAGACCCAAGCCAATATCATGGTCGATGCTGATTTCGTGGCGAGGGACAGGTGGCTCGATTTGTTGGACGTGAGCTTGCTGAATCTTGTGCTCAGGCTGGGGTAGATGAGCCTGTTCCCGCGCCAACTCCATCGCCGACGGACGCGCGGAGGAAATGCCCAGCGATTCGAGCAGTTGCTCACGGTCGCTCGTGACGATTGCGATTTCACTGCGGCCACGGGAAGCACCGACGTAGAACAATTCCTGCTTCATGGCATCAGCTGACAAAATTACCCCGTCAACCGTCTTCCCTTGGCTGCGATGGGCGGTAATGGCGTAGCCGTGATCGAACTGGTGATAGTTCGCCGGCAGTGCGCGACCATCCTCTAGCTGAATGCGTCCCTTCTCGATGCTACGCACCGTCACGAGCTCGCCATTCGTGGCGCGGAAGCCGGCATCTCCGCGATTGGCCGTGAGCATGAGTCGGTCACCCGGAGCCACGTCAATAGGTTGTTGCTCATGGACGGAAAAGGAGCGCGTTTGTGCTGGCGTGAAGCTTCTCTCTTCGTTGCGCTGGTTGCGAGCGATCACGGTGCCAGACTCAACACGGCTGACAATGAGCGCCTCGTGTTTCTCCATACTCCTTGCTGCCCGATGCACTACCAGAACTTGCCCCTCACGGTAATTTGCCAGATCACGTTTCTGCGCTTCCGTCCATTGCAGAGGAACGTATCGATCCATTGTGACGCTTTGGCCGAGATGACCGCGCTCAGAAAGGTCATTGCGAATCGCGCGACTGACACGGCCAATTTCCTCATGCGTAGGCGCGACAACCAAAACACGCCGCGCCGAATCGGCGGTCATCCCCCGGTAGAGATCAGCAACCGCACGGCCACGCTCGACAAAGGGGACCTCGTGCACAGCGCCGAGCCGCTCCAGCTTCTCAAAGCCCTGTTCGGGAGCCTGGCGCAGTGTTTGAATGGCGTCTCTATACTGCGCGTGCGTCTGGCGCTGTACGCCGGTCAGAGCGACGCTCTTCATTTGCGATTCGCGCTCCAGAATACGCAGTGCATCGGACGCCTCGACACTCTGAATCTGGCGTGTGTCGCCCGAGAGGACGACGCGTGCCATATATTGATCGGCAAGCCGAAGTATGCCCTCCATCTGCCGCCCGGAGATCATTCCGGCCTCATCGACGACCAAGACCCTGCCCCGGAGCTCCGACTGCGCCGTCTCGTCTTGGAGAAGTCGTGAGACAGTCATGGCCTCGCGAAAGCCCACCTTTTGCAGCTCCTCCACCGCACCCCGCGTGGGCGCAATCGCTGTGACTTCGCGGCCAGACTCACGCAGCGCGCGATCAATTTCTTGCAACGTGGCCGTTTTGCCAGTCCCCGCAGCCCCTCGCAAATTGATGGCAAAATCGCGCGTGTCGAGGATTTGCTCGACGGCGCGCTTTTGTTCGTCGCGCAAATGCTGGGCGGGGCTAAACTCATTTGCCCCGCCCAGCCGACCGTACTGTTCAATGCCATGGTTCACCATGGCAACCATACGCTGTTCGCGATCCAGACTCTCGCGTGTTGCCAGCCGGTCACCGGCGTGAATGACCGTTCCCTGAGATTTTTCGATTTCCAGTGCGCCTCGTAGCTGGCCCAGATCGACTCGTCCGCGGCCATACCGCAGCGCTTCGGTCAGCAATTCGTGATCGTAGACGACGGAGCGCCGCTCGAAAAGATGGTCCTCTGCGTGTTGCAGTGAATCCGCCGCCGGCGAAAGCTCATGTGAACCGTTGTGGCTTTGCTGCAAGGAGGTGCCGCGCAACCGATTCAGGCTGTGCGATTCCTCGGGCGACAGTCGCGCTTGCTGTTGTTGGCGGACCTGTTCCGTGGCAATCTCGGTGAGCTTATTCGCGCGGGATTCTCGGACCAGAACGGCCACCTCGTTGTCTGTCGGCCTCCGGCCATGTTGCTCTTTGAACTCTTCAATGGCTGCGTCACGCTGCGCGCTTCGCTGGCTATATCGTTCCAGCAGCTCACTCGACACGCCACGAATCTCAAAACCGAGATCCGGGCCACGGGAATCTCGGCGCGTCTCGATTTCATAGCCCAGGGCGCGTAACTCTTGCGCCAGGGCATTCCGATAAACCTCTGTTAGGTACGCCCGCCGCTCGTACAGGCCCGACGCCTGCAATGCCTTCCAGCGGCCCTCCGCGCCGTCGTAGGTGAGGTTGGCGGCCACGGCGTGCGTGTGTAGTTGCGGATCGAGTTCTCGGCTTGTGTCGTGCCGGTACGTGGCAACAATCCAGTTGCCGGTTGTGCGATTCTCGTTCGCACCGTTGAGGCGCACGCGAGCGCCTGCATGATTTTCGGCTTCCGCCAAGGCTTCCCGGACAGCCTTGTCATGAGCGGCTATCAGACGCTGATCGCCGCCGACCATTGCCTGAAC
>Ga0335075_10006456_pt1 | contig 18116 bp, 12 predicted proteins | sample Lox_Sample_24_FD_206723 | JGI IMG/M metagenome (GOLD analysis project Ga0335075, IMG submission 206723) | Soil microbial communities from Loxahatchee National Wildlife Refuge, Florida, United States - Lox_Sample_2.4 | ecosystem: Environmental > Terrestrial > Soil > Wetlands | place: USA...
GATCCCGACTTCAGATACTTCTCAAATGCAATCGCGCGCGTCTGCAGTGCGATATAGATCTTGATACGCGTTGGCCTGCAGCAAACAGGCAAAGGCTGGTGGAGGCGGCGGGAGTCGAACGATTTTTGCACCGCCTAAATTCAATAACTTGCGTATTTTCAATTGCTTACAAAAATGCCAAAAGGTCGAAAATGCCGTTTTATTGGTACAGTTTTGGTACAGTTTGCTGAGGGCGGCGGAGCTGTACCATAGAGACGAAATCGCGCAAGCTGAGAATCGCGCTATCTCGGCGGAATCGCCACCGCCTCCAGCAATTGCTAAATCCTCTGGAATCAGACCAAAATGCCGCTGATGCTGGCCTATGGCGGAACACCCGCCGCCTTCGCACCTTGTTCTTCAATAGGATAGCTAGGTTTAAGGCCACAATGTACCAAGAATGTACCACCCGTCTTTGTAAGAAAATTGCCACATTTTTCTTACCGATTGAGAGCTCTTCTTGTAAGAACTTTGCTACACTTTTCTTACAAGAGGAACTCCATGCCGACTTCCGCGCCAAGCATCCAGTCAGCCATTCAGAGCCGCATTCGCGCTCCGAAGATGCCTCGCGTCTGGACGGCGGACGACTTCGCCGACCTTGGCTCCCGAAGCGCCGTCGATCTTGCCTTGCATCGTCTCGTCTCGACTGACAACGTGCGCCGGATCACCCGCGGTCTCTATGACCTTCCCACCATCAACAGCCTTACTGGAAAGCCAACCTCTCCCGACCCGCACGACGTAATTGATGCGCTGACCCGGAAGGGCAAAGTGCGCATCCTTGTTGACGGCATCACCGCCGCCAACGACCTGGGACTGACCGATGCAGTTCCCGCCCGCATCGAGGTCCTCACCGACGGGCGGCTGAGGCCCATCAAGCTCGGCAATCTGACCCTCGACTTTCACTACGCCGCACCCAGCCGCCTGTATTGGGCAGGCCGTCCCGCCATGCGCTTCGTGCAGGCGCTCCATTGGCTGCGCGACATGCTTCCATCTGACGATGGTGGATTACGGCGACGCCTCATCTCAATTATCCGTGACGCCAACCATGGACCGGCGATTCGTGACGACCTGCGCGCGGGCTTTTCTGCTCTTCCGGAGTGGATGCGCGCCATCGTGCGCGATCTGCTCAGAGAGGCCGAGAACACAACACCGCCCATGAAAGTGACACCCGCGCCACCGGCCCGGCGCGCGCCGGCAACAGCCCCAGCGAGCACACCTATGATGAAAAAGAAGAGGCGGGCGGCTGAGCAATGATCGAGGGATTCCAAACCGTACTGGCGGCAGGCGAGCGCGAACGCCGTGACCTGTTCCTCACCACTGCCAACCGGCTCGGCACCGCCGAACAGAATGCCGAGAAAGATTTCTGGGTATGCTGGACCCTCGATGCGCTTTTCAATGATCTCGCAGCGGGCGGCCCGCGACTGCTCTTCAAGGGCGGCACATCGCTTTCCAAGGGTCATGGCCTGATCGAGCGATTCTCGGAAGACATCGACATAACCGTCTTCCGTGAAGACATCGGACAGCCCGCTACGGTTGAGGAGTTGGAGGAACTGAGTGGCAAGAAACGCGCCGCACGTCTCGACGCTATCCGGGGCGCTTGCCAGGAGTACATTCGCGGCCCTCTGCAACAGCAGATGGATACTCTCTTGCGACGGGCACTCGATGCGGCGAGACTGCCCGCCGACCGTGGGCGAGTGGAACTCGACGCGGACGACGCCGACGGCCAGAGCCTGTTGCTCTGGTATCCCACAGTCACCGCCGCCGGAAACGACTACATCCGCAGGGCGATCAAGATTGAGTCGGGCGCGAAATCTGCGCTCGATCCCCATGCGCCCGTAACCATCCGGCCATTTGTCGCCGACGATGTCGCTGGCCGTGATCTGAGCGTGCACAACGTGACTACAGTCGATCCCAGCCGCACGTTTTGGGACAAGGTAGTGATCCTCCATGGACTGCGAAGATGGTTTGAGCGACGAGGCGAACTTAAGGGCGGCGGCCAGCGAGTCTCCCGTCACTACTACGACGTGTACCGTCTACTGGCGTCAGAAGCAGGCCGCAAAGCAGCCGACGACCTCGAGATGGCCCAGGACTGCGTTCGTCATGCAAGGATGTTTTTCAACCGGCCTGACTTCGATCTAGCTTCTGCCACGCCGGGGAGTTTTGCGTTAGCACCGCACGACAAAATGCTCGACGTTCTGCGCCGCGACTACGAGGCCATGGCCGGAATGATCTTTGGGGCGGTACCTCGCATCGACGATGTTCTTTCCGCAATTTCGGAGTTTGAACAGCGCTTGAATCGGCTGTCTTGAATGCTGTGCGTCTTTACAAACTACACTTCGGCGAGCTCTTGCAAAGATCGGCTTATTATTTCTGATAAACCGTCGAGACTGTCTCGCTCAAACCGACTTGATGGGCAAGGTTCAGCATTATGAATCTGTTTCTCATGGGAGCTGGCTTCAATGCGGATGCAGGACGGATCAGGACTCCCTATGGAGCAGACTGCCACTATCCGCTCGTCAGCGATGTTGGTCGCCTGTGCTTCGGCATCGAGCCCGGTACTGTCCTTTGTGGAAAGTCGATAGAAGACCTTTTTGCCGACGCCCAGGCAAATCACAATGACGCTCCGATGAAGTCCTTAACCGACAAGCTAATGGAGGCCGACTATTATCTCGCCACGGCACTCGCTACAGCAAAAGACTCGAATTGCTACCAACAGTTTTTCGAAGCATTTCCCGGATCGAATCTCTTAACGTTCAATTATGATTCTCTGCCCGAGATATGCTTGTTTCAAAGGAGGGCCTGGTTCCCAGAGGACGGATATGGAGTACCTGTAAAAACGGAAATTGAGGCCGAGGGCATCTTGCCTTCTGTTCGCATCTCCCGCTCGTTGATCCTTCATCTACACGGTAGCTTTTGTCTGCGCAGTTCTGAATTCGAGATACAAGGGAATCCCAGAAGGGATATGGGATGGCTTACTCCTCTCAGCGCCCCCCGGTTTGCGTTTGATCCGGATTGCATCAGTCACGTCTTCACGCCATACCGGCGCGTACTGCCAGTTTTGGGCTACACCGCTGCGGATGCGCGGGTGATTGCGCCCGTCCCGAATAAGGGTTCGCAACTCGGCCAGGCGTTCGTCAGGGCTGTATATCAAAGAGCCACTGCTTTGGTGGCCGGGGCCGATGTCCTTGTGTCAATCGGTTACAGCTTTAATGTGCATGATCGTTTATCGTACGGTCCAATCTTGCACGCACTCAATAGCTCTACTGGCAAAAGATTGATTATTGTATCGCCGGGCGCGCAAAACGTGGCAGATAGAGTCGCAACGGAATTCGAAAATATCTCGGTGACCGCCGTCAACAAATCGTTCAAACAATGGGCCGATCAACAATTCCCATTTTAGACAAAGGCAAGTCAGATGGCGGGCGAGGCTGGGAGGGCGGTGGATCAAGCCGGTATACTGACGCCAAGCCTCTGGTAGGAGACGCTTTCCTGACTTTATTTCGGCAATAACGGTGCTGCGCATCCATGAGAATCGGAATCGTTGGTGATACCCATCTCGGCTGCACTGACTTTTCGACAAAACGGCGGGCAGATTTCTCTGCCGCCTTCTGCAATGCAATCCAGACGTGTATTGATAGAGGAGCCGACGCGATATGCCTGCTCGGAGATGTATTCGATTCGGCAGCCACGCGTCGCAACGTTGACGCTTTCGCTGAAATCCTCAAAGAAATCTCGCCGAGCCTGACGCGCCTTAAAACCGCAAATATTCCTCTAGTCGCCATCCCTGGCAATCACGAGTTTGGGCGAGGGCGAGAGGCAGGTGAGTTGACCGCCCTGGAATGCCTCGGCTTCGTTCGGGTACTCCGCGAGAGCGAATTCAAAGTCGGTTCCGTTCGAATCTGCGGCATTCCGTGGCAATCCGACGCGACGCGTATTCCTGAGGTCATTCAGCGGCTCTGCAAACCAGATTTCTCTGGACCGCAGATTCTTCTTCTGCACAATTTCATGATGGGCTCGCAATCAATCCAATCGCGGTTGTGGGAAGTTGATCCCAAACACTGCGAGAGTTTCGGAAGAACTTTCGTCGGACACCACCACATCTACGAAATCGTCGGGAGATGTGCAATACCGGGATCAACCGAGGTCCGCGATATACAAGACAAGTCAGAAAAATGTGTGATCATCTACGACTGCGACGCGGATCGCATCGAGACGTACGCATTACCGAGAACGCATCGTGTTTTGGCGCGGGAATATGACATAACAAATCTCGCAATCCCGGATCTGCTTGCCGAAATAGCAGGCGATCTCGACAAAAATGGAGGCGCAGCGGGAGCATTCGTCTATCTGCGAGTGTGCGGTACGGCGCGCGCGAGCCAGAGGCTCTCGAAAGCGGAAATTCTAGCTCTTCTGCGCGAACGCGACCTTTTTGATTATTACGTCGATCTTCGCTACTCAACTCAGGCAAAGACCGCAGCGGAATCACGCCGCGGAGCATCGATTGAACAAGTACTTCGCCATTCATTTCGAGGCGGTGATCTGGTCAAGGCGTGGCGGTACCTTGCATTCGAAGCAAGCGAGCAACTCTTTGCCGAGATCAGGGAGGGTATTCTGTCTGATCATCAAAAGCCTAGAACTCGTTAATTTTCGATCGTTCGGTTATGCGCGCCTTGAATTTGTTCCTGGACAGAACTACATCTTCGGGCACAATTGGCAGGGCAAGAGTAGCGTGGTTGATGCCATCGGGTTCGCGCTTTTTGGCGCCGCTATCTTTCCTAAGAAAATCGCAGGCACGGCAATAACTACGGATCATCTGATTAACGAGAATTCAAAAGAAGGAAGTGTCGAACTCTCCTTTGAGATTGAAGGTCGCGACTATTCAATACGGCGGTCCCTCCATGGCCGACGCGTTTCCCTCAAGCTGGCAAACCACGAAATCGCTTCGGGAATCCGCCCGGTATCCGAGAAACTGATCTCTCTGCTCGGTGTCGATGTCAAGCTGTTCCAGAACATTTTCTACTCAGATCAGGATGAGCTTCGCAAAAGCCTCGACTTTTCACCCGAGGACAGGCGCGTGTTCATTGAGCGATTGCTCGGGGTAGAAGAATGGAAACGACGGATTGAATTGCTCCGAGCGACCTGCAAATCTTTAGAGGAGTTTCTCCTCGACCTTACGTCTGGCCGCTTGGGTGCTTTTCTGGCACACATTGAGGAGTTGGAGCAAGAGGTTGCCGTTGGGAAAGACGAACTGGATGAACTAGCAGCGTCGCTGCGCGAAGCAAAACATAAATCCCCGCGAAATATTCAGACGCTTCGAAACGTGCGGAACCGATCCGAGAATTCCGTTGCTGTGCTCCAGGACGACCAACTTCAGATCGAAACCAAGATCGAGTTTGAGAAACGAATGATTCAGGGTATCCGCTCGGGAAAATGTCCTACATGTACACAAAGAATTCCTCCAGACGTTGCCAAGTCGCGATTAGGTGTGTTGGGCAAATCGCTGAAGGAAATGGAGGACAAGCTCCGGAAAGTCGAAAAGCAGCTTGCGAAGGCCACGCTGTCACTTGAAGAAATGGACTTCGATGAATCCTTTGATGCATATGCCGATCTCAAAGAGGTAAAGGCGACCTACGCCGTTAATGCGAAGCGGCTAGCAGTGGACACAGAGCGTTTGAAAAAACTGCGCCGCCAGGCTAGAACATTCGGCAAGAAGCCTCAGCAGGTCGAGCTTGTGAAATCGGAGATAGAGTTTCTAGGCAGATTGGAAGACGCGATTCAGCGTTTCCGAAAATCTTTGCGTGGGCGATTAGTCGCTCAGCTTGCGCTCGGTACGAATGATCTCTTGGCCAGATTTCACGACGGAGACAACGACGCTATTGTCAAGATCGACGACGATTTGAATATTGGAGTGCAGCTGCACGGGCGCGAGGTGCCGATTTTCAACCTGAGTGGTGCTGCGAAAGACATTCTTGCATTGGCGCTCCGATACGGTCTGCTACGGGTTGCGGCGAGCGGTGTCAATTTTTTGGTGTTGGATGAACCCACCCGGCACATGGACCCCGTGAACTGTCAGCGACTCAAAACGCTGTTCAACGATTTGCTCGACCGACAGCTAATTGTCGTGACAGTAAACAGTGAATTCTCCGACGCAACGGGGCGCCATTTTAGAGTGATGAAGAATGAATCGCTGCATTCGGCGATCACGGAATCGTGGTAACTCACTCGTCAATTGGTAGCGGGCTGCGTCGTTTGCCTGAACGGGTACCGGATGGCGACCGCGTCTCAGATTCCTATTGCTGTCGCGTGTTGGGGTAGATCGTGCAGGCAGGTCACGATGGAAAAGTCATCGTGCTTCCCGCCGAAGACGCTCAAAGGCACTGAAAGAATGCCGTGTTCGTTCAGTAGCGAACTGAATGGCACCTCCAGCACCGAAAAGTATCCCGATGGCGGTGGTTCCCAATTGCGGTCAACGCTGCGGATGATTGGGGCGAGTCGCTGCCATTCGAACGTGAAGGCCTTCTGTTGCAGGCTCCAGAGATCAGGCTGGCTCTCAAGCGTGGAGTTGATTTTGCCGAGATCGGAATGGCTCGGAGGCACGACATGATCAGCCAGGGTTGGAGCGAGCCGGCTAGGCGTCATGGCGATTCCCAAGGATTGAGGGAGCAGCCAGGACTTGGAACACGACCATAGCGCTATGCACTGGTCACCGTTTCCACCGAGGAACAAATCCATGAAGGATCGGCTCTTTTCAAAGTCGAAAGTGTAAACAGCATCGATTACCAGAAGGCGACGCGGCGAACCGCGCAGCCAGCCAAGCAGAGCATCGCTTTCAGATTTATCCGGCAAACGCCCGAGGGGCGAGAGTGGAACGGGTAGAACGACGGTGGCGCATTCGGCTGAATGCGTTAAGAAATCAAATTTCGGCCGAGGGAGCGTCGGAAATGTCCGCGCCGTCAACCCAGCATCCATGGCGAGCTTTCCATAGACGGGGTAGACGTCTTCCGGTAGCCAAAGATCTTCGCCCTTCTTCACGACGGAGGTAAACGTGGCCGCCAAGAGATCGCGAACGCCTCGGCCAATTACCGTCCGCGCGGGGTGGAGCGCCATCCCGGTCGCCTCTTCCCACAGAAGCAAAGTCCTGTCGATGTTTGCGTTCGCCTGGGGGCCTAGCTCTGGCGTCTTTGCAATCCACGTTGAAAGGGCCTGAACCGGATTCATGCAGTCCAGACGTAGAAGGCATCTCTGCTGGAGCAGTTCGCTACGAAACCGTTTGTAGGATTCGAAATCCACCGATGGGCACCTCGCTGCAACGGTCTTCAAGGGACGCGAGGCATCGGCCATCGGCCATGAGATTCCAGCTGCGGCAGATTCCCCGCGTCAGTTCCCACAACAGGCTGGGCTCGGTATACGCTGCTACCCGTAAGTTCTTGCCACGCCAGCGGGCTTCGAAGATCGGAGCCCCCCAGGGCAGCTTTTCGACCAATTCCCATCGGGCCTCGCGCGCGAGATCGAGCACTAGGCTCAGCGGAATTTGATTCTCCGCGCTCCAGTCATTCGCTGAGCGATCATAGTATTCGGACTCAATGCTCGACGAGACATAGAGTTCCTTGAAACAGACTTCCTGGACTCCGGTTTCTACGGCCCAATCAAGGTACCGTTCGAGTGAGTCTCGATCCTGGATTCCTCCGCGCTGCAGGACGCAGATCCACCGCAGTTTTAGGCGCTTCAGCTTCAAATCCATCCTGGACCACGTCGCGGCGACCCCTTCGCTGCGAGTGGACAACCTCATAATTGCTGAATTTCGTTCGGAGTTGTAATGGTGTCGAGAGATTGCCATCACGGTAAGTCCAGCAACTTCCATGCGCTCCAGGGCCTTCGCGCGTTCTTCCTCCGGCGCCCGTCCCCATTTGTATCCATTCGTAATCAGCACCACTTTGGAAAAGACAGCGGCAGATTCGCGTATCAAACGATCGAGTTCGGAATCTTCGAGCATGGAGGGTTCGCCTCCGCCTGTGATGACAACTCTGCTGGCTCCGCGCGCCTGGGCTTGTTTCAGTACCGCTGCAACACGGTACCAGTCAATCGCGTCCGGCCTAATTTCCGCCGAAACCGAGGCCTTCGAAAAGCAAAACGGGCAATTCGCCTGGCAGGCTCTGGCCACGGGGAGTATCGAAATCGACCGTGGTATCAGCTGCTCATAGGTTGTCTTTCCCTTCAGGTGAAGCCGCAGGGATAGTGCGCAAAGTTCCTCAACCCGCAGGTTGACAAGGATTCCGTTTTCGTCGAAAAGGTACACCGCGGCCACTTTGATCCAGCCGCGCTCTACGTAGCGGCCACGACCATTCACAGCATTCGGGCGCAGTTGGCCGCTATTCACTTCGGTTTTGAGGACAATCAGACGATCGCCGGCAAGCCCTGCCTTTTGCATCAGGGTCGATGCTTTACTTACTCCAATGTCGATCTCTTCAAACGAAAGCAGAAAGAATTTGCCTGGATAAGTGCTCTCGGGAATCTTCGATTTGTCGTAGACTCGCGCGTATTTGTCGTATCCGCGCACAAAGTTCGAAAGCACGGTGACATGGTAGACGCTCTCCAGCGTGGCACATCTGGGTCCAACATCCTTCGGAGTTTCGTCGATGGACGCGTCGATATGCATGACTGCAACCAGTGTATGTGAGACTGGGTTTCCGGACCAATTACTCACCCAAGTGGCAGCTGCTTTATGAAGAATGGGTTCGTGGCCGCAACTGGCCGCCAGCTCACTTAAGATGGGAAGTATGCTTCTCACAATCACAAGCACACACAGGTCCGCGACGGATCTCGGGTATCTGCTGCACAAGAATCCGAGCCGGGTCCAGACTTTCGAGTTGTCCTTCGGGAAAGCGCACGTTTTTTACCCGGAAGCTGCGGCGGAGCGTTGTACGGCAGCTCTGCTGCTGGACGTTGATCCGGTGGCCCTCGTCCGTACACGTCGCGGTTCGAGTGGTGACGGCGGCGCTCTGGACCAGTACGTGAACGATCGGCCCTACGTGGCCTCCTCTTTTCTCAGCGTAGCGATCGCCCGCGTTCTTAGCAGCGCGTTGGCAGGAACCAGCAAGGGGCGCCCGGAGATGGTGAACCAGCCGTTGCCGCTGGTTGCCAGGATTACTGCGCTGCCCTGCCGGGGTGGATCGGACATTTTGAAGCGTTTGTTCGAGCCTCTGGCCTACGTTGTGCGCGCAGAGCATCATTCGCTCGACGAGACGTTTCCGGAATGGGGCGAGAGCAATTACTACACCGTAGAGCTGAAGCAGGAAATCACTCTTCAGACCCTGCTCACGCACCTGTACGTCTTGATACCGGTGCTCGACGCGGAAAAGCATTATTGGGTCGGGCAGGACGAAGTCGAAAAGCTCCTCCGGCACGGCGAAGGATGGTTGCAATCGCATCCCGAGCGGGAACTGATCGTCAAACGATACCTGCGCTACCAGCGACGCCTGTCCGATGAGGCACTCGCCCGGTTGGTTGGCGACGAGGAGGTCGATCCGGATGCCGAGCAGGAGAAGAGAACGGGGGAAGAAGAGGCCATTGAAAAGCCGATTGCGCTGAATCAACTCCGGCTCGAAGCTGTCATGCAGGCTGTCACCGAATCCGGGGCTACGCGGGTGATTGATCTCGGCTGCGGAGAAGGCAAGCTACTGAAAGAACTGCTACAGCAAAAGGGAATCCAGGAAATCGCCGGTATGGACGTCTCCCACCGCAGCCTTGAGATTGCTAGTGAGCGAATGCATTTCGATACCATGCCGCCGAAGCAAAAGGAACGGATTCGCCTGTTTCAAGGTTCGCTCATGTATAAGGATGGGCGCTTGGCAGGATTCGAAACAGCAACGGCGATTGAGGTCATTGAACATCTTGACCCGCCGCGCCTGGCCGCGTTTGAACGCGTCGTGTTCGAGCACGCGAAGCCGAACACCGTCATCATCACTACGCCTAATGCCGAATACAACGTCCGTTTCGAGACGCTTCCTGCAGGCCAATTCCGGCACAAGGATCACCGCTTTGAGTGGACTCGGCAGCAGTTTGAATCCTGGGCTGGAGAAGTTGCGCAGCGTTTCGGGTACACCGTGACCTTTCGGCCAGTGGGCAACGTGGATGCCGAAGTCGGATCGCCGACACAGATGGGAGTGTTCGCACGGTGAAGACCACCATTCCTGAGCTCTCCCTTGTTCTGCTCATCGGTCCCTCTGGTTCCGGCAAGTCAACGTTCGCGCGCGCGCATTTCAAGCCGACCGAGGTTCTGTCGTCCGACTTTTGCCGTGGTCTGGTTGCGGACAATGAAAACGACCAGACCGTGACCGGCGAAGCATTCGAGATCCTTCATTTCATCGCGCGAAAGCGGCTCGCGCTGGGCCGGTTGACCGTGATCGATGCGACAAATGTGCAGCCGGAGTCGCGCAAATCGCTGGTCGAGCTTGCGCGCGAGTTCCATGTCTTGCCTGTGGCGTTGGTTTTCAATTTCTCTGAAAAGATATGCCAGGAGCGCAATCGCAATCGGTCAGATCGTGACTTCGGTCCGCACGTGATCAGGAATCAATCACAGCAATTGCGGCGTTCTTTGCGCGGATTGGAGCGCGAGGGGTTTCGGCATGTCCACGTGTTCGGCGACCCTGCTGACATCGAGGGGCTCGAAATCGAGCGGCAGCCTCTGTGGAACAACTTGCGGCACGAGCATGGGCCGTTCGACATCATAGGCGACGTGCATGGTTGTTTTGATGAGATGAACAGCCTGCTCCAGCAGTTGGGATATGCAATTGAGCCAGAGGGAACCGAGTATCGGGTCAGTCCACCCGATGGCCGCAGGGCGGTTTTCATTGGGGATCTCGTAGACCGGGGACCCAAAATCCCAGAGGTTTTGCGCCTGGTGATGGGCATGGTAAAGGCCGGAACCGCGTTCTGTGTGCCGGGGAATCACGACGTAAAATTGATGCGAAAACTGCGCGGGAAAGACGTGAAAATCACCCACGGACTGGCCGATTCGCTCGCCCAACTGGAGCCCGAACCACCCGAATTCAAGCGCCAGGTTGCCGATTTTATCGACGATCTCGTGAGCCATTATGTGTTCGATGATGGCCGCTTGGTGGTGGCCCACGCGGGCATGAAAGAGTCGATGCAGGGTCGCGGTTCGGGGGCGGTTCGCTCCTTTGCACTGTTCGGCGAGACGACCGGCGAGACCGACGATTACGGCCTACCGGTCCGGTACAACTGGGCTGCCGAGTACCGGGGAAAGGCGATGGTGGTCTATGGTCACACGCCCGTCCGGGAGCCGGAATGGCTGAACCGGACCATTGATATTGATACGGGGTGCGTCTTTGGCGGCAAACTCACGGCGCTTCGCTACCCCGAGAAAGAGCTCGTCTCGGTCTCGGCTCTGCGAGAGTATTACGCCCCAGCGAAGCCGTTCTTGGAGGAGGTGGCTGAGGTATCGCCTGCCATTTCGTTGAGTCAGCAACAAGAGCTGGACGATTTGCTCGACATTGGCGACGTAATCGGCAAGAGAATTGTCGAGACCCGCTTGCACGGCAACGTCACCGTGCGCGAGGAAAATGCTATCGCAGCACTGGAAGTGATGAGCCGTTTTGCGATCAATCCAAAGTGGCTGATCTACCTTCCGCCGACTATGTCGCCGTGTGAAACGAGTGCCGAGCCGGGCCTGCTTGAACACCCTGCCGAGGCTTTTGATTACTACAGGAAGGCTGGGGTGGAGCAGGTCATTTGCGAGCAGAAACATATGGGCTCCCGTGCGGTTGTGATCGTGTGCCGGGACCGGGATGCCGCCCGCAAGCGTTTCGGTGTGGCCGAGGAAGAAACGGGAATGTGCTACACCCGAACGGGCCGCCACTTCTTCAGCGATCCAAATCTCGAACGGGAGTTCCTCGACCGCATCCGCGCGGCGGTCGAAAGGGCGGCCCTTTGGGATGAATTGCGAACCGACTGGCTGTGCCTGGACTGCGAGTTGATGCCTTGGTCGGCCAAGGCACAGGACCTATTGCGGCAGCAGTACGCGCCAGCCGGAGCAGCCGCAAAAGCCGGGTTGTCGCAGGCCGTTTCCGCGCTGAGACTCACTGCGGAGCGACTGCCCGAGGCTGCCCCATTGGTGGACTGGTACGAGCAGCGGGTGGGGATGGCAGGAGCTTATGTCGATGCATATCGCCGATACTGTTGGCCGGTGCGTTCGCTTCTGGATCTCAAGCTCGCGCCTTTCCATCTGCTCGCCAGCGAGGGAGCCGTTCACTCCGACAAAGATCACCAGTGGCACATGAACATGGTCGGCACACTCGCTGAGGCGGACCGAGAAATTTTGATCGCCACCCCGCACAGAATTGTGAACGTTCAGGTACAGGACGATGTGTCTTCCGCCGTCGAATGGTGGGTAAAGTTGACCGGTTCCGGCGGCGAAGGAATGGTCGTCAAGCCGCTGCAATTTGTCGCCAGGAACAAGCGGGGACTCATCCAACCCGCCGTGAAATGCCGTGGCAAAGAGTATCTGCGGATCATCTATGGACCGGAGTACACCGCGCCCCCGAACCTTGAGCGCCTGCGTTCGCGTGGGCTGAGCGCCAAGCGTTCGTTGGCTCTCCGCGAGTTTGCACTCGGCATCGAATCGTTGCAGCGGTTCGTTGAACGCGAGCCTCTGCGTCGCGTCCATGAATGCGCGTTTGCTGTTCTGGCGCTGGAGAGCGAGCCTGTGGACCCAAGGCTGTAGCCGAGGATGCCGCCGCCCGCACGCTGCTTACGCAGCGGATGAACGTTGACACGTCATCCCCGGCTGGGTAGCTGTAGAGATACCGCGCGTTTACGCGCGCGAACATTTTTGGAATCAGCAGCGTACGGGCGGCATCTGCAAATAACGCGGCGTTTACGCGATAGCATTCGCTAACCTGTTGAAAATGGGTCGGCGGCGGAGAATTCTGCTCGGAGCGAGCAGCGAAGCGTATTCGCGGGACCATTACGGCGTAAACACGTTGGAAGCAAAGGATCGAAGCAGAACGAGCATCCCGGCGCGCTCAGGCGCGTACCCTCCGTTGCGGCGGCCCTCAAGGGTCTGCGCTAGGCTCCGATGAACGCGCCAAGTGCTACGCGCCCTTGACCGCCGTCCTCGCTGCGGGTGTTAGCCAGCGATGAGAAGAATGTATTCTTCTCATGTTCCACGAACATGCGTCGTGCCACGAACTTAGCTCGAATCGAGTTCTAACGCCACCTGCACGTTTCTCATAGCTATTCGACTGAGTCCGGCATCAGATGGCCAGCGGTTTCCAGTGCTGCCAGCGTGTTTACGTGCGTGAACACGTTGCCAGCTAAGGGGTTATCAAACGTCCCGCCGCGAATGCGCATCCAACCCGGTCAAGAGCTGAAACCTCAGGCAAGGCGTTTCTCCGATGGCATCTTCCAACGCCAAGCCGCCTTCTTCGATCCCGCCCACGGTTCCCTCCGCGCCGGCAAGCGAGGCTTATCGGATCAAATCCATCGCGACTCGACTGACTGAAGCAGAGTTTGCCGTGGTGGAATCGGCGGCGACGAGTGCAGGCCAAAAGGTCTCCGAATGGCTCCGCGACGCCGCGCTTGCCCAGGCTCATCAGGAACGGGAAGGGCAGACCGACCCGGTCTTATTGGCGGAGATTCTGGGCGTTCGCGCCCTGGTATTGAACCTCTTCGCCAAGGCTTCCGAGGGACCACTGAGTAAGGAAGACCTGCGCAAGATCTCCGAGTATGCCGAGGCGATCAAGGATCGGAAGGTTGAGGAAGCCCTAGCCCGAAGGCGCCGAAATGATGGCGGAAGCCAGGGGGAATAGCAGTGCGATGGCAGCGCTTGGCCGAGGCTTTCCCATGGCGAACCGCCGCGATGCTGACCGGATTTGCCGCCTCTCTATGGTTCATGTGGTGGTCATGGTTTGCTCAGGAGCTCTCGCCGCTTGAGCGGTACTATTGGCCGACCTATTTCTCAAGCACTGAAGGCGCGAAACAGCCAGGCTCCACGACACTCATCGCCCCGCTGTTCATGACCTCTCACGGCCGGAAGAGCGAGATCGCTCTCGCCGCCGACGTGGTCCGTGGACGAACTGACAACCTACCTCTTCAGCTCTCGCAATCGGCAGTCGAACGAGGGTGGACAGGGATCGAGAAAGCAAGGCCAATGCGGGTCGAATCCGGGGCGCTGGAAGACCTGTTGCGGGAACGTTTCTACGCGGGCCAAGGGTTCTGGCACATGACGATGGAGCCGATACTCGACGGATGTGCCTACCTGTTGGTTTGGATCGTCATCGCAATTGTCTTCGTCCGGCCGGGATTAGCAGCCGAATGGAAGGAACTTTGGACGGTCTTAGCGGACACCGATTCGACCTCCGACTGCAAGTGGGATACGCCGGGGAATCGACGTGGGATTTTGGCGCGATTCGGATTGCGTTGGAATCTCCGGCAATGGGTTGAGAACCCGTTCTTCAGACTTGTTTGGACAGTCCGTCAGAGCTGTCGTCCAGTCGATGCGAAACGGGATTCGGAAGTGATACGCGGGGACATCGGCAAAGATCAGCCATTGTCACCTGCTCCGATGCCCCCGGATTCCGCTCCGCAACTGAGGCTGGAAGCACCCCCGATTAACCATCCGAAGAGACCGGCCAAACCGCGCTTCATCTTCCCCGGAAGAGAAGGCATCCGGTCTGCTAATCGGCAGCCGAAACCCTGGGATGAATCGCAGTGGATTGACTGAAAGATTGGTCGAGCGCTGGCCGATCTGATCGGGGAACGCTTGCGAAGCAATTACTTCCCATTTCGCAGCGCCTCCGATGGATTTACTTTTCTGGCTGCGATCAGTCTCCCAGCGCCCTCTGGAACGAGCAGCGATGCGCCCCTTGAGCGAACCGTCTCCGCTCTTGCATTGGCCTTCGAATCACCAAACCAAAGCCGCACTCAGACCCGACCTTTTGCGACCTCGAAGCGACCCACAATCGCCAGAGTTTGCGGCAGTCATTCGGCTCAGTCTGCGCGAGCGTTGTCGGGTCGATTGATTGCACTCTCGACCTTCAATTTCGGGGATGAATCCAGTTTCTGTAACTGCGACAGAAATGGCGACGAGCATTCAAGAAGAGCAACGAATGTGCGCGAATGTCCAATAATGACGCGGTCGCGAGCGATGTAGATCATCAAACTTCATTTGCTGTCAGACGATCATACGCATCGAAACTGAGTTACCTTAGCCGCAAGGCAGTGCGAGATGCTGCCGCGCTCTTTCTCGGAGTTCACGCGCATGTTGACCATCTCGAAGGCCCTCTCTGCAGGGCAGGCCCAAACCTACCATTCGCGAGAGTTCGCCTCTGAGCAGCAGAATTACTGGAGCCGCGAGCGTCAGGCATTCACCGAATGGCGTGGCGTGCTTGCAGAGGAGTGGGATTTGATCGGCTCTGTTCGAGCAGAACACTTCGCACGACTAAGCGAAGGCCAGCATCCTGAAACCAGAGTACAGCTCATTCGACACCAGCCAGCAAGAACCTATGAGAACGAGTGCGGCAAAGAGATCACCAGCGTGGAGCATCGCGCCGGCTGGGATGCGACGATCTCGGCTCCGAAGTCCGTTTCACTCACTGCGCTCGTTGGCGGCGATTTCCGCGTGCGACAGGCACACCGCGAAAGTGTGTGCGTTGCTCTTGGGGAATTGGAACGGTACACACAAGCGCGAATTGGCAATGTTCATGCGCCGGAGACGACGGGAAAGTTCATCGCTGCCACGTTCGAGCACGACACGGCGCGGCCTGTAGACGGATACGCCGCCCCGCAGCTTCACACTCATGCCGTGATCTTCAACATGACCGAGCGCGACAACGGCCAGTCGCGCGCGCTCCAGGAGCGCAGCCTTTTTCAGTCGCAACGATATGTGACCAGCGTTTATCGCTCGGAACTCGCCATGCGGCTCCAAAAGCTGGGCTATGAGATCGAGACCGGCAGGCACGGCCAGCCTGAGATCAAGGGTTATACGAGGGAGTATTTGGAAGCATCGAGTCCGCGACGTGAGCAAATACTGAAGCACTTGATAGAGGCTGGGAGGGATGGAGCGGGTGCAGCACAGGTCGCAGCACACCGCACGCGCGATAAAAAAGAGATTCAGTCACAGGAAGAAGTGTTGCGGCGGCACCGTGAATTGGCGGCACAGTTCGGCCATCAAGCGGATCGCGTAGTTGCGCAGGCGCGGGATCGGATTCAGCAACACCGGCAGCAGCCGGAGAAGACCGCACAGCAGGCCGCCACCTACGCGCAAAAACATGTCTTCGAGCGTTCCGCTGTTCAGGATGAGCGGACCATTCTCGGATCGATGCTTGATCGCGGCATGGGCCAGCTCACGTTTGGCGAAGCACGCCGGGAATTTGCGCGCCGCGTTGCGGCCGGCGACTTCCGTTCCTTGGGGCCTAGAGAAGGTCACGCTGCGCCCCAATACACCACCGCCGATATGGTTCGCATGGAGCGAGAGATCGTCGAGCGAATGCAGGCCGGCAATCACCGCACCTATAGCGATCCGATGCTGGTCTCGCCCCAAATCCGATGCAGCATCGAGGACCGGCACCCAGAACTGAATGCGTCGCAATATCACGCTGTCGATGAGATCTTCCTTTCACGCCAGAAAATCGTTGGCCTTGAAGGTGTAGCCGGGGCCGGTAAAACCACGGCGATTGCCGTGATCCGCGAAGGAGCAGAGGCCGACGGTTATCGTGTTGAGGGGTTTGCACCAACCACCCGAGCCGCACAGAAGCTGGCCGAAGCAGGCATTGAGACATCCACGCTGCAACGGCACCTCGCACGCGGCGAGCAGCGCGACACCGGCCAAAAGCGGCTTTATGTGCTCGATGAATCTTCTCTTACATCTACAAAGCAGATGTACCAATTTATCGAGCGCCTGCACTGGAATGATCGCGTCCTCTTGGTAGGTGACACGCGGCAACACGAATCCGTCGAGGCAGGCCGACCGTTCGCGCAACTTCAGGAAGCAGGCATGATGACCGTGAAACTGGGCGAGATTCTGCGACAGCGCGACCCGGACCTTAGGCAAGCGGTGGAACATCTCGCAGGCGGCGATGTGAGCGCGGCGCTCGATTGCCTTGACCGCAAACGCCGTATTCACGAATTTGGCGACCGCCAGGAGAGGACTGCAGCCATCGCGCGCGAGTATGCGCGGTCTCCGGAAAACACGTTGGTTGTCTCCCCAGACAATCGGTCCCGGAACGAAATCAATCAGCGGATTCATAGCGAACTGCAATCGCGCGGTTTGGTGAGTCGCGCCGAGCAACCCGTTACGACGCTTGTGCCGCGCCAGGAGATGACCGGAGCGGACCGCACCTGGGCGGCGCAGTACCAGGTCAACGATATTCTTCGCTATTCGCGTGCGTCGCAGGAGACCGGCATCGGCAAAGGCGAGTATGCCCGTGTGACGCGCATCGATGCTGAAAAGAATTTGTTAACGGTGTTGCGCGCAGACGGCACCGAACGGACCTACGATCCGCGCCGACAGATGGGCGTCACCGTTTATCGGGAGCAGGAAAAGGCATTTTCTCAAGGCGACCGCATCCAGTTCACCGCGTCCAGTAATGATCTGAAGATTGCAAACCGCGAACTCGGGACGGTAAAGGACATTTCGCCGGATGGCGCCATCCGACTGAAGCTGGATAACGGACGGGAGATGAGCCTCAACCCTGAGCGGTATCCACATATCGACCACGGCTACGCCGTGACCAGCTATTCCGGCCAGGGACAAACTGCAGAGCGTGTGCTCATCAACGTTGATACCAATCTCGCCGCCAGGGATCTGCTCAACAACCGCATGGCCTACGTCTCTGTTTCACGCGGACAATACGATGCGCAGATTTTCACGAATGACCGTGGCGCACTCGCAAACGCGCTCGGACACGATGTTTCGCACAAGAGCGCGTATCAACCTGCGCAAGCAATTGCCCCGCTTGCGCAGAAGATCGCTGAAACACACGCGCCGAAGCACGATTTCGGCCAAGGCATTGGCATGGGGCTCGGAATATAGGTTTGGCAAGCGCAAGCACGATGCACGA
>Ga0335075_10006457_pt1 | contig 18115 bp, 19 predicted proteins | sample Lox_Sample_24_FD_206723 | JGI IMG/M metagenome (GOLD analysis project Ga0335075, IMG submission 206723) | Soil microbial communities from Loxahatchee National Wildlife Refuge, Florida, United States - Lox_Sample_2.4 | ecosystem: Environmental > Terrestrial > Soil > Wetlands | place: USA...
CGAGGTGGGCAGCGCTGCGCCAACCATGGCCGCGGCTGCAGGGCTCGATGAGCCTGATGATGACGTGGACGGCGATGACGAACCACAAGCCGCCGCCAAAACTGAGAGCGGGATCAAGGCGGCCGCTGTGTACGCCAAGCGGATTTTCTTCGCCACCTAGGAATACTCCTTTATTTCTGCACGCTGACGCGTGCGCTACACGACTCGCACGCGGCTGCGTGCGACTGCGGTCCGCGCCAGCGTGTTGTCCGCGCCAGTGCGGCCCTGCGCCCGTGCGGGAGGAGTGCTGTCCTCCCGCGCGGGTGGTCCTTGTTAGCCGAAGCGCCCGCCTACGTAGTTGGCGGTCTCCTCGTGCTCCGGATGTTCAAACACCTGCTTCGTCTCGCCGTGCTCGACGAGCCGGCCCTGGTTCAGGAACATCGTCCGGTCCGCGATCCGGCTCGCCTGAGCCAAGTTGTGCGTCACAATCACCACGCTCAGCTTCGGCGCCAGAGTCCTGATGAGCGCCTCGATGGACTCGGTGGCGTTCGGGTCCAGCGCCGACGTTGGCTCGTCAAGCAGCAGCACGTCGGGGTTGATGGCGAGCGCGCGGGCAAGACAGAGCAACTGCTGCTGACCACCGGAGAGCCGGAACGGGGAGTCCTTGAGCCGGTCCTTAACCGCCCCCCAGAGGCCGACGGCGGTCAAATGCTCCTCGGCGACGTTCCGCAACTGGTTGCGGCTGACCATGCGGTGCGCGCGAGTCCCCGCGGTGACGTTCTCCATGATCGACATCGGGAACGGATTCGGCCGCTGGAACAGCATGCCGACCTTCCGGCGCAGCATCATCAGGTCGACGGCCGGACTCCAGATGCTGCGACCATCCAGCAGCACATCGCCTGCGTGCCGGTAGCCGGTCACCTTGTCGTTCATCCGGTTGAAGGTGCGCAGCAAGGTGGTCTTGCCGGAGCCGGTCGGCCCGATGAGGGCAGTCACCGCACCACGGCGAATGTCGGTGCTGACATCCGACAGGATCGCTCGCTGGCCGAAGCTGAGCGTCAGGTCCCTGGTGGAAATCACCACATCGCCGGACGGCGCCGAGCCGAGGTCCGCCGCTAGCGTCTGGGCGATCGTCGCCTTGCCGGCCCCGGCCATCGCCGGAATGGCAGACTCGGGGACTGCCGTCTGGCTCGCAGGGATGCCGCTGGCATCGCCGGACTGAGCTGGATCAGCCTGAGTTGACATCCTGCTGCCTCGTCCCTGACGTTCGGTAACTGTCAGCCGACAGTCTGGCGACCAACGGGTCCCTTTTTAGGCGGCTTAAGTTAACGAATGTTGAACTGCGGGTAGACAGGCGGGCAACATCCAGATGGCAGGTAGGAGAACAATTGGGGCAGTGCGTCCGGATCTATCCCGGTCGCACTACCCCAAGTTCGCATTGCCCAACTGCTGCCGAGCGGGCTAGACGGCCACCTCGAATTCGCTGATCTCGCCGGTGGCGGCGCTTACGCCCAGGTCAGCGGAGATCCCGCCGGGAGCGAGCACCCGCAAGGTCCAGTCGCCGGGCGCCGCGAAGAACCGGAACCCGCCGTCATCACCGAGCGGCACCTCAGCGACGAACTCGCCGTCGGAGTTGAGCAGCCGCGCGTACCCGACCGGCACCGGCGCGCCGTCCTTCGTCACCTTGCCCTGCACGATCGCCTGACTGCCTGCGCTGGAAACCGGAGCACCGCCAGCCGGCGCGCCGCATCCAGCGGCCACCGCCTGGCCGACCGCCGTCGCAGCCTGCGTATCGCCGCTCATGATCCGTCCCCGAGCTCGATCGGAACGCCGACCAGCGAGCCGTATTCGGTCCACGAACCGTCGTAGTTCTTCACGTTCGGCTGGCCAAGCAGCTCGTGCATGACAAACCAGGTGTGGGCCGACCGCTCGCCGATCCGGCAGTAGGCGATGGTGTCGATGCCGAAGTCCACGCCGGCCCCGCTGTACAGCTCGCGCAACGCGTCGTCCGACTTGAATGTCCCGTCGTCCTCTGCCGCCTTCGACCACGGCACGTTCCTCGCCGTCGGCACGTGCCCGCCACGCTGCGCCTGCTCCTGCGGGAGGTGCGCGGGAGCCAGCAGGCGGCCCGCGAACTCGTCCGGCGAACGCACGTCGATCAGGTTCTTGGCGGCGATGGCCGCCACGACCTCGTCCCTGAAGGCACGGATCGAAGAGTCTTGCTCCTGCGCCTTATAGCTGGTGGCAGCCCGCTGCGGAACTTCGGTGACCAGCTCGCGGGAGTCCAGCTCCCACTTCTTCCTGCCCCCATCGAGCAGCTTGACGTTCTGGTGGCCGTACAGCTTGAAGTACCAGTAGGCGTAGGCCGCGAACCAGTTGTTGTTGCCGCCGTACAGGATCACTGTGTCGTCGTTCGAGATGCCGCGCTCGGACAGCAGCGCTTCGAAGCCAGCACGGTCAACGAAGTCACGGCGGACCGGGTCTTGCAGGTCCTTCTTCCAGTCGATCTTGATGGCCCCGCGAATGTGGCCCTTGTCGTAAGCGCTGGTGTCCTCGTCGACCTCGACCAGGACCACGCCGGGGTCGTCGCGGTGCGCCTCGACCCAGTCGGCGTCCACCAGGACGTCGGAACGGCTCATGCTCAGATCCTCTCCTTTTGCGTAGTGCCGGGAAGTGCGAGCCCCGGCTGGCTGTCCAGCAAGCCTGCGGCCTGCTAACGATGCTGTTGTCGCCCGTGCTTTGTGCTGTGTCGCCAGTGGTCATTGCTGGCGGTTCGGGATCATGGCAGGCTGCGTCAGCCCTGCCCCGCGCCCTCGTGGGCCGGCCTCGCGCGGCGGATTAGCAGGTACATCTCGCACCCGAGGCAGAGCCCGAACACCCCGTTCAGGATCGCGGCCACCAGTCCGGCAGCGGCGGCCGCCATGCCAACCGGCGTCGCACCGGTGGCATACCCGACGATGCCGATGGCCGCGATGCCCAGGCCAACTGCCTGGGCAAACCTGGGCGGCGCCGCGGGCTCAAGCTCCCGCGGCGGGCCTAGGCGCGGCCGCACCAGCCACTTGTAGAGCAGTCCGTACGGCGAGCTGCGCAGCCCGAGTAGCGCACCCGCGGCGAACGCCACTGCCTGCACGGCGAGCACCCAGATGTTGCCGGTGATCAAAACGGCAGCGAACATCACCATGGTGATGAGCGCGCCGAACCTCGGCCCGCGCGGGTCTATGTCCATCGGCGGTGCTTTCTTTTGATGTGGGCTCCCCTTGGATCTGCCTTCGACACGGTCTGCTGGCCGGCCGTCTTTCCTGGAATCATCTGCGATGCTCATGCGCGCCGCCGCAAGGGCCTGCGGGGCTGCGATCTCCGGCTGCGGGCCGCGCCACGTTCAGGCCGGGAACGCCCCGTCATGCCTCACAGTGGCCTCGCCCGCGTCGCGGGATGCGGGCCGGCCGGGCTCGCCTGCGAGCGCGCCGGTTAACTGTCAAGCCGGACAGATGGCGGTCGCCACGCGGCAGAAATCAACGGCGCGGCGCTTGGTCAGTACGGTGCGGGGGCTACGGACCCGGCTCCGGCCAGACGTCGGTGCAGGCACGTAGCCGATGTTATGCGGGTCGGCTGCTCCTGTCACTATCCGCTATCCCGATCATATATATAGGAATTGTAATCCACCGCGTACCCGAGCGCCGCGATCACGTCGGGCTTGCGCGGCTGGCCGCTAGCACGGCGCACAACCGTGCCATCGCCCGCGAGCACGAGAACGGTCGGCGTGCGCAGCACGTTCAGCTTCCTGACCAGGTCGAGCCGGGACTCGGCATCGATCTCAACGTGTGCAACGCCCTCAGCCAGTCCAGCTACATCGGCGAGAATCCGGCGAGTGGCGCGGCACGGAGCGCAGAACGCGGAGGAGAACTGCAGCAGCGTCGCCTGCTCTCCGAGCGGGTGCCCGACTACGTCCTTCGTGAGCCGCAGCCCGGCGTCCCCGCCCTTGGCTTGCACCGTCTCACCCGGCGTCGCGGCATCCGCCACGTCGAAGGTCACGGCCGGCGCAGCCTGGCCGCGCGCAGTTGCCTGGCGACCCGTTGCCAGACCGGCGGCCGGAGCCATGTTGCGCATCCGGCCGTTTGTCCGCCGCCAGACACCACCGGCGATCAGCGCAACGGCGAGCGCGGCACCAAGTGCCACGGTTCCGGCTGTCATGGCCGCTTACAGCGCTGCGTCGCCCGTCCGCATTCCCGGCTTAGCTCGCGTGGATATTCAGAAGCACTTTGCCGCCAGACGTGATCTGGAAGCCGCGCACCGAATTGGCCGGCACCACAGACGAAGCCGGGTACCAGGCCTTCTCGCCGTAACCGCGGCCATAGTTGCCGGCCACCGTCCATGCGCCTGCATAATCCGAGGTCCCGTTCTTGTTCACTACCCAGAACTGGCAGACCGTGCCTGGCTTGATGCCGCTGACCTGGACCCGCATGGCCGTACCCCAGCCGACCGGCGCGTAGTTAACGACAGCAGAGATATGACCGGCCGGGCTGACGGCCTGAACCCACTCCTGCTGCGCTACCGCACCGCTGGTAGCCGGCCTGGTCAGCTGCGACACAGTGGCAGCACCGCCGGCCGCGATCACCGCCGCGGCGGCAACCGCGGCAACGTTGCGCCAGATCCGGCTCTTGCGCTTAGCCGACACCCTCTTAAGCAGCGAGTTCAGCAGTTCATCGGACGGCTCACCCGCTTCAGGCAGGTGCAGCAGCGGCAGGCTGAGCTGCTCGACGTCCTCAGCCGGGACCCGGCTGAGCATAGCGGGCAGGCCGGCCAGCCCAGCGAGCTCATCGCGGCATGACTGGCACTCGGCAAGGTGCTCGTCGACCAGCGCACGCTCGGCCGGATCGATGGCACCTACTACGTAGACGCCCAGCAACTGCCGTATGTCACGGCATGCGGGACCGCTGTTGCCGCCGGTGTTCATGGCGCCAGTCCCCTTTCTTCAAGCGCGAGGCGGAGCGCCCTGAGTGCATAAAAAGTCCGGGACTTGACCGTCCCGGCTGGGATTCCGAGTGCTGTCGCTGCCTCAGCGACCGATTTCCCGCGGTAATAAGTTTCCAGCAGGACCCGGCGATGTTCAGGTCGCAAGGCCGTGAGCGCGTCTGCAACTGCCCAGGATTCAAGCGCGCGTTCCGGGTCGTCGGGCGCTGGGAGCGTTTCCAGAGCTGCCTCGCCGACCTCGTGCGGCCTGGCCTTGCGCGACCGGTATGAGTCGATTGCGAGGTTTCGGGCTACCGCAAAAAGCCACGGCCTGGCGGGCCTCCCGGCGATCGCTTCCGGATGCTGCCAGGCACGCAGCAGCGTCTCCTGAACGATGTCCTCTGCGCGCTGCCGGTCGCCGTTCATCAAGTGAACGGCGTAGCGCAACAGCGGCACAGCGTGCTCCGCATAGAGCGCCCTGACCAGGTCTTCGTCGGACGGGGTCCGCCGCGAGCTCCTAGCGCCAGCGCTTCCGAGGCCTCCCATATCAACTACTACGCGCCGGGCTGCCCGGCGGTTCAACTCCGTTCGGTCTCGTCCGGCCGTTGCCGGCCGGGCTGTCTCAGCCGGACCGGCGCCGCCAGCCGTCTCATCAGCCGCCGGCGAAAGGCGGCAGCACCTCGATCACGTTTCCGTCAGCCAGCACGACGGAGTCTGCGGCCCGGCGGCCGACCGGGTTCCCGTCGATCAAGAACGAGGACCGGTCCAGAACGGCACTGAGCTGGGCTCCGCCCCTAATCTCAGCTGCCGTGATCAGGGCGGTTGCCAGCGTATCCGCAGTCAGCTGCTGCTCGGCAACCCCTGCGGCGTCCTTCGCTGCCGCCCAGTAGCGCATGGTGACGATGGCCATGTCAGCTATCCTCGCTCATAGCGGCACCGGACGATGACGACCTGGGTGGACACGCGGTACACGGATTGGGTTCTCAGGCCGGCGGCTGGCGCCGGGGTCCGGAGGTGGCGGCAGGTTGAGCAATGTCTTGCTGCTGACCAATGGGCGGGAACCGCCCGCCGACATCCTGCCGTCGCTCGGGCTACTCGCGCATGGAGTACGCGTCGCTACGGCCGCCGTCGAGCACGCCACCATTAGCCCGGCACCCGACGCCATCCTGGTTGATGCCCGCCGCGACCTGGTTCAGGCCAGGCGAGTGCTGGTGGCGCTCAGCTCGTCGGGCAATTCGATACCGGTCATCGCGATCGTCACCGACGGCGGCTGGGCCGCGGTATCTGCCGACTGGGGCGCGGACGACCTGTTGTTGCACACCGCTGGTCCGGGCGAGGTCGAGGCGCGGCTGCGCCTGGCGATCGGACGGCGGGCTCAGCCGGGGTCCCAGCTGCCGGATGAGATCAAGTCCGGCGGGCTGGTCGTGAACGAGACCACGTACTCCGCCCGGATGCACGGCAGGTCGCTCGACCTGACCTTCAAGGAATTCGAGTTGCTGAAGTTCCTGGCACAGCATCCGGGCCGGGTGTTCACCAGAGCACAGCTTCTCCAGGAGGTCTGGGGGTACGACTACTTCGGCGGAACTCGAACCGTCGACGTTCATGTGCGACGGCTGAGGGCGAAGCTGGGCGCGGAGAACGAGGCGCTCATCGGCACGGTGCGTAATGTCGGATACCGGTTCGTCCCGGTCAAGGGGGCTGCTGCCAGCACGGAAGGTGCTGGCGCCGACGACCCGGATGGCGCCAGCCAGTCAGCTCCGCGCACCGCCGGAACCGCCCGGCCAACGGCCGCTCAACCCCAGCGAGCGGGCGCCCATGTCAGCAGATAGCCCGACGGGCGACGAGATCCGCGTCAGCGGTCCGCTGCCTGCGGATCAGTCCGCGGCAGTCCTTGACCTGGTGCGGCGCGCAGCCGAGGACGACGGCGTCAGCCCGCTCTCCGAGCACGTGATGCTTCATTTGCGCTATGGCGGTGACGCGCGCGCACGCAACGTGCTCCTCTGGCACAACGGCGAACTGGCCGGCTATGCCCATCTGGACCCGACCGACCCGGTCGAGGGACCAGCCGGCGAGATGGTCATCGACCCGGCTATGCGACGGCACGGATTCGGGCTAAGGCTCGTCGGGGCGCTCACCGCTGAGGCGGGCAACGCTGGCCTCCGGCTGTGGGCGCACGGCGACTTGCCGGCCGCGGCCCGCCTGGCGGCGGCAGCGGGCTTTGCCCGGTCCCGCGCCCTGTGGCAGATGCGCAGGTCACTGCAGGCGCGGCTGGGCCGGCCCCAGCTCGCCGAAGGAATCACTGTCCGAACCTTCAAGCCGGGCCAGGACGAGGACGCCTGGGTCAGCCTGAACCGCCGGGCCTTCTCGCGGCACCCGGAACAAGGTGCATGGACCAGGACCGACCTCGACATGCGTGAGCGGGAGCCGTGGTTCGACCCGGACGGGTTCTTCCTGGCTGAGCGAGACGGCGGTCTGATCGGTTTTCACTGGACGAAGATCCATGGCGGGAACGAGGAGTTGCGCGACGCGACGCCCGGCAAGACCAGCCCGGCGGTCGCTGGCGCAGCCGGAGTTACCGGGACCGGGCACGGACACGAGGCCATCGGCGAGGTCTACGTCGTCGGCGTCGACCCGGCCGCCCGCGGCACAGGACTCGGCCGTGCGCTGACCCTGATCGGCCTGCGTTACCTGCGCGGTCGCGGCCTGGCCCAGGTCATGCTGTACGTCGACGAAACCAATATCACGGCAATCGGGCTCTATGAGTCCCTCGGCTTCACCCACTGGGATACCGACGTGATGTTCTCAAGGCCGCGATCTACTGCCTGAATTCAAGCGAACGTTTTCCGGTTGCTGCTCCGGTGAGCTGGTATCTGGGCCTGCTGGCGCGGTCGTTTTGCCGCTCACCGCTGCGCGGCTTGCGCGCATTCGCTGGCGCTCGTTCCCGCTGCTAACTCAGGACCGGAACATGGCACCGCGGATCTCCGCCTGGGTGACCGCGCGGCACGTCCGGCAGCCATCGGTGGGATAAACGACGACGCCCCCGGCCCGGTGCCCGGTCAGGCCGAAGATCCCGAATAGCCGGGCAAAGCGCGGAGCATTTCTGGCGTCAACCAGGATCGCGCCGATGTGGTCTGCCCGTATCAGCGCCTCGAACTGACTAACCTTGCCGGGCGTGGGCGAAGAGAGTTCCTCCGCCTGCACTGGCAGGTCTTTGCGATGGTCGTAGCCCTCATTAATGAACCCGCCGACCAGCCGCCAGTAGAATCCTGACTCCGCCTGCCAGAGCATGCCGGCGTCGCGCACCTTGGAGACCACCATCGCAATCTCGCCCGGGGCTAGCTGGCGCTGGTAGTCGCCACTGCTGACGAACGCCGGCACAGTGGTCTGCGGGGCCAGGACCAGGGACCCGGACACATTCAGCGCTCCGAACGCCACTACCAGGACACCCAGCGACCAGCGCCCGGCCAGCGACCAGCGGGCCCGCCAGGGGTCCGGCTGTCGCTGCGTGACGCCGGCCAGCAGGAGCGCAGTCGCCACCGCCAGGATCAGGAAGGCGAAAAGCATGAGCCGGGTCGGATAGGCCTGCCGGGCGAACGGCAGGCTGAAGAGCCCGTGCCAGGGCAGCTGTGCGACCGGCCGCCCGGCTACGTAGAGGACGGGCCCGAGGGCGGCGACGATGATGACAACGAGCAAGCTGACGAGGAACCAGACGAGCCGGCTGCCCCGGCGTGTTACTGCTAGCACGGCCACGACTGCAAGCAGCGGGATACCCACCGCGCAGCCGGCCGACACTGCATGCCGTCCGAGCCCGGCACTGGCCAGCGAGGCGAGCCCGAAGCCGCGGGCGTCCGTGGGAAGCCAGAGGCTGCTGAGGTCCATCGATCCGAAGGGCGGCGGCGTCGGCGCCGGGCTGCTGAGCGTGGCTGCCAGGTACGGCGCAGCGAGCACGAGAGCGAACAGGTAAGCAAGCGCGAGCAGACCGGTCAGCCGGAGCACCCTCCGCCGGCCGACCCGGTCGGCCATTGCCAGGCCGAGCAGCAGCGATAGGACCAGGATCGCGGTGAGGAACGCGAAGGTCTCCATGAACAGGTAGAACTGCACGGTTAGAACCAGGCCGGCCAGAATCACCAGGACGAAACTGCGGATGCTGCTGTCCCGCCAGGCCACGACCAGGTAGAGCAGGATCGGCGGCAGCAGGGCGTAACACATGTTGAGATGGCCGGCCCTGAGGTGGCTGATCTCATAGCCGGAGAATCCGTAGACGGCTCCGCCGACAATCGCGGGCCAGAACTTCCCTGTCAACCGCCGGCAGGCCAGGAAGCTGGCCCATGCCGATAGCGGCAGTGCCAGCGCCATGAGCAGGTTGTACGCGACCACCGGACCGGCCGTCAGGGTGACCGGAGCGACGAGCAGCGCCAGTGGGGGCACGGTGGCGACCCAGCCGAGCGCGTGCCCGACCGGTGCGCTGATCAGCGTTGTGTATAGCGGGTTCAGCCCGTGCCCGATCGCGTATGGCCACCAGCGCAGGCTCCAGACGTAGAAGTTCGGGTCAGGGTTGGCCTGCAGCAGCTGGGCCCGGCTTGGGTGGCTGACGAGCGGGCGGACGGCGGTCGGGAGCCAGACTGCGGCGTAGATCGCGAACGCTAGCAGTCCCTGGAGTGATGGCGAGGTCAGCCGACGCCACCGCTGCGCGTGTGCTTCTGATGACTCGCTGTAGTCGATATCCCGAGTGGCCGACTCAGGCGGCTGCTGGGCTGCGGCCTCAGGCCGGACCACTGGCCCGCGGCGAGATCTGCGCGTTAGCCAGCGCGCGGCTGCCTGCCCAGCCCTCAAGCATCTCCCCGTCCCGCTGCGTCCGCACAGCGAACACCACCTCAAACCCTCCTGCCACCGCGCCCCCATCTGCACCGCGCCACCGGCGCCGAACGAATCTTATGGCGAAGCTGCATGGAGCGCCCTACCGTCTGGGTAAATGATCCGGCGGTCATAGGGGCTAAGATTTTGCAGCTCGAAGCAGGCGGTCGCGGCTCGTGACCTCCCCGGCCAGGCGCCGGCCGCCAAGCCGTTCCCCGCATGAGCCTGCGTTCGTCTCGTTAATCCAGGAGTATGGTCCCATCGCGGCCCGAGATGCCCGGTGAACGGAGGTATGCGGTGAGTGGCGTCCTGCAACGGGCAGAGCGACCGGTGGCGCGCCACGGCCTCGGCACCCGGGCGGGAACGCTAGCACAGTGGCTGATTGTCGCCGGATACCTGCTGGCAGCAGTTGCGGTGACGTCGCGGCTGTGGGCCGACCCTGCGAACCTCCTGCAAGCTCATACCGGCGACATTGACCAGTTCGCCTGGTTCATGCGCTACGACGCGACTGCTATCGGGCACGGCAGGCTCCCGGCCCTGGTGACGACTGCCATGAACGCGCCGTACGGCATCAACCTCATGTGGAACACGTCATTCTTGCTGCCCGGAATCCTGCTGACCCCGGTCACGCTGCTCGCCGGGCCACAGACCAGTCTCACTGTCGCCCTCACGCTCGGCTTTGCCGGCTCTGCGGCCAGCTTGTTCCTCGTCTTGCGGCGCTGGGGGGCTAGTGTCGCGGCTGCAGCTCTGGGCGGCGCTGTTTACGGGTTCTCCCCGGCCCTCGTGCACAACGGCCTCAGCCACTATCAGGTGCAATTTGTGGTCCTGCCGCCGCTGATGATCGATGCCTTGCTACGGATCATGACCAGGCGGGGGAGCCCAATCCGTAATGGCATCTGGCTCGGGCTGCTGGCGGCCGCCCAGCTGTTCGTCGGGGAAGAGGTGCTGATCTTCACGGCCGTCGCAAGCATCGTGCTTGCAGCCAGCCTTGCGATCAGTTGGCCCAGAGAGGTGCTCCGCAGTGTCCGCCCCATGGCGATCGGCCTGGCCACTGCGGCTGCGGCCGCGCTGCCGATCTGCGCATACGCACTGTGGGTACAACTCCACGGCGCGGCCGTTCCGGCGATCGCATACCAGACCAGCGTCTCGGGATTCGTCACACCTTCCAGCGATCTGCTGATTCACACCAAGGCCAGCGCTGCGGCGGTAGCACAGTCTCCGGCGCAGGGCGTCTACTTCTCCTACCTGGGCTGGCCACTGCTCGTCACCGTGGTTGCCGCCGCCGCATTCTTTTGGGGCAATCGGAAGATCCGGACCACTGGCGTCACCTTTCTGGTGCTGGAATGGTTCTCCCTTGGCAGCCACGTCCTTCCGTTCCACGGAATGCGGCTACCAACGGCATTGCTGCCCTGGTATTGGCTGCAGGGCCTGCCGCTGCTGGGGTCCGCTCTGCCGTACCGGCTTCCCGTCCTTGCCGCCGGCGCGGCAGCCGCTGTCCTCGCATTCTCCCTCGACCAAGCCCGGTCAGCGGCGAACGCCAGAGGCTGGCGCCACGTACGCGCCGCCGCCCCCGTGGTCGCCGTGGCTGCGGTGCTCCCACTGATCCCGCTCCGCTACCCGGCATATCCCACCGCTCCCCTCCCGGCCGGCTGGCAGACAGTCTTCGCCAGGCTCCAGGTGCCCCCGGAAGCGCCCGTCATGGTAGTGCCGGTCGGATACAGCCAGATTCCACAGCCAATGCGCTGGCAGGCTGACACAGGCGAACCTTCGTCGATGATCGGCGGCACGTTCATCGCGGTTAACCGTGACGGCCGGGCCATTCGGGGTGGCCGGGCGGACCGCAGCAAAACCGAAGCGTATCTGGACGCGCTATGGATGGGGTCACATCCCCGTCAGCTTGCGCTCCGGCAGGCCCGTGCCGACATCAAGTCCTTGCGGCCGGCGGCGGTGGTGGCGGTCACAAGCCTTGACTCCCCGCTTGGACGATTCCTGACCAGGCTGCTGGGGCCGCCCGCTTACCACGCCGGCTCCACGGTCGCCTGGCGCCTGACCGCCGCGAATTCGAGCAGCTGACCAAGGAAACCTAGCACCGCGGCTAGAAGGCAAGAGTCTGGGTCTGCGGGTGAGTGGCTGTCCACTTGCCGTTGACCTTCACGTAGACCGCTGGCCGCTTGCGAGGAAAGATCATCGTCATCTTGGTATAGGTGTCATCGCCAGGGTGGCTCTTGACGCTGGCGCTGCCCCACAGGGTGACCAGAACCGGGACCTTGAAAATCTTGCCGCTGGCGTGGCTGGGATAGTTGTCGTTCTCGTAGACAGTGCCGTAGCCGCTGGCCAGATGGCTGGTCCAGCTCGTCCAGTGCATGTTCTTCATGACGACTCCGTAGTCGGCGCAGAACGGTGTCCAGCTGGCCGGCTTGGTCACCGGCTTGCCGTGGCAGTTCAGCACCACGTACCTCGGGGCGGAGGTGGTAGCTGCGCCCGCAGGCCGAGCCTGAGCGAGGCCCGCGCCGAGGCCGGCAGCAGTAATGGCGGCGAGTACGCAGCTAACGGCACGCTTGCGGGTCATCATCGTGGTTCCCTTCAATGTCTGACTTAGCTGACATCTACTGAGACGACGACTGCGGCACATGGTTGGTAACAGTTGACTGACCGGAGGCCCGGAACGCCCAGGCGGCGGGGACGGGCGGCTGATCAGCAGAGGTTGGCTTCGGCGGCGCGCTGACAAACTCCGAGGACCTCATCGATCTCCTCGGTTGTCAGCGGCCGGTCGGCGGTCGCCACTGCGCTAAGCACTTCGGCGTAAAGTTCGATCTCTTCGAGTGCGACCAGGTCAGGAACACGGAGGTCGACGTCACCGCGCATGCGCCTCACCTCCGGTGCCGGATCAATCCGGGATAAGCCTGTAACTCAGGCTAGCGGCAGGGGCCGCCAGCGCGCATGACCCATCTGGACCATTTCCCGCACCACCCGCTCCGCACCACCTGTCCAGCAACACGCAGTGCGGAATGAACCGCTGGCGAGCCTCCGGGCTAATCAGGCACCGTCCAGTTCACCGTCCGGTGCAAGGCGGCGCGCTCGACGTAGCGCCCGGCCGTCCCGGCGAATTTCGCCCGGTCGGCGTCGGTGAGTTCCCTGACGATCCGGCATGGCACGCCTGCCGCTAGCACGCCCCCGGGCACGACGGTGCCGGGTGGTACAACCGCACCCGCCGCGACCAGAGAGCCTGCGCCAACACGTGCGCCGCCGAGAACAACCGCGCCGACGCCGATCAGCGTGCCAGTCTCGACATGCGCGCCATGCACTGTGGCGTGATGGCCGAGGCTGACACGATCTTCGAGCCTGACTGGCTCGCCCGGATCGACATGGAGGCAGCACAGATCCTGAATGTTGACTTCCGCGCCGACCACGATCTCGTCAGTGTCCGCGCGGAGCACGGAGCCGTACCACACCGACACCGCCCGGCCGAGCGTCACCCGCCCGACGACGACAGCACCCGGCGCGACCCAAGCTTGCGGATGAATAACCGGGCAAGCATCGCCGAGCGACCCGATCAATTTTCTGCATCCAAGCGGCCGGCTCCTAATGTTTGGCGCCAGCGGCATCCGGCGCCGCTGCAGACGTCATTCTGCTCCCGGCAGGTTAGCCGTCGGCTCTGCCCGCCGCATCGCCAGTTGATCGTCAAACAAGATAAATGGAGACAAAAGATCGTTTCGGTTGCGGCCAGCGACCAATGGGGACAGAGTCAACCGCGACATCTCTGCTTGTTGTGCTCTCCTGGCGGCCTAGTCATACAAAGCCAACCCGGCGGGCGTGACATAGCGCAACTACAGCAGTTCTCCGCGACCGGCCCGGCCTGGGCAATTCGGGTCCAGCGTGACTGCCTGGAATACCTGGTGGGTGGGACGATGAGCGAACAGGGGAACCTTTCCGACCTCGGATACGAAGGCCAGTTCGCGCTCGAACGGCGCGGCTACAGCCGCCTGCAGGTCGATGAGGCGATCGCTCAGTTGCGGCTCGAACTGCGCGCCCACCAAGACGGCCGGCGTGACCTCGAGGACCGGCTCTCTCAGGCCCTCGACGAGCTAGAGCGCCTGAAGCTGGAACTGTCCGCCGCGCGGTCCAACGGCAGGCCTCCGCATGAGGAGATCAGTGAGCGGATCGGCCAGATCCTGAAGCTCGCCGACGATGAGGCGAAGTCACAGCGCGCCAAGGCCGACGATGAGATCGCCCAGCTGCGGGCCGGCGCCAAGGCCGACACTGACAAGCTGCGTACCGACGTCAAGGCCGAGACCGACAAGAACCGCGCAGAGGCGCAGGAGCAGGCCGAGCGCATGCTCAGCGCCGCGCAGGAGCAGGCCGACACCACGGTCGCGAGTGCGAAGGCAGAGGCTGAGAGCGCCCGCAAGAGCGCGAACGCGGAAGCCCAGCAGGTGCTGGCCGACGCGACCAAGCAGTCAGAGACAGCTCTCGCGACTGCCAAGAGCCAGGCCAAGCAGCAACTCGACGAGGCGACGGCCCGCGCTACTGCCATCCACGACGGCGCAGAGCGGCGGCTGAATCTGTTGATGTCGCGCCACACCGAGGCAATCCGGCGGCTGACCGAGATCCGCGACGTGGTGACGTCGCTAGTTGCCGGCGAAGCCGACCGGGGCTCGCTGGAGGACGAGGTGGCCAGGATCGTGGCCGGCACTGCTGGCAACGAGGCCCAGCCCGGCAACCGGCCGGGCTCCGCGCCTGGTAACGGCCGGCCCGGCGGCCCGGCGGAGGGCAGGCACGCAGGCGGCAATGGCCAGCCGGACGGGCGGCCCGGCCTCTCGACCGCGCAGCGCCCTGGGCAGCTCGCGTCCGCTCACCCGGCACCCGGCCCGGTTGCCTCAGGTCATGCGGCGGTCGGTCACCCGTCAGCCGCGCAGCCAGCGCCCGTTCCGGCGGGTCCAGGCGAGCCTGGTCCTGGTCCGGCAAACGGCGCACCTGCCCGTGCCACTCAGCCCTCCGGCAGCAACCAGCATCTGGCGACCCCGGCAAACATCGACGACACCACCGCCGACGCCATCAAGCCCATCGTTTCGTAGGGCGCCTCTGACCAACGCCGATGGCGGAGATGCGCCGAGGCGGTCCTGTCCGGTCCGCACTATCTCGTGCCCGGGTAGCACGACAGCGAACGGCCAACTGGCACGACTGCCAGCTGGCCATCCAGTGACGGTCAGGATCGCAGGTCAGGCCGAGGGACGGGTGGCGCTCCAGACGATCGAGAGGTAGGTGTCGCTGAGCTGGTAGGCCTTCTCAGCCGGTCGGCCGTTCATGGCCGGCGTGGCCGGCCGCAGCGAGCTGGTCTCCAGCACGCGCGCGGCGTCAGGCGTTTCGTAAACAGCCTCGGTGTAACTGGCGGCGCTGTCATAGCGGCTGATCTCGACGGCGGACCGGCCCAGGCCGTCCCTGGCGTGCGAGTTCACGACCACTCCCGGCGTGGCCGCGATGACCTTGAGCAGCGCCGATCGCAGCGCCGGGCTGATCGCCGGGTTCCACAGCGTGTAGGCGGCCTGCGCGAACACCGTGTCGTCACTGGTCTCCTTCGGCTGGGACGTGTTACCGATCAACTTCTTGCCGCGCAGACCGGGGTGCTTGCGCACCGTGGCCATGGCCTGAGCGTGGAAGAAGCGCAGTGTTTCAGCCGCCTGCCGGCTGGCCTGCCTGATCAGGAACGCGCGCAGGGCGGGGACGCTGGTGGGGTAGGCGGCGAGCTGGGCCGCGGTCGGCAGGCCGGCCCGGCTGAACAGCTCTCTCGGCGCGCCGTGCACGCCGGGCTGCACGGTCCACACGTCACCGGTCCGGGTGTCGATGATCGTGATCTTGCGCTGTTTCCCCGCCAGCTCGGTCATCTTGACCCACCGGCCCGTCGGGGCCGTTGCCGCCGCCGCGGCGGCGCTGAGGTGCGTAAGCGTGCGCTGCGCGGCTGTGAGCTTGATCACGGGCCCGGAAGTCCGGCCGGGGCCAGCCGGGGCTGAGCTGCCGACGGCCGCGGCGATGGCCGTGGCTGCGGCGGCCCCGGTCACGCTGAGGCCCAGCGCGCGGGTACGACGGTGCCGACGGCGGCAGGTGGTGATAACGCCAGCGGTAATCTCCCGCCGTGCGTGCAGGTCGCCGGTGGCCCGGTGCATCAGGTCGCGCAGCAGGTCCTCGTCGTTGGCAATCATGTTTGTTCGTCCTTTCACTGGGTGTCGCTGGTAGCCATGAGGGCGCCGAGCCCTGGCTGCTCGCGCAGCCTGGCCATCGCGCGGGAGGCGGTGCTCTTGACCGTGCCGACCGAGACGCCGAGCAGATCTGCTGTCTCGGTCTCGCTCCGGTCGTCGAAGTAGCGGAGCACGACGATCGCCCGCTGCTGCGGGCTCAGCGCGGCGAGCGCGGCCAGCAGCGCCGGGCGGAGTTCCACCGCCGCCAGCCGGTCGCCCGCCCGTGGGTCGCTGCTGTCGTAGTCCGCGAACAGTTCCAGCTCAGGCGGCCGGCGCCGCCTGGCCCGCCGCTGATCGATGACGATGTTGTGCATGGCGCGGCGACAGTAGGCCCGCGGGTTGTCCACCTTCGGCCAGCGTTTCGCCAGCCGTTGCAAGGTTTCCTGGTAGACGTCCTCGGCGATATGGACGTCGCAGGTCAGCAGCGTCGCGATTCGCAGCAGTAGATCGCCGGACTCGGCGACAAAGCTCTCGAAGGCTCGGGCTTGCTTGTTGTCCACTCGATCCCCTGACTGTCGTCGTCACCCTTCTAGACGACCGGCCAGCCGGTTCGGGTTGAGCTGGCTGTAGGGCGATCGAGCGGGCCAGCGGTGACCTCCTAGTCCGGGAGCATGTCGAGCTGGCGCAGGATGACGCCTTCTCGCAGCGCCCACGGGCAGAGTTCCAGCACCGGCAGGCTCAGCAGGTCCATGGCGGCATCGGCGACGACAGCACCCGCCGCCAGCTGGTGCGCCCGGGCTGCCGACACGCCAGGCAGATCCGCCCGCTCGGCCACGGTGAGCTGCGGGAGCCGCTCCGCAAGGGCGGTCACGTCGGCATGCTTGAGCGCGCGTCTGACGTAGAGCCCCTCGCTGGATGGTGCCGCGCCGGCGGCCCTTGCTAGCTGGCGGAACGTCTTGGATGTCGCGACAGCGTGATTCGGCGGGCCGTCCCGCAGCAGCACTCCGGCAATCGTGGCGATCTCGGCGCGCACGTGCCTGCGCAGCTTCCGCAGCTCGTCAGCGGACGGCGGGTCACCCTGCAGCCAGTCCCTGGTCAGCCGGCCTGCCCCCAGCGGCAGCGAGACGGCGTAGTCAGGTTCCTCGTCGTGCCCGGACGCGATCTCCAGCGACCCGCCGCCGATGTCGAGCATCAGCAGCCGGCCCGCTGACCAGCCAAACCAGCGGCGGGCGGCGAGGAAGGTCAGCCTGGCCTCATCGGGACCGGGGAGCACCTTGATGCTGACACCGGTCTCGGCCTCGATCTGGGCCAGCAACTCGTCGCCGTTGGCTGCGTCCCGGACGGCCGATGTGGCGAACGCCAGCATCTTGTGCACGCCCTTGTCCTCGGCGATCTGCAACGATTCGCGGACGAAGTCGCGCAGCTGCTTGGCGCACTCGTCGCTGAGCCGGCTAGCCGCGTCCATATTCTCGCCCAGGCGGATCTCCGCCTTGTGCGAGAACGCCGGCAACGGCCGGCCACCTTGGTGCGCATCGACTACCAGCAGATGAACGGTGTTTGATCCGACGTCGAGCACGCCAAGTCGCATACTGAAGACGCTACCCGGAGTCGATTATCGGGAACATCGCCGCGCCCACCCGGTGCTGTAGTGAGACAGAGGCACTATCCAGGAGGCAGTGATGACCGCGCAGAACGAGATCAGAGTGGAGCACGGCCGCAAGCGGGTGCGCATCCTGCTGGCCGGGGAACTCGTAGCTGACACCACAGGCCCGCTTCTGGTCTGGGAGGTGCCCTATTACCCGACCTACTACGTGCCGGCCAGCGACGTCCGGGCCGAGCTAGTCCCGCACGGATCAGATGCTGACAAGGTGCTGGGCGAGGCCGAGGTCCTGACCGTCAAGGTGCCCAGCGGCGCGGCGGCCGTCGGTGCTGCCCGCCGGTACCCGGCCAGCCCGGCCCGCCAGCTGCAGAACGCCGTGCGGTTCGAGTGGGACGCGATGAGCGAGTGGCTGGAGGAGGACGAGCCGGTGTACACGCACCCGCGCGACCCTCACACCAGGGTGGACATCCTGGCGAGCTCGCGGCACATCCGGGTGGAAGTCGACGGAGTCACGGTGGCCGACTCGAAGAGCCCGCGCATCCTGTTCGAGACGGGCCTG
>Ga0335075_10006458_pt1 | contig 18113 bp, 16 predicted proteins | sample Lox_Sample_24_FD_206723 | JGI IMG/M metagenome (GOLD analysis project Ga0335075, IMG submission 206723) | Soil microbial communities from Loxahatchee National Wildlife Refuge, Florida, United States - Lox_Sample_2.4 | ecosystem: Environmental > Terrestrial > Soil > Wetlands | place: USA...
ATTGCGACATTCTTTGCCCCCAGCAGCTTACCCGGGCAGCTACCCTACACTATGCTTCTTGGTTCCGGCTCCGCCGGGTTAGGAGCGAAGCGACGAAGCAACCTCGGTTGCGCGGCGCACGCTCGTCTGAGCGCTGCTCGACCGAGGTTGCTTCGTCGCTTCGCTCCTCGCAATGACATGGGGAGCACAGCCGCGTATGTCGGTCATTCAGCGGGTTGGTATAAGCCGCGCGGCCAGATCCACCGGATAGCGCTGCGTCTGCCGCCGATCCACGTCGCTCGTCGAGCTGCGCACCGCCCGGATCACCGAGTGCCGCAGCTCCTCCACGGCCTTGTTCAGCGCGACGACATTGTCGCGCACTTCGGTTGCGAGCTGCCTGGCCCCGGTCGCCTCGTTCGAGACTTCGGTGATGCGGCGGTCACCTGGTTCGCGGCGTCGGCGGAGCTTGCGCTCGACTTACCGCGGCGCGCCCGGACTGTGCGGCGGCGGGTGCAGCATCGGCGTTGTGATGACATTCGGAATTGCGCTCGCGACCGGCGGTTCGGGATAGTACTGCGTCGTCTGCTGGACCGAGATCGCCGTGTCCTGACCGGCGAGCAATTCGATCAGCTTCAGCGATTCGTCGAGCCCGGAGGAAATGCCGCCGCCGGTCAGCCGGTCGCGATCGACGACGAAACGGGGATGGCCGTCGGCGATCCGGACCGCGGGGTGATAGGCCATCAGATAGGGGATGAAGGCCCAATGGGTGGTCGCGAGAAAGCCGTCGAGCAAGCCTGCCGCAGCGAGCAACAGCGCGCCCTCGCAGACCGAGCAAATCCACTTTGACTGCCTGGCCTGACGCTTGAGAAAGTCGAGATAGGGTGACTTATCGCCCTCGGCGATGATGCGCTTGAGCGAGTCCGGGTCGCCGCCGGGCACCCAGAGGGCGTCGGCCGGTCTGGGCGGATCCAGGCCGGCCGAAACCTGGAAGACGAAGCCGGAATTGAAGGTCACCAGGCCGGGCTTCTCCGCGACCAGATCGACCTGGAACATCCGGCGCTGGGGGTCCGGCCCCGGCAATGTCGGCCAGCCAAACATTTCGGACGGGCCGCACACGTCGAGCATGTCGACCTGATCGTAGACCGGGATCACGATCCGCATCGGCGTTCCCGGTGCCGCCGCGTGTGTGCTCATCGGATTTCGACAGTGAACGGCTGCGCGGGCGCTGCGGGGGCGAATGCCATGGCCATCAGTCCCGCGCTTGCAGGCGAGGGGCCGTGTCCGAGCAAGCCGTCGTGGGTGTGGACCTCGACCGCGACTGAACCGGGATCGGCGGTCGGCGGCAGCCGCAAGTCGGCTGAGACCTTGAGTTTGGTCTGGCAGTTGGCGCAGCCGAGCACCTGCCAGCGGCTGAGCACGGGCTCGAGCCCGATCAACTGTTTCTTGCCGTCCAGTTCGGCCCAGGTGGCGATCAGGAAGGATCCGCGGATTTTCGAGCGGTCGATGCCGCCGACATGCACCGTCTTTTGCTCCGGCTCGGCAGCGGCCGCCATCGCCTGCGGCGGCGCCCCGGCATAGCTGTCGAGCGAGCCGGGCCCGTAGTTGTAGCCCAACTGCGATTCGATATTGATCAGGTCGGCGGTGGTGTACGGGACGCCATATTCTTTGAAGAAGGGCTCGAGCGGCGTTGTCAGCGACATGGTTGCATTCGAATCGGCGCCGAATGGCGGCGGGTTGACCTGTGCGTCGTATTTCGCGCCCGGATCGTTCGCGTCGATGGTGAAGCTGTTGGTGAAGCCATGGCGGCGCTGCCAGATCCAGAACACATAGTCGATGAAGCAGTGGTGAAAGAAGAAGATCGGGTCGAGGGCTGCGGTGTCGTTCTCGCCCATGTCCCCGTTAGCGCCCGGACAGGGCGAGGAATCGCCGAGGCCGGGCACGTCGAACCCGCCGACTGCCAGATGCATGCTGTTATGCGGGCTTTCGAGCGCCACGACGAGCGCCTTCGGGTTGTTATTGTTCCAATTTGTGGAGCTGGTGGTGTTAGAGAACAGGGTGTAGTTGGGCGTATTCAGGCAGTCGATGAAACTTTGGTAGACGAGGCCGCGCTTCCTGCCGCCGACGGTGAAGCTGGTGTTGAGCCAGTTCGTGATATTGCCATTGAGCAGCGCCGTGCGGATCTCCGGGGTCGGGAACTGCGCGTTGTGAGCCGCGGTTTTGGCACGGTCTTCGGGGGTGCCGACCAGTCCCGAGAGCGGGTAGCGGACCGTCTCGTAGCCTTCCGGCTTGGAGTAGAGGCGGTTGTCGCCCTCCACCGCATCGACGATCGTGGCCGGCAACACGAAGGAGCGGAGCGGATTTGGAATCTGCTTGCCGTCCAGCATGAAGGTCTCATCGGTCAGAGCGGTTGGAACGCCTTTTTCACGGCTTGGATCGCTGGTCTCGTCCCAGAAGGGCAGCGTCACCGAACTGCAACCCGGGATGCTGCGCAACGCTTCTTCCACGCGGTAGCAATAGGCGCGATGCCAGGCCGGGAACAATACGGTGCCGTGCTGGCAATAGCCGCCCCACCAGGCGGGGATCTGCGCGCCGGGTCCGCGAAACGGTTCGCCATGAAAGCCGCCGATCATGAAGAAGGATTTGAATTCGTTCGGTCCGAGTTCCTTGATGCCCTTCCAGGCGCGCATCAGGTCCTCGAGTTCTTTCTTGTTGCCGGCGTCGTAATCTGCCTGGATATCGAGGATCGAACGGCGAACGCGAAGACCAGTTGCCATGATGACGAAACCCCCGCTTTTCGCCGGACATTTGCTCCGGCAATCGTTGATACGGGGCGGACCGTAATCCTTCGGCGAGTCACTGCAAAGGACAATCTCGTGGCGGACGCTGGCAGGATCGCCACGGGTTCATCCATCGCCGCGCAGGCGTTATTTCCGCGTCATATCTGCGTCGGGGCCGGTGCGACTTGGGTCGACGCGTAGCGTGGGGCGGCGACCTCGTGCAGGATGGTTGTCCAGGACGAGTACGAGGTGGATCATGCTGAGCGGACGCTGGACGTATCGCGGCTACCACAACGTCGCAAAGCTTGTCGGCGGAGATCAGCAGGCGGCGTTCGCGTTGATCTTCGGCGAGGGCGTGTTCGAACTGCATCAGTCGGATGACGGCCGGGTTGAAGGCGGGCTTGGCATGGAGAGCGGATATGCGCTGCGCATTACCGGCTCGTTCGGAACAGCGGAGAGCGGTCTGGGGTTCGTGCTGAACGGGGAAGGATTGGATGGGACTGCAACGGCTGGCTGGCGTTATGATTATCGTGGCGTCGTGGGTCATATGTGGCGTGATGCCGTTGGGCAGGTGCCGTCATTGGTCGGGACGGTGGTGCGGGTGAAGGCGCATGGGCCGGATGCGCCGGCCGGCTATACCGCTTCGTTTATCGCCGTGCGGCATGCGGACAATCAGCCGCCGCGCACGGCGCGGAGGCTGTCGAGCCTGATGCGGTGAGGGCGGTGTTGGTGTGAGGTGGTGCTGGCTGGCGGCCGAAGGGCGAGTCACGCGGAGTATGTCGTTGCGCGTTGACGCTTGGCGCGCGTTGATCATCGGCGCGCGTTGACCACTGGCGCGCGTTGATCATCGGCCAGGCGGCCGATCTGCGACTGGATGAAAGTTTATCCGGCACGCTTTTGATCATTCCCGTCATGGCCGGCTTGACCCGGCCAGCCACGCAGCATGGATCGGGTCGCGTCGCTGCGTCGCGCCCGATCTGCTGGGGTAGATGGGGGGGTCAGGCCCGGCCATGACGGGTGTACTTTTCTGTCAGGGGCGGGGCGACGAGGTAGTCTCGCTGGTTCGGGTGGCGCGCGTCGTCATAGTCAATAACGACGTGGCCGTCTGGGAGCATGCGGCCGGTTTTGCCGTGGAGGGCTCGATCGGCGTTATATCAGGCAACACAATGATTGACGCACGACCGCCGCCCTCCGCGTCATGCCGGCGAAGGCCGGCATCACGATTTTCTTGCTGCGTGCTGCATAGGCGTGGATGGCGGGCCTGCGCCCGCCATGACGATCGGGCGCGGCCGGCGAGTCAATCATCAGGCGGGCTGGTATTAGATATTAAAAGCGGTGGGGGCGTTCGATCGCGTGCATGCCGTACAATCCTTCAGCTATCTGGAGGCGTCGGGCCTTCGCATCGCCGGTGGCTCAATTTTGGCAGCTTGCGCCTCGAACTTCAGCGGATGACCCACTGGCCTTCACACTGCACGGTCTATCCGTGTGCATCTGTGTGCATCCGTGGTTTCATTTTCTTATGTGCCTCGAGTCTGCATCGCTGCTCGCAGGAAGCAAAAGAATGAAACCACGGATGCACACGGATGCATCGGGGGTGACGCGGTTCGGGGGGGTGCCCAGGGCAGCCGAGGCTGAACCAGCGTCCGGGCGAAGCGGTGAAGATTCTTGGAAACTACACTGGTGCGGTCGAGAAGACTCGAACTTCCACGGGGTTACCCCCACAAGCACCTCAAGCTTGCGCGTCTACCATTCCGCCACGACCGCACGTGGGCTAAGCAGGCGGCGGGATATAGCCGATGCATGACACCGCTTCAATCGCCGCGCCTGCCCGCGCCGCAAGCCCCGCCGCCGGCCCCGACACTACCCCGGCGCCGGAATGGCAGCGCGCCCCGGGCCTGACCCCGTACCCCGAGGCCCTCGCCGCCATGCAGGCGCGCGTCGCCGCGATCCGCGCTGGCACCGCGCCGGAACTGGTCTGGCTGGTGGAGCATGCGCCGCTCTACACCGCCGGCACCTCGGCGAAGCCCGAGGAACTGACCGACCCCAACCGCTTCCCCACCTACGCCGCCGGCCGCGGCGGGCAGTGGACCTATCACGGGCCGGGCCAGCGCACCGCCTATGTCATGCTGGACCTGGCGCGGCGCCACGGCAGCGTGCCGCCGCGCGACATCGGCTGCTATGTGCACGGGCTGGAATCCTGGCTGATTCGCGCGCTGGACCGGTTCGGCGTGACGGGGGAGCGCCGGCAGGGACGCATCGGCATCTGGGTGGTCGATCCGCGCACCGGCGCCGAGGCGAAGATCGGCGCCATCGGCGTGCGCGTCAGCCGCTGGGTGAGCTGGCACGGCGTGGCACTGAACGTCGCGCCGGATCTGTCGCATTTCGCCGGCATCGTGCCGTGCGGCATCCGCGCGTACGGTGTCACCAGCCTCGCCGCGCTGGGGATACGCGCCAGCATGGCGGAGGCCGATAACGCGCTGCGGCAGGCGTGGGACGAGGTGTTTGGCGCGGAGCCTGCTCTCCCAAGCTGCGCGCGGGAAACGTAGGACCCGTCACTGCGCGGTGGAAGGGTAGGACCCGTCACTGCGCGGGAATGGTAGGACCCGTCACTGCGTGGGAAACGTAGGACCCGTCCTGACGAAGCGAGCGAGCCGCCCTGCGGCACGGCGCGGCGCAGGCCGGCGTTGGCGTCATCTCCCTTGGTGGAAGCCCGGATAATCCGGCGGGTCCGCCATCTCCTCGTCGATGCTGACCACTTCCGCCATGCGCGGACCACGCCGGCACAGGCGCAGCAGTTCCTCCACCGCCGCCACTTCGCCGGCCACGAGCGCCTCCACGGTGCCGTCCACCCGGTTGCGCACCCACCCCGACAGGCCCAACGCCCGTGCATGCTCCTGCATCCAGGCACGGAACCCCACGCCTTGCACCCGCCCCGCGATCACCAGACGTTTTGCAGTCATGCCGGCTCTCTCCTGCTCAGCACGATGAAACGGGCGGCGAGCGCGATGTCGGCAGCGATGGCCGCACGCCGGGCTACGGCTTCCGCATCCTCGCCCCATTGCTCTGCCTGGAACAACTCGTCCAACGCTCCCAGCGCGTGGGCTGCCGCCGCGTCCAGCCGGCCTTCCGCCAGGGCGAGACCCAACACCAGGCTGCCCAGCGCAGGGACGGCGAGGCCGAGCGCCGCCAGTACCTCCGGTTCCTGCGCTGCCACCGCGCGGCGCAATGCGGCAACGGCGCCGCAATGCTGCCGGATCGGCGCAATGCCGCTGGCCACGCGCAGCGGCGCATCATAGGTCAGTGCCGCCCAGTCGAGCCACGGCTGCCATTCGCGCGCCTGGCGCTGTGCCAGGGCAGCGGGGTCCGCGGCGCGATAGCACAGCAGATCGTTCTCGCCGTAACGGGCGATGGCGTCGATGGTGGGCGCCGGGTCAGGGGCAATGCGCTGCTGCGCGGTACCCGCCAGGCGGGTCAGCGGCGTGTCGGCAAACGACATCTCGCCACCTGGGGCGCCGCCCGCCGCCTGCCATTCGGCGGCGATGGCCTCGGCCAGGCGCGACGATCGAACATGCAGGACGGCGCCGCCCGGCAGATGCATCGGGCGCCCATCCAGCAGGATGGCAACACCATCCGGCGTTTGGCTGGCGATGGCAGTGTTCCAGAAGCGCTTCATCGGGATGATTCTAACCTCTCCGGCGCTGCGCGCGGGAGAGGCCGGGATGCGAAACATCGCGGGTGAGGGCGGTCGGGTCGGCCGGAAGCGTGCTTTCTACCGACGTGATCGCCGGCATCCCGCAACCAGCGCCCGCCGCGTTGATCCGCTTCGCGGCCAAATGCCGTCGCGCGTCCGAGGTCACGTTTCACCGGAACAACTGCTGAAGCACGCCGCCAAGCCCGTTCTTCTTTTTCGCCGGCGCCGCCGCCGACGCCGCGGACGCGGCGGAAGCCGCCTGGCCGCGCGCGACGGCGAGCGCGGCATCGCATGACGGCACCGTCGGCCCTCCCAGCAGCTTGTTGGCGCCCAGTACGCCGCCCAGCAAACCCAACGGCGTGGCGGTGCCAATGACCCCGCCCGCCACCGTCCCGGCATTCGCCTCGAAGGTGCCGACCGCGTTCACCTTCACCGCCGGGTCACGGATCGGCCCGCTCACCTGCATCGGCACCACCAGGCCCGTACCGGCCACCCGGCCCTGCGGGCGCAGCGCCAGGGACAGCGTCTCATCGCCCAGGTTGATGCTGCCGCCGCCATCCATGGTGAGCAGCGACGAGTTCAGCAGCAGCGTGCGAAGGTCGGCCACACCGTGACGGGCATCCGCGCGCAGGGCGAAGCAGCGCAGTTCGCTCGACCCGCCACGCGACAGCATTCCCAGCAGGTTGGCCTTGTCCAGAATCGGGCCAAGCAGGTTGTTCATCAGCGCCGTATCGACGGTGCCGCCTTGCATCGCGAGACCCAGGCTGCCGTCCAGCCCCGCGGCAATGGCGTGGGGCGACGCGCCGGCGGAATGCAGGTCGGCATAGACCTCCAGCTTGCCGCTGGCATAACCGGGCAGCCCGGCGGCGGCGAGCAAAGGTGCCACCGCCAGGCCGGGCGCGTGCAGCGTGAGGGCTATCGGCGGGGCAGGGGCCGCGGCGTCCACTGCCAGAGTGCCGCTGAGCTTGCCCTCGGGCAGGTCGGCGGCGATCGGATCCACGTGCAGGCTGCCGTTCTGCAGCACGGCGTGCACGGTGATGCCGCGATAATCGAGGCCCCCGGTCCGCAAGTCTCCGATCGCGACGGCGATGTCGGCATTTGCCGCGCGCAGCACACCGAACGGCAACGGCGTGTCCGAGAACAGCCGGCTTGCCGCGGCGGGCGGGGGGGCAGGCGGAGCGGCGGCTTGCGGCTTGGGCGGCGCGGGCGGCCTGGACGGGGGCGGCGCGGGCGGCGGCGGTTGGGTGACCGGCTTTCCCGCAGCCGCCATGATCGCGTCGGCATCGATGCGGTCGGCGTGCAGGTTGGCGGTGAGCGACGGCGGCGGACCGTTCGTGACCGTGATGTCCCCGGACAGGTCACCCTGCGCCGCGGTCAGTTTCATGCCATGCAGCGCCGCGCCATGCTCGAAACCGCCGGACGCATCGGTGAGGGTGCCCTGGAACGCGACCTGGGTCAGGCCAGGCAGCTTGCGATGGGCAATTGGCGACAGGGCGGCCAAATTGGGGATGCTGGCGTTCAGGGCCAGATTCGCTCCGGACAGGGTTTCCGGGTGCGCCACCGTGCCCTTGACGTTCAGGCTGGCATCGTCGGCGCGCACGATCACGTCCACCGGCACCGGCGCGTTCGGCTGCGGCGCGATCAGCGTGCCTGGCGCGCCGAGCGTTGCGACCAGCGACATCGGCGTGGTGTCCATCGTCGCCTGGGCATCGATTTGCACCGGCTGGTTCTGCGCCGGCGCGTCGATATCCACCGAGACGAGCCGCAGTCCGCCGACATACGCCCCCAGATCGGCCGGCCCGAGCTTGAGCGTCGCCGCTTCGACATACGGCATCGGGCCGCCATGGTCGGCAAGCTGCGCGGTGAGGTGCGCATCGTGCAGCGGCGGCAGACGCGCGCCCGGCAGCAACGGTGCGAGCGCGGTGAGGTCTGGCACGGAAGCCGTAACCGCCAGCGTGTACCCGCGTGCCTGCAACGGTTTGGTGAAGCTGCCGTCCGCGGATGCCGTGGCCCCGGCGGCGGCAATCGTCAGCTTGACCGGCCACGGCGTCGTCGCACTCGGATTTTGCAGGCGCAATAGCGAACCGACGTCGCCGGCGAGCGTGAACGGCGTGCCGTTGTAGGTGGCGTTCATTGCCAGATGCAGCGGTGCATCGGCGGACGCCGCCTTCGCCGTCATGCGCGGCACGGTGAGCGTCACGGTATGACCGGTGCGGTCGTTGCGTATGGTTAATGTGCCGCCGTCAATCCGCAGGCCGGTGATGCTGATGCGATCGCCTCGCTTGGCCCCGGCCTTGGGTTGCGATGCGGTGGTGGACGCAGCGTCAGCGGCCTTCGCGGGTTGCGGCGTGAACGTCCAGTTGGGCCGGCCCTGCGCGTCGGTTTCCAGGACGATGTCCGGATGTTGCAGCGCCAGCCAGGTGATATCGACCCGGTCATGCAGCAGCGGCAGCACCGCGAGCTGCACGTCGAGACGCTGCAGCGTGGCCATTTGCGGCTGCGAGAAGCCGGGCGGATTGGCCAGCGCGACGTCGCTCAACGCGACCGTGGGCCGGAGCGACCAGGTCAGGTGGATTGGCCCATTCAGTGCCAGCTTTCGCCCCGTCGCCTTCTCCACCGCAGCTTCGATGCGCGGCTTCAAATTGTTCGGGTTGAAGCGGGCGAGGAACACGGCGCCGGCTGCCACGATCAGGACCAGCACTGCCGCCACCCCAAGCAAGCCGTACCGCACCACACGCCGGACTGTCATCGCTGTCCTGGTCCCCCGCAAAGGTCTGCGGCGTCGCGCCGTCAGGCGATCCGGCGCGCGGGGCGCGCCGGCGGCGCGTGAAACCCGAGCGTGCGGAATGTTGCTGCCATGTGGGGCGGCAGGTCCGCCTCCACCACCAGTGTTCCGCCAGCAGGATGTGGCAGGCTTAGGGCGCGGGCGTGCAAATGTAGGTCATCGGAGAGACCCTCGACGGTGGCGGCGAAGGCATTGTTCTGGTCGGGGCGGGCATATTTGGTATCGCCCAGGATCGGCGCGCCGATGGCGACGCAGTGGACGCGAAGCTGATGCGTGCGGCCGGTGCGGGGATACAGCTCCAGCCAGGCGAGTTTCTGCCCGGCGTGATCGAGCGTGCGGTAGTCGGTGATGGCGCGGGCGGCTTCCTTGTCGGCCGGTTCGGCGACGGCGGTGCGTTCGCCACGGCCGCCGGCGAGGCGCTTGAGCGGAAGGTCGATGCGGCCCTCGGGCGGGAGCGGGCGGCGGGCGGTCACGGCCCAGTAGGTCTTGTCGATGTTACGGCCACGGAACAGGGCGGCGAGTTTCGCGGCGGTGCCGGGGGTGCGGGCGAGCAAGAGAACGCCCGAGGTGTCGCGATCCAGGCGGTGGACCAGGCGCGGACGGTCGGGCGCGCCGAAGCGCAGCGCGTCGAGAAGCGCGTCGAGGTGGTGGGTGATGCCCGGGCCGCCTTGCACCGGCAGGCCGTGGGGCTTGTTGATCGCGATGAGATGGTCGTCGCGGTAGAGGACGAGGCGCTGGAGGTCCTTCTGCACCAGCGGGTCGATCTCGCGCGACTTTTGTTCCGCGCGCGGCTGGATGGCGGGGAGCGGCGGAATACGAACGGACTGGCCGGCGGCGAGGCGGGTTGCGGCGTCGGCGCGGTGGCCGTCGACGCGCACCTGGCCGGTGCGGCAGAGCTTCTGAACGGCGCTCTGCGGCAGGCCGGGAAAATGCCGGCGGAACCAGCGATCCAGGCGGATGTCGGCTTCGTCGGGGGAGACGGTGACGGCGGACGGGGTCATGGGGTGGTGCGGGCTGTGGGGGGCGGGTGGGGCGGCGTCAAGGTAAACGGACCAGACGCCGGGCGGCGGACCAGTCCCCAAAATGAAACTTGCGGGGTACGACTATCGTACGGAAGCGCGTCGCACCAAGGATGCGCTTGTTTCCCGGAGCTCCGGATCGAGATGGCGCGAGCGTTCAAAATTCTCGCGGCGGGTCATATTCAAACAATGTCCCTATCCGGTCAGCGCAGGCGAACTGCTGGGCTGGCGCTGCACCGCGCGCTCGATCGCGATGCCTGCGCTAACCGGATAGGGACATCAAACAATTCATGCCGACGCCATATCCGATGCAATCGCAGCACGCACAGTGGGAGAGAGGCGATAATACTGGTGTGACGTGAGGAAATTTCGATCAAAGTCATTCACATTGGTTGCATCGAACAGCCGGTAGCTCGCCGGCGGAAATTTGGTCTGGTTGGTGCGGTCTTTGGGGCCGTCCTGGCCAAGGCGCTGCAGGCCATTTATAGCCCGGCTTAGCTCCAGCACTTTATCCTCGCCACTGTAGTAGATTGAAGTCAGCGACGTGAGCAGCGGCAGACCATTGAGACCGGTAAGATGCGGTTGCCCGAAGGAGTCGAATCCGCAATCGGCAGCGGCAAGAATGCTGACATCAAACAGGTTTGCGTTCCCGTTGTTGTGCAGGAACCAGTTCTCTACTGCGTTCTCGAGCGCCAGATTGCCCATGCTATGGGCAAGCAAATAGGTCTTGCATCCGTTGGCACACGCCCTGCGAAGCAAAGGCTCGATCTGGGCCAAAAAGCTCATCAGGTGGACGCCAGACAGGGTGGCCATCTTTTGATCGTGACGATAGTCGCCATCGAGTACAGGGAAGCTGACGATCTTGCCCAGCGATGGCCAACTGAATGCCAGGACGGTCGTGTCTGTGGCTGGATTTCCCGAGGCTGCGAGGAACTCCCGGTCAAACGCAGCACGCGTAATCGCATCTTCGAACGTATTGTCGAAGCCGTGGATAAAAACCAGGAGGTTTCGGCCCGCATTGGACAGGTCGCCCGCGACAGCCGGGGCGAACGTGCCTTTGCTGGTGTCCTGAATGGAGGTGATTGAGCCCGGCTGATCTGCCTTTGGATCTACTCCGTCAACGAAGGCGACGCCATAAGTCAGTTCCGTCGATATCGATGGCGGTTGAATGTTGGGACCATAACTTGTGACGGAACCCGGATCACCAGTGAGCACGCGGTTGCTGGCAAAAAATACGGTCGTTGGCATTGGGTTCGACCTTTGCTGGATAGCCGAGCCTATCGTACAAAAATAGGCGGGGACAAGGAATTATCTCTACCCGGAATCCAGAAGTCACTCCCCCTGACGCTCCCGCCGCAGCCTCTCCCAATATTCCAGCCGCTTCGCAATCTCGCGCTCAAAACCACGATCGCGCGGGTGGTAGAATGATTCATGCGCCATCCCGTCGGGAAAGTAATTCTGCCCGGAGAACGCATCTTCCGTCTCGTGATCGTACTCGTAGCCCTTGCCGTAGCCCAGTTCCTGCATCAGCCGCGTCGGTGCATTCAGAATATGCGCCGGCGGCGTCAGCGATCCGGTCGCTTTCGCGGCAGCGCGCGCGGCGCCGAACGCCGTATAGACCGCGTTCGATTTCGGTGCCGTGCCGAGATAGACCACCACCTGGGCCAGCGCCAATTCGCCCTCCGGCGAACCCAGCCGTTCGTACGTTTCCCAGCCCGCCAGCGCCTGCGTCAGCGCGTTGGGATCGGCCATGCCGATGTCCTCGGCGGCGAAGCGGGTCAGGCGGCGGGCGATGTAGCGAGGGTCTTCTCCGCCGGCCAGCATGCGCGCGAACCAGTAGAGCGCCGCATCGGGGTCCGAGCCGCGCAGCGACTTATGCAGCGCGGAGATCAGGTTGTAGTGCTCTTCCCGATCCTTGTCGTACAGCGCCGCGCGCCGCGCCAGCACAGCCGACAGTGCAGCCGGGTCCAGCGGCGGTGTATCCGGTGGCAGCGCGGCAATCTGCTCTGCCATGTTCAGGATGTAGCGGCCGTCGCCATCCGCCATGGCGCGCAGCGCGGTGCGCGCTTCCGCGTTCAGCGGCAGGGGGTGGCCGAGTTCCGTCCCGGCGCGCGTCAGCAGCAGTTCCAGCGCCGCATCGTCCAGGCGGCGCAGCACGAGCACCTGGCAGCGCGACAGCAGGGCGCCGTTCAGTTCGAAGGACGGATTTTCGGTGGTGGCGCCGATCAGGGTGATGGTGCCGTCCTCCACGACGGGCAGGAACCCGTCTTGCTGCGCGCGGTTGAAGCGGTGGATTTCGTCGACGAACAGCAGCGTGCCCTCGCCGAGGCGGCGGCGGCGCGCGGCTTCCTCGAACACGCGCTTGAGGTCGGCGACGCCGGAGAAGACCGCCGAGATCTGCACGAAATGCAGGTTGGCGCGGGCGGCGAGCAAGCGGGCGATGGTGGTCTTGCCGACGCCCGGCGGCCCCCACAGGACCAGCGAGGCCAGTGAGCCGCGTGCCAGCATGCGGGTCAGCGTGCCTTCGGGGCCGAGTAAGTGGTCCTGGCCGACGACCTCGTCGAGGCTGCGCGGGCGCAGGCGGTCGGCGAGCGGACGTGCAGTAGCATGCGCGCCCGAGGGTTCGGGCGGTTCGGCGGGGCCGAACAGGTCGGCGGGTTGGGGGGAACGGGCGGGCACGGGGGTGAAGATAGGGCGGCGGGGGGTGGATGCGAACGGGGTACGAATGTGTGCAGGTTGGATTGCCATCCGCGACCGCGGGCGACACGGCGAGAAGTCATGGCGGTGCGGCGTTAAGGGGCCTATATTGGCTTGGGTCAAAGGAGCGCCAATGGACACCGATCTGCACCTTCGCAGGCCAGTCCCGACGGAAGCCGCATACGATCCGCATGCGGATGGTGCGGCCAGGGCTTCCGCAATAATTGGCAGCGACGAGTTCGTCGAACGCGTGCTGCGGGCCATGACAATCGGGGTTCGCCGCGCGGTTGAAGAAAACGCTGCGTTGCAGAGTCAGTCGCCAAACCGCAAGCCGTGACGGCGCACGATCGTGTATGGATCGCCATCGTCGGTGGCATCAACGGCGCCGGCAAAAGCACAACAACTCAAGAATTACGCGGCGACCCGGATTTTGCCGGCGCGGAGTTCCTTGATCCTGACCGGATTGCAGCCGCCGTCGCGGCGCGGAATCCGTCACTGACGCCGGCAGCGGCGAATTTCGCCGGCTTGCGCGAGGTTGCGGTTGCCATCGAACAACTCATAGCGGCACGGAAGCCGTTGGTCGCCGAGACGGTGCTTGCGAACGTGGCGTATCGCCGGATCTGCGAAGACGCGAAAAAGCAGGGTATGCTTGTCCGCCTGCTGTATGTCGGCCTGCCCACCGTCGAAGACTCCATCGCGCGCGTCGCGTTGCGCGTCTCCAAGGGCGGGCACGATGTGCCGGAAGCCGACATCCGCCGCCGCTGGCCGCGCACGCACGAGAACCTTGCCTGGTTCGCGCTGCACGCCGATGCGGTGGACGTGTTCGCCAACATTTGGAACGCGCCACCGAAGCTGATCGCACAGGCGCGCGAGGGCCGGATTGCGCTGCTGGACGCCGATACGCTTCCGGCTGTCACGTCGGTGCTGCGGCCGTTGCTCTGATCCTTCCGCGGCAGTCGCTTATCGGGAGCGCGCGGTTATCCGCAATGCGCCTATCCGGTTAGCACAGGCGCCGCGAACCAGCGCCCGATGCGGCACCTGCCCGATGGCTCGCCTGCGCTTAACCGGATAGGGACCATCCGCAAAAATCTGGGCTGGCCAGCCCAGCCTCCGAGACCATTGCGCATGACTGCGGGGCGGCGCGCCCTGGGATGCGGTCGGCTCGCGAGCCCACCGGCGCTTCGTGACCTCCGCGCGGCTCGCGAGTCCCCCGGCGGCTCGTGACCTCCGCGCGGCGTGCGGACCAGGCGGCAGAAATATCACATACCGTCCATTTCCCGCGCGCGCCTTGATTACCGACTGACTGGTCAGTAAGTAACCGCCATGACCAGCGATGCCGATGCCCCAACCCGCCGCCGCGCCCGCCGCAAGGACGACCGCCCCGGCGAAATCATCGCAGCCGCCCTCCGGCTGTTCTCCGAACGCGGCTTCGCCGCCACCAAGCTGGAGGATGTCGCTACATCAGCCGGCATCGGCAAAGGCACGATCTACCTCTACTTCCCCACCAAGGAGCATCTGTTCCGCGCCGTCGTCCGCCAGGCCGTCCTGCCCAACCTGGATGCCGTCGCCGCCATGGTCGCCGACCCGAACCTCGCCGCCGCGGACATCCTGCGCGCCATGGCGGAGCGGTTCCTGCAACTGCTGGACACCGACCTGACCGCCATCCCCAAGCTGGTCCTGGCTGAGTCCGGCAATTTCCCCGCCCTCGCCCGCTTCTACGCCGAGGAGGTCGTCTACAAGGGCATGGCCCTGATCCGCGGGGTGCTCGCCCGCGGCATCGAACGCGGCGAGTTCCGTCCCGTCGATCTGGACGGCGCCCTGCCCCTGTTCTCGTCGCCGCTGCTGCTGCTGGCGCTGTGGAAGAACTCGCTGGGCCGCCACACCGACATCCAACTGGACGCGCACAAGATCGTCGCAACCCATCTCGACGTGCTGCTGCGCGGCCTGGCCCCGGATCCGCAACGATGAAGCGCCTGCTGCTTCCGTTGATCGTGCTCGGCCTGGTGGCGGCGGGCGGCGCCTGGTGGTGGCAGAACCGCAGCGACCCGCCGCAGGGTTGGCAGGGTTATGTCGATGCCGACTACGTCCGGGTCGCCCCCACGCTGGCCGGGCAGCTTGTCGCCCTCGACGTCCACCGCGGCCAGCAGGTTGCGGCCGGAGCGCCTCTGTTCTCTCAGGACGACACCGACGAATGCGCCGCCCAGGCACAGGCTGCCGCCACCCTGGCCGAAGCCAAGGACCGCCTGACCAACCTGCGGAACGCCAGCCGCGAGACCGAAATCGCCCAGGCCAAGGCCGATCTTGCCGACATGATCGCAACCCGCGACCAGATCGCCGAAGACCTGAACCGCAACGAACAATTGCTGCGTTCCGGCGCGGCGACGAAACAGACGGTGGACCAGCAGCACGCACAACTCGTCTCGGCCAACGCGCATGTCGAGGCCTCGCAGGCGAAGTTGCAGCAGATGCAGGACCCCACCGGCCGCGCATTCGAGATCTTGGCCCAGCAGCAGGTGGTGGCGGAGCAGCGGGCCGCGCTGGAGCAAGCCGACTGGCGGCTGGCACAGCGCCACGTCGCGGCGCCGATGGCGGCCGAAGTCGCCGATACTTACGCCATGCCTGGCGAGATGATCGATGCCGGCACGCCGGTCGTGGAACTGCTGCCGCCCGGCAACATCCTGGTCCGCTTCTTCGTTCCCGAAACCGCGCTTGCGACGCTCCACACCGGCGAACGCCTGTCGATCGGCTGCGATAACTGCGGTCCGGATCTGACCGCCACGATCACCTTCATCGCACCGCAGCCCGAATACACGCCGCCGGTGATCTACAGCGAGCAAACGCGGGACAAGCTGGTCTACATGATCGAGGCGCACCCGGCGCTGGCGCAGGCCACGATGTTGAAGCCCGGCGAGCCGGTCACTGTGCGGGCCGCGCCGTGACCAGCCTCGCCATCGACGTCCACGACCTGGTGAAACGCTTCGGCCCCAATCGCGTGGTGGACGGCCTCTCGATGCGGGTCGGGGAAGGCGAGATCTGCGGCTTCCTGGGCGGCAACGGCAGCGGCAAAACAACGACAATCCGCCTGCTGTGCGGCCTGCTGCGCCCGGACGCCGGCGGCGGCACCTGCCTCGGCTACGATCTGCTGCGGGAGTCGCCGCAGATCCGCCTGCAAGTCGGCTACATGCCGCAAAGGTTCAGCCTCTATGACGATCTGACCGTCACCGAGAATCTCGAATTCGTCGCGCGGCTCTATCAACTTCCGAACTACGAGCATGCATTGGCCGACATCCTGCAACGGTTCGAACTCACGCGCTACGCGCAGTATCTTGCCAGGCAGTTGTCGGGCGGCTGGAAGCAACGCCTCGCGCTGGCCGCCTGCGTCCTGCACCGTCCGAAATTGCTCTTGCTCGACGAACCTACCGCCGGCGTCGACGCCAAGGCGCGGCGCGAGTTCTGGGACCTGATCCACGACATGGCGGCCGACGGCATGACCGTCCTGGTCTCCACCCACTACATGGACGAAGCGGAGCGTTGCCAGCGCGTCGTCTACCTCGCGGGCGGCAGGCTGGTGGTGCAAGGCACGGCGCAGGAAGTCGTGCAGCGGGCAGGGCTGATCGTGTTCCAGGCCACCGGCGCCGGCATCGAAGCCGTGGTGCGCACGCTGCGCCACCTGCCCGGTGTGGAAACCGCCACGGTGTTCGGCGACGCATTGCGTGTCGCCGGGAAGGATCGTGCGGTCCTGCGTGCAGCGTTGGACTCGCTGCCCGGGAACGGCCTGGCCTGGCAGGACGTGCAACCGCGGCTCGATGACGTGTTCATTCATATGCTCGACGAGCAGGAGAAAACGCCATGAAGGGATTCTCCTGGGCGCGGCTGGGCGCGATGCTGCGCAAGGAATGGCAGCAGATGCGCCGCGATCCGATGACCATCGGCCTCACCGTCATGCTGCCGCTGTTGCAGCTTTTCCTGTTTGGGTTTGCAATAAATACCAACCCGCACCACCTGCCGACCGGACTGTTGTCGGCCAGCCACTCGCAATACGAACGCAGCATCGTCACCGCGTTGCAGAACACCGGCTATTTCGACATCCACACGTTCCAGACCGAGCGTCAGGCCAACGAAGCACTGGCACGCGGCGACGTGTTGTTCGTGCTGGAAATCCCGCCCGGCTTCGCCCGCGCCGTGGATCGCGGCGAGCATCCGTCCGTGCTGTTGGATGCCGATGCCACGGACCCGGTGGCGATTGGCGACGCGACAGCCGCGGTGGTGGCGCTGAACGCCAACGTGCTGCAACGCGACCTGCCGCCCAACATGCAGGCCGCGCCTGCCACGCCGCCGTTCAGCGTGGTGATCCACAACCGCTACAACCCGGAGCAAATCACCGCGCTGAATATCGTGCCGGGATTGATCGGGACGATCCTGCTGATGTCCACGCTGGTGATCACCACGCTGTCGATCACGCGCGAACGCGAAACCGGCACCATGGAGAACCTGCTCGCGATGCCGGTGCGTCCGGTGGAAGTGATGCTGGGCAAGATCGTGCCCTATGTCGGGCTGGGCTATGTGCAGGTGCTGCTGATCCTCACATTCTCGGCCCTGGCGTTCCACGTTCCGGTGCGCGGCTCGGTGCTGCTGCTGCTGCTGGCGCTGGGCGTGTTCATCGCCGGCAATCTGGCACTGGGGATTCTGTTTTCGACGATCGCGCGCACGCAGCAATCGGCGCAGCAGCTCGCACAGTTCTCGCTGCTGCCGTCGATGATGCTGTCGGGCTTCATGTTCCCGTTCCAGGGCATGCCCGGCTGGGCGCGCGGCATCGGCGAGCTGCTGCCGCTGACTCACATCCTGCGCATCTGCCGCGGCGTGCTGCTGAAGGGCAACACGATGGCGGAGATCGTGCCGAACCTGTGGCCGATGGCGGTGTTCGCTGTGCTGGTCAGTGTCGTTGCGGTGCTTTCGTACCGCGAGACGCTGGATTGAAGGAATATATTACGAGAACGGAATATATATCAACCCGGGCGTAACGCTTTTCAACCGGAGTGAAAACGAGTCCAGGCCGGGATCGATCAGCGGCCTGTCTTATACCAACCCCCAAATTGGCTGACGTACGCCGTGCCATACACATAAATGTCATTGCGAGGCGCGGAGCGCCGAAGCAACCTCGGTCA
>Ga0335075_10006459_pt1 | contig 18112 bp, 21 predicted proteins | sample Lox_Sample_24_FD_206723 | JGI IMG/M metagenome (GOLD analysis project Ga0335075, IMG submission 206723) | Soil microbial communities from Loxahatchee National Wildlife Refuge, Florida, United States - Lox_Sample_2.4 | ecosystem: Environmental > Terrestrial > Soil > Wetlands | place: USA...
TCGTCTCGTAGACACCAATTCGAAGGATCACGAGGTGGCCGCCTCACGTCACGCCGACACGCCCAGCGCGGACGAAACGGTCAGAACTGAGCAGGCACCTCATACACCACTCCAGTGGACGTGAACGCCGTCGAAGCCATCGCACGCTCGGCGGTCGCTTGCGTGTGCCCGAAGCCACGCGCAAGCTTGGGTCGTGGTGTCCGAGATAGCTAGTGTCGGCCAGGTGTTCGAGGCCGAGCGGCGGCGACTGTTCTCGCTCGCGTACAGGCTTCTCGGCTCCGCGTGCGATGCGGAAGATGTGCTGCAGACCGCGTTCGAGCGATGGATCGCGGCCGGAGCCGTCGTAGCTGAGCCTCGGGCTTGGCTGACGAGGGTCGTGACCAACCTGTGCCTGAAGCAGCTCGGCTCCGCGCGGCGACGCCGCGAGGTTTCCGGCACCTGGCTGCCTGAGCCGGTAGTGACCTCCGGCGGGGAGCTCGGGCCGCTCGAGACTGCTGAGCAGCGTGACTCGGTGTCGTTCGGGATGCTCATCTTGCTGGAGAAGCTCAGCCCGGCTGAGCGCGCGGTGTTCGTGCTGCGCGAGGCATTTGGCTATGGCTACGCGGAGCTGGCACAGGTCGTGGGCCGCTCCGAAGCGGGCTGCCGCCAGCTTCATCGGCGCGCGGTTCGGCGGCTGGATATGCCTGGGCCATCACGACGGTTCCGGCCCGACGCCGGGCAGTGGCGCGAGCTGACCGAGCGATTCCTTGCCGCGACTTCGCGCGGTGACGTGCTCGGCCTGGAGCGGTTGCTCGCTGACGATGTCGTCTACGCGGGTGACGGGGCCGGCAGCGGCCTTCCCGTGGCCGGCAGGCCGGTGGCTGGCCGGTCTCGGATCGCCCGGCTGTTCGCTCGCGGCCGCAGGCTGTACGCAGCCGACCCCCGGTTCGCGACCGCGGAGCTCTCGATGGCCGAAGTGAACGGTGAACTCGCCGTACTGGCTCGCAGCGGCGGTCGCCTGCTGATGGTACTGATCCTGGAGTCGGAAGGTTCCAAGGTAACGAGGCTGTGGCTGGTGACCGCCCCGCGCAAGCTAGCCCATGCCGCACGCTGGGCGGAGCAGGCGAAGCCAGCGGAACTCGGCCGGCCGCGCCCAGCCTCTCAGCCTCTCGACACGTAACCGGGGTTAGCAGGCCTGGCTGTCACGAATCCGCGCTACCGGATCTACATGGCATGCAAGCAGCTGACAGGGACCTGCCGGTCGTGGTGGCAGAGGCAGGCTGGCCCGCGCGCTGGCGGGTGCCCAGGTGATCATCGTGGAATCCGGCATGGCTGGCGGCCGCGCCCGCACTCACGCGAAGCGCTCCAGTTCAACCAGGGACGACGCGTGCTGTACCAGGACACAGCTGGTACTCGCGTCCTGTCGCGACTGCGGGTCACGACACACGGCCACGCGGCGCCGTAGAGCAACGCGCGAGCCTCGGCCGGCAGGCGGCCCTGGCCTTCCTTGCAGCCCAGAATGCCCGGGTCCGAGCCGCCGTGGCTGTCGTAATCCCGGATAGGTGCGGCAGGTGCCAGCACAGCCGAGTGCATCGACTCGACTTGAGCCGGATTCCGCGGCGATGCGGCAACGCTGGCCAGTGACCTGCACGAGCGGCCACTACAGGAGCTGGCCCTGCTCGCGTCGCTCCACGGCGACGGCAGCGTGTTCTGGTAGTGCGCCCGCATCTTCGCCGTCGGCGGGGTCACCTGCGAGGCGCTGCCGCACCGGTTCCGCTGACCGCCCCGCCGACGGTCCTGCCCGCGAACCCTCCCGGCGGGCCGCACGGGTCAGCGAAGCTCGCTGTCACGAAACTATGCGGTGACGGATCTATAAGGCATGCGAGCATCTGGAAGAGACCGGCCAGCCGTCGTGGCAGGGGCTCTGGTGGACAGCGGAGAGCGGCCATTGCGTGGCCGCATGGTTATCGGAACGCAAGCCACCCCGGTACCCGTGATGGGTGAAGGCCTCCCGTCGTCGCGGCGCTGGCTGGCACTTGGCGTTTTGTGCGTCACGGTACTCATGGTCAACCTGGACAACACGGTCCTGAATGTCGCGCTGCCAACCCTCGTGCGCGTGCTGCACGCTTCGTCGATACAGCTCCAGTGGATCGTGGACTGTTACATCATCGTCTACGCCGGCCTCGTGCTCGCGGCTGGCAGCCTGGGCGGACCGGATAGGGCGCAAGCGGACGTTCCTGGCCGGCCTAGCCGTCTTCGCGGCCGGCTCGGCCTGGGCTGCCTTCTCTGGGTCGGCGGGCATACTGATAGCCGCGCGGGCCGGCATGGGCATCGGCGGCGCGCTCATGATGCCGTCCACGCTGTCGATCGTGACCGACACTTTCCGCGACGCCGGGGAACGGCAGCGGGCGATCGCTCTGTGGGCGGGAGCGGGCGCTGCTGGTGGCGCTCTTGGCCCGATCGTGGGAGGCCTGCTGCTCAGCCGCTTCTGGTGGGGGTCTGTCTTCCTGATCAATGTGCCGATTGCCGCCTTCGGCGTGGCATGCGCTATCTCGCTGATCCCGGACTCCAAGAAGGCCGCTGCCCTGCGGCCCGACCTGGCCGGGGCCGCGCTGTCGGTCGCCGGGCTCGGGCTGCTGCTGTGGGCGATCATCGAGGCGCCGCAGCTTGGCTGGTCATCCGGCCTGGTCAGCGGCGCCAGCCTCGGCGCCGTGGCGATCCTCGGCGTCTTCGTTGCCTGGGAAGGGACGAGCTCGCACCCGATGCTGCGCCTGGAGTTTTTCGCCCGCCGCCGATTCACGGTCGCGATCTTGTCCACGGGCCTGGTGAACTTCGGGCTCTACGGCGCGCTTTTCCTGGTTACGCAGTTCCTTCAGTTCGACCTGGCTTACACGCCGCTTCAAGCCGGGCTCCGCATCCTGCCCGCCGCCGGCGCGGTTGTCATAGTCTCTCCCTGGGCCGCCATCGTCGTCCGGCTCGCAGGCACCAAGCTCACCGTCGCCGCCGGCCTGTTCATCGTCGCCGGCGGCCTGTGGGCGGATTCCAGCCTCTCCGTTGCCTCGGACTACGGTGACATAGTGCCCGGCATGATCCTGCTCGGCGTCGGGGCCGGGCTGGCCATCCCGGCGGCGATCGAATCCGTCATGGGCTCGCTGCCACCTGGGGATACCGGCGTGGGATCGGCGACCAACGGCACGTTCATGCAGGCAGGCGGAGCATTAGGGGTGGCTGTGATCGGCAGCCTGCTCGCCACCCGCTATCAGGGCCGCATGACCGCCGCTCTGGCCCCGTACCGCGTCCCGCACGCGATCCACGCCACGATCCTCGGGTCAATCGGCGGTGCCCTCGACGTTGCCGCGCGCCTAGGCGGCACTCTCGGCACGCCGCTCGCACACGCTGCACGATCAGCGTTCCTCAGCGGCGCCGATCTCGGGCTCCGCACTGCCGCCGTGATGGCCCTCGCCGGCTCTCTTATCGCGCTGGCAGCGCTTCCAGCCTCGCCCCACCGCCGTGAACAGCCCGCCTGTCTGCGCGAGCCAGCAAGAAGCGAACCGCCGCTAGCGTCCCTGGCACAGGCGATTGACGAGCTCAGGAGTTCCCGGGTCCGGCAGCATAAGCCCTCAGGGGCTAAACCGGACCACCCCCGAGGCATGCAACCAGACCTTAAACGGGACAGATGATTCGGCGTGAAGCGCACTATCCGAGGAACTCGACTGTTCCACAGCGGCCTGGCCAGGCTGCTGTGACCACAAGACAAGGAGAAACACGGCAATGACCAGTCACAAGGCTGGAACACGTGAAGAATGGGCAGCTGCCCGCGAGAAGCTGCTCGCCCGCGAGAAGGAGCACACCCGGCTGGGCGACGAGCTGGCGCGTCAGCGCCGTGAGCTGCCCTGGGTCCAGGTCGAGAAGGCCTACCGATTCGACACGGCCGACGGGCCGAGGTCCCTGGCCGGGCTCTTCGACGGCCGATCCCAGCTGATGTTCTACCACTTCATGTTCGGGCCGAGCTATGAGGTGGGGTGCCCGGTCAACTCGTCGATGGCCGACGGCCTGGACGGCCTGCTGCCCCATCTGCATTCCCGCGATGTGACCCTGCTGCTTGTCTCGCAGGCCCCGCTGGCCAAGCTGCAGGCCTACCAGCGCAGGATGGGCTGGCACATCCCCTGGGTCTCGGCGGCGAACACCGACTTCAACTACGACCAGGGCGCCTCCTACCCCGCGGAGCAGGTGCGCGGGTGGGGGCTCAGTGCGGATAGCTTGCCGCCGATCGTGGCGGTCAACGCGGCCGCGACCGGAACCGACATCAACGGCTACCTGTCCGAATCACCGGCAGTCAGCGTCTTCACGCTTCAGGACGGAGCCGTCTACCAGACGTACGCGACCGCAGGACGCGGGGTGGAGTTCCTGATGAACTACTACCCGATCCTCGACCGGGTGCCGAAGGGCCGCGACGAGGGCGACGCCTTCCAGACCTGGATCCGCCGCCACGACGAGTACGCCTGAGGCGCTGGAGGACACCATGGCCAGCGCCAGCGACTACAACACCAGGATCATCGAGGAGTTCCGGGCGACCGGCGGCCACCCCGGCGGGGAGTGGGCGGGCACCCCGATGATCCTCATCCACCACATCGGCGCCAGGTCCGGGATCGAGCGTGTCACGCCGCTTGGCTGCTTCCCGCTGGGCGGCGGCCGCTTCGCGATCGTCGCCTCCAGCGGGGGATCGCCCGTCCACCCGCACTGGTACCGCAACCTCAAGGCCAGCCCGGTGATCACGGTCGAGGTAGGCACCGAGACGTTCACGGCAGTGGCGGAGGAGCTAGCCGGTACCGCCCGCGCTGAGCTGTGGCCGAAGCTGGTCGCAAGGTATCCCACCCTCGGCGCACACCAGGCCAAGACCACCCGCCAGTTCCCGGTGTTCATGCTAACCCGCCAGGACTGAGCTGCGGCGAGAGCCGCCCGCTTTACGGCATCGCGGTGTCTGCCTCAGCGGCAGCCGGCAACGCCATCAGGAGAACCGACGTAGGAAAAATCATCAGCGACAACCTCTCGCTCGACGGAGTCATCCAGGACCCGGCCGGTGACGAGGACTTCCGGCCCGGCGGCTGGGCCGGCCGGCCCGCTGCCCGCGAACAGACCGCCCAGGTCCTGCTCGACGAGGCGCTGGGCACCCAGGCCCTGCTGTTTTGGCCGGCGCAGCTACGAGTTCTTCGCGCGGTGGCCATCCCGGACCAGCGCCCTGGCCGACAGGCTGAACAGCCTGCCCAAGTACGTGGTGTCCTCGACCCTCCAAGATCCCGCCTGGAACAGCTCGACGCTACTCAACGGCGACGCGGTGAACAAGATCTCGAAACTGAAGCAGCAGCTGGATGGGGACAACATCGTCCACGCCAGCTTCCAGCTCGCACGCACGCTGATCGAGCACGACCTCGTTGACGAGTTGCGGCTGATGATCTACCCGGTCGTGCTAGGGGCCGGCGAGCGGCTTTCAGTAAGACCAGCGACAAGAAGCCCATGCGAGCCCGACCGGCAACCGGACCGTGGGTGACGGCCTCGTCTTCCTCACCTGCGAACAGGCCCAAGACGCCTAGCGGCGAAGCGGCCGAAAAACACAGAGCTCATGTGAACACCCCCGGACGTGAGTCGGATCCGGCCGGGCTTCGGCCCGCGACTGCCCGGCAAGCTGAGGTTCGTCAAGCAAGCCTTCGGACCTCGCGCCCGGCCACGGGGATGACCTGGGAGCAGTGGCAGGAGGTGCTCGCAACCAGTACCCACACACCACGACACATGGTGCTCGCGAAGATGGCAAACGTCGCGGTCTTCACCGCGCCCGCTGGCCACGCTCAGCAGTCTGCCCACCACGCGCGCAGATCATCCGGCTCTGCACCCGTCGCGCGCGATACCGCCCGATGCCAGCGACTGCGCCGAACCGCGGCTCCGCGTGTGGGAGGGTCCCGGTGGCCGGCTGCGGAGCGCAGCAGCCCTCGCCCGCGTGGTTCTTGCGCTGACTGGTCAGGGCAGGAGATTCAAGGCGGTGGTGTGTTTAGGGCGGACGACGGTGAAGTGCCGCCGGTCCAAGGTGGCCACGTCGGTCAGCTTGAGCCGTTCCGCGACTGCGATGACGGAGGCGTCGACCGCGCCCAGTGGCATGTCGGCGTAGGCGCGCACGAGTTCGGCCATGCGCGTCAGGTCGGTGCCGGTGATGGTGACGTGCTCGAACTCGCCGACAGCGACCGAGGTCAGGACGGCCGCCTCGATATCGGGCCGCTCTTCCAGCAGTCAGCACACTTCGACGATGACCGTGGTGGGCACCAGCAGCGGGCCCACAGCGGATTCCAGCAGGGAAGCGCAGCGGGCATGATGCTTGTCTGAGCGGTCGATGGCCGCCACCAGCGGGCCGGTGTCGAGCAGCAGTGTCATGCGGGGCGCTTCAGCCGCCCGCGGATGATCTCGTCGTGCTGCTCGGATAGGTCGCTGCGGCCAGACTCCCAGATCCCCACGACCGTCAGGCGCCGCCGTCCCGCCTGCTCACCCTCCGCTGCTGGCTGTGCGGCAGCGGCAAGCTCGGGGTCGGAGGCGACGAGCACGCGCAGCCGCTCTGCCTGGCGCGGGCTGAGCCGGTCCACCAGGTAGTGAAGGTCGTCATAGTCGTGAGCCGCAGTCACAGGCAACAGTCTACGGTTCCCCGTACCCAGGCGCAGGGACGGACACGGTTCCGGGCTACCGTCACATTCCAACAGCCTTGATGGCCCTGGGAGCCCGGCCTGGCCCGCTCGGGGAGCATGGCCGATCCCACGACACCGGCCTTCGGGTTCCTCTGTGCCCCAGCTCAGGGTCCGGCAGCTGACCGGTCGCCGTTCCGGTACCGTCGGGATGGCCAGCCCGGACACCGGGCAGCGGGTGGTGCGCGAGCACGAGAGCGCCGTGATCATGACCGCACCACGACCGCAGGACCGCCAGCGCAAGCACCCCGACGCCGGGATGCTCCAGGCAGAGATCAGCTCATTCCGGCTGCACCTAGCGGGCGCGGGCAAGTCAGCCAGGACGATCCGGACCTACACCGATGCGGTGCAGTGGTTCGCCGCCGCCGGGCTGCCCCCAGCCGGGCGGACCGCCTGGGCGCAAGCCGGCCACCACGACATCCAGGCCTGGATGAGCTGGCTGCTGGACCGTTACAGTGCCGCCTACGCCAGCAACCAGTACCGCGCTTTGCAGCAGTTCTTCCGATGGCTCGCCGCCGAAGACGAGCTGCCCGACCCGATGACCGGGCTGCGGCCCCCGCCGGTTCCTGCCAAGCTGGTCCCGGTCTTCACCGATCAGGAGCTATCGCGGCTGGAGCAGGCGTGCGCGGGCCGCACATTCGCCCAGCGCCGGGACACCGCGATCATCGCGGTCTTCACCGCGACCGGCATCCGGCTGTCCGAACTGGCCGGGATCTCCTGCCACCCACACGACCCGCAGCGCAGCGATGTCGACCTGTGGCAACGGCAGATCACCATCCGCGGCAAGGGCGGCAAAGACCGGATCGTCACGATCGGCCACCACACCGCCCTCAGCCTCGACCGGTACCTGCGCCCGCTCCCGCCACGCCCAGGCCTGGCGGCCGCAGCGGTGGCTCGGGACCAGCAACCGCGAGCCGCTGACCGCCGGCGGCATCTACCAGATGATCACCCGCCGGGGCAGGCAAGCCGGGGTGGACGTGTGCCCGCACCGCTTCCGGCACCATTTCTGCCACACCTGGCTCGACCGCGGCGGCCCCCGAAGGCGACCTCATGGAACTCAGCGGCTGGTCCTCCCCCCAGATGCTCCGCCGCTACGGCGCCAGCGCCCGCGCCGCTCGCGCCCGTCGCACCTACGACCGCATCATGACCGACACCTGACACCGGGGCAGCAATCCGCCTGCGCCAGATCTACCAAATCAGGTCCTGCCATCCATCGTCCGGGGCCGGGATTACGTGCACCAACTACACCATCGCGGGGCAGTAATAAGGCCCATTGCGGTCTCGCAACGAGCCCCACAAAAATCCCACAAGTCCGCGTCCCGGACCGCCCCCACAAAGATCCCATAAACGAAACAGCACTCTGCGGCACACCCCGGCATGCCTGGTAAATCAATCCGGAACGTCTCCTGAGCAGGCGGAACGCCAGCAGGGCAGACAGCCAGCACGTTTGGCGAGTGGTCAGGGGCGGGGTCGAACCGCCGACCTTCCGCTTTTCAGGAGGCTTTCCACGTCCAGGCGAGTCCACCATAGATCGCCTGAACAGGTCAAACGATGTGTCCGAGCATCAGGACGTCCAGGATTGGCGTTTCGCGTCCACAGCCGTTGTTAGCACAGCGTTAGCAACCGGAATCTCTATCCGGCGATCTGACCTTCCGCTCCCGAGGCGGGGGCGCCGGAGCTCGGGCGATCACTCACCCCGGCATGTCCCTCAAGATCGATTCCAATTCCCTGGCGGTTGGCCTCTTCGTCCCGAAGCCAAGTCACTACGTCTGCGTGCTCTGCCTCAGCGATTCTGACCAGCAACGTATCGTCCGCCAGCGTCCACTGGCGTCCGTCGCTGGCGACAGGAGTAGTTACTCACTTGGTTACTCAGTACTCAGCGGGCAAGGCATCTAGCGCTGGCGGTCGTCTTCAGAGCCCAACGCATGCAGGTAGTCCTGAACGTCGGAGTCCAGTTGCTCCCATTGCTCTTCCACGGCCCTGACACGCTGTCCCGCTGCCACATCTTCCCACGGTTCAGCTCGCTCGGGGTCCTCGCTCGCCGTGTGCACGCGGTCCACGTCTGCCCACTGCCAGGTCGTCTGGCCACCAGCGCGAAGCGCCTCCATAGCCTCCGCCATGGCGAGCACGAGCGCGGTGATCTCGGTATCAGCTTCGACCAGCGCTATCGTCACCGGTAGGACTCTCTTGGCGATCTCTCTTGGCAGTACGCCGAGCATTCCTAGCATGTCCATGCAGATACGCCGTAGGGCGTCCCTGCTGTCGATCAACGCCATTAGCTCTGGCGGGTCTTTCTCGTCTGAGTCGACGGGAAAGTAGCTGCGAGCATTCCAGACGGCGTTGCGTTCGCGCCCGAGGTAGAGGCTTAGGTCCCGCACCGCGGCCTCCCAGCCAGCGAACCGCGGAGCGAGCCGCTGCTGCGCGAGTTGCTCGCGCTCCAAGTCGAGGCGGACTGATTGCACCTTCAACAGTTCGGACTGTTGTCTGATCAGCTCTTGCTGGTCCAACGCCTGCCCTTTGAGGGTGCTGACCTCCTCCGACTGTTTTCGGAAGGCCAAGATCGCAAAGACAGACGTGACCACCGCGCCAGCGAACAATCCCCAAGTTGGTACATCGCCCCATTGTGGAAAGCTCACGACCGGAGGCTATGGCACGCTAAGGTCCCACGCAGTCAACTCGGCGGACCTGTCGGCAAACATGGTGATCCTGCAATCATCTCGATGGTCGTAAGCCGACTCGTTCCGGTCACCTGCGGAGACGCTGGCCCGTGACTGCTCGGGCCATCCGCCCGTGACTTCCTTACTCGCCGCGCAGTCTCGCTAGATCGAGCGCAGTGGGCGTATGGGCTCCGGCTAGCCGGTACCGGAAGCACATCTCCCGCGACACGCCGAGCAAATAAATGTGTCTTGCGCGCCGACGACTGCTCGGGGCCCGGCGGTGCTGAGCTGCGGTGAACACGCATGCATCCCTTGGGCTGCGAGCTGGCGCGCTCGGAGGGACTGGAACCCCCAGCCTTCATGATCCGTAGAGTGTGTCGTAGGTGCTTGTGGCCTGGGACATGATGGTTGACCAGCCAGAACAACTCTTATCGTTTGGTGTTGTTTGCCGCTGTTGAGCGATGCTGTCCGGCCAGAATCCGAGCAGCCAGGTCATCAGGGCTTGGGGTGCCGACTCGGGTGCCCGGAGCGGCGATCCGACTCGCACTTCGTTCCCGTCCAGGTCAATCAGCCAGCCTCTTCGTCCCGAAGCCAAGTCACCAGGCCTGCGGGCTCCGGCTCGGCGCTCATGACATGCAACGCATCGTCCGTCAGCGCCCTGCCCCAATTTGGGTACTGGCATCTTCCTGTCTCCACTTCATCGTACGTACGATGGCTGTACGGTGCTTGACACGTACAGACAGCGTACGTACACTAGCGGCCTGAGGTCTGGAGGATCATGCCATGGACACCAACGACACTGCTCACGAGGCCGAGTCCAAGCTTGTCCGAGAGACGCGGCTCAATCTGCGTGCAACAGCAAGGCAAGACACGCTGATTAGGTTGGCTGCTCAGGCTACCAGCAAAACGGTGACAGACTTCATCCTCGACAGTGCAAGCAACGCTGCAGAACAGGTGTTGGCCGACCGGCGCTGGTTCATGCTCGACGAATCTTCATGGGCAGCTTTTCAGGATCTGCTCGAACGTCCTGCGGTTACAAAGCCTCGGCTTGCGGAGCTGCTAGCGGAAGAGTCGAACCTTTTCGACAGCTAGAATTGGGGACATTTCCGTGAGCCAGCTCTCAAAACCTCGCAAACTGGACTCGCAAGACGATGTCGATGAGTTCAATTGCGGACAGCCGGATCTCGACGACTGGCTCAAGAGATTCGCTCTCATTAACCAGCGAGCCGGTATGACAACTGTATTTGTTACGTTGTCGGAAGGCAAAGTTGTAGGCTACTACGCGCTCGCAACGGGCGGCGTAGAGAGAGCCAACGCCCCAGCCAGGGTTGCTCAAGGAGTACCAGCGCATCCGATACCTGTGGTACTGCTCGCGAGGCTTGCTGTAGATTCATCGGTTCAAAAGAGCGGTGTCGGTCGCGCGCTCGTGCGGGATGCCTTGATCCGTGTAGCCACCGCAGCCGACGAAATAGGCATCCGCGCATTGCTCATTCATGCAAAAGATGAGACCGCTCGCGAGTTTTACATGAAATGCGCTGAGTTTGAACCATCTCCTACAGATCCACTTCATTTGTTCCTGTTGATGAAGGATCTGAGGAAGTTGCTTGCGAATCAAGGTTAGAAAGGCCTTCAAGCCTCTTTCCCCATATACCGCTAGAGGCTTCATTTGACTGCTCTAGCTCTGCACCGAGACGAACAGCCCAGGCTCGCGGCTTTATGAACTCGACTACCCACTCTTCATCATTCCGCGACCAGAGATAAGCGCTGGCTTCGCTTGCATGTTCGTAGGCTTGTTCGCACGCTTTCAATGCGGCATCTATGTTGCTGAGCAAGAACTCGGCGACAGCAAGATTACAGCGAGTAACAGCCGGGTTGTCGGCTCCACGCTCAAGAAGGCCCGTAAGCAAGCTCTTCGCTTCTTCGGGCTTATCAACCAGTATGCAGAAAGCATAATTGTTCTGGGCTACGCTATCGTTGGGCTTGAGCATGCGCACAGCATTGAACAGGGCGGCGGCGGCTGTGCGTTGACCATCGCGCAAGAGAGTAACGGCTTGTTCAGTAAATGCATTCATCATCGAGGGATCGGTCGTATCACTACTTACCAGTGCCCTATCGGCCAGGGCAGTGGCAACTTCCTCACGCGTCAGGACTCGCTCGGCTAGGATCTCGGTCGGGAAATCGGGTTGCCATGAACCTTGCACAAAGGAATACTCGCGTTTCAAGGAACTAAGCGACCACCGGTCAAGATAGGTCTGTGTAAATCTATCCACTATCCAAGTCCATATTTCAATGTCTTCCGTGGCAGGATCACCTGCTTGCGGCTCGGGGTCGCTAGTAGGAGGTTTCCACAAGAGCACATCTTCAATGGACGCTGTCGCAAGCCAAGCGGTTAGGTACTGTGTGACTGATCCGTCAAGAACTGCGTTGAAATAATCCTCTCGAGAATCCTTACTGGCGACAGCTTTCTCAAAAATATTTAGCCAGTGACTTATATGCTCACGTAGCGGGCCATCAGGCGCCTTCGCTATCCATGCAGCAAGTGCCAGCTTCACAGACTGAGCGACTCCATGGCGAACCAATTGCTCCGGATCTAGACCACGACACCCAAGAGCCCCCAGAGCAGACGTTGCGTCCACCAGACGGCGTAGCGCTATGCTTCCGTCTCTGAGGAACGGGGCAGTTCGAGCCGCAGCCGCGACGACCTGTAGTAGAGATGACGTGTGCCAGAGAATGTCCGGTGCCGCGAGTGGCTCGCTGAGCCGCAACTGCCGCGCGTCAAATGCTTGCGGGCTCGAAGTTGGTTCCCCCCGCCCACGCCGGAGACGCGATCTGATCACGCCACGGCACTCCTCATGGCAAGTTAGCTTGCCCTCCTTTTCGACGGCGAACGGACAGTCGCTGTGCCTACGGGCAGGGTCGCAACTGTCTGCGTATCGCACGAGGGAAACGACCACGAGATCAGACTCAGCAGACGGCATGCCATTCATCTTGCCTCCTCTGAGGCGATGTGGCGAACCTTCCGATCGTTTCCCAGACGGGTCCCGCCTGGTCCGCCTCGCCACTACTCCGGTCCTCCTGATAGGTGCCGGGTCTTGTCGTGGAAGATCAGTGTCTGGGGTGGCGCTTGCGCCATCCGAAGGACGCGCCGGAGGCGCGCCCTAGACGGTGATCTTTGCGCGGCAAGAGAATGCCCGGCGCGAGGAGGACGGCCCTGTCAGTTCCCGCGGTCGCGGTGCATCGGCTCGTGCGTTGCGGCGGGAACTGCCTGCTGGCAGGTGCGGGCGTGCTGACCTGATGGCGGCGCCGCGCCCCGAGGGCTCCCGCGCGGCAGGCCGCCCACCCCGAAGTCGGCGCGGTGCCCCGCCGACCCGCCTGGGCTGCTGGCTCTGTTCTCGCCCCAGCTCGCGCACTTCTTCGATGCACTCGCGTCCCGCGCACGAACTTCGGCTAGGCCGGACGGCCTGGCGCGCCGAAAGCGCGCCCTTGATTGATAGTGAAGAAAGTCCTCACCCCGGCGAAAGGGCGCCATCGCTTCCATACACCATTCCGTCAGTTCCGCTTGCGCGCAAGTCGGCTACGAGCGGCTGGTCCAGTTGAAGGTTGCCCAAGCGGTGCGAGTGGTGTTGTCGCCATCAATGCCCCAGTTGGTGGCGAGGGCTCGGACGATGTCGAGGCCGTGGTGTCCGGTAGCGCCAGCAATCGCTGGGGTCCAGGGTCCGCCGTTGTCCTGGACTTCGATGCGGACGAAGCCAACCCGGCTGATCACCGTGCGGACTGTGAAAGTGCCACCGGGCAGCCGGGAGTTGCTGTGTCCGGCGGCGTTGGCGGCGAACTCAGAGGCACAGAGGATCACGTCGTCTGCTACGGGACAGTCACGCAATAACGGGCGGAGGTCGGCTCTGACCGTGCTGACGTGCTCGGCCGTGCCTGGGTAGGTGGTCTCTCCGGCGCGCAGGGCGAGTATTTCGGTTGCTGTCGGTCGCATGGCTCCTCGCTGGGTTGCGCCCGGTCCTCGGTTCACTGCCAACGTTGAGCGTACTAAGAATCACTGCCACGTACAATTAGTACGTGCAACTTGAGGTACTGGTGCAGCATTTTGAGTGCGAACATGGCTTCACACGATTGGAGGAACGTGATGTTCGGTCTGTTCGTGCGGTTCACGTGTAAGGACGAGGCCAGCGCCGAAGCGTACGACCGGCTGGTCGCGGAGACGATCGAGGCCATCAAGACCGATGAGCCGGGAACGCTGGTGTATGCCTCCCACATGGTCGACGGCCAGCCGTTGCAGCGCATCTTCTATGAGCTGTACCGCGACAAGGACGCCTTCCACGCGCACGAGGCCGCGCCGCACACACGCCGGTATCTGGCCGAGAGGGGACAGTATCTTGCCAGCACCGAAGTGGACAGGCTGACATTGCAGACAGGCAAGGGAACCGGCGGGTGAGCACACCGAGCTATCAACAGGCCCTGGGCCGCAAGATCGCTGCGGAGCGGCGCCGCCGGGGCCTGTCACAGCCTGAGCTGGCCCGCATACTCCGGCGGTCGGTGGCGTGGCTGTCGCAGGTTGAGCGCGGTGTCCGCAAGGTGGACCGGATGTCGGTGCTGGAAACCATCGCGATCGCGCTGGAAATCCCGCTCGCAGAGCTGGCCGCCGAGGCGCCTGTGGTCGCCGCCGTAACCGAGGAGCCACCCGGCGCGGCCGGGCTGCGACTGGTGCTGTCAGGTACTTACGCGCTGCAGGCAATGCTTGATGGCCGCCGACCGCCCGCGCTCAGCACACTGCGCAGGAAGTCCCGCGAGGCATGGGAGCTGACCCACGCTGGACGATATACCGACCTGACCGACCTGCTCCGCGGCCTGGTTCCCGATGTCGAAACCGCCGCCCGCGCCTTGCCAGAGGCGCAGCGGGCCGAGGCATACGAACTGATGGCATCGGCCTACCAAGCCTGCTCGGCTGCGCTGGCCGAGCTCGGTGAGCCAGAGGCCGCCTGGATCGCAGCCGACCGCGCCATGGCCGCCGCTGAACGGGCAGGCAATGCCATGCTCGTGGCCGCTGGGGCCTTCCGGCTCGTGCTCGTGTTCCTCGCTGCTCGCCATTACGACCAGGCCGAGGAGACCGCCCGCACCGCAGCGGAGGCCCTGCAAGCACGGGCCGATGAGGGTGATCCGCAGGCTATGTCCTTGTGGGGCGGGCTGACGTTGCAGCGCGCTGTGGCCGCTTCCCAAGTGAATGACTCTGATGCTGCCTACGGCAACCTGGAACAAGCCGCCCAGGTCGCGGCGCGGCTGGGTGAGGGGCGCAACGACTACAACACCGAGTTCGGCCCGGCCAACGTGGCCTTGCACGAAATCGCGGTCGCCGTCGAGCTGGGCGACGCGGGCCGCGCCCTACGTGCTGCCACCAGCGTGGACGCTACTGGGCTGTCCCCCGAACGGCGCGCCCGGATGCTCATAGATGCAGCTCGTGCCCATGCCCAGCGCCGCCAGGTCACAGAAGCAGTTGCCGCTCTGCGGCAGGCAGAGGACGTCACCCCGGAGCAGGTGCGCGGGCACGAGCTGGTGCGCCAGCTCGTCTCCGATCTGCTCGCGATGCAGGACCCGCCATCGCCTGAGTTGCGCGAGCTGGCCGCTCGGGTCCGCAGGGCAGCCTGACAGACTGATACTTTTAATGTGGTTAACATATTTTAAGTACGGGTAGTATTGAAGCGAGCAAACCCTCCGAGTGAGGGATGACCGTGATTGCCGGGCTGGTGAGGTCACCGGGTGCCCGGTCATGGTGCCAACGCCACGCACCAAAGGCCCTGAGCGGCAGGCAACCTGACCCAGGCCACTGCGGCACAGCACGGCGCGATCACCGAACCCCATCGACTCATGAGCCTGGCGCAGGTCTGCCTCCGCTCGTCCACCGCCCGCAAGGGCACGACGAGAGGAGCACTCCCTTTGCCCACCGATCCCCCCGCAGGTTCTACCCGGCATCCGGGTGGGTGCCTGCATCCGGTTCTGCTGCGCGGCCGTGTCGATCACATTGACGGGGCCACCGGCGAACTGCTCCACCGCTACACGACCGTCCACGAACCCGGCGGCGTGCTGCCGATCGCCTGCAAGACCCGCCGGGCGTCCCGGTGTCCGCCCTGTGCCGAGGTCTACCGGGAGGACACCTACCAGCTCATCCGCGCTGGGCTGAGCGGCGGCAAGGGCGTTCCTGGGACCGTCGCAAACCATCCGTGCGTGTTCGCCACGCTCACCGCACCGTCGTTCGGCCCCGTCCATGTCTACCGGGAGAAAGACGGCCGGCTCCTGCGGTGCCGACCCCGCCGCCGGGGGCAGGTCTGCTCACACGGCAACCGTCTGTCCTGTCCCGAGAGGCACAGCCGTGACGATGCCCGGCTTGGGGAGCCGCTGTGCTCGGATTGCTACGACTACACCGGCGCGGTTTTGTTCAATGCCTGTGCGCCTGAACTGTGGCGCCGGTTCACCATCACCTTGCGCCGGTCCCTCGCCCGCCTGGCCGGGCTGACCAGCAAGGCGCTTGCTGCCCAGGTCCGCATCTCCTTCGCCAAGGTCGCCGAATACCAGCGGCGCGGCGTTGTCCACTTCCACGCCATCATCCGGCTTGACGGCCCGGCCGGACCTTCCACCGCTCCGCCCGCCTGGGCCACCGTTGCCCTGCTCAGCGACGCTATCGACCGGGCAGCCCGGACCGTCCACCTGGAGACCCCGGCTGGTCCCGGGTTGCCCACTCGCACGCTGGCGTGGGGCCGGGAGATTGACACTCGGCCTGTGACCACCACGGGGGAACTGACCGACAGCAAGGTGGCCGCCTACGTCGCCAAGTACGCCACCAAGGCCGCGGAATGCACCGGGACCCTCGACCGCCGTCTCAGCCCCGCCGACCAGATCGACGCGCTGCCCATTCGGGACCACGCCCGCCGCCACATTGCCGAGTGCATCCGGCTCAGCAAGCAACCCGGACTGGAAGACCTGCGTCTGGCCGCCTGGGCACACATGCTCGGCTTCGGCGGTCACTTCTCCACCAAGAGCCGCGCCTACTCCACCACCCTCGGCGCGCTGCGCGCTGACCGCGCTGCCTACCAGCGCGAGCAAGCCATCGCTGCGGGGCTCCTGCCCGACGTCGGGGAGGCCGCGATTGTCGTCACCGACTGGCACTTTGCTGGGCGCGAGCACGCACCGTCCCTCCCGCTGATGGGAGGCGCGGCATGACTCGGCTCCTGCTGACCGTGCCCGAGGCCGCCGAGGCCCTGGCCATCTCCCGGAGCAAGCTCTACGAGCTGATCGCGGCCGGTCTGATCCGGTCAGTCCGCATCGACGGGTCCCGCCGTGTGCCCGTCGAAGCCCTCCAAACCTACGTAGCCCGACTGCTCGACCAAGAGGAGACCACTCATGCCCAAGCTTCGTGACGGCGTGATCAAGCGAGGCGGGTCATGGTCCTACGTGATCCGCGTCCCCGACCCGGCCACCGGCGTGAGCAAGCCCAGATGGGTCGGCGGCTTCGACACCGAGGAAGCCGCCAAGGCCGCCCGCGATGAGGCTCGGGTACGCGCCCGGAACGGCCAATACGTCAACCGCTCCACGTCAACCGTCGCGGACTACCTCGCGGAATGGCTGGAAGCGCACGCCACGACCGTCAAACCCAAGACCCTCGCCGGATATCGCCACGACATCGAGCACTACGTCGTGCCCCGTATCGGCCGCATGCGGCTGCAAGCCCTGCGCCCGGCCGTCATCTCCAGGCTCTACCGCGACCTGGCCGACCGTGGTGGCCGCGACGGCCGGGCCTTGTCAGCGACCACGGTCTCCCACATCCATCGCACGCTGCGGAAGGCTCTGGCTGACGCCGTGGACGTCGAACAACTGCTCGCCGCCAATCCGGCGGCACGATCGAAGCGGCCACGAAGCACCGCTAGCGAACCTGTCCAGGTCTGGGCCGCCGACCAGCTCGGCACCTTCCTCGCCGCCGCCCGGTCTCACCGGCTGTTCGCCTTCTACCGCCTGGCCGCCTACACCGGAGCACGACGCGGTGAGCTGCTATACCTGCGATGGTCGGCGGTGGACTTGGACGCGGCCGAAGTCACCTTTGGCGGCTCGACCGCCGTCATAGGCGGCCAGCGGGTGGAAGGCACCACCAAAGGCGGCCGGTCCCGCACGGTCAGCCTCGACCGCGACACCGTGCTGGTCCTCCGCGAGCACCGCCGCCAGCAGGCAGAAGAGCGGCTCGCCGCCGGATCAGCGTGGACCGACACCGGCGGCTTGGTGTTCGTCACGCGGTGGGGTGAACCGCTTTACCCCGACACCGTGACTGCGCTCATGACGAAGCTGATCAACCAGCACAACAGTCCGATTACTCCCTCAGCCAAGCCACTTCCCCAGGCCCGGCTGCACGATCTACGCCACCTGCACGCGACTACGCTGCTCCTGGCGGGTGTCCCGGTCCACGTGGTCGCCGCTCGCCTCGGTCACGCTGATCCAGCGGTGACTTTGCGCGTCTACTCCCATGTCCTGCGCGAGCACGCGGCAGGCGTCGGGGACGTCTTCGCCCAAGCCGTGAGGGCCAAGCCGTGAGGCTCGCGTTAGCAAAACCGTTAGCAACACAGGGCAGCCGGAACAAGAGACAGCAGCGTCTGCGCTGCTCACAAGGGGTGAGGTCTTCACGTTTGGGGTTGACGTGGTCGGCGGGGCTGTGGCTGGGGGGCTGCCCACAGGTTAAGCGCCGCGTGCCCACATTTGCCTTGGCTG
>Ga0335075_10006462_pt1 | contig 18111 bp, 16 predicted proteins | sample Lox_Sample_24_FD_206723 | JGI IMG/M metagenome (GOLD analysis project Ga0335075, IMG submission 206723) | Soil microbial communities from Loxahatchee National Wildlife Refuge, Florida, United States - Lox_Sample_2.4 | ecosystem: Environmental > Terrestrial > Soil > Wetlands | place: USA...
GGCAGGGCGAGATCTTCGGGGTGCTCGGGCCGAACGGGGCGGGGAAGACGACGATGCTGCGGATGCTCGCGACGCTGCTGCCGATCGATGCCGGGGAGGCCCGGGTGTTCGGGGTGGACGTGGCGCGGGAGCCGCATCGGGTCCGGCAGCTTGTCGGGGTGACCGGGCAGTACGCGTCGGTAGACGAGGACCTTACCGCCACCGAGAATCTGTGGCTGTTCGGCCGCCTGCAGGGGCTGCGGTCGGGCCAGGCGCGGACCACGGCCCGGGCGCTGCTTGCGCAGTTCGGGCTGGAGGAGGCGGCGGACAAGCCGATCTCGCAGTTCTCGGGGGGCATGCGGCGGCGGCTGGACCTGGCGGCCAGCCTGATCACCAGGCCGCCGCTGATCTTCCTTGACGAGCCGACCACCGGGCTGGATCCGCGCACCAGGGGCTTGATGTGGGACACCATCCGGGGGCTGGTCGCGGACGGCTGCACGATCATGCTCACCACGCAGTACCTGGACGAGGCCGACCAGCTCGCGGACCGGGTGGCGGTGATCGATCGCGGGCGCAAGGTGGCCGAGGGTACCCCGGACGAGCTGAAGACCTCGGTCGGCCACTCGACGTTGCAGCTTCAGCTGGCCGAGGGCGCCGACCAGGACCTCGCGCGGCAGGTGGCATGGCGCGTGGTGGGGCGGGAGCCGGTCCTGACGCCCGAGTCGGGCCGGATGAACGTGCCGCTCGAGACCGCCGACGGCGCGGCTGACGTGCTGATCGGGCTCCGGCAGGCGGACGTGGCGATCGCCTCGGTGAGCGTGGCCAGGCCGACGCTGGACGAGGTGTTCTTCGCGCTGACCGGGCACGGGGCTGGCCATGAGGGCCAGCCGGGCCAGACCGAGAATGACGAGTCCTTGCTGGAGGTCCGATGAGCACCGGGACTGCCGTCCGAGGCCCGCTGCCTGTGGTCGATCCCGCCACCGCGGTGGCCCGCGCGCGCCCGCACACCAGCCTGGGCGAGACCGTCAGCCAGACGCTCTCGATGGCCTGGCGGGCGCTGAAGAAGATGCGCCGCAACCCGGAGCAGTTCTTCGACGTGACACTGCAGCCGCTGCTGTTCACGGCGATGTTCGCTTACATCTTCGGCGGGGCCATCACCGGCCACGTCTCCACCTACCTGCCGCTGCTGATTCCGGGCATCGTGGCCCAGACGGTGCTGACCACGTGCATGTCCACGGGCGTGCAGCTGCGCGAGGACATGGACAAAGGGGTGTTCGACCGGTTCAAGGCGCTGCCCATCGCCCGGATCGCGCCGCTGGCCGGGCCGATGGTGGCGGACCTGGTGCGGTATCTCATCGCGGCCAGCCTGACCTTCGTGACGGGAACGATTATCGGGTACCGTCCCGGCGGCGGGGCGCTTGGCGTGCTTGGCGCGATCCTGCTTGCGGTGTTCACCGGCTGGGCCATCGCCTGGATCTTCACCTTTATCGGCACGATCGCCCGCAACGCCCGCAGCGTGCAGGGAATCTCCTTGCTGATCTTGTTTCCGCTGACTTTCCTGTCCAACGCGTTCGTGCCCGTCAACACGCTGCCGGGCGGGCTGGCGGCGTTCGTCAAGGTCAACCCGGTCTCTCATCTGGTGTCGGCCGCCCGCGACCTGGCCAACCACGGCATTGTCGGCGCCGAGGTGGGCTGGACGCTGCTGGCCGGGGTGGCGGTGATCGCGATCTTCGCGCCGCTGTCGGTGTGGAGCTACAAGCGGCAGTTGTAGCGCCCTAGGCCGGAAGCTGCTCGATCGCGCGGCAGGCCGCTTTCAGCAGGTCGGCCGGGCGGCGGCCGGCGTACCTGGCCCGGAATTCTTTGATACGGCCTGGTGCCTGTTTTTCCGCCGCGGGCGCGAAGCGCTCCCACATCAGCGTCGGGACCGAGCGGTTGTAGGCGAACCGGTCGGCGAGCACGAGGAGCCGTACCGCGTCATCGGCCGCCGCGGCGCGGCGCAGCAGGCCCCACGCGCCGAGCGCGAAGAGCTGCTGCCCGACGACCGGATAGTCGAGGCCCGGATCCGCCTGGCCCAGGACCTTCGCCGCGTCTTCGCGGCAGCTGCGGAACATCGCCCGCCCGTGCTCTTCCTCGGCCGCTGTGGCGTACTGCGCGTGGGCGGCCAGCGCCATCGACTCGCCGAACAGCGCCCAGGGCTCGACGCCGGTCCGGGGCACGCCGGGAAACTCGAGCTCGCGCATCCGGATCATGTTGTCCCGGTAGAGGGCCAGGCCGGCGGCGACCTCGCCGCGCGCGAGCATCAGCTCGGCCCGGGCGACCTGGCCGAAGGCCGCTCCGCCGAAGACCGTCCCGCCCTCGGCGATCACGTCGATCCGGTCCGCCTCGGCCTCGGCCTCGGCCAGGCGGCCCTCCGCGATCGCGCAGAAGGCGAGCTGGCAGCGGAGCTGGACCTCATCGTCGCCGGCGCCAAGCCGCTGCATGACCGGCAGGGCGGCCCGGGCGTACGCGGCCGCCGCGGCCCGGTCGCCCGTGTGCATGGCCAGCTGGGCCAGCCCGGCGCGCGGCATCGCCCAGGACCACGGCCCGGTGTCCTCGGTGGCGAGTTCAAGCGCACGCTCGCAAGCGGCGATCGCGCCGGCCAGATCGCCGGCGTTCTCCCGCATGTTGGCCAGCCAGTAGCAGGCGCTTGCCGCCGTCCCGCGATCCTGGTCGTGGACGAGCCGCTCCAGTCCGCCGGCGAACGCCCCGGGATCGGCCGGATCGTAGGCCAGCATGATCGCGGCCGGACCGGACACGCGCTTATCGCGAGCCGCGCCGGAACCGAGCCGGCGCAAGAGCGCCTGCAGCTGGCCGATCCGCTCCCCGCCCGCGATCAGCGAGTTAGACAGGATGAGGCCCAGCACGGCGCCGGTGGTGTCTTCGAGCTGCGGCGGCGGCCGCCAGTCGCGCAGGGCCTCGGCCACCGCGTCGGCCAGGGCGAGCAGGCGAGCGTGCTCGCCGCGGATCATCCAGAACGTCCCGAGACAGGCCAGCAGCTGAACCAGCGCGTCACGGGCACCGTCGGCCAGGGCGCCGCGCAGCTCGTCAGCCAGGTTGACCTCCTCGGCGCCCACCGCGTCGATGGCCGCGTACTGGCCGGCGCTGGTCAGCCGTGCGCCGTGATCGCGCGCGTAGGCCACCGCCCAGCGGCGCACGGCGGCGTGCGCGTCGCGGTCCCCGCCCGCATCGACGAGCTGCATGCGGCCGAACTCGCGGACGGTCTCCAGCATCCGGTAGCGCACGCCAAGCGGCGCCTCGCGGACGCTCAGCAGCGACTGGCCGACAAGGCCCTGGACCGCGGGCAACCCATCATCGCCGAGCACCGCATCCGCCGCTTCGAGCGTGAACCCGTCGTTGAACAGCGCCAGCCAGCGCAGGGCCCGCCGCTCGTCCGCGTCCAGCAGGTTCCACGACCAGTCGATGACCGCGAGCAGCGTCTGGTGGCGGTCGGGCGCGCTGCGGTCACCGCCGCGCAGCAGCGCGAAGCGGTTCTCAAGCCGGCGGTCGATCTCCTCCACCGCCATCGCCCGCACCTGGGCCGCGGCCAGCTCGATCGCCAGCGGAAGGCCGTCGAGACGGCGGACGATGCTCGTCACCGCGGGCTCGGGGAGCCGGACGTTCGGCCGGGCGGCAACTGCTCGCTCCCGGAACAGCTCGGCCGCGTCCCCGGTGTCCAGCTCGCCTAGCAGGTAGACGCGTTCGGCCGCGATGCCGAGCGGCGCGCGGCTCGTGGTGAGCACGTGCAGGTCCGACGTGGCCGAGACGAGGAACGCCACCAGCCCGGCTACCGCATCGATCAGGTGCTCGCAGTTGTCGAGCACCAGCAGGCCGGGCGCCTGGGCGAGCCGCTGCGCGATGCGCCCGCGGACGTCGGCCCGCTGCTCCGCGGTCAGGATCCGGCGACCCTGGATCGAGTCGCGGACGCCGAGGACGGACCCGACCTCACCCACGACGTCGTCGGCCGAGGAGACTCCGGCGAGCTCGGCGACGTGCACGACGGGCACGGCCGCGTCGCGCGCGATGGCGTTCGCCAGCCGGGTTTTGCCGAGCCCGCCCGGCCCCACGATCGAGACCACCCGCGAGCTCGCCGTGAGCGCCCGCAGCCGGTCCAGGTCGCCGTCCCGGCCGATCAGCGCGGTCGCGTCGTACCGCAGGCCCCTTCGCACCGGGCGGTCGAGCGCCAGCAGTTCCCGGTGGGCACGCCGCAGCGGCTCCCCCGGGTCGGTGCCGAGGCGCTCGCGCAGGCCGCGGCGGTACCGCTCATAGCGCTCAAGGGCGGCGGCCGGGCCCCGGACCGCGGCCTCGCTGCGCAGCAGGTCGGCCAGCAGGGACTCGTCGTCGCGGTGTTCGGCCCACGCGGCCTCGAGGGCGGGAAGGGCGGCGCCGTGGGCTCCCATCCTGCTGGACGCGCGGGCCTGGATCAGCCGGGCGGCGCCGACGTCCGCGGCCGCTGTCCGGCGCAGCTCGGCCAGGGGTCCGGCGTTGTCATCCGTCACGTCGGGCAGGCCGTCCGCCATTGCGAGGGCCTGTTGCGCTTGTTCGGCGGCGAGCGCGGCGTCGCGGTCGCGGTCCAGTTTCTCCGCAGCGTCGCGGACGAGCTGGGAAAGCCGCACGCTGTCGACCTCGCCAGGAGCGGCACCCAGCCGGTACCCGGCGCCGTCGCGGGCGATCACGTCGGCGCCGCAGGCAGAGCGCGTGCGCGACACCAGCACCTGCAGGCTCTTCAGCCCGTTGACCGGCGGCTCATCGCCCCAGACCAGCTCGATCAGCTCGCTGTCGGGCACCGGCCGGCCGCCGCGCGCGGCCAGCGCCGCCAGCAGCGCCTGCGGGCGATCGCCCACTACCGGCCGCTGGCGCCAGCGCACGTCCCCGAGCAGGCTCAGCGTGAAGCTCACCCGGTCAGTCTAAGAACCGCCTCCAGCCCAGCCGATCGGATCATCGGACCCCACCCAGGCGCGGCTCCCGGGGCGCGTTCCGAATGGGGCGCCCGGGGCGACAAGCCCCGCCTAATGAGTCCATCGGGGCCGGGGGGCCCGGTTTGCGGGACTGCCGGTCAAGGTCACGGTTCCGGCTCACCGAACAGCTCGATGACGGGAACCGCGACGTCGGGGCGCTGGACGGGCAGGGTAAGCGTGAGCACGTCGGCGCCGAGCCCGCCCATGGTGGTGTCCTGCGCACGGCGGGCGGGGTCGATGACCTCGGCCGGGATCTCCGATCCGTCGTGCAGGAACCGCGCGAAACGCACCCGGCCGGCCAGCCCTGGCAGGTGGACGTGCCGGAACGGCCAGGCGAACAGGTGCAGGTACAGCCGGTCGCCGCGCCTGGTGTAGCGGGCGTCCGCCGGCGGGGTGTACGGCGCGGGTCCCGCGCCGTAAATGGCCGGGGCGTGCTGGTCCATCCAGCGGCCGATGGCCGCCAGCGTGTCCGCCGCCCGCGGCTCGAACTCCCCCCGCCCGGTCGGGCCCACGTTGAGCAGCAGGTTGCCGTCCTTGGACACCCCGTCGACCAGCATGCGGACCAGTTGGCCGGGGCTCTTCCAGTCCAGGTTGTCCCGGTCGTATCCCCAGCTGCCGTTGAGCGTCTGGCACGCCTCCCACAGCCGGCCGCCGGAGTCCAGTGGCCCGGTCGGCTGGTACTGCTCGGGGGTCACCACGTCGGCGTCGTCGAGGTCGAGGCGATCGTTGACCACCACGCCGGGCTGCAGGGACCGCACCGTGGCCAGCAGTTCGGCCGACCGCCAGTCGTCGCGGCCCTTTCCGCCCCAGGTCCGCCCCGGGTAGGAGAAGTCGAAGAACAGGTAGTCCACCGGTCCGTAGCCGGTCAGCAGCTCGCGGACCTGCCCGTGCAGGTAGTCCGCGTAGCGGGCGACGTCCCGGTTCTCGGCCGCGGTCTTGGCGTCCTCGTCGTCACGCTGCGGGTGCAGGCCATCGATCGGGAATTCCGGATGGTGCCAGTCGAGCAGCGAGTGGTAGAAGCCCACCCGCAGGCCCTCGGCCCGGAACGCATCGACCCACGGCCGGAGCAGGTCCCGGCCGGCCGGCGTGTTCGTCGCCTTGTAGTCGGTGAGCGCCGAGTCCCACAGGCAGAAGCCCTCATGGTGCTTGGTGGTCAGCACCGCGTACCGCATCCCGGCCCGCCTGGCCAGCTCCGCCCACCGCGCCGGGTCGTACCGGTCCGGATCGAAGTGCTCGAAGTAGCGCTGGTACGCGGTGTCGTCCAGCCGCTCGCGCTGCTTGACCCATTCGTGGCGGGCGGCCACCGAATACAGCCCCCAGTGGACGAACAGGCCGAACCGCGCCTCTCGCATCCAGGCCAGCCGCTCCGCGCGGCCGCCGCTTTCCTCCTGCTGTGTCAAGGTCCACCTCTTCACTAGCGATTGCTGCTCGAGCCCTTCGCCACCGAGGCGGCGGCGCGCGGCCCCGAACTCGAAGCGCTGACGGCCGGACTGGAGGAGAGCGGTCCCCGGCCGGTCCCACGTCAGTCGCGGGCGGTGCAGGTCGCGCCGCCGACGGTCACGGTGATCTTGGCGCCGGGCGGGGGGCCGTTCAGGTATATGAGCGCGTAGCCTGAGCCGTCGGTGCGGCGGCTGCGGGAGTGGCCGTCGGCGGTCGCGGTGGCGTCCTTGCCGGGCTGGTTGGAGTGCACGGTCACGTCGTTCTCGTGTTTCGCGGCGTTGTAGACCTTCGCGCTGGCCGTGCAGGAGGCGCCCTTGGCCGGGCCCGGCGTGGACCCGGCGCCCGGGGCGTAGGGCTTGGCGCCGGCGTAGTCGCCGGCCAGGGTGGCGCTGATGCCCGCCACCACGGCCTGGTTGCGGGTGAGGATGCCGAGTTCCCTGTTGTAGTCCAGGCTGGCGGCCGAGAAGTTCTGCGATCCGGCCAGCACCCGCTGGTCGGATCGGCCGGCGTCGGCGACGATGGCCTTGGCGTGGATGTACAGGGTGCTGCTGTTGTTGGCGTAGAGCCTGACGTGCGCACCGGCCCGGGCCAGTTCGGTGAACGCGGTGTCCCACTCGGGATCGGCGGTCATGATGACGCGGACGTCCACGCCGCGCCGCGCGGCGGCGGCCAGGGCGGCGGTGACCGTGGGGTCGTCCATCTCCTCGTCTTCCACGGCCAGGCTTCGGGTCGCCCCGTTGATGACCGACAGGACGGAGGCCTGGGCGTTCGTCGGCGACCACACCAAGTCCGTGCCGTCGGGCGGGGTGATGGCCCGGCCCGCGAAGTCGGCGTTGAAGGTGGCGACGATGGCCGCGACGTCGGCGCGGTTGGTGTCGATCACGGCGAAGTCGCGGGTGCCCGCGTAATCGTCGGCCACGAAGTTCAGGGTCATGATGACCGAGGTGGCGTCGTCAACGGTGAGGGTCTTCTGGTGGTAGGTGGTGTCGGCCGGAGCCCACCGGACGTGGACGCGCCGGGCGGTCAGGTAGTCGTAGGCGGCCGTGTTGGCGGACTTCTCCAGGTGCTGGTCCAGGATCACCCGCACGTCCACCCCGCGGGCGGCGTCCGCGGCCAGGTCGGCTTCGGCCTTGGGGTCGTTCAGTTCGTACATGGTCAGGTCGACTGAGGAACGCGCCCCGCTGATCAGCTGGTAGATGGGCCCTATCCCGTTTGCGGGTTCGGTCAGCAGCCGTAGCGACCCTGCGGGTGCCGAGCCCTGCTGCCCGGCGGCGGGCGCGGCCGTCGAGGCGGACTGCGAGGCCGGCGGCCCGCTCGAGGCCGTGAGCGACTTGATGTGCTGCAGCGCGCCGCAAGCACCGACGGATGCGACCAGCCCGGCCGCGGTGAGCATGATCAGGATCTTCCGGTACAACTCACCGCTCCGCCCCGCTCGCGAATCTTCAGGTGTCAGAGCAAATCTTGGCCTATGTCCATGTGAGCTGTTCGAGGATTTGCCTGAGCCGGACCAGGTCGGCTGGGGGAAGGTCGCGCAGCGGGGACGGCGGGCGGGCGATGATGTCCTGTGCCTTCCGCACGGCGTCGCGTCCGCTGGCGGTCAGCTCCACCGTCTTGCGCCTGCGATCGCGGGCATCGGGCGTGCGCGACAGCAGTCCCAGAGCGTGCAGCTCGTTCACGATGATCGTCGCGTAAGGCGGATCCGCGCCGATTGCCTGCGCCAGCTCGGCTAGGCTCAGCGGCCCGCCGGCCAGGCTGACCAGCGCCTTGACCCGGCCGCTGCCGCGGCCAAGACCGAGCGCGTGACGGAGCTCATCGGCCGGGTCGTTGCTGCGGACGAAGCCGGACATGAGTTCCCATATCGAGCTGGCGAGACCCGGCTCGGCTCGCTCATCGCCCGGCGGCCAGCGCTTCGGGCTCGCTGAGGGTAGTTCTGGTGAGTTCATCGGCGCTCTGCCTTCGAAGCTTAGGGCCAGCGGCTCGTTTACGCGGCGCAGGGCATCGGCTCCTCTTGCCTTTGGCGCCCCGCTGATTTGCCTTCGGCGCCGCCCTGGTGACTTGCCTTCCATCGCCCTGGTGACTTGCCTTCCATCGCCCTGGTGGCGTAATAATGTTAATGTTATAACTAAAATTAACTTCAAGGAGGTCCCCTATGTCACTACGGCCGGACTGTCGCCCGCGTTCACCACGGTCGGCGCCGCATGACGAGCCTGCGGAGCAGGCGGGCTACCTCAGGTCACTCCTCGCGTCGGCCCCGGCCGACGTGCGGAGACGACTCGCGGAGATCGGCGAGTTCGTGCTCGGCGAGGGGAACCTGGCCGCGATGCGGGGCCGACAGCTGCGCGATCCCGGCACGCCGTCGCGCGCCGTCGAGCACACCGACCTTCTCGCCCCCGGCCGGGCCGGGGATCCGGACGTTCCCGTGCGGCTACACCGGGAACGCGGAGTCACCCGGCCGCGGCCCGGCCTGATCTCAATGCACGGCGGGGGGTATGTGATCGGCTCGCATCTCGGGGACGACGGGCGCTTCGACAAGTGGTCCCCCGCCCTGCGCTGCGTCGGGATCTCGGTCGGCTACCGCCTTGCCCCAGAGACGCCGTTCCCCGGGCCGCTTGAGGACTGCTATGCCGTGCTCCGCTGGGCCTACCACAACGCAGACGACCTCGGCATCGACCCCGGCCGGATCGGGATCATCGGCGGGAGCGCCGGCGGCGGGCTGGCCGCCGGGCTGGCCCTGCTGGCCAGGGAACGCGCCGAGATCCCCGTCGCCTTCCAGGTGCTTAGCTACCCGATGCTCGACGACCGGCAGGTCACCTCGTCAGGCCGGGCCGGCGCGCCGCTGTGGGGGCCCTCGGTCAACCAGTTCGGGTGGCGCTCCTACCTCAGCGGACTGCGGCCGGGGGAAGACATACCCGGCTATGCGGTACCGGCGCGGGCCACGGACCTGGCCGGGCTGCCGCCCGCGTTCATCACCGTCGGCAATCTCGACGGCCTGATGGATGAGGACATCGACTACGCCAGGCGGCTCATAGCAGCCGGCGTCCCGACCGACCTGCACGTCTTCGCCGACGCGCCGCACGCCTTCGACAGCATGCTGGCCGGCACGGCGGTCGCGCGCCGGGCCGCCCGCACACTCGAAGACTGGCTGGAGTCTCGCATGCATCCCCGTTAACCAGCCCGCCACTGTTCGGGCGGATCCGGAGCATTCGGGCCGCGATGCGAGCGGTGCTCGTGTGACTCCTGGCTCCCGTAGCAGGGCCTCACCCTGGTTCTCGAATGTACCTGTGATGACCGCCCTCGATGGGTTCGCCGCTACGGCACGAGCACCAGCGCCTGTCCGTTGAGCCGGGCGAGGTGCACGACCGGACCGGCGAAGCTGCCGGTGCGGAAATCGAAGGCCACCACGTGATCCTCCCCCACGCAGTACAGGCGCCCGCCTGACCCGAATCTCAATCCGCGGGGCCTGCGGAATCCGACGGAGCGTTCGGGCATAAGGACGCGCACGAGCTGCCCGGTGGCCGGATCGTATTCGCGCACGCTCGGCACGGCGTCGGCGGCGCCGAACGGAAACTCGCTGGCGACCACGATGTTCCCGTTGGGAGCGACCTTCAGGTCCAGAGGGCTCAGATCGGGGTCGGCGACCAGGTGAGGAGTGATCAGTTTTCCGGAGCGGTCGAACACGACAATGGTGTTGTCGCCTTGCCCGGACGGCGCGACGCCTGAGGATAGGTAGAGTCGGCCGTCGGGCCCGAAGCCGAATCCGCGCGGGAACGGGACGACGCCCTCAGGCAGGAGCAGCTCTCCCGCCGCGTCCAGGTCAGCCGGGACGGCGAATATCGCCCGCTGGCGGCGCATGGTGATGTAGTAGCGGCCATCGGGCCCGAACTCGGCGCCGCCCGGGTCGAGCCCGGGTATCCGCCCCGAATCGCGCACCACCCGCCCGTCCAGATCCAGCGCCAGCAAGCGGTCCTCGCCGCTGTTCAGGTACACAAGCGCGCCGGACGGATCGAGGGACAGGCCACGGGGATCGGAGATCCGCGGGTCGCTGCTGAACGGCCCGGTGAATTCGCCCCCGGGACCGAAGCCGAGGACCGCGCCGTACCCGTTGCCGTTAGCTCCGCTGGCGCTGGTGACAAGGATCCGCATCACGACCGCCCTACGGGTGTGCTCATCGTGGTGCGGGCCGGTGAGGACCGGTGGCCAGCTCCGCCGTCCACCGGTGCTGGCGCGGCGGCCGCGGGTGTCCCTCGATCGCGTCCTTGAGCCACGAGGGCCGTTCGATCGCGTCTTTGAGCCATGAGCGCTCTTGCGCGCTGAGCACTGGCACGACGGCTTCGAAGTCGCGCTGGTCGTTGTCTGTGCCCGGCCGCCCCAGGCCCGGCCGCGCCTTGATCAGCAGCACCACCTCCGGAGCAAGGAACGGGACGCCGTGCCAGTAGCGGGTGATGTCGGCAAGCGGCCGAGTGAAGACGTGGCTGCCTTTCTTATAGACCCAGACGGTCCCGACCGCGCTGGCCGGGATCACCTCAGCAGGCAGCGGGAGGTCCTCGCCGCGCAGTACCAGGCGGTCGCCGATGCGGCGGCCGGGACCGGTGACCGGCGGCTTCGGACCTGGGGGAGGTACAGCGGTCAACCGCCGACCGACAGGCCAGGGACCCGGCAGCTGGCCGTCCGCGATGAGCTGAATGTCGACTCCGGTGAGCCCGCGCACAGCTTGTTCGTCGCGTTCGAGCATCATGACGTTGACGTCGGCGTGGTCACGCGTGACGTGCCCTACCGCTAGGTCGATGGCCCAGCCTCCGGTGATCCACCAGGGAACAGTCAGGCCAGACAGCAGCGAGGCGACAGCGTGCACTGGCTCAAAGCCAGTGCCGTGGGTGGTGTTCATCAGGACTTACCTCCAGGCGATTCGGCGGAACCGTTTCCCTGGGGCTGGCGCAGCGGTCCTAGACGATGCTGCTGGAAAGCGGTGCGGCCATGGATTTGTCCGGCATAGAACACCACCTCCCTTGCGCTGCGACCTGTCACCAGCATAGCCTCCCGCTGTCGCGCCGTGTGCCGGGCCGGGGAACAGCGTGGATAACTCCAACCCGGCTGCTCGCCGATTACGTAGGCACGGACGTTTCCGCCGAAGCGGCTTGTGAAATCTCGCACAAAGCGTTTCCGCGGAAACGTTCCCAGCCGCGGCGGCCGGCCCGCCCATCCCGTCGCCGCTTAGATTGATCCGATTGGCAGGCTGGCGTCTATGGCGTCTAGCTGTGGGCCGGTGAGGTGGGGACGCCGGCTAGGGCGAAGAACTCGGCGCGGGAGCGGGGGTCGCTGCGCAGGGTGCCAAGCAGGGCCGAGGTGACGGTGGTGGCACCGAGGGCGCGGATGCCGCGCTGGGTCATACAGGTGTGCTCGGCCTCAAGCACCACGCCGACGCCGCTGGGGTGGAGGTTCTCGTCCAGGCACTTGGCGACCTGCATGGTCAGCCGCTCCTGGGTTTGCGGCTGGGCCGCGAAGTGCTCGACCAGGCGGGCCAGTTTGGACAGGCCGAGGATGCGGTCGCCGGGCAGGTAGCCTACGTGGGCGACGCCGGAGAACAGCATCATGTGATGCTCGCACAGGGTACGGAACGGGATCGCGCGGGCCAGCACCAGTTCGTCGTAACCCTCGTCGTTAGGGAAGGTCGTCAGACGGAACGGCTCCGTGGCGAACAGTTCCGCGTAAGCGCGGGCCATCCTGGCCGGCGTGACCCGGCGTTCCTCGCGGTCGAGGTCGATGCCGAGCGCGGTCAGGAAGTCCGCGGCGGCCCGCTCCGCGGCCTGCGGGTTTACCGGCCGCTGTCCGCCGTTCAGGTCCACCACTTCCGGCCCCGCTGACTTCGGCCGGGTTGACTTCGGCCGGGAGCCGTTGGCTGAACTGGGCGGGGGCGGGGTAGCGGTCTGGTCGGCGCTGTCGAGGATCGGGCGGTGGGTCATGACGTTCCGTTCATGTCGTGGGCGGCCACCGGGATGGCGGCGCAGCAGTGCCCGGGTTCGGGATCAAGGACCGGGTTCAAGTCGTCCGCACCCAGGCCCGCGAGCAGGCCTTGAATCAGCGCAAGGTTCATGTGGCAGATCACCTCGGGCTCGAGTTCGGCCAGGCGGCGGAACGGGCAGTTGCGCATCCGGACGGTGCCGGCGTCGTCGTGCCAGGGCTCGTAGCCTTGCTCGGACAGCGCGGCCCTGAGGGCGGGGCGAAGGCCGTTGCCCTGGGCCGGCCCGGCCTGATGACGCCGGCCGAGGTCGGCGCCCAGCTTCCAGGCGGCCTCGTGCAGCGCGGCCGGGGCCTGGCCGCCGCGGTCGGCGGCGACCGCCTGGATCAGCAAGCGCGCGGCCAGCTCATATTCCCGCGCGGGAACGGTCACCACGAACTCGGCCGACGATCGGGCGTACACCTTGGCCGGACGGCCGGCGCCCGGTCCGCCGCGGCCCGGCGGGCGCCGGTACGAGGCGGTCAGCAGTCCGGCCTCCACCAGCTTGTCCAGGTGGTAGACGGCAAGGGCGCGGCCGATGCCCACGGCACCGGCCGCCTCGTCTCGCCCCACCGGGTCGCGGCGGGCGCACACGAACGCGTACAGGCGGCCGCGCACCGGGTCGTCCAGGCAGCTCACCGAGGCCAGGTCCGCCTCGTTCCTGGTCATGCTCACTCATGTAGTCTATCGATAGTAAAAGCTCGCGAAAGAGGACTTGGCTCATGACCGTTCTGGTCGGCCGCCGGGAATCGTTCAACGCCGCGCACCAGCTGTGCGACCCGGACCTGTCCGATGACGAGAACCGGCGCCTGTTCGGCAAGTGCGCAAACCTGCACGGGCACAATTACGTCTTGGAGGTGACGGTGGCCGGCGAGATCGACCGGGCCACCGGTTACGTCCTTGACCTGAAGCTGTTGTCGGACGTGATCACGCGGCAGGTCATCCGTGACGTGGATCACCGCAACCTGAACACTGACGTTCCCTGGCTCAAAGGGCGCGTCCCGACCGCGGAAAATCTGGCCCAGGCGTTCTGGGAGCGGCTCCAGCCTGAGCTTCCTGGCGGGCTGCTGCTGTCGGTCCGCGTCTGGGAGACCGACAAGAACTGGGCCGAGGTTGGCGACCGGGCCTAAGGATCCACCCCGCGAGTTGCGGTGGCGGTATACGGCCGCGGACCTGGGCGTGTTCACGCCCGAGGAGACGCGCAGGTTCGTTCCGCGGGGGGACGGTGATCCGTGCCGCGACGTGGTCCTGGCCTGGGAACTGCTTTACCGCCTCGAACCGGAACTCTATGACCGGCTGGCCAGCGCCGAACGGCTCCATCCCGGGGTGGTGGACTGGCTGCCGTGCGGCGCGGACCGGATCGTCGAGGTCGGCGCGGGAACGGGCCGGTTGACGATGGAGCTCGTCGGGCGCGGGCGGCAGCTGGTGGCGGTGGAGCCTGCGCTGCCGTTGCGCCGGATTTTGGAGCGGAAGCTCGCGGCGGCGGGTGATGGCAACCTGGCGCGGGTGGTCCACGGGTTCTTTGATCAGCTGCCGCTGGCCGACGACTCCGCCGACCTGGTCGTGGCCTGCTCGGCTTTTACGCCGTCGCCTGGGCATGGCGGCGAGGCCGGGCTGGCCGAGATGGAGCGGGTGTGCCGGCCGGGCGGGTGCGTGGCCATCATCTGGCCGAACCACCTTTCCTGGCTGGCCGCGCGCGGCTACCAGCACGTCAGCTTCCCCGGGGCGATGTGGGTGGAGTTCGGCAGTTACGCTGACGCGGTGGAGCTAGCGGAGATCTTCTACCCCAAGGGAGCCGATTCGGTACGACGGCGTGGCGAGCGGCGGGTTCCCTTCGAGGTGCTTGGTCTCAACGCGCCGCGCGACCTGGCGTTCAAGGTGCTGGCGGGATGAAGATCGCGATCATGGCGCCGCTGGTGACGGCCATCCGCGAGCCGCAGCTCGGCGGTTCCCAGGCGTTTGTGTCCGATCTGGCCCGCGGGCTGGTCGGCCGCGGGCATGACGTGCACGTCTACGCCGCCTCGGGGTCTGAGATCCCGGGGGTCGAGGTGATCGATACCGGAGTGGATCCGCGGTCTCTGGAGGGCACGCTCTTCCGGGCGTTCGGGTCATCTGAGGGTGAGACTGCTGCGGCTGCGGCTGCGGCTTCGGCGGCTTCGGCGGCTTCGCAGTCCGCTTTCGCCGCTGCCTACGAGAGCATGCGGGCGACGCGGTACGACGTGGTCCACAATCACGCGTTCGACGCGCCTGCCGTCCGGCTGGCGGCGGAGCTTGCGGCACCCGTGGTGCACACGGTCCACCTGCCTCCCGACCAGGACGTGGCGGAGGCGCTTCGTCAGGTCACCAGGGGCAGCAGGCCGCCGACGGTGGCGGTCGTATCGGCTTTCCAGGCCAGCGCGTGGGGCCAGGCGGTCCACGTGGACGCGATCCTGCCGCCTTATCCGCCCGCGCGCCTCATTCCGTGGTCGGAGACGGCCGGGGGCGGTGGCGCGCTGTTCGCGGGACGGCTGAGCCCGGAGAAGGGCGCGGCGGAGGCCATCGACATCGCCCGCGGGGCCGGGGTGCCGATCGAGGTCTACGGTGACGTCTACGATGCCTCCTACAGCCGGGAGCAGATCGACCCGCGGCGAGACTGGCCCGGGGTGACCGTGCACCAGGGAGTGCCCAGGGCCTCGCTGTGGGAGGCCATGGCCCGGGCGACGGTGGTGTTGTGTCCGTCCCGCTGGGACGAGCCCTTCGGGCTGGCCGCGGCGGAGGCACAGGCATGCGGGACACCGGTGATCGCGTTCAGGCGCGGCGGACTCGGTGAGGTGATCGTGGACGGCGTGACCGGTTTCCTGGTGCCGCCCGACGATGTGTGGGCCGCGGCCGCGGCGGTGTCGGACGTACCCGGGCTCTCGCGACCGACCTGTCGCGAGCACGCCGAGGCCCGGCTTGACCTGGAAGTAAGCCTGGACGCGCACGAGCGTCTCTACCGGCGAGTGGCCGGTGACTGAGTTGTGGCTGGCCGGACGGGTGGCGCTGGTCACCGGGGCCAGCCGCGGGATCGGCGCGGCTACGGCCGTGGCCGCGGCGGCGGCGGGCGCTCACGTCGTGCTGGCGGCCAGGGACGGCCGGGCTCTCGACGAGGTTGCCGAGCGGATTAGGCGGGCGGGCGGCCAGGCCGCGGCCGTGCCGACGGACGTGAGCGACGAGGCCTCGGTCGAGCGCCTGTTTGCTTCGGCCGGGCGGGTTGGACCGGTGGGCGCGCTGGTCTGCGCGGCCGGGGTGCTGACGCCCGCGCCGTTCGCCGCAACGACGTCGGCCCTGTGGCAGGAGACGCTCGGGGTCAACCTGACCGGTACCTTCCTGTGCTGTCGCGCTGCGTTCACGGCCATGGCCGGGGCCCGCGGGGGCCGGATCGTCAACATCGCGTCGCTGTCCGGCGTCTACGCCACCGAGAAGTTCCCGGGGCTGGCCGCGTACAACGTGTCCAAGTTCGGGGTCATCGGCCTGACCGAGGCGATCGCGGTCGAGGGCAAGGAGCACGGCATCAGCGCCATCTGCCTGAGCCCGGGCGCCGTCGACACCGAGATGCTGCGCCGGGCCAATCCGGCGCTGCGGCCGGGCCTGACGCCGGATGACGTCGCGGAGTTGATCGTCGCGCTGCTTGACAGCCCGCTGGCGCCGGTCAGCGGGGCGAACATCCCGCTGTTCTCGAACGCCTGAGGGGCGCCCCGACTGGTGCATGAATTCACCGGCCAGCTGCGCGCAATCACCAAGAAGCTGGAGGACCTAGCTGGGTTCGGCGGCGGCCCTCCACTGGCGCCTAGCGCGCTCCCGCTGCCCGGCAGCTTCTCAGCGGCCCAGATGACGGCGATCGCCGACAGTATCGGCGCGCAGCGACGCAGCATCGCAGCGCTGCAAGCTCAACTGTCCTCCTTCGACGAGCAGCTCGGCGTGCTGGAGCGACTCCTCGACCCGCTCGCGGAGTGGAGCAGGACATGGGCCGATCTTGAAGAGCGGCTGCTGCATATGGGCCGCGGGCCGGGAAATAGGCCACCGCTGCGCTGAGGTCATCGACGGCCGTGGCTTGGCCGCGCCACGGGCGGATGCAGTTCCGTGATCGCCTGGCCGCAGCCGACGTTGGCAACGGGCTGAGGTCCTCATTATCGGGGTCTTTCGGCTCGGGATACGGCTCCCGAACGCCGCTGTCGCAGCCGTCCCTCTCGCCCCGACGCTACGTTCGAGAGGTGCGAGGAGATGGGTGCCAGCTACTACGACGCGCTGTTGCCGGTCCGTGAGCCGGGAGCGAACCTGTGGACCTCGCTGGCCGGCGTCCGTCTTCCCCACCGTGTGCTCGCGTCGGTCCGTGTGCCCGCTGGCCGGGTGGTGCTCGCCTTCGTTTCTGACAGCGCGCTGCTCAGCGGCATGTTCGCGGCCAACTGGGCTCAGGCCCGACCCGGCCGCGAGCCAGATGCGACGCTGTATGCACTGGCCCGGCCGGCCTGCGGCTATGGGCTTGACCGACGGTGGGACGCGGCACGATGGTGGTCACGGGACCGCCAGACGATGGTGGTCTTCGGATTTAGCTCGTACAGGCTGGCTAAGGTGTGTGTCCGGGGCATCTGCTCGGCCGTGAGCGGGGATGACATCCTGTTCGTGCATGGATGCGCGCTGTCCGTCGGCACGCGGGCGGGCCGGCAGGGTGTGCTTATCACGGGAAGTTCCGGTGCGGGCAAGACGACGCTGGTGGCGGGGTTGCTACGGCATCCTGAGTGCTCAGTGGCGGTGCTGAACGATGACTGGGGTGCCCTTTCCCTTGATAGCGGCGTCCTGGTCAGCACGGGAGAAAGGCTGCTTCACATGAAGACGGCCAGCGTGCTGGCGCTTTGCCCCGGCTTCTTCGCGACCGCGCAGGCGGGCTCGTACTCAAACGATCTGTCAGAGCAGGACGACAGCGCCCGGATGCTGGTGACGCCGGAAAGCGTCTACGGAACGGCGTGGAACTCGTCAGCGACTGTGGTTGAGCATGTGGCGGTGGTGGTACGGGAGCCTGCGGACTGGTTGCCGCCGGGCCGGGAAAACGACACGGTCAGAGCGCTTGAGAGCGAGGGCGGCGCGTGCCTGATCCACCATCACGAGGCGTTCTTCAATGGATCACTGATCCTGGCTACTGAAAAGGACAAGCTGCGCGAGGAACGGCGTTACAGGCAGCTTCTCAATCGCACAACAGTGTCATGGATAAATAATTGCAGCACGCCCGGGGCGCTGGTGAGTAACTTCATCTCCGCAATAGTTAAATGAAGTAAAATGGCATCAGCCGACTTTGAGCGGCGACGACAGGCAGCGTCGCACTGCTGAGTGGCGCCCGAACGATGCGTCAGTTCGGGCGGCTACCGCGGCCGCGTGCCGTCCATGCCGCCCAACCGGTTCCGATAGGGCTCCTCCTGGCCAGTCCGAACGGGCGCCGACGCGGCCATCCCGGGCCAGCTCGTCGATCGGCGAAACCGCCCTCTGCCTTGGGCTGGACCGCGACCACCTGCCCGGGCGCTCGGCTCCGCACGGGCGTCAGCCCGTGCGGAGGAACGCATCGATGGCGGCAATGGAATCGTTGTGCGTGGTAATCGTGTAATGATTCGCGTCGATCTCCACTACGCGCGCCGACGGCACCGCGGCCGCGAACCGCTGCGCCTCTGCGGCGGGCAGGATGAACCCGAACCC
>Ga0335075_10006463_pt1 | contig 18109 bp, 26 predicted proteins | sample Lox_Sample_24_FD_206723 | JGI IMG/M metagenome (GOLD analysis project Ga0335075, IMG submission 206723) | Soil microbial communities from Loxahatchee National Wildlife Refuge, Florida, United States - Lox_Sample_2.4 | ecosystem: Environmental > Terrestrial > Soil > Wetlands | place: USA...
ATCGAGGCCCTCGGTTGTGCGATTGAGGCAAGTGAGCTGGCAGCTGAGCTTGTGCCTGTCGATCATCCCAATTGTGCGGTGTGTCTCCATCATCTGGGAATGGCGTTGGAAAGTCGATTCGAGAAGACTGGATCAAAAGAAGATCGTGATCGTGCAATTGATACAAGAGAACGAGCCGCCAAAGCTCATATATCCCCGCCTTCTTGGAGATTGAAGGCTGCACGAAGTTGTGCAGATTTCCTCATCCGTCAAGGGATGTTTTCGCGTGCGAAACCTATTCTTGAAGCAGCGGTACACCTACTACCAAAACTCACCCCACGATACCTGAAGCAGACCGACGGCCTGTTCAATATCGGGGAATTCGTTAACTTTGACTGGTCGTGCCGTGTCACTTGCGCTAGAAGATAAAGATCCTCCGTATAAAGCTTTGAAACTTCTAGAGATTGGCAGGGGCATTCTGGCGAATCTGCAACTGGAAACTCGCTCCGACATTTCTGTCTTAAAAGCCCAACATCCGGAACTTGCCAGGCGATTTGAGGAACTTCGAAACCATATTGATTCTCCCTCAACCAGCTCAGCCATGAATGAGGACCGAACAAGTGGTGTCAACGTACTTCCTTCGATAACAATTAAGTCTCAACAATCACTCGTGAATCAGTTCGATCATCTCTTATCTGAGATCCGATCCTTGCCCGGGTTCGAGAATTTCTTGAATGGTCCGTCTGAAACTCAAATGCGTTCCTTGGCCACAAAAGGTCCAATTGTTGTATTCAACGTCTCGAAAATTCGATCCGATGCATTTTTGATCACAGTTGATCAAATTCGTTCTGTCCATCTTCCCTTATTGACAACGGAATCCGTAACGCATTTCGGAAGTTTACTCTGGGAATCGATTTTCGAGGATGCCACTAGTCTCAGACGATATCCGCAAGGGATAACCAAAATGAATGCGGTTTTACAAGGTCTTTGGGATTGTGGTGTGAAACAGGTACTCGAGGAGCTGGGATTCACTCAAATGTCTGTCTCCGGTCAGCCGTGGCCTCGAGTATGGTGGGTTGCGAGCGGCTTGCTCAGCCTTCTCCCAATTCATGCAGCTGGATATCACGGCTCTCAAAATCCTTCGGAAACGGTGCTCGACCGTGTGGTATCATCATATGCTTTTTCGGTCAAAACTCTCACCTACGCGGCGGAAAAGGCATCTAAATCCCATCGAGGCGAACAACTTGAAGCAATATTAATCGGCATGCCTACAACTCCAGACCAACGCAATCTCCCATCTGTAACAAAAGAGATTACAGACATTCAAAGCGCCCTCACGAGGTCATCTATTCCCGTGCTAGTAGAAACGGATGCCCCAACAAGAGCTTACGCACTTTCAAAACTCCCAAATTATGGAATAGTACACTTTGCATGCCACGGGATATCTGCACAAGATCCATCTCAGAGTAGGCTTCTCCTCCAAGACTGGCAAACGACTCCTCTTACCGTCTCGGATCTCTCATCGTTGGTTATCGAGTCCGCAAACTTCGCTTATTTGTCTACGTGTCACAGTTCCGCAATGAGGAATTTGCGTCTCTTAGACGAGTCAATCAATTTATCATCTGCCATTCAATTATGTGGATACCCGTCAGTTGTAGGAAGTTTGTGGCAGCTCGAGGCGAGTCATTCAGCGGAAGTGGCTAAGAGTGTTTATGAATGGATTTTAGGAGACAATCCAGGATTTGACGCGTCGCGATCGTCTGAAGGGCTACACAGTGCGGTGCGTCAATTGAGAGATAGGACTAGGTCCGGGAGAAAGAATGATGATCCACTTGTTTGGGCGCCTTTCATACATGTTGGTCTTTAAGTATTATCATTTCAAGCCAGGGCGATATCACAATGGAAAGTCAGATGAAGATGGTTCTGTGTCATACATCTCATACTGTTATACCTATAATAGCCAAGGTACAAAAAACATGAAGTGCCCAAGCCAACTTTCAAGTTGAGAATTTTCGAGATACTCACAATACAATAACCTCCCCGTTTCTGAGATAAACAATATCACCCTGAACAATATCCAAATTTTTAACACTAAGACTCTCATAGAAAGCGGGGTGAACAACCTCGCTATCTGCATCAACCAAGTGTGTCCCCTTAGTCACGATAGTAGGCTGCCACACATCCGACCGTTCCAAAAACGTTTTATCCACGCTCTTTCTCCAAAACCAACCATATTTCACCTTCCAATACTTAATTCCAACCACAATCTCTCTTGAAGGTCCTGGACCAGACACAGTATGAAGCCCCACGATCAAAAACGGTTCAATTCCAAACATTATCAAGTCTTCCAGCCATTCCCGGACCTCTTTCTTTCCGCAAGCTTCTCTGAATCGAAATGCAGCATTTGGCAAAATATAACTCTTTTCGATGTAGGATCCACCTCCAATCACAGTATCCAGATTTTCATGTCCCAAGAGACGAGAGAGCATCCCTGCGAATTTCCCATGGACCGCTGGGGCACGTTTTGTTTCCTCGAGAATCTCTTGGACACGAAGCTCAGGAATGATACCAATGTCCTTTTCTTCAACAGTTGGCATATATGGACAGTAACGTTCCCACGGAGTATGAGTGTCCAGAACTAATCGTCCGAGGGCGACGCTGGTCAATTCGAGAATCTGACGACTTACTACGAATACCGAGTTTTGATCTGGTGTAGTGGATGTACTCATGATCGAGCCAAGGTCTTCACATCAGAATCTAAGCTATAAGGGTACGAACCTGAACTATCGCTCGTAGATGATGCTGATCCGCCGCGGGGTACCCCAGTCGGAAGTCCAACTTTCTTAATGATGTCTTGTGCAAATTGTGCAGGTGATCTCATACGAAGATTAATATCGAGAACCGTAGGGAGAAGACCCTCTATCACCGTATCGTCGAAACGCGCCGGTAAGAGGTAGTTTTGGTGGCGGTCCTTCATTGCTCGAGCCAAGGCACTCCGTCTCTCAAAATTGGTCCACATTTTTGCACCGTATTCACGAGATATGAACATAACGCAGAAGCGAGATGACTTTCGATAGACATCGTCCAAGACCTCGTGAAGGTGGTTTCCCCAGAGCATTGATTCTTCATCTTCATCGAAGAATGTGGTGAGCCCTGCTTGCTGGAGTTCTCGCTTTACTTCTCGAACATAATCACGTTGCTCACTGGCGAAGGAGAGGCAGACATCGTATTTCAAGTCTGGTTGGCCGGGGGGTCTATTGGCCATGCTTTCTAAAGAGCAAGTTGCCAAAAGTCAGTGGCTGCGTCAAGGACTTGGCTGAGAGCTCTATATTAGCACTTCCATCTTCCGCACTCCATGGTTTCGCATTACTTTCTTCGCATTACCTTCTTCGCATCACCTATCGCATCTCTCCACTTGTTGCTGGCGCATCCCACTCGTCGCATCCCACTCATTTATCGCATCCCACCACTGCTAAGGAGCTTCAATTCATATTTGGCAATTATAACGACACATTTGATTGGCGCTTACCTTACTTACTACATAGAGTCCAAAAAACTATATTTAGAACATCAAGGTGAACTACACCGCCGATCACGCAGGTACGGTGACAACATGAGCTTGCGTCTCATCTGCATTACGAGATGGCCAAGGTGTCATTGCACCACCTCCTGCCAGTCTCCGCTTTCCGCTCTCCGTGTATGTGTTGGCGAATCCCTTCGAGTGCGTTCCTATACCGACCCCTTGTTCAAGTTCCTGCCGCCCTGAGAAACTGTCAACATTTTCAACATTGGACTTCTTACCAGCAACCAACATATTATGTTTAACATAATCCAACGTCTCGAAATCCACCAAATTCCAAGTAGACAACCATTCCAAGCCCCTTGTCGTCTTCTTGCAAGCCCACAAATACGCATCTCTCCGCCTATGTACCCTTTGCGTACCTTCGCATATCTCCCACCTGACCGAATTCAATATTTGCGACTGCACCGGCCTCCGTCCACGAACAGCAATAAACACAGCCTGCAACACGTGCCCCGTAAGATACGCAATCTTTGAATTCAACCCAGCAATCCCAATCAACAAAACGCCCATCATAAAAAGCAACGTAGCAAACACCTTCGTCATAATCGGCTTCTCCATCTTCTTGTAATCCCGCGTCGAACATGCCTTCACAAACAACCTTGACGGACTTTCCACCATAACAGTTACATTATTCGCAAGGAAAAAGACGTTATGTTCCATGGACCCAGTGACTTCGTCATCGTTAATCTCCGTCCTGTCCGCGATGCTGCGCCGGATAACAAGACCCTGGCCCACTAGTATTGACGCAATAGCAGAAATAGCAAGGAAATCCCAACTTATTGCAGCCACAATGATGATTCCAAGCAATATCAGGGGTCGAATGGCCAACCACTCTATCGACATGGGTCCAAATCGACTTCGATTCCTAACTAGTTTCACCATCAAAGAAGTATCTTGTCGTCCTTCGGCCAGTCGATTTACGTAGTCACTAACGTGCCTGACTTCGACAGTGCTTGTTAACATCCGCTCAGGATTGTAGTAACGAACACCATCCCCCGGCGCAAGGCCGCCATATTCAATCCAGGCGGTCTCCGGATTTGCAAAAAGCCCAAAACAGCATAGCCACGTCAAATCTCCAGATCGGTACATAAGGTCTTTCTCTGCGTCATCGAGGAAAAGAGTGATAAGGGAAATAGGATCGAGAGATATGTTTAACGGTACTTCTTCTAATTTCCAACGACGACTGAGGTTGCGCAGTCTTTTGGCCATTTCCGTTCTTGGAAATTTTGGTGTCCACGGTTGGAAGGCACTTTGCAGTCCACCTGCCCCTAAATATTCCAATAGGCAAGGAATTTCTTAAACAATGGCGAGGTATGGCGAGGTTCCTGTGGAAATCGACAGGATCGGCGATAACTTGAAGGCTCAGCAGTCGCAAGTCAACTCCGCCTCAGATGTATTATTAGAACGCTTTGTTTGCATAGCCTCGTATCCCGACGCAACGCCTTTGTTTACGTATTCAAGTGGCTCGTAGCCCTTCAATCAAATCGCTTTGCTCGCCTACTTCCCCACGTGAGGAGACGTTTATAACCCTAGACACGCCGTTGTGCCAGCCTGATTGGACGAAGGCAAACTTTTTTAAGTTTTGGCTGCCAAATTCCCCACCAAGTTGGAAATATTCTTAACCCTGTTCTTCCGCAGGCACACACGGTACTCTCGATCCAAACTCATCCAGACAAGACTTCATCAGCTCCATTATCCCAGGAATGTCAGCCACTCCAATTGAATTCTACGCATACGAGCCTGGCGTCTTCCCTTGCTGGCAACCAGCCCCAAACAAGGACAACCAAACGACAATAAGCGAAATCTCAATTGCGACGTGGAACGTATGGTACGACCGCCTCGAACAATGGCGCCGCTTCCAAGGATTCCTCAAAGAACTCCGAAAACATGACAACATCGACATTCTCTGCCTACAGGAAGTCACCAGTAGCTTCTTCCAATGGCTCCAAGACGACGACAGTATCCGCGCAACGTGGCTTCTGACCGACCGCTGGGATGCGAACCATCGCCAAACCCTTGCAGACAACTGGTACGGAAACATGATCCTCGTAAAAAGAAGATTTTCGGGCTATGTATCGGGGTCCATAATGCCCTTCCAAACCTCTAGAATGGGCCGCTATGCTATGATGGCAAAGTTAACCATCGGAAAAGACTCTCAGGTTTGAAATTACTACAATTGTTCTAACTGCAGATTCGCATCGCCAACGCACATTTGGATTCGCCAATCGGTGACACCGCAGAAAGAAAACACCAGATGAAAATCTGCCATGCCTTTCTCACTGAGATTACCGAAACCAGCAGCCCAGAGACCGATCTGTTTATTTTATGCGGCGACTTGAACATATTCACTACTGCAGAATTAAACGAGAATACCCTCCCTGGATTTAAAGATTCCATCCTAGGCAGTTCGCTTGAACCCTTGGTTGAAAGTAGTGCATCTGCAACACTCGGCCTCACCTTTGCCTTGCCAGACTATGCCCCACGTCGTTCAGACTTTGTCCTGTGGAAAAGTCGATTTTGGGATTGCGCGTCGCATTACCATTTTGGGCTTGAACCTGTTCGAGAAGAAAGTGGATTGCCGAGTCTCTCTAACAGGGGGAACTCAGGGCATCTCTTTCCCAGCGACCATCTCGGTGTCGCAGTCAAGTTTACTCGCAAGGATAGAGACTCGGACTAAAATGTTTTGCGGTGTGAGGTATGAAAGATCGGTCCGAATACAAGGATAGCTGCTACAATAGTGTCCTAGTACAACTGTAGGTTATGTTCCAATTTTAGAAGTAGCACTTTTCCTTCATCAATCGATAAAAAGTTAGTTTTAAGTTCACAAGAAAGCCCTCTGTTAGTATCCATGAATTCGACAGCCCGACGCATAAGTACAGTACTCTGAAAGCTTGAACGAGATACTGGAACTTGGACATCGTAGCCTGTCCTATTCTCTACACTGGCGTTATCTAGTTCCGACATCGCTAACGGAGTCATGGAACTCCAAGTTATTCGGAACGACCAGTGAATTGTTTGATTACGACACATTCGCAGTATAAGTCATTGTACAATATACAATGCATTGTGGAATTCAGAGAATTATAAAATACCCATAGTCTGATGGGAATAATCGTATTCCCCCAACTCGAGTGCATAGCACAAAAGCGAACTGTTGACGAAAGGAACTGGTAACTATATTGTGCTGGTTGGTAGGAGTCCGCAGGAGAGCAGTAATGTTAACTCCAGAGCTGTACAGCTATAAACTCGGCCGACAAACGAGATGGAATACGAACAATCTAGCGTCGGTGACATTAAAGAGTTCAATACCTGTTCTGTGGAATCGTTCAGAGGGTCCACTTAGTGGAGGCATGGTTGGCTGTCCGAAATTTGTGACCGCCGCTCTAGGAAACATTTATAATATGGATGAAACTGTTTATGCATTGACTCGCCCAGTAATACTGAGTAGAGAAGATTAAAGAATGTGCCGAAACGAACTATGTTTAATCATTCACATTTATACGTATCATAGCAAACAGATATACTTATTTTAAATCCTGGATTGGTATTATTTTGTTAAAAAGAAGGGGGTCTACGAGAAGGGTTAAGTGCCCAGTTTGGGACACCTTTTCACGCTGATTCCAATGTAAAGTGGATGACCATATATAATAGGATATAGAACTCAAAACCGAAGAACCCGTGCCCAGCATCACCAAACCCTCTGCGTCGCCCGTGGTTTGCAGTGTTATTGGGCAATCAAACTATCGTCTTCGTGAACTGCGTCCGTTAGCTTCGACGTTGCGAATGTGACCTTCATTAAAACCGAAGAATCGTGGACAAAATGAAGGCAGTTCCAATCATTAGAATTTGCATGGTGGACGCAACTGTAATGGATATAGACGCTGAAGAGACGGCTGTTTGTGCAGTACTCGGCGATCCCCCTATCGTCGAATACGATGGTACACTCGCCGACCAGGTTGTCAAAATGTAAGGACCGGATGGAGAGTATGTCGGCTCCAAAGGAAATTCTGAGCTTGAGGTTGTAGTTGCGGTGCCTTGAATCAGCCTGGGTCCATAATAATAGGGGTAGCCACCATTCATGCCGGGGCACGAAGTAAAGACACTTTGGCCAACAGAAAGATTATAACCTCCGTACAAGAGACAATTCGCTTTATAGGAATTATAATCGGACGTGGCCTCATCGCCGCAAGAACAGGCAATGCAATCTCCGATTTGGTTAATGAATGTTTGATTAGTGCAAACGCATGTGTTGGTTGTAAAACAATTGCAAGCCTCACTAGCCGTGCCTATACAGAAAGACACTTCTGAAATCGGAGCGAGACAATTTTGGACTGAACAGTAACCGTAGCCACTTCCACCCCATAAAATCTCCCAATCGCTAGTGTTCGCCGCACGGCCTGGAGGAGGACTGAGCCAAAGCAATATTAACCAGATAGAATTGCGCATCATCGGGACGGTTGTTGGGCTCGACTCTGAAAAGTACACAAGCAGCTTGAAGGCCCGTGGCGTTCGCCGGAGAGGCTGAGTCGATACGCGGAATCAACGGCAGGGTTTTAATATAGACAGAAGGTATAATGCGGTTTCGCGTCGCAACGATGGCCAAGGCGAGTTCGATCGTGAGTACGAAGGATCAACAGGACGTATGGGTCGTGGGGGGTGTTAAGCCATTAGCCTCCCTAATTTCGCGGAAGACGATTATTAATGTTAATCTCCGGCACGGGCAGGAACGGTGAGAATTCGAATTTAAACCTCACGAAACCCCGACAGTCTATTTTGCTGCGGGAGAATTACTGTCCCACGTGGATGGCTTTCGGGGAAAAGTTCGATTTGATTGATTGCGCCCACTTTTTGAACCTGGGGAAAAGCAGTGGTTAGGTACTGCTGAATGTACGTGTTGCTGTGGGAGGCGGTTACAAGAAAAAGATGGGTATGGATCTACTGAACGAGTTAATTTCATCTAAGGCGATGTATGGCCGTAATTGTTGCTCAGTGTATACCAATATTAAGTTTGCAATCGGTACTATTAATAGGGCCAGCTAGGCTAGGGAACTTTTAACCGAGGGAAAGGCACCCGAAATTATAATTGTTTCGGACCGATTTGGGTGATAGGAGATGCGAATTCTCCGTACGAAAATGTAAGTACACGCCGACCCGTGCCGGAGGACGATATGGGTAAAGTAGCCTGCACCGCCCACATTGGATTCACCCCTCTCGTTCCCTGAGTGATCCTGTGATCACCGGCGATGGCGCTTACTCCTGGACAAGTGTCTGGCATGCTCAATGCGGCTGTTGTCTTCAGTATCCTCCCAGCGTTGAATAGCCAGCTGATTGATTGTCCACGTTACGCTCGGTCTGGGGCTTGTCGTGGTTATGGTGGCTCTTTTGAGCACTGAAAATACCGCGATAACTTGGAGTGTGTTTTCGCGAATTCTCCACAATTCTCCATGGTCATATGTCTTGATGTCGGACTCGTCGGCCAGGAGGAAAGTTAGCCGTATGTCATCTGCTGGCTCTACTTTAACAGATTAGCTCGAGTGATGTTCATATCCCTTCTGTCGTTGATATCGTTATTATTCATCGCGATTGCAGGAGTCCTCACTCCACTCGGTTTACGAGAAAATGTCGTTCCGACGGGTCTACAACCAGTTCTGTTTTCTTATCAATCCGATACCTCCTCGTTTGGTTTGGCTACTACCCCACGAAAAGGGTTTAGCATTAATCGTCAGTGTGGTAGACAATTTGGTATGTAATGGTACTCCAATTCGTAACAGTAGATTACCCAATCCCCTGTCCTGGACAGACTGAGGTGGTTGGGGGTGTTCAGGATATTACGACCGGCTTGATCTTCGAGAATATATCATACCTTCTCAACGTCTCTATAGCTCCTGCGACCATGGAAGTTTTCCAAAGTTGGACATCAGCTGTTGGCAACACAGTGGCTGGACCCTTCGATATTCAACCACGAAGGTTTGAACTGACGACAAACCCATACATTATGAACGGCACATTGTTCCCTCAAGGAGTAGCAGATGTGGCGACTTATATACTCTTGGACAACACGATCGAGGCTGTTGAAGGATTGATTGTCGACACTCGCCCAGACCAAAGCGCAGTCGGGTTCAGGAATCATACACTTCCCCTGCAGTACGGCGAAGGTGCCACGTGGACAGAGGTTCTTGGTCTTTCCTTTTTCCGTCTAAACCTCTAGGATATTCTATTTATTGAACCTGAGACAGTGTGCACAAGTGCCTTGAATGCTGAATGCTGTTAATTATAGATCTCAATCTCACAGTCAATTTCACGACGACCCAAGATGCAGGAACAATCAATGCGAGCACCATCGTCCTCACCGACTAGTATTTGGGTCTGTCATTTTGCTGTCTAACGGTAGTGGGGGGATTGTGGACCTCGTCGCAAACTATCCTGAATACAATACATCCGATTCACAAAACAATCCTATGCTTCAGGCAAGGTCTTTTAAGGGAGCGTCGGTTCATAATTTCGTGATTTCCTTCTGTATCTCTTTCTAATTCCAGCTCTTACTCGAACTTTTCAATCTGACGAGTCGATCCGAGTCCTGGATTGGAAAAACCTATGCCGTGCCATCACTGCTTGGTGTTTCAGACTTCCCGTTCGGAGGAGGTGGGCTCCTGACCAATACATTCTCCATTTTAGAGCTTTTTACAGGAAGTGGCAATGTGTCATTTGACAACGTCCTCGTCGAAAACGAATTTTACGCGATCCAGGAATTATGCCAGGGATATGCACTGCTTGAACAAGTGAACAGTTCCAACATCGCTATTTCTTGCGGGCTTGTCCTGTATATCCTCCAATTATAATCTGACTATAGATCGGCACCTGTACGAACCGATGGCGGAGATAATGACATTTGGGAACCATATGCTGCCTATGGCGAGACTCTGTATATGTGTGCTACAACCGCTCGTGCGCGTGTAGCCGAAGTGACATTCAGCTACAACGGGACTGGGGGGTTAAAAGGTCTCGCCCTGGACAAAACATACCGAAATTCGTCCTTGGAAGGAATCCCGCCTCCCGTCTGGGCAATCGAATACGACGGACTGAATATCAGTGATATTAATCCTTTGTGGGGAATAGTCGGAGATCAGTATATCGACAGTCCAGGACTTCAGACGATACAGCGTGACTACCTGTACCTCCCCGCATCGCAGTCGCTTTTTGCAGGAAACCTCGGCGATACCGTTGGAGCGGCCTCGATTCCCGGGGCGGCATTATATTCCCTGTATCCCGACGCGATAGTCTCAGTCGAGCCACCTATAAGTGTCGACAACATCCTGGACTATTCCGGGGTGAGCAATATTGCGCTGGCGAACCAATGGAAGATACTTGGAATCTCATCGGATGGGATTGCTGAGATGGTGAATCTGGTCTTCGTTGATATCATGACGCAATGGACGGTCAGTTCCAAGTCTTTGCTTACGGCCAACGACGTCACTGCCAATAACACTAGCGTTCTTTTTACCGCCAATGTTGCCGGTGATAAAATAGAATACGACATTCCATACGCAATTCCGGTATCTTTTTCACACACCTGAGCTGACGGGACTTCTATTTAGGGCATAATATTACTCGCACTCTGGGTCACGGTCACGGCGGCTGCTTGTTTGCTGGGTATACGCAGGAGGGTGTTCCCTAGCAGGATTCTTAGGCTATTAAACCAAAGTACGTCTCTTCCAACTCAATCGTTTACTATTTAGCTTCCCCTGGTCGGATCGTAATGCGTTTTCTCACGGGCAGTCCGTCCTCGGAATCAACGAGCCAATGGATCGAGACAAAAGGCAGAATGTTGATATCTTTGGATAAATTGATGGATATTGAACAGCAAGCTGACGAAACGAGGTATGAGGCGAACAATTCAATACCCGATGTTGCTGAAACTTCTCCCGAGACCCCAGCTCTGCGGACCGCACCTCACGAAACCACTCATCTGAGACAAGGAGACGAGGAGGACGATCTGCAAGGCGATAAATAAATTAGTTTAGATATCTAGGAGTTTCATCGATAGTCCCAACAAACCACAAACCTAGGACTTTGTCCCCATTAAATGCCCCAAAGTTCCGCCTCTGATCCTTCACCATGTAATTCTTTTGGGACCTTTGATGAATCCCAAAAACGTCCTTCCACAAATCGGGACGGACCTCGTTAAAAAGAAAGTGGATAAATTGGATTCAAGATTGCCATTCACGAAGCGAGGCTCGAACAAAGGGGCCACTAATGTGTTAACAACCTACATCTATGCTATGGACCGGGATTACATATTATCAAGGTTTGAAAGTAGGGTTCTTAAATCGAATTTGACTTTGAAATTCCCGGACTCAAGTCTTGAAACGTCGGATCTGAGTCTTGCGTACATGAGATGCACAGTTTTGTCCATTTTTTCTCCCAGAAACCCAATTGACAAGGTAGAAAAGTGCAACAAAAGCGTCCTATATGCAACCTGTCCTATATGCAGCCGCTGATCCTGTCGGCTCGGCTCGTTATAATTTTATAACGGGGTGTAAAATTAAAATACATATGGCCGGGTATCAGGATCGCGGGTGGGAAATCTGATTTTGCCATTTGGCCAGGCTTGATGGATCACGCATCGAATCGAACCGAACTTGGCCATAGTTCAGCAAGTTGAGTCAAGCACTGAATTATAATGCTTGATGCTTGAGCGAGTGATTTGATTTGGCTTAATCACAATGATGTTAGTACTAGTATTAGCAGTTCGTTTATTATTAAAAGCACAAGCCGATGCGATGTAGCCTGGCGGGATCATCTCTGTCCTAGTCCAGCACAGTCCAAGGTTGGGAAATACTAGCTGAAGTGTACAAGTTCATATCCAGCAACCGTTCAGACATGAGATGAACCGGTTGAAGTATACAAGTACATATCCAGACCCGGATCTTCTGGAACAGGACTGGGAGAATACTGCCAGTCTGGCCGACCTGATAAAACAATTTCAGAGACCTCTGGAGACATCCCAGCTACTCTCAGAGGCTACCAAGAAGGATAAGGTCTGGCCCAGACGCCTTCCAGCAGGACAGATAACCTCCCAGGCCTCCAGTGACTTTGACTTTTCGTTGACATTCCAACATCCAACGCTTTCGGATGGCGGCAGTGATCCTGCTGTTAAAACGGTAATGGAGACCAGTGTGGTTGTGAGTAATGGCCCGACGTGTTGTATACGTTAACCTTAGAAAAGGTGGTACGAAAGGCAATGGAACTTCCACCAAATCGTACACAAACCTGCTAATTCCAGGTTGTGTTGAGAGGATTATAGAGATAGGATTGTATACTCCCTCGTTTTATCAGGACTTTCATATCTACTTCTTCTGGGAAATGAGCGTGGTTCTTGAACTATTTCATTAAACCTTAAGAATCCCCCAAATCCAAATCGCACAAATTCCCCTCATTTTTCATCTTGACATACCTTCCATAAATACTCTCCGCTTTTATCCCCACCTCACTGGCGGTCTTCTCCTTATCCACGGTCCTCGCAAGGAGAGACTCCGGACTTTCGGACCTAAATTTCTCTGGTATCTCATTCATGACACGGATTGGCTTGAGATACGTCGTCGATCCATGATGCTTCCCGATCGCTTGTTCAATCTTCTCCAAAACCCCAATAACCGGATAACGAGTGGGTTGCAAATCTGGGCAAATAAATTTAGAAGCAGCATCTTCACATTCCTGAGTGATTCTGGCCAAATTGCAAAGTTGTCCAATTGTTCGTCCTCCGAGAGACAACATTGATTCCAGAGCAGACCAAAGTGCCGCCTGTGTAATGTCAGCAACGATGAAGATGTGGGAGGCACCTGTTTTTCAGGGTCGTCATCTGGGAAGAAAGATGCTGCTCGGAGATACATATCGACTGATTTTTCAACATTCACTTTGGAATTGTTCGTTGGGTTGGCACTGGGTGGTGCGTTTGAACGAGCTTTATAAACGAAACCAAGACTGTCCGATCAATCAGGAGATAATGGGGAATGCATGATACATCATATATGCTTCAGCGTAATGATATTGTCCAAAAGGACAATGATAACTAAGTTTATTCCATTGGTCCACAGTTAAGCTGGGCGGTTCCTCCGTCGGAGGCATCGGAAGTGGATTGGTTCTAAGATTCTTTAAGACTTTCAAAGCAATCGCTTCAGCCTCGTCCAAAGAGAATGCCGAGCGTTTATGTGGCAATGCAGCCCAGCCCTGAAAGTATTAATCCAGAGGGGCGAGGGAGATGAGGGAGATACATAAATAATGGTATGTCCGAGAATAAGGAGAAATCCTCGAAGGACCGAGGGTGTGAATGTTCTGCCACGGATAGACGCAGTTAATCTCGGGGAGATGGGGAACGCGACATCCAACGCTTCCAAAACTGCAATTGAACGCCGCATCATTTCAATAGCTGGTTCGAAATTTCCAGGCACATGCGCCAGATATCCCTGGTTAGTCAACATGAATATGCAAAGTATATGTATTACCGCCAAAAACTCACAACGAATAGTTAAAGAGATCGCTTGCTGAACTATATCAGTATATCCGATTTGTTTAACCAGATTCTAAACTCGGTCAATTTAGTGTTGTCGAGGGGATACCTTGAACGTCTTGACAGCTTCCTCCACTGATGTTCGTCCCAGTAGAAGAACATGGGGTTTCATACATTCTGCATTAATGACGGTTACAATACGGGACAGGTCTTCTTTTGTGTTACGCAGGTAAAATCCACGTCGATCTTGAATGAGAGCGTTCGTCATTGATTGAATGATGTCGCCGGGGATATATGCTGGCCCGAAAAGTCTTTCAGGAGGGACAGCTTGCATTGCACAGTCCCAACCAATCCATCTTTGCCATATTAGCCACATTTTGTAATTGGAGTCTACCCGCTGTAAAGTTTGTGAGCTGCTGTCATATACCCAAGCGGAGTCAGATTTTTATCGTCCATGCCGAACTTCGAGCGATCAGGAACAGCCGCTTGAAAACGCGCATAAATCGCATCATTGCCATTCCTTCCGGGGTCATATTTAGCCCCATTTACATAAAAAATATCCAGAGTCTTCTCCTTCATTTTTGTAAGCAAACTTTGATAGCGCACCTTTTCTGTCCCAGAAGACAAGGACATTGCTCTTTTGTAGGCTTTGACTGCTTTTCCATATTGTCCTTGTGCATTGTAGACTTCGGCAAGACGAGCATTACCTTTTGGCCAGGTTGAATCTCGTTCTAATGCCCTACCGATCAGACACTAATAATGTGCGGGGAACACACATGAGTGCGTCTTTTAATGCGGCATCGAGTTGTCCCATCTTCACCAATGCGGCAGCGCGATTGCTATACAAGAATGGAGTTGGATCGAGTTGAATAGCTTCGGAATACTTGTGAATTGCGCCTTTCCTGAACCGGGTCAGAAATATGTGTTGGAATGAGATACATGTTACCACTACCAAAAAGGGCGTTTCCCTCGTTTTTGAGCCTTTCCGCCATTTGCTGAGGGTTTGGAGGAAGATCGGTCATGTTCTCTGCACGATAATTGGCCTTCAGGCTGGAATTCCAAATTGATGTAGACAATACCAAACGTGTGGTGAGGATTTCGTCGACGCGACGAATGCTGAGACTCCGGACTCTGGTCACTGGAAGGATAGGGGGATGCTGAGCGTATTAGGAGAAATTAGCCTTTCTCTACGCCAGTCCGAATATGAATCATCGAATAAATATTAAATAAATACTGTGACTTGCGTTCACTGCAGATGTAATACACGGGGTTACTTTTAAGATATTATAAAGCAAATGTCTCTGCGAAAGGTGTGCAGGATAATATAGATATAAGTGTTTACTACGAACCGTTCAAACTATTGGTTCCAGAATTCTAAGAATATAACGATTGCAGACTAAGAATAAACTTGCAGCCGCTCCATTGCCAACTTAGGAAGGCCCGGAAACAGGGGTTCCTTGATTTATACACTGACTCGCAATATTCCGGATTATGGGAAGATTCGTCGGATACAACCTCTGCATCTCCAAAGGCAATTCGACGAACTGCGCGACCATCCCCTGAACGACATGCCAATCGATATGGCAGTGACTAGAAATGAGTTGTCAATCATAAAAAGATGTACAAAAACCTAGGTCAGAATTTCGCTACAGTGTGCAACATACCAAGCGCCTGGGTTATCTGCTCGAAAAGCAATCCAGGCGAAGCCATTGCCAGGGACAAGGAAGACATCCCTACGGAGAGGATTGGCAGACACGGGATAATTCTTGCCGGGGTCCCAGTCTCCTCCACCCTCCGGGCTGCGATACAAAGCCTGGAATGTGTGTCCGTGTAAATGGACTACCATCAGCAAAGTTTAAAGAGCAAAGAACATGGATGAGACCCGTCATCGTGGTTGTTGATAATGATACAAATATTCCGTCCTGCGAGTAAACGTGGCAACAGGAAGGTGTTGGTTGTGTTTCCGTAGTTTCTTGGATCTTCCGCTTCACTTCCCATGGTCAACGCCGTGAAGATGGCAGGCACTGCACCAGCAACGTAGCTGACACCATTGATGAGGGCATAATGGATTCCGTCCGGACTGACGTCAAAATCTACAACAGCCTTTGCGATGGTATAGCACTGGAGTGCTTCACTAGGAAATAAAGGATGCAGATCCATATCGTTGAACGAAGGGAATGTTTGAACGATTTTTGGAGGCGGTTTCGGTGCACTGTTGTTGTACACTAGCCAGCCAGTTACATTGGGAGACCTAGACGGACTATCGAACATCCCCTGGTCTATTCTTAGCAACGACACAAGTGGACAAACCCATTGCGGCAACAATCGGATAATTGAATGCAGGATTCGCCCCCATTGTCACGAGAACACTAATCCTTTGTCCAACCGCGAGTTCTATGCCACTCGTTGTATACGGCTGTATGTAAACCCCATCCACCTCGATAACAATCATCGTGTGACCTTCCATCCAGATGTGAAAGTATCCAAATGCTCCGACATTGACAAAGTGAAATCTCACAACTGAACCGTAGAAGACTGGGTAGGAAACATTTTGACTATCCCACAGCAATGCAGCTATCATTACCACATTAAGTTAGGCCATACAATCGGGAACAGGCTCGCTTCCGTCCGTATTGTTAGCCGACATAAACCAAGCAATGAGCTCTTCCATGGTTTGGTTGTACTGCGATTAGACGACTTGATCTTGGACGCACCCAATCTGACACCGGAACAATTGCCACCTGGTTCCAAGGGGGGATGCCGGGAGGTCTGGTGGTGTCGTAAATAATAAGCGGCGTTCGAAGACCATTCGGGTACTGTCCTTTGATATGGGAGTGTATCCAATAGGTGCCAACCTGGTCGCCTGGATACAAGTTGTACTCGAACGTCGCGCCAGCTGCAATTCCACTACAATCAACTTACACAAAGAGGACAATACCACTGCGTAACCCCATCAACACCATCCACGTAATTATGATTCACTTCATCAATGCCATGGGCGTGGAAAACGATAGGTTTGTCAAGGTAATTCGTTGCGCGAATGACAATGGATTGCGACTTTGTCGCGATAACCGGGTCAGGAGGAAACTTTCCGTTGATGGCCATCACTTTACGAGGGACTCCGTTGGGCGCCGCAGTGACGTAAACGATCTCCCAGTTGACGATAAGAACTTGTTGAGGATCCAAGAACTCGTCATCGTGGTCATAATGGTCAAGGGATCAAATTGCTACGGGACGATTGTGACTGCTATATGGAACCTAAACCTGACGAAGATGCACACGTTCCTTAACACTCCCACTTGTAGCTTCGTAAACAAATAATGAAGATGCTGTTGCAGTTCCCGAAATGGGTAATAATACATGATCCAATCCTGATATCCATCGCTGCCACATCTTTGATATCGTGTCTGTTCTATAATGCGAAGATAAAGATGTTCTCCAAACTTAAACTATTCAATATTAAAACTCCAAATAACTCCCACTGACACGACGTTCAGCCTAATGTGTCATTCCCATGCGCACAGCGCATCGTTCATGCTTTTCTCGAGATAATGCCTTAGTGAGAGAGTCCGCCGTCATTTCTTCAGTGGGAATATATTGTACCCAGATGATTTTGTCCTGGATTGCTTCACGAACGAAATGATGACGGATATCAATGTGTTTGGCGCGAGAATGAGATGCACCGTTTCGGGCAAGTTGAATAGCTGATTGATTATCTGAAAATAAATCGATAGGAGATGAATCTGAATTTGAAGAAGAGGAAGACGAATTGCTGTATTCGAGTTCTGCGAGAAGAGTACGCACCCATTTGAGTTCCTTCGTCGCATCTGTAAGAGCCATATATTCTGCTTCCATTGTAGAGAGCGCAACAGTAGGTTGACGATGACTTTTCCAAGCAACTGCTCCATTATTCAACATCACAACATATCCTGTTGTAGAACGCCGAGTGTTGATGTCACCAGCCCAATCTGCATCAGAATAGCCAGTGAGTTTCATGGGAGGAGGACGATAAGTGATTCCATACAATGATGTTCCTTTGA
>Ga0335075_10006464_pt1 | contig 18109 bp, 20 predicted proteins | sample Lox_Sample_24_FD_206723 | JGI IMG/M metagenome (GOLD analysis project Ga0335075, IMG submission 206723) | Soil microbial communities from Loxahatchee National Wildlife Refuge, Florida, United States - Lox_Sample_2.4 | ecosystem: Environmental > Terrestrial > Soil > Wetlands | place: USA...
GCCTCTAATCCAAGATTATTATCACTGAACAGCACCTTTACCGTGACCTTCTTCTTGAACATTTCGATCATGCAGCCTGACCAAGGCGTCACATTCTGCCTCATAGTATTATCGACGGCGTCGGTGATTGCTTGAGCTATTTCTTGGCCTTGCTTGAACCCTTCGTAATATTCTGTCGGCTTATCTCGTTCAGCGCCGTCTCGCGCGAACCCAAGTAGGTAACAAATATCGCCGCGCGCCTGAGCACGATCGAACTTACCGGTCAACAGAAGCAGATTGCGTATCCCGTTCGCCAGCATCGCGCCACCTCTGACTAGATTATCTTGGTCGCGTAGTGCTGGCCCGAAGGCTTCCACGCCAGTGACGAGAACGGCATCAATACCTTCGCGGATGCGTTCGGCCTTTGACAGCAACAGATTCTTCCGTTCGCCAAGGTTGTGGCTAACCGCCAGCCATTGGACCGTATCGCGAAGCTCTGCGATCAACTGCGCAAGTGTCGTTTGCCGTACAGACTTTAGCTCCGCTTCATCTCTCGCAGCCTGCTCTCGCGCCCTGCGCTTAAATCCGAACATTGTACCGTCCCCAGCTACTGCCACACAAAAGTAAATCACGGAAATATTGCGTGCCGAAGATTGACCCAAAATTAACGACTGAAATACGGTCGGTACGGGAATTTGTATGTTGCGCTCCAATGGGCGCTCGGTTTGGCCTGTCATGCCGATTTCTTCGGCGCACGAGCCACCACGTGTCTGACATAATGGCCCCGAATGCATTTCGAGCAGACCGAATTCTCCAGCGGCGCAAGCAACTCGGCGCACTTGCGTGCGCCGCGTTCCGTCTCGAACCCGTACCATTGGTTCTGCGCCGACATGCCGCCCTTCCGACCGTGCCCCTGCTTGCACTCGCCGCAGGTACAAAATGCAACTCGTTCGAACATGATCCTGAGCTACCGAGGCGCTCACAACGTGGAAATCGTTGACTATCACCGGGGCATCAAATGACCCGAACACCAATACATCCCGGTGAAGTCTTGCAGGACGAATTGCGCGAACTGGGGCTCTCCGCCGCCGAACTGGCGCGCAATCTCAACGTCCCGACCAATCGCATCACCGGCATCCTCAATGGCCGGCGCGCCGTCACTGCCGATACCGCACTCCGGCTCGGGCACTGGTTCGGTATGAGCGCCGAATTCTGGCTCAACCTGCAGAAACAATACGAACTGCGCCTCGCCGAAAACCGCAACGGCGCGGAGATCCGGCGCCTCCCGCGCAAGGCCGCGTGAGACTAATACGGCACTTCCACCGCGCCGCAGAGGAATTTCATCAGCGGGCTGAGCGCGGCGAAAGTATCGCTCACTTCATCCACCAGCGCCGACGAGCCGGCGAGCTTCGGACTCGCTTCGCGCATCGCATAGAAGCTCTTCCGCTTGATGTCTTCGATGAATTTGTGTCCCGGATCGAAGCCGCGCGGCGGGCGGGTGAGCGCCTCGCCGCGTACGCCGTCGAAATGCTTCCGGAAGGCGGCGCTTTCTTGCGCCTTCTTCCAGCCTGCGGATTTCGCTGCAATCGCCTCGCGCACCTTCGCCAAAGCTTCCGGCGGCGGCATCCATAATCCGCCGCCGAAGAACACCTCATCCGGAGCGAAATGCATGTAGAACCCCGGCGCATGGACGTCCTTGCCCAGCGCATGGCGAAAATGGCAGGCGGCATGCTCCTTGTACGGACGTTTGTCCTTCGAAAAGCGCACATCGCGATAGATGCGGAACATCGAACCGCCATTCGGCCGCGGATCGGCGGTGAAATGCTTCGAAATCTTCGCGAGCCTGGGCGCCATGGCTTCGATAAAGCCGCTCATCGGCGCCTGTACGCTGTCGCGGAAACGCGGCTTGTTTTCCTCGAACCACGCTCGCTCGTTGTTCGCCTTCAGCTCCCGGAAGAAGGCGAAGAAATCCTTTGGAAAGCCTTTGAACTGCTCCGCCATCTCCTGCCCGATCCCGTGGGCAACCGCTTGCCCGGCCACGCCGTTGCGCGCCACTCAGTCTAACGGTTTATAAGCACGATAACACGGACTATCCGGATAATGAGGACTCGGCAATCCGATGTCGCCATCATCGGCGGCGGACACAACGGCCTTGTCTGCGCCTTTTATCTGGCGCGGGCGGGCCTCAGGGTGACCGTGCTCGAACGCCGCCATATCGTCGGCGGCGCAGCGGTTACCGAAAGCTTCGCGCCGGGCTTCCGCAATTCGACCGCGAGCTACACCGTCTCGCTGCTCCATCCGAAGATCATCGCCGATATGTCGCTCGCCGGGCATGGGCTGAGGCTCGTCGCACGGAGACTGCAGAACTTTCTACCGCTGAATGAACGCGACTATCTGGCGGTCGGCGCCGGGCGCACGAAAGCCGAAGTCGCGAAATTCTCGACGCGCGACGCCGAACGCCTGGACGCGTTCACGACGCGCCTCGCCGCGCTTGCGGATATGGTGCGCGAGATTTTGCTTCTCACGCCGCCCAGGCTCGTTGACACGACATGGAGGGATTGGCTCGCGGATTTGTTCAAGAGCGGCGGGCTGGCACGCCGCTTCGGCCGGCTTTCCGTCGCCGCGCGCCGCGATCTGCTCGCCCTGTTCGGCCGTTCGGCCGGCGATCTGCTCGATGGCTGGTTCGAAAGCGATCCGATCAAGGCGGCGTTCGGTTTCGACTCCATCGTCGGAAATTACGCGAGCCCCTATGGGCCGAATACCGGCTACGTCCTGCTGCATCACGCCATCGGCGAAGTGAACGGCGAAAAGGGCGTTTGGGGGCACGCAATCGGCGGCATGGGCGCGATTACCGAGGCCATGGCTGCCGCGTGCCGCAGCACGGGCGTCGATATCCGCACCTCGGCCGAGGTCAAGGAACTCATCGTGGAGAAAGGACGCGCAGTCGGCATCGCTACAACCGCTGGCGAAGCTTTCCGGGCCCGCGCCGTCATTTCCAACCTCAATCCAAAATTGTTATTTGCCTCGCTCGTGGACCAGGCTCTATTGCCGCCCGACTTCCGCGCCCGCATGCGCGCCTATCGCTGCGCCTCGGGCACGTTCCGCATGAATGTGGCGCTCGCCGCGTGCCCGAGCTTTTCCTGTCTGCCGGAGCCGGGCGATCATCTGACGGCCGGCATCGTCATCGCCCCGAGCCTCTCTTATATGGACCATGCCTTTGCGGACGCCCGCGCGGACGGATGGTCGAAAGCGCCGATCGTGGAAATGCTCATTCCTTCCGTGGTGGACGACACGCTCGCGCCCCCGGGCAAACATGTCGCGAGCCTGTTCTGCCAGCATGTGGCGCCCGAGCTGCCCAATGGCCGTTCCTGGGACGATTGCCGGGAACAGGTCGCCGACCTGATGATCGAAACTGTCGAGCGCCAGGCGCCGGGTTTCAAATCCTCGATCGTCGCGCGATCATCTCTCAGCCCGCTCGATCTCGAACGGACATTCGGACTTGTGGGCGGCGACATCATGCATGGGTCGCTGGCGGTCGATCAGCTCTTTGCCGCCCGGCCCGTGCTCGGCCACGGCAACTATCGTACTCCCATCCCCGGCCTCTATCAGTGCGGCGCCGGCACCCATCCCGGCGGCGGCGTCAGCGGAATCCCCGGGCATAATGCGGCGCGGGAGGTGCTGAAAAACTGGCGGCGGATGCGGGACCGGCGAGCTAGTTAGCACCGTCGCGGCGAGCCTATCCCCTGCCATGCGCGCCGCGCATATTGGCGGCCTAAGGATGGCGGCTTAATTCACTCCAAACAACGAAGGGATACTTCCATGCGCGCCGTTTTCCGAGGTCTCTTGTTGGCGACATTCCTCACCGCTCCCGCGATTGCCTCTCCGGCCGATATTCTCGATGCCAATCGCGCCGCGACGGCCGGCAGCGGCTGGACCGATCGACATATCCTGACATCGGAATATGCCTATTCCGGCCAGGGGCTTACGGGCACGGTCGAGTCCCGCGCCGATCTGCAAAAGGGCTGGTGGACGGACAATATCAGGCTCGGGCCCGCGAACTTCGCCAACGGCTTCGATGGCGACCACGCCTGGGCGAAGGACCAATCCGGAACCGTCACCATCCAGGACGGCGGCGACCAGCGCGTGCTGGCCGTGAACGAGGGCTACCGCCGCGCCAATCTGTGGTGGCGCGCCGACCGCGGCGGGGCGACGATCACCGATGATGGCGACAGATCGGACGGTGGAAATCTCTATCACGTCCTGACCGTCCTGCCGCAGGGTGGAAAGAAATTCGATGCCTGGTTCGACGCGAAGACGAATTATCTGTTCCGCACTGTCGAGCAGCAGGGACCACAAACCGTGACCACCACCTTCACCGATTATGCCCCGGTGGATGGCATCGAACTGGCCGGCAAGGCTCTTATCACCGACGGCGACACCAAATACGATCAGACCGTCACGCTCAGGAGCGCGAAATTCCAGGGCGCGCTGTCACAGAGCGCGTTCGGACCGCCACAGGTGAAGGTCAACGATTTTGCGATTGCCGGCGGCGCGCATGAAACATCGTTTCCGTTCCAGCTGGTCAACAATCACATCTTCGCCGATGTGAGCGTAAACGGAAAAGGTCCTTATACTTTCATCTTCGACACCGGCGGCTTGAACATCGTAACGCCGCGCCTCGCGGCGGCCTTAGGCGTGAAGAGCGAAGGCAAGATGGAGGGCCGCGGCGGCGGGTCGGGCCATGTGGATTTCGGCCTCGCAAAAATCGGCCGGCTGCAGCTCGGCGCGGCAGAAATAAAAGACCAGATGTTCATCGTCATGTCGTTCGACTCATTCCTGCCAGCAGAAGGCAAGGACGCGCCCGGCATGGTGGGCTTCGAAACATTCCGCCGTTTCGTAACCCGATTCGATTACGGCACCCGCACCATCACGCTGATTTCGCCTGATGCGTTCGACCCGAAAGACGCGGGCGCCGCGATCCCGTTCAAGTTCAACGGCAACTCGATCGAAATCAGCGCCACCTATGGCGGCATTCCCGGGAACTACACGGTCGACACCGGCGCGCGCACGTCCCTGACACTATCCGCGCCCTTCGCCGCGACGCATGATCTTTATCGCGGTGCGACGCCGGTCGATGCGGTCACGGGGTGGGGCATTGGCGGGCCTACGCGGGCGCGCGTGCTGCGCGGGCAGGCATTCAGCTTCGGCCCGGAAACAATCGCGCGGCCGGTCGTGGAGGTCTCGACCGACAAGGCCGGCGCGAACGCCGATCCCTCGACCACGGGCAATATCGGCGCCGGCATCCTCAAGCGCTACATCGTCACGCTCGATTACAACCATCAGGTGATGTACCTGAAGCCGGTGACGGTTGCCGTCGACGATCTCGACACGTTCGATCGCGCGGGGCTGTGGATCAATCAATCCCCGGAGGGCTTCTCCGTCATCGACGTGACGAAGGGGGCGCCGGCCGATCAGGCCGGTCTCAAGGCCGGGGATATCATTGTCGGCGTGAACGGGACGCCCACGGCGTCGCTCAAGCTTTACGACCTCCGCAAACAGCTCCGCGACGAGGCGCCGGGCACCGTCGTGACCTTCACCGTCCGCCGCGGCGATTCGCAACAAACCGTGCCCGTCACCTTGCGCGACCTTATCTGAGCAATCGGGGACGCCACAACAGCAAATTTGTCAGTAAATTTGTTATTCGCGCAACCAAGCCTTGCAGCGCGGCGGTGGCGAAGGGCCCCGCACGTGCCGGGCCCTGGACTTTGCCGGCGGCGCCGTCTTGAACTTCGCGGCCGGGAGCCATCCCCCCAAACGTGATGGCCCGCAAATCACGAGGCGGCACGGCGGCGTCCACCGCGCGCATCCCTCGAATGAATGGAGAAAGAGTTCGATGGTCCTGTACCTGCACATTGGAACGGAGAAAACCGGGACCACATCCGTTCAGAATTTCTTTGCTGCCCACCGCGAAGTGTTGCAGAAGCACGGAATATTGTACCCGAGATCCGTCGGCCGGGAAAATCACCGAGCGCTCGCCGTTCTGGCGCAAAACCGTACCAGGACGGCGTTGTGGGAAAAATTGGGTATCAGGGATACCGGGGAATTCGTACGGTTCCGGCAGGAAGTCGAGGTCTCGCTCGCCGACGAGCTTGCCGCCGGCGGCGCACCGAAAATCATCATGTCCAACGAGCATTGCTCGTCCAGGCTCAGGTCGGATGCGGAGGTGGAGGCGCTTCGGCGGTTTCTGGCGCAATTCTTCGACGAAATTTACGTGGTCGTGTATCTGCGGCGACAGGACGACTTTGTCGTCAGCACCTATTCCACAGAGGTAAGGCTGGGCGACACCGAGCCGCTCGCATTTCCGAAGGACAAGGTAATTTCATCCCGTTACGATTATTGGGAACTGCTTTCGCGGTGGGCGCGCGTCTTCGGGCGTGATCGCGTCATCTGCAGAAAATTCGAGCAGAGTGGCCTGGTGGCGGGCAATGTCATAGACGACGTCCTGCGTGCGACGGGAATCGGTTCAATTCCGGGCTGCGACACCAACCTGAGCAGGAACGTCAGTCTGGATGCCGAATGTCTCGAATTTCTCCGGCTTATGAACAGGCATGCCGATCCCTCCTGGAAAACCCGGAGATTCATTGAAGCGCTGGAGGCCTCCTCGACCGGGCCCATGCTGGAGTTGCCTGACGATTTGCGGCTGGCGCTGATGCAGCGGCTGCGGGACTCGAACGCCCGGGTAGCACGCGAATATTTCGGCGGTGAGCTTTGCGATTCCGACGACCCTTTGTTCAAGCCGCGATCCGACAACCGCCCCCGCGTGCAGGATGGCCGTTTGGATGCCGGGAAAGCGGTAGCTCTTGCTGCGAAGCTGTTCTCCGCTGCGGAGCGCCTGGCGGACAATCCTCGGCGCAAGAGAAAAAGGCAATCGTAACCGTACAGCGTGCCGGCCTGCGACGCGCATGGAGCAGGTGCCGGGCTTCTCTGTCTATCGTGATAGATCGAATGATCTTACCGGTTCCGTGTCCTTCACCCTGTAAGGGTTGGTTGCGGGCGAAACGCCCTCCATCGACACCATAAGGCCGAGCTCGCGGTTATCGCTGGTATTGCCGTGGCGTATGGGAGCAAACAGCTTGTCGACTTCCAGCTCGATTGGAACTTCCTCCGGCAGGAAGGCATCCGGTACCGCGATGGTGTTTTCTCCCCAGCGGCCGACGCCGATATTTGCCTGCATCTCTCCCCATGGCAGGCGGATTTTTGCCTCGGGTACCGGCGCCATCGGATCGTCGGATCGCGCAAGGCGAACAACTATCTGATTTTCTGTCGGCTTGAGCGTGAACCTTGCCTGCTTTCCCGTCCACCGGAATGCGCCGTACGTAGAGTTGTTTTCTGCGCCCCAGAAACCGGCTTCCGAAAACGGTTCCGTGCTGTAATCGTCCTGATATGCAACCCAGGGCTTGATCGCCTCAAATCCCGGAGTTCCCGGCGCGCGCCGCAGCGACCTGCCCTCCATCGGCGAGGCCGTCAGCATGAATCTGAACTCGTCGACGCCAAGCTCCGATCGAAGACGAAGCGCCTCTTCGATGCACGTATCGGAATCGTTCCAATTGAAGAGCAGATAGCGCCAATGCACGACGGGCTTGTCCTTGCCTGCCCGCCGCCTTGCTTCGATGAGCCGGCGCATTCCAAGCATGGCTTTTTCGAACGAGCCCGCCTTGTGATAGCGGACATAGGTTTCCTGGTCGATCCCTCCGATCGTAAAGCATATCCAGTCCACCAGATCTTCTCTCACGATGCGCTCGGCCACACCCTCCCTTGCCAGCAGAATTCCATTGGTGCTCGTCGTCACGGCAAGCGCGGGATTCACCTTCTTGGCATAGGCGAGCATGTCGAGCGCCTTGGGATGCACAAACGGCTCGCCATAATTATAGAAATAAAGGTCGTCGATTTCGGGGCCTGCCTCGTCGATCAGCTTGCAGAACAGCGGCCACGGCATGAAATCCTCGCGGCGCACATGGATTGTGGCGTCGTTGGCAATATCGCAGGTCTCGTTTCTGCAGCGGATATTGCACTTAATGGAAGGTTCAAGAACAAGTATCTTGGGATAGGGATGGCTCGGTTTCAGTGTCTCAGCGCTCTTGTCCGCGGCCGTGGTGTACATGTGGCAGCCTTGGCAGCGCGTGCCCGCTTTCAGATCATCGCGCCGCTTCCTGACCGCCGGTCGATCGAAAACCTCGCGCAGGGAATTCGTCGTTACGCTGCCGTAGTTTCTTGACCTGAAGGGGTCGTCAAGTCCGCACGTGACCGTGCCGTCGCAGAGCACCGTTATCGCATGCCAAAGCCATTTGCAGTATAGCGAGCCGGGCTGCGGGGCCGGTGCCGCATCGCTCGCCGCGGCATCGGGTGCGGAGCCTCCGGCCGCCTCTGTTGCGGCGCGAACCGGGCTTTCAGGCCGGGAGACGAGCGCTGCGATCTGGCCGGCGTCGTGCTTGCCGTTCGATGGCAGCGCATTGTGCGGCGCCAATCGTTTGGCTGCTGCGGATTGCAACGCAACGGGAGAGGCCAATCTTTCCCGCGCTTCAACCGACCGGCCGATCTCTTCGAGAGCGCGCCGATACCGGTCCCATATTGCCGGCGCCCATTCGGGCATCAGTCGCAGAATGTCCGAATAGAGTTCGGCGGCTCCGTTCCAGGCCCCGGCCTCGCTCGCCGCATTTGCCGCGGCGAGAATGGAAAGTGCGCGCGACTGACGGGCGCTTTGGGTATCAATCTGGCCCGCCGGCTCTCCCACCGGCTCCGGCCCGATTTCACCGGACGCAAGTGATCTGTCCATAGCTGTCTCCCCCCCCAATGCTTTGTCCTACAGGGCGCATCCTACCACGCCCCGCAGTGATCACAAAGCTGCCCAATCCGGTGGAGTCCGTAAACGTGGTCGGGGTACGGGGGCTGGCTGACGGAGGCGCTGCGCACCGGGCGCCGGCAGAATGAAGAAACCGGTAGCGGCGACACGTTCACCATGTTTTATGCCGACCCCGCGCGGCTCGAGGGTTTTTGCGCGCGATGACCGGCGTGAGCCTTCTTTCCGGGCGCGCCATGGCCGCCGCTTTCCCTGGCGCGAGGTCGAGAATTTCGCCGATATTGGCTGCGCGCAGGGCGGATTGACCGCGGAAATCGCGCTCGCCCATCCGCATCTGCCGGCGGTCGGCCCCGTGTTCGAGCGTTACATCGCGAGCCACGGCCTTTCTTCGCGCGTGCGCTTCCAGAGCGGCGATTTCTTCACCGAAAACCTGCCCTCCACCGATGTCATCATCATGGGGCACATTCTTCACGACTGGGATCTGCCGCAGAAACGCATGCTGCTGCGCAAGGCACATGATGCGCTGCCGGCCGGCGGGCGGCGCGTCGTTTATGACTCCATCATCGATGACGACCGCCGCGCGAACGCCCACGGCCTGCTGATGAGCCTCAACATGCTGATCGAAACACCGGGGAGTTCGATTACACCGGCGCCGACTGCATCGGCTGGACGCACGAAGCCGGTTTCCACGACGCGAAACTCTGCCCGCTCGACGGACCGACATCGATGGTCGTGGGGAGGAAGTAGGAGAAAGGGGATGCTATCGGGGTCGAAATCACCCGCAAAGGCGCTTTTCCTGTTATGTAATTTAGGTGATGGTGACCAGGCTTGACGGCCAATCCTCTTCAGACGCCAAGATTCAAATGCATTCTGGACAGTTTCTTGAAGTTTTCGACGTTGCGAAGTCCGGATACAAGGACTGGACGTTTCCCGCTTTCGGACTCATTTTCGTTGCCGTCGGTGTGTTGTTTTTCTTCAGCCCTTTTCTGGGAATTCCGTTCATCCGAATGAAGGCGGGCATACTGTTCCGTGTCGCATTTCTGGCTTTCGCGATTCTGTGGGCGGGCGCCTCGTTCTTCTCCACCTATTCAAAATACCTCAGACACCGCAGGCTGGCCGATGACAATACGTGTTCGTCAGTGGAAGGTCCGGTGCAGGACTTCGTTCCAATGCCGTGGACGGGGCACGCGATGGAACGATTTTCCGTTTCCGGAGTTCGCTTCGCCTATTCCGACTATGTAATAACCGACGGTTTCAACACGACGTCGTCGCATGGCGGGCCCATCACGGCCGACTCGTATGTACGAATCTGCTATGATCCCGCCGATCACGCCATTCTGCGACTTGAGATCCGAAAAGGCTGAAATGCTGCTGGCGTGCTTGCCGGACTGGCAGCAATTTCCGCTATGCCTTTTGCAATCCGGGCCTTTTGCCCTATACTATGCTTGAAATACAGGCAAATGGATGGACATGCCGGAACGCGCAATTCGCAGAGCCGTGACGGCCAAGCGGCGCAGGCCTGAAGTTACGGCCGGGAAGAAACAGAAATCTCTGCGCCAGCGCCCCGCAACCGGGCCCGAAGCAGGACGGCCCGCGCGGTTCTTCGCCGCGTTTCTCGACAGCGCCGGCAAGGTGGTGGCGAGGCGCGTCGCGGACGGGTTTGGCATGTCCACGGGCCAGCTTGCCGATACGGTCGGACTCAGCCCAGAGACGCTCTACAAGGCCGGCCGCAGCCTCGCGCCGAAAACGCAGACGCGGATGCGCGAAATGCTGGAGATCGTGTCCCGCGTCGCCGATTGGGCCGGCGGCAAGGATCAGGCGATGGCGTGGTATCGGGCCGAACCCATTCCCGCCTTTGGCGGCCGTACCGCGGAATCGATCGTGAAGACCGGACAGGCCGCGACACTGCGGGACTATCTGGACGCGCTTGCGGTCGGCAGCTTCGCTTGAGGTTTGCCGGAACCTGCTTCCGCGCGCATGATCCCAGATGGTCCTTCAGCCCGCTTTCGGGCGAAGGCGCGCGCCTCTGGGGCGGCCGTTTCAATCCGCGCGGCATGCCCGCGCTTTATCTTTCGCTTTCGATCTCCACCGCGGTGAAGGAAGCCAACCAGGGATTTGCCCGCAAGATCGAGCCCTGCGTGCTTTGCAGTTACGACGTGGATTGTGTCGGCATCGCCGATCTGCGGCACGCGCAAACCCGAAGGCGATTTCAGGTATCGCGCGATGACATGTCCTGCGCCTGGTTCGAGCTCGCCGCCAGGGGCCGGCAGCCGCCGTCATGGACGATCGCGCGGAAACTGATGGGCGCCGGCCACGCGGGCGCGCTGGTCCCAAGTTTTGTCAACCGCGCCACCACCGACGATCAGAATCTCGTGCTGTGGAAATGGGGAAAGGATCTGCCCCATCGAGTCTCAGTCTACGATCCAAGCGGCAAGCTGCCGAAGAATCAGCTTTCGTGGGAGTAGTGTGCGGACTTTCGGATTGGACGCTCGCGAATAGGCGCGCGGTGCCGTCTTGCGCGCAGCCATGACGGTGACTAGTTTTTTCTGTCATGAAATTCACCGTGACGATCGACCGCGACGAAACCGGGAATTGGGTTGCCGAGCGCCCGGCGATTCCCGGTTGCGTAAGCCAGGGAAAAACCAAACCCGAGGCGCTGGAGAATATCCGTCAGGCCATCGAACTCTGCCTCGATGTGCGCGCCGAGCGCGGTTTGCCGCTGACCATCGAGACGAAACAGATCGAAGTCGCCATCTGATGCCGCGATTGCCGGTATTGAGCGGACCGAACAATTCAACTTTGACCCTGATCGTGCGTGAGAATGAGATTCCATTGACTATCCCGTTGTTTTCCGAAAACTCGCCATGTCCGATCCGTTTCGTAGTACCCTATACGTCGTCCGATTCGGGACCTATATATTCCTTTGATACGGATCGCTGAGCGACGAAGCGATGACCATCAGACAAGAACTTTCAGAACTGGGCAGCGCTATAGCTGAAGAACTGGTGCGGGCTCGCGAACCCGAACTCATCGCGCGGATCAACGCCTTAGACACCGCCTGTGAGAGCGCCGCGCGCGCGTGGTCTGGCTCTAACATCGGATACCACGCCACCGTGTACAACGCCGGGCTCCAGCCTAAATCAGCCGGGATGATTTTCAGTCCCGAATGGGGCTTGATGGATCGGTGGCCTACCCATCAACCCGATCCCCGATGGCGCGCAATGGATCACCACGAGATCGTCGGCGAGTTGCTGCGACAAGCGAATATTGCTGAACTGGATGCAATTGAGGACTCGCTATCGCGTTCGCGCGACAATCTTTCCACGTTGCGCGAGCAAGCTCTGTCGATGTTGTCTGCTGCAGTCGCCAAGAGAAACGACGAGTTCCTATCGCGGCAACTCAAGCGCGCCGAGAACATAAGTATTACGTCGCCAAACGAAATTGCGGGTGCACTTTTGCCACAAAAGGTTTGGTCGCGCGACTCGACTGCGATGTCGCAAGGAGTCGCGCTCGCGCCGCACCAGCAACTTGGAGCCATCGTATTGTCGAATCAGCATACGGTAAAGGAACTCGAAAATCTTGAACGTGCCGTTCGGCTGTCGGCGGCTCATTTGAACCGGATGGAACCCATGGAACGATCGGGCCGGGATCGCGCCACGAACGTGGTAATCGGGCACGGTAGTTCAATGGCGTGGCGAGTTCTCAAGGACTTCGTGAAGGATCGGCTCAATCTTCCGCACGACGAGTTCAATCGTGTCCCAGTAGCTGGCATTCCCAATACGATTCGTCTCACGCAGATGCTGGACGGCGCTGCGATCGCTTTCGTAGTCTTAACCGGGGAGGACGAACACGTCGATGGATCGGTCCGCGCCCGTCAGAACGTAATTCACGAGGCTGGGCTTTTCCAAGGGAGGTTGGGATTCACGAAGGCAATAGTGATGCTGGAAGACGGATGCGAGGAATTTTCGAACATAGAGGGCCTCGGTCAGATACGCTTCCCAAAAGGAAACATTGCCGCTGCGTTCGAAGAGGTGCGTCGCGTGTTGGAACGCGAGGGCATAATCGCGAGTTAGGCGCGCGATTCTGAGATGGAAACAACCGAGCGGACAATTCAGCCCTGACCTAATATTTCACGCCTGATGTTGTTTCGAGTTGACCGGACCCGAACGACCGCCGATGTCGTGCGGCGGCTTCACGATTCAATGGACTTTCGCAGCATCTGCCCAAGGATGGTCCGGGCGATTGAGTTCGGACGATTAGACTCCGATCTCGATAGTCCGGATGACTCGGCTCGCGACCCTATATCTCAAATTGTTGCGTTCTCCATCGCGTCAACCACGTCTTTAGCCGAAGCATAAAGATCCTGCACTCCACGCAGTCCACGATTTGCGCCGCCCCCGTGAGCTATAGAATTTCTTAGTTCATACGCGGATCGCACCGCCTCGACCAAGTCATCCCTTGTTTCGAGAAAATCGCGAAATCTCCGACCCCAAGCTGTATCAAAACGTTCAAGCAATTTTGCAATATTCTCACAATGGTAATTAGTTCCTATTTTGAAATAATCACGGACAAACTTTTGAACTCGCGGGTGTGCACGGAGTGCAATTTTCTCCATAATTATTGTTTCGACGCATCGTTCCACGAAGCCGCATACCAGGACGACGCCATGCCTAGCCAAATCGGATCGGACTTCGTCAGAAATAGTCCCGGAACCGGCTCGACGAAAATAATCGTCGAGTTGTCGTTTACGTGCTTCAATCGCGTGCAGTGCCACATTAAGTGGCGGCAAACGCCGCCGTTGCTGCGGTTAATCGTTTTCGAACGTTTTCTTCGGTCGCCGTTGCTCGCTCGCACGCCTGACGATATTCAGGGTTCTCGAGCAATCTGTTGTAGGCATCGAGAATTCGGGCGTTCTCAATTGGCCGTTTCTCCGCGATTCTTTTTGCTATCCCAACCATGACAGAGTCAAATACGGCTGCATTTAGTGCGCGTACCAATCGAAATGCGCGGGGAATACTTTCGGACACGACATTCGTCGCCTCAACAAAAATACTTTCCAGCCGGGACAGATCAACCGGAGACGCCTTATTCATCTTGTCGGAAAAATCATTTAGGAACTTGTTCATGGGACGAACATATTGTTCGCCTTCCGTAAATAGCGCAAAAAAACGAACAATTAACTCTTCGTCCTTCGATCTGTTGTTTATTGGACCAAATACATCACGCCAACCTTTGTAGTGATTCAGCCTTCTTACCATATCTGTAAACGGCCCAAAGCTGATGCAATTCCGGATTTCTTGGGGCGAGAGACGAATCCCGCCTGAGTTGATGCGCTCGAATACAAAATAGATGCTATCAAGAACATCGGCAGGGCTTTCTTGTTTGAAAACTGTCGCGTGGACAACAGAATCGTCAAGTTTTAAGAGGTCGGCAGAATCAAGTTCGGAATACGTCTTATTTTGCCATGGTTCCCGAACCCCCTGCAGTCGAAATTCTTTGTCTTTAAATAGTCCGTCGTAAAACATCCTCAAGGAGAGCAACCGCTGCTGTCCGTCTATTACAAGATGTTCATTAGTATCTGTAAGTTTGTAAAGAAATATTCCGGGTACTGGAAGTCCCATTAGCAGTGACTCGATGAATTTTGACGCATGCTTGATCGTCCAAACGAATTTTCTCTGGAATGGCGGAATTTTGAATGCCCCAGCACGCATTCTCTTAACCAAGCTGTCAACAGTGTAATCGGCGCCGTAACTATTAATAGAAAACTTCTTAGCGCCCGGGCTTTCTAGCAGGCTTTCGTCCTCCACGTCCTGTTCGAGGGCAAGTTCATATTCATCCTTGGCGACGTCATCGTCCCGAATTTCGGGAGGCACGGCCGCTAGGGTGGGGCTGCTGTTTGACATTGCACTCCTTTCAAGCCGCAGGTTTTGCGGGGCAAGGACCTATCAAAGGCATTTTCTAGTGGCAGCAGAGTTTCCGCAAGAAGCAACCAAGCTGTTTTGGGGGCAAAATGGGGGTACCACGTGGATAGCCTGCATCAATTCGGTGGCAGGACCAATATTACCCGTCTCGAAGTCCAGACAGGCGCTGTCACCTCACCTGCCGCATGGCACCGACGGCTTTAGAGAATTCGCCCAAAGGATAGATAAAAACCAAGCTCCAGGACACGGCTTGGGTCCGGTCTCGCGCCGCATCGCGGGCCTGGGACCGACTGCCCGGGTTGCATTATCGGCATAAATAACCATCATGGGCATCATGACCAGGTCAGTCAGCAGAGCCGGCAAAAAACTTGACCTGAAAAAGCCGGGTACGGCGGCGAAATTTCGTGCCGCTGCCAAGGCCTACACGCTGAGGGCTACGGCAAGCAAAGCAGCCGCGATAGCAACGCTCCATCGCGAGGGCATTCTCACGCCAACAGGCCGCCTCTCGAAACACTACGCGCGCAAAGCCTGATTGCAGCGCCTCGCAGCAAATTTCATTCTGGGCTATCACGGATGCGACGCATCCGTTGCCGAACGCGTGCTCAACGGCGAGCCGTTCCGGACCAGCGAAAATGAACTATGACTGGCTGGGATCCGGCATCTATTTCTGGGAGGCCAATCCGCAGAGAGGCCTTGATTTTGCCGTCGAGTCCGCCCGGAGAGCCGACCGCAAGTCTGCACGCGATTTACGAGCAAGACGGAGATAGCATCGACACCGTAAGGGGCGTCTTTACAGAGGGTAAGGCGATCTATCCCGGCTCGGCTTTCGACGAAAAAACCCACATTCAGATCGCCGTGAGAAATCCGGAGTGCATCAAGGGCGTGTTTCGCGTACCCAAGACGCAGCTGCAAAAATGGAAACGCCGGTAAGTACAAATTTCGCCGCCTCCCGCACCTCTCCTACACCCTCCCCGCATAAAGCGCCCAGGCGCTGGCGGGGCCTTGCGCGATGTGGCCGAGGGATTTGTAGAGGATGATTTCGGTGGCGGATGTTCGGCCCCGCACAAGGCCCGCCAGCACCTCGCCGATTTCGCCGGCGATGTGTGAGTCGTCCACCACACCGGCTTCTTTGGCGCGCGAAACTCCGCGCCTTGCGCGAGCGCGCCTTCGCGGCTGTCGGCGATGAAGCGGGAGCGGGCGACGAGATCGGTGACCGCGTCCTCCCCCGATAGCCGAAAGCGCTGCCTCAAATGCAATGGCCCTGCTCCATGGGAAGCGATTTGCCCGACCTCACGGCCCGGTGATCGTAACGCCCGCGGCCTTCAGCCTGTCGAACACGCCGTCCTTGCGCAGCAGGATGCCGATATCGACGACGGCGAGGGTGTGGCCGCCATCGGCAAGTGCGGCATTGATCGCCGTCACGGTGTCGCCGATCGCGCGCGCGTCGATGGCGATGGCATGCGGTGACAGCTGGACCAGGCATTGATAGTAATTCGATGGCGCCCAGTTCGCCATCATGCTGTCGACATTGCCGATCGCCCAGGCGTTCGCGGCGGCAACTACGTGTCGGCTTTGAAAATCCATGTCGCGGATTTCGGCATCGACGCATTTGCCCGTCTGTGCAGGAGATAATTTCAGAAGATCCTCGGCGCTCGGAACGAGATCGTAGGTCGCAATGAATTTCGCGGCGACGCGCTGCGCCCGCGCAAGCGCGGCAATCGTATCCACGGGCTCATGCGTCGTCAGATCGGCGACATGCCGGAAATCGCTGCCGAGGCGCATGGCGGCGCGAATGGGCGAATCGTCGCTGTATTCGGTTTTGGGCTCATGCAGAAACGCGCAAACCCGCGCGAGCTCGGCCGCCACGCCGGGATCGAGAACATCCCACAGCGTCCTGCCGTCGGGCGGGTGCAGAAGATGGCTCTCGGTCAGATAGAACCAGATGCCGCTGAAAACGCCCATCCGGATGTCCGGCGGCAGCAGCACGAGATGCGTGCCGGCCATGACGCTTGCGAGCGGCCTGGTGTTCCAGACGAAACCGTCGGGCAGCGGCTCGACAATGCCGAGGATCGCGACATCGGCGCCGCCTCTCGCCGCATGCCAGATCGCCGGCCCTGCCGCCCTGGCGTCAACGATAACCGTCTCGATCCGCGGCGGCGCGGATTGCGGCTGCGCCATCCCCTGATGGGCCGGGCCCGCGAGAAAGATGCCCGCAAGAACAAGGCAATGTGATCGCATTGGTGTATTTTCGCCGTTGATCGCGGAGGCGTCCAGCGCATCCGGCCAACCCGTGAAACCGGCCGGCCCAACGCGCCGGCGCGTCCTTGTGGACGCAACAGGCTGGATCGAATAGTTTTCTGCGGCAACGCGGAGACTAATTATGATTCCGCAATATGCCGACCAGGCCGCCAACGAACGGACTTTTCTGGCATGGGTGCGCACCGGCATCGCCATCATTGCGCTGGGATTCGTCATCGAGAAATTCTATCTGGTTCTTCTTGAACTCGCGCAGGCCGGCTCGCTTCCGATCAAGGGGCATCTGCGCGTATCCGCTCCGGCGTGGCAGTCGAGCCGCTTCGATGGCGGCGCGCTGGTCGCGGTTGGACTTGCGATCATCGTGATCGCGTCGGCCCGGTTCGTGCGCACAAGCCGGATGCTGAGCGACAGCCGCGTCTATTCCAGCACGGGAACGCGGCTCGAAGTCATTCTCTCCGTCGTGCTGGCCGCAATCGTCGCTGCGATCACTGCGCATCTCGCCTTCGGATGAATTCCCCGACGGACAGGTTGAGTGAGCCGGTTGAAGCGTCCGAGATCTTGCAGCCCTCGCTGCGACCGGCAAACGGCGCGATTTTGGCGCAGAATTGCGAGGGTAACGCGGCAGGAGGGTAAAGATATGTGCAGAGCAGATATGGCCGGTGCCGCCTGGGTGACTCGAACACCCGACCCACGCATTACGAATGCGTTGCTCTACCGGCTGAGCTAAGGCGGCCTGCGGCGATCAGGTATCAGGAATCGGGGGGGCGAAGGAAGGGGGTGGCCGGCGGAATTCGGTTCGAGTCGTTGCGGCGTGCCGCGGGCGCGGGGGCTTGTCCGGGCAACCGGATGCGGCAGTGATTTCCGCCCCATTCAGTGCGGGCAGGCCTGGGGCCGCATCGGCGCGGAGCCGGAAAAGCGGGAAGCAGGGTGCCTAGCGCGCGCGGGGATGGGCGCTCCGATAAACCGCCATCAGCTTTTTGGTGTCGATCTCGGTGTAGGTCTGCGTGGTCGAGAGCGAGGCGTGGCCGAGCAACTCCTGCACGGCGCGCAGATCGCCGCCATTGGCGAGCAGATGCGAGGCGAAGGAATGGCGCAG
>Ga0335075_10006465_pt1 | contig 18108 bp, 16 predicted proteins | sample Lox_Sample_24_FD_206723 | JGI IMG/M metagenome (GOLD analysis project Ga0335075, IMG submission 206723) | Soil microbial communities from Loxahatchee National Wildlife Refuge, Florida, United States - Lox_Sample_2.4 | ecosystem: Environmental > Terrestrial > Soil > Wetlands | place: USA...
CGACCAGCTTTCGGTCGAGCATGCGCCCGCATTGCCTGACCTGTTGGCACCAGTGATGGACGCCTCCGGTAATGTCGTTTCCGGCTATGGTTACGATGGGTCATTCAATGTCGTCAGCCTGGTCTCTCAGCAGCCCATCACGGTGGCGGGCAATACGTTCAGCGGTCAGTCGGTGCCGTCGGACTGCCTGGACGTACGCAATGCCGCCTATGGCGCGGTCGGTGACGCGGTGGAAAATTTCTGCATCGCCCAGGTCACCAGCAGCAACACGCTGCGGATCCATAATTTCTCCGGCCCGATAACCCTGGAGCAGCAAACCCCAACCACCGCTCTGCTGACCATCGCCGCGGTCCGCGACAGCGGTATCGCGTTCCAGCCATACAATGCGGGACAACAGCTTTACCTGTCGTGCGGCGGCTATGCGCTGACGGCGCAAGTGCTGAAATATATCGACGGCAGCAACGTGGTCATCGCCGCCTCTGGGGTGACCACGATCACTGCGCAAGCCGGCACCGTACTGTGCCCGTGCTTTGTGGCCGCCAATGCCGGCGGGTCGCTGGTATTCGACGGCATGGGGCAGGAGCGCATCTGGCCGAACAGCGGGACCATCCCCGCAGCCGACACCACTCTGCCATATGGCACCATCGCGTTTCCGACCACGATTCAAACCGTCAGTGCACCCGATACTGTCGTGATTACAGGCAGCTTTCCGTATCCGTGGGACGGCCCCGCGCGGCTGTGGTGGGGCACCAACGATGCCAACGCGGTGGCACTCGCCGGCGAGGCGGCATTCAACGCACACTCGCGTAAAGTGCATTTTAGCGGCGACGGGCGAACCTATCTCATGGTGGGCATGCTCGCTTCGGGTGACAGCCGGCAGGCTTATGTGCCGACTATCGCGACCGAAGCCGGCGCCGCCTTCAATGGGGTGATATGGCAAGGCGATAACGTCAAGAGCTTCGCCTTCGACGCCGGTGGGCTGCCGATCTTCAAGCGGGTGGCGCCGATCGGCTCCGACCAGACCAGGCTGGGCGACAGGATGATATTCGGCCGCGGCACGCTGCGTCGATGCAATCAACTGACCAGCATCAACCTGTTCATCACCGGCGATTCGCAAGGCACCACGAACCCGCAGAACCAGGCCGCGGCAATGTATCAGGTGCAGAAGTTCATCGAAGAGTTCGTGCGCGCCAATCCGGGCAAGACGATTCGGATCTATCAGATGGCGATAGGCGCCGCGACCTATGACGCAATGGCCGATCCCAACCTGCTGCTGAGCAACGCCGCAGCAGTCCTGGACGGGTGGACTGTGCCGCGCCCGGTGGCAGGCGCGCACTCGTGGATGGCGTTCATGCTGAATGCCAATCAGACCGGCGTCGGGCCACCGATCTGCCCGGACTGCATCGCCATTTTCGATAATGGCAGCAACGATGCCAACAACATCAATGCCACCGCCATGTGGTCGGTGATCAATCAGCTCCGCCAGGTCAATCGCGGCGATGCATTCGGGCCGCCCGATATTCTGTTGCAGACTGATCATGCCGGGATGATTATGACTACCAGCAAAGGCCATGGCGGTGGGGTGCCGATTCCCGACCCGTTGTCAGGGACGCATTACGTCGAATACGCGACCGGCCTGATCCGCTCGACGGCGGTGAGGAACGGTTTCGGTTGCATCGACTTCTGCACCTTGGTCAATCGTGCGATCTATGGCTACGACGAGCAGCATCGGGCCTTGCGCCAGGTGCCCAGCCTGGCCAGAACGGCGAGCCCGAGCGCGCCGCTCCAAATCCCCTATCGCTGCCGCGACCTCACTACCCGCATCTCGTTGCCCGGCAGCGGTGACGGCGAAGTGTGGGCGGCAATGCGGCAACTCGACTTGCAGATCTCGCCGAATCCTGGCGGCAAGCTGATGATGCGGCTCGGCAAAAATGGCAACCTGTGGGTCGGGGTGTCGTCTTATGGAGCCTTCACCCCGACCACCTGCACGATCGACAGCGGTTCCACACTGCTGACCGTCGGCGCACCCACCAGACTCGCGGACCAGACCCTGACCATCAAGTTGTTCTGGCGCATGCTCGATATCTCGGGCGGCCTGTTCACGCCCTCGATGGTGGGGCAATGCCTGGTCGGTCCCCTCGCCCGTGAACAGGCCGGCTACCGCCAGCCGCAGCGGACCTTTATCCGTAGCTACGTCGGACCGAACGATGTGATCCTGCACGATTGGGCGGCGGGCACAGCGGTCGGAGGCAGGATCATCGACCTGGCCGGCCAAACTCTGACCGTCGGGGGAATTCAGTTCATCCCGATGGACAGCACCGCCCAGCCGGACGTGGTGATCATCTTCCCTGACGGAACGATATGGAACACGCAGGTCGCCGGTGGCGGCTACGTGTCGGCGACGCAGGCCACACTGGCCGCTGCGGCGCCGCAGGGCCTTAGCGCCCAGACGGTGTCCGCGTTCATCGGCCGGATGGGCGTGAAGTGGTTCGACACCGGCATCATGCTGGCCGGTCAAAGCGGCACCGACCTGTTCGAGGTTGATGTCAATCGCTGCACGCTGATGCTGGGGTTCCAGAGCGCGGCGCAGACCTTGCCGGCTATGGTTGTCAACACGCCGATCGAACGTTTCGGCGGCACCTTTTATCCGGTGCTCACGCCCGCCGCGACGCAAGCCGTCGAGCTGTTCGACATGTGGATCGATGAGGACCGGCCATTTGCCCCCACCACCACGCCCTGGGAGCTGCGCGGCATCGCCGATGGGATCAGCGGTTACTACCTCGGCGGAGCGGCCGAGCATCCGTCCTCGCGTCTGCGCACCGATGTGGTCGATGCGTTTTTTGCCAATCAAGACCTGTGCTCCTGGTAACGGAATTCTGGCGATGGCAATGGTAACCGTGCTCACCGAATTGACAGTCAGCTCGCCGATTTCGCGCAGGCTACCGGTGATCCCTGACGTCGCGGCGCTGGCGATCCTGGGCAGTACCGGTGATGGCATCAACGGCAACCGGATCCCAGGTGGGCCATCATTCTCTGATTTCTCGGGGGGCGGTGCCCCGCCGCCGCTGACCCATTCTGCCTGCCGTACGGTGAACACCGCACGCAGCTCGGCCTTCTCGGGGATCAACACGGGGATCGTCCGCAACGCTGCCATCCTCGCCGGTGGCTACACCGCGTTCGTGGTCGCTCGCGCCTATCCGGGCGTGCCGGCCCAGCTCATGTCGGATGGAACGAGCATTGCCCAGCTTACGTTGGCTGTTCAGGCTTCCAACCCGCATGTCAGCGGTCATGCGGCGCTGATTATCGGAACGCCGGGAGTGCCGCCGAAAACCTGCGACCTCGGCATCGGCGTGTCCGTGGACAGTTGGAAATTCCTCGCGATGTCGGCTGCCGGAGGCGGCGCCTTGGCGATCGCCCATGATGTGACCGACGGCCTGAGCTTTGAGACAGAGATCGCCATCACCCTTGCTGCAATTACCCAGCCATTCACTATCGGCTCGCCGATCGCCACCAGCTTTTGTCAAACCGCGGACATTGCGGCGTTCGGCTTTTCCACCTCGATCCTTGATCTGGCCAGCTTGCAATCGATCAGCGCGCAACTCGCGCCGGCGCTCAATCGGCGCGGGGTAATCGGCTTCTGAAGACGACGAACAAGCTGATGGTCAAACCGGCACGCCGACCCGGCTGGACAGTTGCCAGGATTGCGCGTCAGGCGGCGCCCAACCGGTTCACCAGGAATTCACCGAAGCAGCCCCACAGAAATAGGAAAGCGCAGGAGAAGCCCAGGTGTCCTCGTGCCTTCCAGATGTGTCGTTCCGGCGAGTTGGGATTGTCATCCCTGCCTTCAACTCCGCCGCCTGGATCGACACCTGCCTTGGTTCCCTGCTTGCCCAGACGCATACGCGATGGATTGCGATCGTAGTCGATGACGGATCGACCGACGATACCGGGCCGATCGTAGGACGCCTGACCGAGCCACGCATCACGCTGGTCCCGCAAGCGCATGCCGGCGTGTCGGCGGCGCGCAACCGCGGGATCGCCGCACTTCCCGACTGCGACGCAGTGCTGTTCCTCGATGCGGATGACTGGCTCGCGTCCGACGCGCTGCGGCGGCTGCTCGGCCAGTTGGAGACGTTCCCCTCCGCCGTGGCCGCCACCGGCGCGTGCGGCTTCGTGCTGGAGCACGCCCAGCCCGGGGCTCGTGCGCGCCGGGTGAAGCGGCCGGCTGCGGGCGACCTGCTCGCGCCGCTGCTGGAGCGGAACCTGTTCGCCAATGGAGGCCACCTGCTGATCAGGCGCACGGCGGTCGACCGGGCCGGATTGTTCCGCATGGATATCCGTCTAGGCGAAGATTGGGAATACTGGACCCGTGTCGCCGCGCTCGGACCGATCGCGGCAGCACCGGGGCGGCCGGTGCTGTTCGTGCGCGAACGAGCGGATGGGGCCTATCTGCGGCAGGCCATCGACCCCCTCGCGTTCACCCCCTGTGTCAAGGCGATCTTCGAAAATCCCATGCTCGCCGCGCGCCTGGGCCAGCGCAGGCTGCTGCGCATGCATATGCAAGCACTGGCGGAGACGCTCTGGGTCACCGGGTGCGAATTGCGTCGCCTGGGCAGGTCCAGGTCGGGCCTGTCGGCGATGCGCGACTCGGTGGCGAAGAAGCCGTCGCTCAAGCGTCTGGGGCTGCTGGCAGCGGCGCATGTGCGGCCGCTGATCCGGGCGTGGGGGCGCTGATGCCCGACACGCCAATTGAACCACCCGTGCCGGCATCCTACCCTCCTTCCATGGAGGCACGGGTCGCCACCCTTGAGCGGATCGCTCGCGCGAATACCGCCGCGTTCGAGCGAGTGGAGCGGCGGATCGACGCGCTGGAGCGGCGATTTGATTCGCTCGCCACCGAGCAGCGGGCCGATTTCCGCTGGTTGATCGGGATCATGCTTGGCGGGTTCGGCACCATGCTGGGAGGGTTCGGCGCGACGCTCGCCATCATGGCACACGGTTTCCACTGGTTCTGAGGTCTGCCGGAGCCCGCTCACGGCCAGACATGCGGATCGTCGCCGGAATAGCTTGACCCGGGCCGCAGATGCGCGCGCTCTCCGTCCCGGCCCCGCCGCCCCCGTTATGGCCGGCCTCTGTCATTCACTCTGCGGAGCTTCGGGCACGTGCACGCGATGGCCCGCCGTGACGGCTGGCTTCACGCGCCCCTTGCCTGAGATCGCAACCATTCCTCGTACTCGGGGCGCGCCGCATCAGACAACGGATAATAGCGCCGTAGGTCGCCGCCTTCCGACAGCCTGATCCGCGAGAATTCCTCCCACTCGTGATGCTTGCTCGCCTGCTCGAGCACGTCAGGCGCCAATTTGACCGGCACGACGACGGCACCGTCGTCGTCGGCTACAATGATGTCACCAGGCATCACCAGAACGCCGCCGCAGGCGATCGGGACGTTCACGCCGAACGGCATGATTCCTGTCTGGGTGTGAAAGTTGGGGGTCAGCCCCGAGATCCAGAGACCGAGATCGAGGCCTTTGACATTCGGGTAATCGCGCAGGCAACCATCGACGATCACCCCGATTCCGCCCTTTCCCTTGAAATAGGTCAGCATCATCTCTCCGAAGACGCCGCTCCGCATATCCCCGCGGGCGTCAACAACGACGATGTCGCCTGGGCGCGTGTGGTACAACACGTGGCGGTGCAACTGCTTTTCCGGCTGCTCGTACTCATCCGCGCCATACAGGTCTTCGCGCAAAGGCATGAACTGCAGAGTCAACGCGGGTCCGGCGATCGCCTTGCCTGGCGTGCGACATGTGGGACCGCAAATATGCGAGTTGCGAATGCCCCTCCTGTGCAATGTGCTGGTCGTCGTTGCAGCACCAATGAGCCGGAATGCCTCGACCCATTCGCTTGGGGGACGGCTGATATCTTTCGTTTGTATCGCGGTGGGTGTTGGCATGCGCACCTCCTGACTTCGTCGCACGTTCGTTATCTCGGCACTTGCTTAAGACCTCTCAGCCTTACGTCAAGCCAGCATCACTGTTGTCGTCGCTCACCGCAAATGGCACGCCGCCAGCCGCCCGTCGGCGAGACGACGCAGCGCCGGCACCTCGGTCCGGCAGCGCGGGACGGCGTAGGGGCAGCGCGGATGGAAGGGACAGCCGGGCGGCGGGTCGAGCGGGCTCGGCACCTCGCCCTCGACAATCGGCTGCGTGCGCTTGGCCCGCGGATCGGGCAGCGGTGCGGCGGCCAGCAGTGCCTCGGTGTACGGGTGCTGCGGCGCACCGAACAGCGCGTCGCGATCAGCCAGCTCGACGATGCGGCCCAGATACATCACGGCGATCCGCTGGCCAATGTGCTCGACCACGCCCAGATCGTGGGAAATGAAAAGATAGGCCAGGCCGAATTCCTCCTGCAGGTCGAGCAGCAGGTTCAACACCTGCGCCTGTACCGAGACATCGAGTGCCGAGACCGGCTCGTCGGCGACGATCAGCGCCGGGTGCAGGCAGAGCGCGCGGGCGATGCCGAGCCGCTGGCGCTGGCCGCCAGAGAACTCGAACGGCATCCGATCCAGCAGGTCCCGGCGCAGGCCGACGCGCGCCAGCAGATCAGCCGCCCGCTCGCGGCGGTCTGCCGCAGTCAGTGGCTGAAAGTTTTCCAACGGCTCGGTGACGATCTCGGCGGCGGAGAGGCGCGGATTGAGCGAAGCATACGGGTCCTGGAACACCATCTGCACGCGCCGGCGGAACGGGCGCATGGCTTCGGGGCCGAGCGCAGTCACGTCCTGCCCCTCGATCAGGATGCGTCCGGCCGTTGGTTCCAGAAGACGCAGCACCAGTTTGCCGAGCGTCGATTTGCCGCAACCGGATTCGCCGACGACGCACAGGGTTTCGCCGGGCTGGACGTCGAAGGACACGTCGTCCACGGCGCGCAGCTCGGCGCGGGTGCGGTGCAGGAATCCGCGCGTGACAGGGAAGCTTTTAGAGAGATGCTCCACCTGCAGGACCGGCGTGGTCATGCCGCCTCGGCGCGGATGCAGGCGGCGCGATGGCCGGGTCCGAGCGTGCGCAGTTCGGGCGCCGCAGCACGGCAGGCGTCGGTCACCAGCGGGCAGCGCGGCGCGAAGGCGCAGCCAATCAGCGGCTCGGCAAGGTTTGGCACCACGCCGGGGATTTCCGCCAGCCGCCGCCGTCGCCGATCCGCGCCGCGGGGGATCGAGCCCATCAGCCCGCGCGTATAGGGATGTGCCGGATGATCGAACAGCGCCTCCACCGGCGCTTCTTCGACAATACGGCCGGCATACATCACGATCACCCGCTGGCAGGTCTCCGCCACCACGCCCAGGTCGTGGGTGATCATCAGGATCGCCGCGCCGATGCGCTGCTTCAGTTCCAGCATCAGCCGCAGGATCTGCGCCTGGATGGTGACGTCGAGCGCGGTGGTCGGTTCGTCGGCGATCAACAGCCTCGGCGAACAGGCGAGCGCCATCGCGATCATCGCCCGCTGGCGCATCCCGCCGGAGAACTGGTGCGGATAGTCGCGCAGCCGGCGCGGCGCATCGGGGATGCGGACGAAACGCAGCATCTCCGCCGCCCGCGCCAATGCCGCGGCGCGCGATGCGCCGTCGTGGATGCGCAGCGCCTCGGCGATCTGCTCGCCGATGGTGTGCAGCGGATTGAGGCTGGTCATCGGCTCCTGGAAAATCATGGCGATGCGGTTGCCGCGGATCTCGCGCATCTCGGCTTCCGACAGCGCCCGCAGGTCGCGACCGTCGAAGCGGATGGCGCCGCTGACCACTCGGCCGTTCTTCGGCAAGAGTCGCATCACCGAGAGGGCGGTGACGCTCTTGCCGCAGCCTGATTCCCCGACAAGACCCAGCGTTTCGCCGGGGGCAATTGCGAAGCTGATGCCGTCAACCGCGCGAGTGACCGAGTCCTCGGCGAAGAACTGCGTACGGAGCGCTTCGACCTCCAGCAGCCAGTCGGTCATAGGCTGCGGGCAAGCCGCGGATCGAGCCGGTCGCGCAGCCCGTCACCCAGCATGTTCACCGCTAGCACGACCAGCGCGATGGCGCAGCCAGGGAAGAAGATCGTCCAGGGTGCGATCCCGAGATAAAGTCGCGATGAAGCGATCATGTTCCCCCAGGTCGGAATGTTCGGCGGGATGCCGGCGCCGAGGAACGACAACCCGGCCTCGACCAGGATCGCCGAGGCACAGACATAGGTTCCTTGCACGGTCAGTGGCGCGATGGTGCTGGGCAGGATGTGCCGGCGCAAGAGCTTTCCCGCGCGTGCGCCGCCGGCAAGTGCTGCCTCCACATACGGTTGCTCGCGGGTCGCCAGCACCACGGCGCGCACGAGGCGCACGTCCCGCGGCACTTCCGGGATGACGATCGCCAGGATCACGATGCCGACGCCGCCATGGGTCAGCGACACCAGAGCGATGGCGAGCAGGATGTTGGGGATCGCCATCAATCCGTCCATCAGACGCATGACGATGGCATCGAACCGCCGATAGTACCCGGCGAGCAGCCCGATCACCAGGCCGCCGAGCATTGCCGAGACGCCGACAGAGAAGCCGACCAGCAGCGAGATCTGCGCACCGTACATGGTGCGCGCGAACACATCGCGGCCGAGGTTGTCGGTGCCGAACCACGCCTGCGCCGACGGCGGCTCCAGCCGGTGCATCGGCGTCATCAAATACGGATTGCCGGCGTACAGCGGAGCGAACAGGGCCAGCAGCAACATTACGGCGATGATGCCGCCGCCCAGGCAGATGGTGGGGTTGCGGCGGGCGAAGCGGCGCCAGCCGGCACGGGCTGGCGCGGCAGCGATCGGAAGCGTGGCGGCCTGCGACATCGTTTCAGTGGCCCACGTCGTTGATCTGGTGCTTCATGCGATGCGGTGGGAGATTTTCAACCGCAGATGAACGCAGATGAACGCAGATAAGACCTCGGTCGATCGGCTTGCGGAGTACTTCATCAAGATTGCTGGACCGGGCCCTTGGTAAGTCCCACCTCGAGATCCAGCGCTTTGGTAGCGCCTCCTCGAAGCGGGCGATGAATCTGCGTCCATCTGCGTTCATCTGCGGTTGAAATTGCCTAGTAGCGGATGCGCGGGTCGATCACCGTATAGACGAGATCGACCGCAAGATTGACCAATACGTAGGCGCCCGAGAACACCACGATCACGCCCTGGATGATCGGGTAGTCGCGATTGGTGATCGCATCCACGGTCAGCCGCCCGAGACCGGGGATGTTGAACACGGTCTCAGTGATCACCACGCCGCTGATCAGCAGCGCGACGCCGATGCCGATCACTGTGACGATCGGCACCCCGGCGTTGCGCAGCGCATGGTGCAGCAGCATGGAGGAGGCCGATGCACCCTTGGCGCGTGCGGTGCGCATATAGTCCTCGGCCAGCACCTCCAACATGCTGGCCCGAGTGATGCGGGCGATCAGCGCCACATAGGCCATGCCGAGCGCTAGCGCCGGAAGCAGCAGATGGCTGAGCCACGGCCAGATACCCGCGGCGAGCGGCGCATAACCCTGCACCGGCAGCCACCCAAGCTGCATGGCGAAGACGTAAATCAGTAGGTAGCCGACGACGAACACCGGCACCGAGAACCCCAGCGCGGAGAATGCCATCAAGCCACGATCGAGCAGGCCCCCCGCGCGCCACGCCGCCAGCACGCCGGCGCCTACCGCCAGCACCGCAGCGAAGCACATGGTTAACAAGGTCAACGAGATCGTCGCCGGCAGGCGCTGCTCGATCAGCGTCAGCACCGGCGCCTGGGAGAAGATCGAAATGCCAAAATTGCCGTGCAGCAACTGCCAGACCCAACGGCCGAACTGCACCGGCACAGGCAGATCGAGCCCAAGTTGGTGTCGGATGTCGGCGATCTGCTGCGGCGTGGCGTTATCGCCGGCGATGACCGCGGCGGGATCGCCGGGCGCGATGTGCAGCAGCAGGAAAATGAACACGCCAACCAGCGCCATCACCAGCAGTGTGGCGGCCAGCCGGCGTGCGATATAGACGCCCATCGCGGATCAGGTCTTGGTCACATTCCAGAACGGAATGATCTCGGGAACGCCGATAAACCCGTTGACATTTTTGCGCATCGCGGATGGCGAGACCCATTGGCCAAGAATCACCTCCGGCACGTCGTTCCACCCGATGACCGCCATCTTCTGGGCGATCGCATTGCGCGTCGCATCGTCGGTTGCCGTAGCCCACTGCATGCGCAGTTTCTCGTAGTCGGGGTCGCTGGGCCACCCGTACCAACCCTGCTTGCCGTTCAGGGCGAGCGCGTTCAGCGCGATCGGATTGCTGAACGCATAGGCGCTGCCCCAGGTGATGAAGACGTCCCAGCCGCCTTTGTCGTCCGGCGCCATCACCGCGCGACGGGTCACCACGCCGCCCCAGTCGCTGGTCGCGAGCTGCGCCTTCACACCTATCTTCTGCAACTGCCCGGCAATGAGCTGCGCCGAGTTGTTCATGAAGGCGATGTTGGTGGCGTCCAACACGAGCACCGGCTCGCCGTTGTAGCCTGCCTGCTGGAACAATTGCTTCGCCTTCGTCAGATCGACGCCGTGCTTGAACCAGTCGGTGTTGGCGTCGGTCTGCATCGGGGTTCCGCAGCCGAAATAGGACGGGCAGGTCCGGTAGTATTTCGGGTTCCCGAAAGTCGCCTTGAGGAAATCGGTCTGATTGAGCAGGTACAACATTGCCTGCCGCGCATCGACCGAGGCGAATGGCGGATGCAGGCAATTGAGGCGCGCGATGCCGACGTTGCCGGTTTTGTTCAGCACATCGATCTTGATGTTGGGGTCGCTCTGAAGCTGGGGCAGCAGGTCAATCGGCGGCAGCTCGTAGAAGTCGATCTCGCCCGACTGCAGCGCCGCTGTCGCGGTCTGCTCGTCGGCGATGTTGTCCCAGATAACCTGATCGAGATGCACCACCTTGCCGCCTGCCAACCCACTGGGCGGCTCCTGTCGGGGCACGTATTTCGTCCACTTGTCGAAGACGTAGCGGCTGCCGGGACGGGTGTCCTTTTCGTTGAACAGGAACGGACCGGAGCCGATGCGGGTGCTGACCTGCTGGAACGGATCGGTTTCGGCGTCCTTCTTGCGCATCATGAAGCAGAGCGGCGTGATCTGGCTGGCGAGCAGGTCCGTCACGAGGCCGAACGGCTCCTTGAGCGCGATGACCAGAGTCTTGTCATCCTTGGCCGAGATGTCCTTGACGAACTGCTGCATCACCTGACCGCCGCCATTGCGCGCCATCCAACGATGCAGCGACGCCACGCAGTCGGCCACGGTGACCGGCGTGCCATCCTGCCAGCCCAGGCCATCACGCAGCTCGAACGTGTAGGTCCGTTTGTCGTCCGACAAGTCCTGCTTGCCAACCATCTGCGGTTGCGGTCGGAACTGTTCGTCGGTCGCGAACAGCGTGTCGTACACCATCACGCCGTAATAGGCGGTGATGTTCGCGGTGGTCCAGATCGGGTCGAACACGCGCAGATCGCCCTGCATGACCGCGCGCAGCGTGCCGGTATCCGACGCCGCCGCGGCACGCCTGGCCAAAGGCATGCCGCCGACAAGCGCACCCGTCGCGAGGCCGCCCTGCAGTGCGGCGCGTCGAGAAATGGTCATCGTGAGCCTCCTGATCTGTCGCGCGGGCGCCTTCTTTGGACGCGGATCGCGCATCATAGGAACCGCGTGGCGCTCCGGCAACTGGCGGTGGCATTGAGTCATCGTCACGTTTGTGGCTTATGGCGACTGCAAAACCGGAGACATCACGTGATGAGCGTCCTGTCCGCCTCGACCGCTCTGAGCCGCAACGAACTTGTCGCCCGCATCGCCGCGCTACCCCGGTTGCCGCTCGCGCATCTGCCAACGCCACTCGACTTCTGTCCGCGGCTGACGAAGGCGCTTGACGGACCGCGCATCTATATCAAGCGCGACGACCTGACCGGGCTCGCCTTCGGCGGCAACAAGACCCGCCAGCTCGAGTTCCTGTTTCCCGGCATCCTGAAGCAGGAGCCCGATACCATCGTTGTGGGCGCCTATACCCAGTCGAACTGGTGCCGCCAGATCACCGCGGCGGCGGCGAAATGCGGCCTGCGGACGAAGCTGGTACTGGTGCATGGCGTGAAGGGCGGCCTGGTGCAGGGCAATCTGCTGCTCGATCGGCTGATGGGTGCGGAGGTTGACATCGTCCAGCTCGACGACATGCACGATCTGGAGCCGCTGTTGGAGGAGGCGGCCGAGCAGCTCCGGCGGGCGGGCCGGCGTCCTTACGTGATCCAGCCTTTTGCGATGCAGACCGCGGCCGCGTCGGCGATTGGTTACGTCAATGCGGCAGTGGAGCTGGAAGAGCAGCTCGAACGCGCGGGGGTACAAGCGGACTGGGTTTTCGTTGCGGCGGCCAATTTTACACCGGCCGGACTGGTGCTGGGGCTGAAGGCGCTGGGCCGGATGACGCGGGTGGTCGGGATCTGCCCGATCCGCTGGGCAGGCAACCGGAGGGCAGAGGTCGCCGGCATCTCCAATGGCGCCGCCGAGCTGCTGGGAATTCCGACCCGGGTTGAACCGTCCGATGTGGAGATCGACGAGAGTTACATCGGCGAACGTTACGGGCTAGTCTCCGCCGAGGGACGGCAGGCAGTGCGGCTGGTTGCAGAGACCGAGGGCGTGTTCCTCGATCCGGTCTATTCCTCGAAGGCAATGGCGGGGTTGATCGACCAGATACGCAGCAGGCGGATTGGAGCGGGTGAAACCGTTGTGTTTGTGCACACTGGCGGCACGCCGGCGCTGTTCGCGTACGCAGACGAGGTGATGCGGCCGTAGGGACTATCTGTCGCGCCACTGAACCGCAGCGGATGACGGGTCTGTTAGTCCTCGTAGTCGGGCCGAGCGGCGCGGGGAAAGACACGCTGCTCGATGCCGCGCGGCAGGCGCTGGCAGGTGATGCGCGGTTCAGCTTCGTTCGGCGCACCATCACCCGACCTGCTGGCGTCAGCGGCGAAGCGCACCACCCGGTCACCGAGGCCGAATTCGCCGCCCTTCGTTTCGCATTGAGCTGGCAGGCGCACGGGCTTCGCTACGGGATTCCCACCGACATCGAAAGCGACCTCGCTGCCGGCCGGTTCGTCGTGGCGAGCGTCTCGCGCACGGTGGTCGCAGAGGCTGCGCAACGATTTCCCGTGCACGTGATCGAGATCACGGCGCCCCCCGAGCTGCTGGCGAAGCGCCTCGCGGAACGCGGGCGAGAAGCGGCATCCGAGGTCGCAACGCGGCTCGCACGCAACATCGCACTGCCGCCCGGTATCCCGGTCGAGACACTGGTCAACGATGCAACAATCGCGCAAGGCGCGGCGCGTCTTGTCGCCGCGCTCAGCCGCGCAGCGGAAGCCGCGCCGCGAGCAGGAACGGATGACCCGGCTCGCTCTGGGTGAACAGGCAGATGTCCGAGACGCACCGCGACGCCGCCTGCGCAGGTGCGAAATGCAGCTCGGCCGCCGGTCGGTAGCGCGTTTTCTCCTCGGCATTCAACCGGCGGGTCAGCGTCATATGAAAGAACCATGTACCGAACACGTAGGGATACCCCCAACGACGCAGCATCGCCTCCTGTCCCGGCGATAGCCCGGCGCGGCGACGACGCGCCAGCTCGGCTTCCGTCGGCGCGGCACGAAACTCATCAAGCCACGCCACGCAGAGGTCCGCCAACGCCTGCAACGACGGCGACGGTTCCGTCTCGCGCAGCGCCAGGAACCCGTGGACGTCGGCAACCGCCATGGGCGGCAGCGCGAAAGGCGCAATGCCTCCGGCCAGATCGCCGGCGGCGCTCGCCAGCGCATCCCAGCCGACACCTGGCCGTAACCGCATCGGCGGCTTCAGCGTCGCATGAAAGCCGTAGAGCCGCGGTTCAGCGGTGACTTCATGAAGTCCAGGAATGTCCGGTTGCGTCACCGCGGCGCCCCTCTCGGGATCGCGGCCGAGCCAAGAGGTGGATAGCGGGAACAGCGGGTCCTGCGGCGGCGGCGTGTAATAGACGGCGACCCGCCCCCCCTCGGGGAGGCTCACGCCACGCGTTCTCCCGCACGCCAGACCTGGCGCACGACCGGCAAGTCCTGATGCACTCGCACGCGCACCAGATCGGCGCGCCAGCCGACCGCCAGCCGACCGCGGTCCGTTAGGCTCACTAGCCCTGCCGGCCGCTCGGTCACCAGGGCAACCGCCGCGGGCAGCGGAATCACGCCGCGGGCGCACTGGAACACCGCCTCGATCAGGCTCGACGGCACATAGTCGGACGCCAGCGCGTCCACCGCGTTTTCCGCGAGCAGCGCGGCGACCTGCACGTTTCCCGAATGCGACCCGCCGCGCACCACGTTGGGTGCGCCGGCAACCACCTGCATCCCCACGCGCTTCGCCGCCCGCGCGGCGACCAGGGTGACCGGAAACTCGCTCACGCAGATGCCGTCGGCGGCGTTCTCCGCAATGTCCTCTTCGGTTCGATCATCATGGCTCGCCAGCGCCACGTCGCGACCGGCTAGGCGAGCGAGCAATGCACGACGCTGGCTATCCCGCAGCCGCTCCCTGGTCGCCTGCATTTCGGCGATGCGCCAGTCGATCTCATCGTCCGGCATGCCGCCCTGGCGACGCAGCGCGCGGTAGCGATCGAGATCGGCGTACTGGCCAACACCGGGCGTATGGTCCATCAGGCTCACCATGCGCACGCGCGGATGGTCGGCCACCGGCGCAAACAGATCGAGCATGTCGGCGGCCGGCACCTCGCAGCGCAGATGCAGAAAATGTTCAGCCTTGAACAGGTCGGCGGCGCCGAGTGCATCGAGGTCGGCGACGCCCTCGCGAAAGGTGCGCACGCGGTCCTTGTCGAAACCGAGGTCGCCAAGACAGAGCGCATCCAACACGGTGGTTACTCCAGCGGCCGCACATTGCGCGTCATGTGCAATCAGCGCCGAGCGCGACGGCCAGCGTGCATTGCTGCGCGGAAAGACCTGGCGTTCGAGATTGTCCGTGTGCACATCCACCACGCCGGGAATCAGCGTATCGCCGCCAAGGTCAATGGCGCCGGCGGCTGTGGAACGGCCAGGCTGGATATCGGCAATCAGCTCACCGCGCAGCACCAGGGTGCCCATCAGCACGCAATCGAGCAGAACCAATGAAGCGTTGGTGAGGATCGTCTCATCTTTCATGCCGCATCCCGCAGTGGAGTGAGCTGAAACAGCCGATCGGCAACGGCATCACGTGTCGCGGTGTCGTGCATGATGACGACGATCGCTGCACCCGCCGCCTTCGCCTCGTTGATCATCGCGACGACCACCGCCTGGTTCTCGGCATCGAGCGAAGCGGTGGGTTCGTCGAGCAGCAGGATCGGGTGGCCGGCGATGAATCCGCGCGCAAGGTTCACCCGCTGCTGTTCGCCGCCCGAGAACGTGGCAGGCGGCAGCGCGTGCAGGTGGCGCGGGATGTTGAGACGCAGCAATAACTCCGTCGCGGCCCGGTGCGCCGCGTCGGCCGTGCCGCCACGGGCGAGCATTGCCTCAGCAACGATATCGAGCGCCGGCACGCGCGGCACCACGCGCAGGAACTGGCTGACATAACCGAGCGTCTCGTGCCGTATTGCCAGGATCTGACGCGGATCAGCGCGAGCAATATCGACCATCTCGCCGCGGTGACGCACGAGGATGCGGCCGCTTTCGGCGCGATAGTTGCCGTAGAGACTGCGCATCAGCGTCGTTTTGCCGGCACCGGACAGACCCACCAGCGCGACGCATTCGCCGGCACGCACTTCCAGCGCAAGGTCCGACAGCACCGGGATACGCACGCCGCCTTGCAGGTGCAGCGTGAAGCTCTTGGCCACTCCTTCGGTGCGCAACATCACCGGGCGCATGGCAACATTCCGTTCAGCGATTGGCTCGTAAAACTGACATTGCGGCGTGCCCGGACGGTCGGGCGTCGTGCCTGATCGATAAGGGCGCGGCCGCCATCGGAGCACACACATGCGCATGCGCATCGTGCTGCTGATCCGGTGGGGAGCGAGGCGGATCCGAGTTTCACTGAAGATCCGCCTCTAACCCATCGGGAGGGCCGGAGAGGTGGCAGCAACCACCCTCCGGTTCTCTCGATACCACATCCCAACTGTCGCTGGCAAGAACGCTCGATCACGCTTGCAGCACCGAGCTAACCAGAAGCTGCGTGTACGGATGCTGCGGATCATCCAGCACTTGGTCCGTCAGCCCCGCCTCCACCACAACGCCGCGCTGCATGACCATGATGCGATGGGCCAGCAGCCGCGCCACCGCGATATCGTGCGTCACCAGTACGGCGGCGATCCTCAGCCGCGAAACCAACGTGCGGATCAGATCCAGCAGCCGCGCCTGCACCGATACGTCGAGCCCCCCGGTCGGCTCGTCCATGAACACGAGCCGCGGATGGGTAACCAGTGTGCGGGCGATCTGCAACCGCTGCAGCATGCCTCCCGAGAACGTACGCGGCAGGTCGTCGACACGGTCGGCGTCGATCTCCACCTGGGTAAGCCAATCCAGCGCCGCTTCGCGGATATTCCCATAATGCCGCGCACCCTGCGCCATCAGCCGCTCACCGACATTGCCGCCGGCCGTGACCCCCATCCGGAGGTTCTCGCGCGGATCCTGATGCACGAATCCCCAATCGGAACGGTGCAGCTTGCGCAGCAGCGGCGCCTCCATCGCGTGCACGTCATGCAGGCGGCCGGCCGGATCGCGATACCACACGGTGCCGGAATCCGGCCGCAGTCTACCCGACAGCACGTTCAACAGTGTGGTCTTGCCGGAACCCGATTCGCCGACCACCGCAAGCATCTCTCCGGGCCAGAGGTCCACGTCGACGCCGACCAGGGCCGGGATCGTGCCGAACGAAAGCGACAAGCGTCGTGCTGAGAGTAGGGTTTCGTCGGTCATTCGCGCCGTCTCCATTCGCCGCTCATTCGGCCGCCTCGGCAAGGCCGTCGGCGCCGACATGACCGGCCGCGCGCCGCTCGGTGCAATAATCGGTGTCGGAGCAAACGAAAAGCCGCCGCCCGAGATCATCGATCACCACCTCATCGAGATAGGAGTTGACAGCACCGCACAGCCCGCAGGCATGCGGGGCACGGCCGGCGCGGAACGGATGGTCCTCGAAATCCAGCGAGCGCACGTCGGTATAGGGCGGCACCGCGTAGATGCGCTTCTCACGGCCCGCCCCAAAGAGCTGCAAGGCCGGCATACGGTGCAGCTTGGGATTATCGAAGGCCGGGATCGGGCTGGGCGCCATCAGATAGCGCCGGTTCACCATCACCGGATAATCATAGCTGATAGCGACCTGGCCGAAGCGGGAGATGTCCTCGTAAAGTTTGACATGCATCACGCCATATTCGGCCAGCGCGTGCATCCGGCGAGTCTCAGCGCGCGACGCTTCCAGCCGGAAGAGCGGCTCCGGCTGCGGCACCTGATAGACGATGATCTGGTCCTCGCGCAGCGGCGTCTCCGGAATGCGGTGGCGGGTTTGGATCAGCGTCGCCTCGGCGGTCCGCGTCGTCGTCCGCACGCCGGCGGTGCGGGCGAAGAAGCGGCGGATCGAGACCGCGTTCGTGGTGTCATCCGCACCTTGGTCGATCACCTTCAGCACGTCGTCCGGCCCCAGCACTGACGCGGTGACCTGGATGCCGCCGGTGCCCCAGCCGTATGGCAGCGGCATCTCGCGCGAGCCGAACGGGATCTGGTGACCGGGAATCGCCACCGCTTTCAGCAGCGCGCGGCGGATCATCCGCTTGGTCTGCTCGTCGAGATAGGCGAAGTTGTAGCCTCTCATTCGACGGGCTCCCGGCTGCGCCGTTCCACAACGTCGGACTGTCGGCTTGCCTCAGCGCGCATTCGGCGCACCGCCTCCAACTCGCTTTGGAAGTCGACGTAGTGCGGCAGTTTCAGATGTTCGACGAAACCCGTGGCCTCGACATTATCCGAGTGATACAGGACGAACTCGACATCCTGCCCCGGCGCCGTAATCTCCTCGTCGAGCTCGGCGGCCCGCATCGCGCGATCGACCAGCGCCATGGCCATCGCCTTGCGCTC
>Ga0335075_10006466_pt1 | contig 18107 bp, 6 predicted proteins | sample Lox_Sample_24_FD_206723 | JGI IMG/M metagenome (GOLD analysis project Ga0335075, IMG submission 206723) | Soil microbial communities from Loxahatchee National Wildlife Refuge, Florida, United States - Lox_Sample_2.4 | ecosystem: Environmental > Terrestrial > Soil > Wetlands | place: USA: Florida...
CCAGACCGTCGCGCAGATGCGCCGCTTCGAGGATCATGCGCAGGCCGCCAACATTTCCTCGCAGACGATTCTCGCCGCGCGCTACGTGCTGTGCACCATGCTCGACGAGGCGGTGCTCAATTCGCCGTGGGGCGAGCAGAGCGGCTGGGCGCAGAAAACGCTGCTGGTGACCTTCCACAGCGAATCCTACGGCGGCGCGAAATTTTTCCAGATTCTGGAACGGTTGTGCTCGGATTTTTCCAAGCACATCGACCTGATCGAATTGATGTACATCTGCCTGGCGCTGGGTTTTGCCGGCCGTTTCCAGATCGAGTCGGGCGGCCGGGCCAAGCTGGCCGACATCCAGGAAGACCTGTACCGGCGCATCCAGGCGCAGCGCGCGGCACCGGCGCAGGAGCTGGCGCCGCATTGGCGCGGTATCGAAGACCGCCGCAATCCGCTGATCCGCTACGTGCCGCTGTGGGTGATCGCGGCGGCGGCGGCCGTGGTATTGCTGGTTGCCTTCATTTATTTCTACAGCAAACTCAACGATCTCTCTTCGCCGATCAGCGCGCAGGTGGCGCAGATCGGCCTGGAAAGCGCCACGCCGCCCGATACCGCGCGGCTCAACCAGGCGCATCCGGTGGCGCGCAAGAGCCTCAAGCAATTGCTCGCGCCGGAGGAGCAGGCGGGTCTGTTGAGCGTGGATGAAAAACCCGATGGCCAGGCGCTGGTGCGGCTGTCGGCCACCGGCATGTTCGCCTCCGGCGGGGTGGATGTCGCCCAAGACGAAGTACCGTTGCTGCACAAGATTACCGCCGCGCTTAACCAGGTGCAGGGGCGCGTGATCGTGGTGGGGCATACCGACGACCAGCCGATCCGCTCGCTGAAATACAAAGACAACTTCGAACTTTCTGCCGCGCGCGCTCGCTCGGTGATGCAGATTCTCAGCGAAGGCCTGGACAACCCCGGACGGCTGGAGTCCAGCGGCGCCGGTTCATCGCAGCCGATCGCGTTGCCGCCTGATCTTCCCGCCAACCGCACGCGCAACCGGCGCGTGGAAATCATGTTCATTCCGGAGGCTTGAACGTGAAAAGCATCGTGAACTTGTTCAAATCCGGTTGGTTTATCGTGCTGGTCGGCATCGTGCTGCTGTCGGTGCTGATCTGGTTCGGCGGCCCGTACCTGGGGATAGGCGATTCGCAGCCGCTGGCAAGCGCCGTGACCCGGCTGGTGGTGATCATCCTGATTCTCGCGATCTGGGTGATCTGGCTGCAGATCCAGCATCTGCGCACGCGCAGCAAAGCCAAGCAGATGTCCGGCGACATGGTCGAGCAGGAGGCCAGCCCCGCCGGTTCGGACAGCGACCAGCGCAGCGCGTCCGAACGCACCCAGTTGCAGTCGCGGTTCCAGGAAGCGGTGGATAGCTTGCGCAAGAGCAAGCGCGGCGGCAGCAATCTATACACCTTGCCGTGGTACGTGGTGATCGGTCCGCCCGGTTCGGGCAAGAGCACGCTACTGCAGAATTCAGGCCTGAACTTTCCGCTGTCCGAGCGCTTTGGCAAGCAGGCGCTGCGCGGCGTGGGCGGCACGCGCAACTGCGACTGGTGGTTTACCGACGAGGCGGTGTTCCTTGATACCGCCGGCCGCTACACCATGCAGGGTTCGGACCAGGCAGCCGACGCTTCCGCCTGGAGCGAATTTCTCAAGCTGTTGCGCAAGTACCGCAAGCGGCGGCCGATCAACGGCGTGTTGATCGCGATGAGCATGTCCGACCTGCTCACGCTGGACCAGAATGGCATGCAGGAACACATCCAGGCGATCCGCCGGCGCCTGGATGAACTGAGCACGCAGCTGCGCATCGGCGTGCCCGTTTACCTGGTGCTGACCAAGTGCGACCTGATCGCCGGCTTCACCGAGTCGTTCGACGATCTGAGTCCGCAATTGCGCAGCCAGGTGTGGGGTATGTCCTTCCCGGTCGGCCAGACCGTGGACGGTACGGCCGCCAAGCATTTCGTAGGCGAGTTCGACCTGTTGCTCAACCGGCTCAATACGCGCACGCTCTATCGCATGCACGCCGAGCGCGATCGTAATCGCCGCGCGGCCATTCTCTCGTTCCCGCAACAACTGGCCGGTTTGCGCGAAACGATGCGGCAGTTCGTCGAGGGCGTGTTTACCGGCTATGCCTACGGTACGCCGCCGCTGCTGCGCGGTGTTTATCTCACCTCGGGCACGCAGGAAGGCACGCCGATCGATCGCATGATGGCTGCGGTGGCGCGCACCTTCGGTCTCGATGCCGCGCAGATCCATGCGCCCGGCGCGCAGCAGCGCACCTTCTTCGTCGAGCGCCTGTTGAAGGACGTGCTGTTTCACGAATCGGGTTTTGCCGGCACCAATCCCGCGCTGGAGCGGCAGAAGATCCTGCTGCAGGCCGCGTCGTATATCGGCGTGTTGCTGGTCACCGTGTTGCTGCTGGCCGGTTTTGTTACCAGCTACGGGCACAACAGCGCTTATCTTGCACAGGTACAGGATGCGTTGAAGAACTACCCCGCCGGCAGCGACATCTCCGGCGCCGCCACGCAAAAGGAATACTTCGCGCGCGTGCTTGCACGGCTGGAAGGGCTGTCGTCGGTGCAGGACGTCGCGCAGCAGTACAAAGGCAACGTGCCCATGACGATGCGCTTTGGCTTATACCAGGGCAATGCGGTCGGCCAGCAGGTGCACGATGCGTACATCCGCGAACTCAATGGCCTGCTGCTGCCTGGCGTCGCCTCGCAGTTCCGCACTGGACTTACCGCCAGCGCCAGCGATCCGCAGGCCTTGTATTACTACCTCAAGGGTTACCTGATGCTGGGCGAGCCGCAGCATCAGAATGCCGACGAGCTGGCAGCGCTTACCGACATCGAATGGCGCAAGATTTTCCCCGGCGATCCGGTGCTGCAGAAAGCGCTGGCCAAGCACTTCCACGCGCTGGTCGCCGAACCTGGGCGTCTGCGCGCACTGACGCTGGACCAGGCGCTGGTGGAACAGGCGCGCAGCACGCTGCGCACGGCGGATCTGTCCACGCTGATCTACGGCAACTTGAAGCTCAACGTGAACACGTCCGACTACCCGCCGCTGCAATTGGACAAGGAGCTGGGGCTGCTCGGCAATGTGTTCCGCCGCCAGAGCGGCGCCTCGCTGTCCGAACCGATCCCCGCGCTATACACGCAACCGGTGTTTGCCGAGGAAGTGAGCAAGGGTATCGAGCAGGCGGTCAAGCAGTTTACCCAGGACGACTGGGTGTTCGGCGCCGGCAAAATCGATGCGATCCAACAGGCGCGCCTGTCGCAGCAAGTGCTGGCGTTGTACCAGGCCGATTACATCAAGACGTGGGATAGCCTGCTCAACGATCTGCAGTTGCAGCCGATCAACAACATCCAGGATGCCAGCGCCACCGCGGCGAAGCTTTCCGGCCCCAGCTCGCCGTTGAAGGCGCTGCTCTCGCTGGTGCGCGACAACACGCATGATCTGTTGCGCGCGCCGCCCGCTACCGATGCCGACAAGGCGGAGGACGCGCTGAAGAAAGCCGCTGAAAAGAAAGCCTCGCAGAGCGCCCTGATGCGTGCCATTGCGAGCGCCGGCGGCGGTGCGGCGAACGACAACAGCGCCAAGCCGGGCGATGCGATCAGTGCGCACTTCGATGCGCTCAACAAACTCACCGACGGCGCGCCGGGCGCGACGCCGATCGATCACACGCTTAGCGTGATCGACCAGCTCAGCAAGACCCTGCTGACCATGACCGACTTCAGCAGCGCCGCCGGCCAGCCCAATCCGCAGTTGCTGATGGCGCAACAGGAAGCCGCGCAGTTGCCGCCGCCCGTGTCGGGCTGGGTCAATGCGCTGACCGGCAAAAGCCAGGCCCTGGTCGCCACCGGCACCACGGGTGCGCTGGGCGATGCGTTCCAGCAGGCGGCGGGCAAGGATTGCGCGGATTTCACCCGCGGACGTTACCCGTTTACCCCGACCAGCTCGTCTGACATTCCGCTGCAGAACTTCGGCGAGCTGTTCGGTTATGGCGGCCGTTTCGACAGCTTCTACAAGCAGACGCTGGACAAGCTGGTCGATGCCAGCGGCGCCACCTGGAAATGGAAAACCGGCCCCGGCGCGGTCGCCGGTTCCCCCGGCATGCTGGCGCAGGCGCAGGCCGCCGATGCGATCAAGCAGATGTACTTCCGCAACAACGGCAGCATGCCGGAAGTGGATTTCACGCTGATGGCACCCTCGCTGGACGCAGGCATCGGCAAGTTCGCCATAACTGTTGACGGGCAAAAATTCGAATACCAGCCCGGCAGCACCAGCAGCATGAGCATGAAGTGGCCGGGCCCGCAGCCGGGGCACGTGTCGGTGTCGGCGTGGGATGCGTCGGGCACCTTGCTCAGCACCTTCGACTACCAGGGCGACTGGGCGTTTTTCCACGCCTTGCAGGCGGCCAACCTGCAGCGGCAGTCGGATCTGCGTTACGTGGCGAGTTTCAACTTCGGCGGACACATCGCCAAGATCACCATCCAGGCCGACAACCTCAAGAATCCGTTTCTCAACACTACCGTGCAACGCTTCCGGTGCGGAGGTTAGGCAACGATGCCACATCCGACAGGGGCGGGATTCTTCGGCAAGCTGCCTAGCGCTGGCGATTTCGTGCAGCGCCGCTTGCCGTCGTCCTTCGTCGAGGTGTGGGACCGGCATTTCGAGCACGCCGTGGAGGCGAGCAGGCAGGCCCTGGGGCAGGGCTGGCAGCATGCCTATCGCAGCAGCCCCGCGTGGCGCTTCCTGTTATCGCCCGGCGTATGCACGCCAACGGCATGGATCGGCGTGATGGGGCCGGCGGGCGACCGCGTCGGCCGGCATTTCCCGATGGTGATTGCCGCGCCATGGGAGGACGCCTCGTCCGCCGCACAGGCACTGCGCCATGGCGATGCGTGGTTCGCGGCGATCGAGCACGTGTATGCGGCGGCGCAAGCGGACCCGTCCATCGGCATCGAAGCGTTCGATGCGCAATTGCTGGAGCTTGCCGGCAAGCCTCTCGTTTCGCCGCAGCTCAATTCACCCGATGATCTGCAGCAGGTCTCGTGGTCGAGCGCCGAACAGTGGCGCCTGCCGTTGCCGCACGCGCAAACGGACGGTGCATTTCTCGCCGAACTGTGGGCGCGCATCAGCGCGAGCGGCCACGACTGGTGCCTGTGGTGGACACACGGCGCCGGACACGTGCCGGCCAGCGTGCTGGCCACGCGCGGGCTGCCCAAGCCTTCGGCTTATGCAGGATTTCTCGATGCGGCGCAGGCGGCGGGCCACTGGCAGTCGCTCGGTGCCTTTGATGAGGTGGCGCCGCATGTGCATCCCAAAGCGCAAGCCGCCGCGCATGTGGCGGTGGCTGCGCATGTGGCCGTGTCCGACATCGCGGCCGCGCCCGCATCGCGAACCTTGTTGCCCGAGGACATGTCCGAGCTGTTTGCCGACCTTGGCGTACCGGCGTCCATGGGCATGGCGCCGGCATCGGTCGGCGAGCACGAAGGCACCGGCGAAACGGCAGGTGCGGCGGTGGTCCATCGCCATGATGTCTCGCTGGCCCTGGTGGCCGCCGACGAAGGCGAGCACGATGCGCGCCGCCGCGCCGCTGCCGATGCGGTGAACGTTGCCGGCAACATCGCCGCCGGCGAGCTTGCCAGCGGCATGCATATCTTGCGCGCGCGCCTGCTTGCCCTGCATCCACGCCTGCGCGAAAGCAGCGAAGACCTGATCAACCCCTTGCCGGAAGACGGCTCGGTGATCGCCGTGCGCATCACCGGGCGCTGGGCCGATCTGTTGCGCATCGGCACGGCGGCGGCGTGGCATTGGCGCCAGGGCCAGCTGCAGTCGTTGTTCGCCACCGGCCCGGCCGCACCGGGCGGCGATGCACCGGCGTTGGCCGGCGAATTCGACGATCTGTTGTTTACCCGTGCAGCGCCCGTGGCATCGGGCCTGGGCGGTTCCACCGAACCGCTGTGCGATGAAGTCGTTTGCGCGGTGGAAGCGGGCGATCGCCTGCTGCTGGTCGTCACGCAGAAACTGGTGCAGTTGGCCCCGGATATCTTCGCCCGCGCGCTGGCGATGCCTTCGTGCGAAGAGGCGCGCGCGCGCATCGCCGCCGCCGCCGGGCTTGCGCAGGAATCTTCCCGCTGGCCGCTGGCCGTCATCGAGGTCACGTCATGACCCTTCGCTTCGAATCGCTCGGCCACACCGACCCCGGCAAAGTTCGCGCGCACAACGAGGACGCGATCCTGGTACGCGAGGACGTGGGCCTGTGGGTGGTTGCCGATGGCCTGGGCGGTCATTCCGCCGGCGATTACGCCAGCTCGATGATCGTGCAGCGCCTGGGTGCGCTGCCGCGCCAGGGCAACGTCTTCGATTTCATCGAATCGATCGAGGACGCCCTGGTACAGGTCAATACCGACCTGCGGCGCGTAGCGCTGGAGCGCGGTGTCGACATTATCGGCTCGACCGTGGTGGTGCTGGTGCACGACAAGGATTTCATGCTGTGCGGCTGGGTAGGCGACAGCCGCGCGTATTGCTTGGAGAACGGTCAGCTGGTGCAGATTACGCGCGATCACGTGCACGGCATGAAGGAAGACGTCACCCAGTTCGGCGCCTCGCAACAGGCGCCAGGCTCAGGAGTGCTTACGCGCGCGATCGGCGCGGAGGAACATCTGTTCGTCGACTGGGTGGTGGCTGGAAGCCGGCCTGGCATGGCGTTCTTGCTTTGCACCGACGGTATCAACAAGGAAATGTCCGATGCCGAGCTAAACCGTGAATGCGTTGCATACAGCGATCCACAGGTGCTGCTCGCACGCTTGTTCGAACTATCGCTGAGCCGCGCCGCGCGCGACAACATTTCCGCCGTGATCGTGCGGCTCCAGGATTGAGCGGGATCGCACCTTCATGACGTCACTTGCCCAATTGCTTGCCGATTTCAACGCCAAACGCGTGAAGCTGCCGGAGGTGTTCGCGGCCCTGACCGCGCGCGGGCGGGTATCGGAAGAAGAACATCGCGCCGACGTCGCCCTGCTCGAACAGACGCAGCGCGCGGGCAGCATCACGCCCGAAATATCCCGCGCCTTGATTGCCAAGCTCAACGCCATGCAGGTGGCCCCCGCGGCACCCGATGATGACGCGACCATGGTCAAGCCCGCACCGACACCGGCCGCGCCGGTCGATGCGGAAGTCACGCAGGTAAGCCCTGGGCCGCAAGCCACCGCGCCGTCCTCCACCGACGCGACCGTGGTCAAACCCGCTTCGCAGGCGCCGTCCAATACCCAAACCGGCGGCGCGGGCACGCACTCCAGCAGCAGCTTCAATCGCGACAGTTGGCAACGCGTGGCGCAGGCCGAAGGCGGCGAGTACGCCACCGTCGGCATGTTGCTGAAGGGCCGCTTTTTGCTGGAGCGCGAAATCGGCCGCGGCGGCATGGGCGTAGTGTTCCTGGCCCGCGACGAACGCAAGGTGGAAGCGCGCGATCGCGATCCCTACGTCGCGGTAAAGGTGCTGAACGACGAATTCCGCCGCCATCCCGATTCGCTGATCGCGCTTCAGCGCGAGTCGCGCCGTTCGCAGTTGCTGGCGCACGACAACATCGTGCGCGTGTTCGACTTCGACAAAGACGGCACCATCGTGTTCATGACGATGGAATTCGTCGACGGCCAGGACCTGAAAACCCTGATCCGCGAACGCGCCTACAACGGCATGCCGCTTGCCCAGGCACGTCCGTTGATCGAAGGCATGGCGTGGGCGCTCAAGCGGGCGCATTCGGCCGGCGTGGTCCATTCGGACTTCAAGCCGGGCAACGTGATGGTCACGCGCGAGGGCGTGCCCAAGGTGTTCGACTTCGGTATCGCCCGCGCCGGCAAGCATTTGGGCGAAGCCACCGGCGAGCAGACGGTGTTCGATGCCGGCACGCTGGGCGCGCTGACACCCGCTTACGCCAGCCTGGAAATGATCCAGGGCAAGGAGCCCACGCCCAGCGACGACATCTATGCGCTCGGTTGCGTGGCGTTCGAGCTGCTTACGGGCAAGCATCCGTTCGACAAGGTCAGCGCCGAGGTGGCCTTGCGCGAAGGGCGTCGGCCGCCGCCGGTGCCGGGCATCACCAAGCGCCAGTACAAGACCCTGTGCGATGCGGTGGCGTTCCATGGCGAACAGCGCCTGAAGACGGCGGCGGAGCTGATCGAAGGCCTGCGCGAGATAAGCCTGCGCGAACGCATCGGTCCGCAGATTGCGTATGGCGCGGGTGCGCTGGTGCTGCTCGTCGCGGCCGGTTGGGGCGGGGCGTATTACCTGCACGGCCGCCATATTGCGCACGTCATCGCGCGCTTCAACATTTCGGCTGGCAATCACTATCTCAATGAGGACCAGGCACAGCAGGCGCTGAACACGTTGAGCGATGACGAGCGCAAGCGGCTGGTGCTCGACCAGGGCGACGCGATCCAGAACTTTCTGCTGAGCCGCATCAATACTTACTGGGATCCTGCGCAAAATCATTACGACTACGCCGGCACGCAACATGTGTTCCAGCTGCGCGACCAGTTGAAATTGTATTCGCCCGCGCTCGACGCCAAGCGCAGCGCGATCGAGACGCAAAAGAACGAATTGCTCAATACGCTCGACACGCAGTTGACTCAGCGCATCGATGCCAACGCGATTTTCGAGGATCAACCCAACAACGCGGTGCAGACGCTGGCGACGATCCGCGCCATCGATCCGCACAGTGCGTTGCTGCAGAACGCGGAACTTGAACTGAAATACGACATCGCGATCGGCCAGTCGCTGAGCGCCGAGCACATCGACCAGGCCAAGGCCCAGTTGGCGCTTGCCACCAAGTTGTTTCCCGAGTCGGTACGCTTGAGGCAGCGCGAGGCGCAACTGGCCACGCTCACGGAGACGGCCGCAGCCGCCAGCGCGGAGCAGGCCACCGCGCAGGCTGTGCAAAACCTGCCGCAGGCGCGCCAGGAGTTGGCCGCGCTGATCGCCAAACCCACCCTTGCGCCCGAATGGCAGCAGTCGGTGGCCACTGCGATGGCGTCGCTGCGCAACGACAACTCGCCCGACACGCGCAAGCTGGTGGACAACCTTGCCAATGTCATTGCCGCCGAAGCGGCCAGGCAGACCGATCCGCTGCAAGTGCCGCAGGCCAGCAATGCGGTGAACCTGGGGCTGCAGTTCGCACCCAAGTCCGCGCCGCTGCTTGCCCAGCGCACGCGGTTGGATGCCTTGCAGCAGCAGGAACAAGCCCAGCTCAACCAGGAAAGCGCGGCGGCCGAAGTTACTTCGCGCATCGAATCGGTCAAGCGCGCGGCAGCGGCCAATGACATCGGCAAGGCGGAGGAATCGCTGGCGCGCATCCGCGCCTTGCAGCCGGACAACCCCTTCCTGACCCAGGAGGGCCCGCAACTGATCGCCAATGCCTATTTGGGCCAGGCCGATACGGCGATGCAGCGCGGCCGCTACCAGGCCGCTTCCGACCTGCTCGGCAAGGGCTTGAGGTCGCTCGGCAACCGGCCTGATCTGCGCAACGCCAAGGCGCGTGACGACCTGGTCGCGGCCATCATGAACGCGCGCGGCAAGCCGGTGGCCAGTACCGATCTGGATCGCATGAAGAAGCAGCTGGCCGACGCGCGCAAGGCCGATGCCGATGGCCTCAAGCAGCTGGAGTCGGGCCTGAAACAACGCGGCCAGCTGCAAGGGACGCTGGCCGATCTGCTCGACAGCATGACGCCGGCCGGTGTGGCCGCAACGCCCGGGCCGTCAGCGGCCAATCCAGCGCAGCCGGCGGCCGGCGCGCCGACTCAGCCCGGCGCGCCGGCCGCTGCCATCGCCAAAGCCGCGCCAGGCGCCAAGACCGCCAACCTCGCCGCCCGCGCGGCCAATGGCGCGGCTCCCGCCAATATCGCCGCCCCGACGGCGCCCACGGCCAGCACCGACCCGTGCAACCAGCCCGACCTCGTGGGCAAGGGCCGGCTTTGCTTTGACACCATCGCCGGCCATCGTGGCCCGTCGCTGGTGGTGGTGCCGGGGCTGTCCGGCGGCAAGCCGTATGCGCTGTCCAGGGCGGAAATCACCGTTGGCGAATTCAATCGCTTCTGCAGCGCCACCGGCCAATGCCAGGCCAAGACCGGGGATGACCCCGATTCGGCCAGCCTGCCGATCAGCAACATCACCTTGGCCCAGGCCAGGGCCTACGCCAGCTGGCTCAGCGCGGGCAGTGGCTATGTCTATCGGCTGCCAACCGATGCAGAATGGATGCACGCGGCTCAGGCGGGCGGCAGTTGGGCGCAGGCGTCGGACAGCAACTGCATTCCGCCGAGCGCAGGGGGCGGGGACGACAACTCCGGGGCACCGATATCGGCACGGGGACGCGAGTCCAATCCGTGGGGGTTGGTGAACATGACAGGCAACGTGTGGGAATGGGTGACCCGCGGCGGCGGCGTGATGGTGCGCGGCGGCAGCTTCACCAGCTATTGGTCCGACTGCACCGTGAGCAGCCATCGCGACGATAGCGGCACGGCGCAGAAAGACGTCGGCTTCCGGATCTTAAGGGAGCTCAAATGACCGAGCGCGAACGCAATGCCAATCAAAGCCTGCGCGCGCTCGACGAGGCGCATCGGCTGGGCCGGCTCAGCCGCGAGGAATACCGCTCGCGCCGCCGCCATTTGCTCAGCGCCTTGCGCGACAGCCATGTGGTGACCGCGCGCAATGCCATCGTGCGGCCGGCTGCAACGCCGCCGTCAGGGCAACATCACGAGCGCGTCATGCGGACGGCCGATACCGAGGTGCTGAGCGGGCTGTTTACCAGCCGCCGTGCCACGGCCTGGAAGCTGGCCAGCGTGCTGGCGGTGGTCGTGCTGGTGTGCGCCCTGCTTGCGTACTGGTTGTTGCGTTCAGCCTGAATCGAAGCTGTGGCGAGACTTGCGGCGGACGTGTCGCCGAATCGATCACTTACCTCAATTCAGGCACGAATATTGAGACTTGGAACACGCTATTGAGTGGGGGCATCATTAGCCCTCTGGCAAGCCGATTCAAAGGACGATCGCGTTTGCCTTGCTTTAGCGGCTAGCGCAGCAAGGGGGAAATCCGGATGCCTCGATCCGATGGCGTTCCGGTGCAAGGGGATCGGCGGCCAAACGCCTTCCCAAGTTCGGTTTTTTAGCGAAGTTGATTCAGTCGGGAGTATCGCGGGCGCTCCTGCCCGTAGACACCAGCGCGTTTCGGATTCAGGGGACAATATCGTGCGAATGGCATGCATGGCAGCGGCATTGGCATTGGCTTTGGGAGGCGGCAGGGCCTGGGCGCAAGGCGAGGCGTCCGCGCCGGCGCAGAACATCCTTTTGAGCGGCGTGCCCGCGACGGCCCCCGGCATTCAAAAAATCATCGATGGTGAATATCAGAAAGCCGTCGCGGCCGCGGGCGATGCGAGCGCGCTCACCCATGCGCAGATGCAGGCGCTGGCCGACCGCATCACCGCGGTGCTCAAGCAAGCGGGCTATCCCGACGCGCATGCGTATCTTTCCGACCAGATCGTGGCGTTCAGCCTGTCCGGCGGCGGCGCCAAAGCGGCGAGCGCGAGCGCCGTCGCGGCGGCCAGCGCGGTGCCGGCGCCCACTGCGCAAAGCACGGCGCAACTGGCATCGGCGCCGAGCGAAGCGGGCGTGGTGCCGCCGGTCGCCGAGCGCGACACCGGCACCGCAACCTCGCAGGAGATCGCGGTGCGCGGTTTCCGCGTCAATGGCGTGGGCGATCATCCCGATACCGGCATCACCTTCGACAGTATCCAGGGCATGGCCAACGCGGCCTATCGCAAGCTGGGCGGCACGGCGGACAAACCGGCGATGCTCACCTTCGCGCAAATGCAGGGCGTGGCCGACCAGATCACCACGCGTTATCGCAAGGCCGGCTTCATCGTCGCTGCCGCCTTCCTGCCGGCGCAGACCATCGGTAGCGACCAGATGGTGCAGATCCAGATCCTGGAAGGCCGCGTGGGCCGCATCATCGTCAAGGGCAACAAGCGTTATTACGCCAGCGTGATCGCCGCGCCCGCGCAACGGTTGAAAGACGAACCGCTGCAGAAAAGCAAGGTCGATTCCGCGCTGCTTTACGTGCGCGACCTGCCTGGCGTAACCGTTGCCTCCACCTTCCAGCCGGGACAGCAGACCGGCGATACGGACTTGGTGATGGTGGCCCACGAAGCGCCGGTTCCCTTCACTTTCACCGCCGGCGCCAACAACTACGGCACCGATCTCACCGGCCGCTATCGCGCGCAGGCGGGTGCGACCTGGAACAGTCCGTTGGGCATCGGCGACACGCTGTCGGCGAATGCCGACTACGCGCTCGATCCCAACCAGAATGCGTACGGCTCGCTGATCTACACCGCGCCGCTGGTCGTCGTGCCGGGTATGAGCGCGGTGGTGGGCAGCACGCGCAGCGAACTGCAGATCAATTCCGGTGACTTCGCCTCGCTGAAAGTGAGGGGGCCGACGACGACGTACTTCACCGGCGGCGACTGGAAATTCATGAACACCGACGATCTGAAAATGTTGGCGTCGGTGCACTTCATCCGCGAGCAGTCCAAGCTGAGCACCGGCGGTACGCAGCTGTCGGACGAGAAGTTCGACCTCGCCGAAATGGCCTATGCGTTGAACCATACCGATCGCCGGTTTCACGGCGTGGACCTGCTGCAGGTGAGCGTGCGCAAGTCGATCAACGATCAGTCGCAGGAACCGGACCTGGTCAGCCCCAATCACGCCCACGATTTCACCATCGAGAAACTTTCCTACACGCGCCTGCAATTCCTGACCCAGGCGCAGCGCCTGTATTTCAAGTTCAACGGGCAATACACCTCCAACGCCCTGGCGCCGCTGGAGCAGTTCGTCATCGGCGGCCCCGACAGCGTGCGCGCCTATCCGATTGCCGATGGCCTCACCGATCGCGGTTATTACACCTCGGTGGAATACCACGTCGATGCGCCGGGCTTTGGCAACGTCATCTCGCCGTTCTACGGCAGGCCATGGCGTGAGCTATTGGAACTGGAAACGTTCCTGGACTACGCCCGCGGCTTCGCGGCGGGTGCCGATTTGCACAACAACACGCCTCCGGTGAGCTTCAGCGGCTACGGTGCGGGTTTCATTTTCCGCCTGCCGCAGTTCGAGCACATGGAATTCCATCTGGATGGTTCGATTCCATTGGGCGGTGAACAGGCATCGGACAGGCACGGTTATCACGTGTATGGACGGTTGGGCTTTACGTTCTGATGGGGACGATCATGAACACAGTCATCGACAAGCCGCAGCGCACACCCATTCGCCAGACTCCGGCGCCGGCCACCTCCAAGGGCCTGGCCAGGTTCAGGCGCAAGCTGCTGCCAGCGAGCCTCTCCTTGCTGGGGTTGTTGGCCTTCAGCGACGCCATGGCAGGCGGGCACGTCGCGGCCAATACCACGCCGACCGGCGGTTCGGTCGTTGGTGGCAGCGGTTCGATCATGCAGAACGGCCTGCAGACGGTGGTCAAGCAGAATTCGCAGCTGCTTGCGCTCAACTGGCAGAGCTTCAACGTGGGCGCCAACGCTTCGGTGTTGTTCAAGCAGCCCTCGTTCAGTGCGGTGGCGCTTAATCGTATCCTTGACCAGAACCCCAGCCTGATCTTCGGCCACGTTATTTCCAACGGCCAGATCTTCCTGATCAACACGCACGGCATCATCTTCGGCAGCACCGCACAGATGAACGTCGGTGGCCTGGTGGCCAGCACGCTCGATCTGACGCCCACCGATTTCTTGGCCAGCCATTTCAACCTGGATGCAAACGGCGGCACGGCGGGCGTCGTCAATCACGGCATCATCGAGGCGGCGAGCGGCGGATCGGTCAGCCTGGTCGGCGGCCACGTCGACAACGACGGCTTGATCATCGCCAACTACGGCCACATCAATCTCGACGGCGCCGACCGGGCCGTGCTCGATTTCGACGGTGACGGCCTGATCGACGTGCAGGTGACCGGCGCGCTGGCCAAGCGCTTGAACGACGACGAATCGGCAGTGGTGAACAAGGGTACGCTGCAGGCCGACAGCGGCACGGTGGTGCTGCAAGCCTCGGCGGCAAAACAACTGTTTACCAATCTGGTCAACAACACCGGCGTGATCAATGCCGGCGGCATCAGCACCAGCGGCGGCGTCGTGCGCCTGGTGGCCAGCGGCGGCAACGCCGTGGACAGCGGCAGCATCAATGTGTCGGGCACCCATGGCGGCAGCGTGCAGGTGCTGTCCGACCAAGACGTGGGCGTGACCGGCAACATCGACGCATCCGGTACGCAGGGCGGCGGCAGTATCCGTGTCGGCGGCGGCTACCAGGGTGGGGAAGGGCTGCAGACCGCGCAAGCGACGTATGTCGGTCCGACGGCGACGCTCGACGCCGATGCCACGCAGTCGGGCAACGGCGGCTCAGTGGTGGTGTGGGGCAATCAAGTCAACAATTTCTTCGGCAGCATCACCGCACGCGGCGGTGCGCTGGACGGCAATGGCGGTTCGGTCGAAACCTCCTCGCACTACGGGCTGGATGCGCAAGGCAGTGTCGATGCGTCCGCACCGCATGGCGTGGCAGGCACCTGGTTGCTCGATCCGTACGATGTGACGATCAACAACACTGCCACGAGCAATATTTCGGTCAGTGGAACCACCTATACCGCCAACGGCAACAGCTCGGTCATCAACAATACGTCGTTGAGCAATGCGCTCACCGGCGGCACCAGCGTGTTCGTGTTCACCGCTCCACAGGGGGGAACCGGCAACGGCAACCAGAACGGCGACATCACCGTCAATGCGCCCATTAGCGGCGCGTCGTCGGGCACGGGGGCGGCGTCGCTGTATCTGGAAGCGGCCGGCAGCATCATCCTCAACAGCAACATCACCGCGGCCAGCAGCAGCCTGCCGCTTAACGTGTATTTGTGGGCCAACTACGGCGGCAGTGCGGCCGGCACCAGCTACAGCAGCAACGCATCGTGCGCGTCGAAGACCAATTGCATTGTGCAGATGAAGGGCGCCGACATCACCACGCTCGGCGGCAATCTGGATATCGAGACTACCGGTGCGGTGTCGGTCGATAGCGCATCGAGCATCGCCACCAGCGGTGGCAGCATCGGCATCGGCAATAATGGTGCGACGCCAAGCACTGTCACGCTCGACGGCACGCTGACCGGCGGCTCGCTCATCGTCAATTCCACCGGCACGCTGACGCTGGGCAACGATGTGACGACCACCGGTGCCCAGACGTACAACAACCAGGTAACGCTGGGCACCAGCAGCGTGACACTGACCGGCACGAGCATCGGCCTTGGCAGCGGCGCGACAGGTAGCAGCGATACGCTCACGATCGACGGCAACGCGGTGCTGGGCGGCACCAGCACACTGGGGTCGCTGTCGGTGAGCGGTACCAGTTCGCTCGGCGGCAGCATCAGCACCAGCGGTACGCAGGAATATACCGGCGCGGTGACGCTGACCGGCAACACCACGCTCACCAGCACCGGCGGCTCCAGCGGAGACATCACCTTCGACAGCACGCTCGACAGCGCCAGTGGCAGCCCCACTCCCGGCCCTTATGCGCTGACCGCGGGTGGAGGCGTCAACACCGTTCACTTCGATGGCGCGGTGGGCGCCACCCAATTGCTGTCCGCGTTGACGGTCAGCGCTGGCAGCCAGGCGGACCTTGGCGGCAGCGTGTCGACCCAGGGTGCGCAGGATTACACCGGCGCGGTGCAGTTCAACAACGCCGCTACGTACGTACTGAGCGGCACCACCATTACCATGGCCGCCGGTGCGACGGGCGCCACCGCGGATGTCAGCTTCAGCGGCAACGCCAACCTTGCCGGCACGTTCAACCTGGACTCGCTATCGGTGTCGGGCACCAGCGTACTCGATGGCAGCATCACCACCGGCGGTACGCAAAGCTATTCCGGCGCGGTGACGCTGGGCGGCACGACGACCGTTGACAGCACGGGCTCCAGTGGCGGGGTCACCTTCGGCAGCACCGTCAACAACGCGAGCAGCACCGCGCAAGCGCTGACGGCACAGGCGGCTGATGGCAACGTGACATTCTCCGGCGCGGTGGGCAGCAGCAGTAACGGTGCGCTGAGCAGCCTGACCACGGCCAGTTCCACGTTCAGCGCCACATCGCTCAACATCGGCAGCGGCGGTCTTTCGATCACCACCGACAACAGCGCGATCGCACAGGGCGGGGCCTTTACCGTCACCGGCGCGAGTATCTTCGACGCGGGCAGCGGTACGATTAACCTGATCAACGGCGGGAACAGCTTCGGTGGTACGGTGCAGCTGTCCGGTGGCAATACCGCGATCCTCGCCAACAGTGCGCTGGACTTCAATACCGGAACCATCACCGGTACGTTAACCGCCTCGAGCAAGGGCGCGATGACGCAAAGCGGCACCTTGAGCGTCAGCGGCGCGGCCATCTTCACGCAGAACAATACGACCGCCGGCACCGGGCAGAACATCATCCTGGGCGCCAACAACGATTTCGCCAGCAGTGCGACCTTCCAGGCGGGTACGGGCGCGAAGATCGATAACCTCAGTTTCACCAACACCGACCTCACGCCGGGTACGCTGACGCTGCCGGCCAGCATCACTGGCAACCTTACGCTGGATTACGCGAATGCGCCGTTGGAGCTGTCGGGCATCAGCGTCGGCGGCAACTTGACCGCCAGCAGCGGCGGCGCGCTTAGCCAGAGTGCGGCATTGACGGTCACGGGCACCAGCAGTTTCACCGCGACCGGCAATGACATCACACTGACCAGCGGCAACAGCTTTGGCGGTGCGGTGTCCTTGAACGGCGACAATGTGCAGGTCACCAACGACAGCGGTCTTGTCCTTGGCGCCGGCACCATCACCGGCACGCTGGCTGCATCGAGCAACGGCGCGATCACGCAGACCGGTGTGCTGAACGTCACCGGCGCGGCCAGCTTCACGCAAAACGACACCACGGCCGGCGCCGGACAAGACATTACCCTGAGCGGCAACAACGATTTCGGCAGCAGCGTCACCTTCGCCGCCGGCTCGGGTGCGCAAATCAACAATCTGTCGCTGACCAACACCGATGCCACCCCCGGCGCGCTGACTTTGCCCAGCAGCATCACCGGCAACCTCACCCTCAATTACGTCAACGCCGCGCTGACGGTGCCGACGATCGGCATTGGCGGCGCATTGAATGCGACGGGTGGCAGCGGCATCTTCATCAACGGCAATGTCACCACTGGCGGCGGGCAGACCTATAACGATGCGGTGACCTTGAACGCCAATGCCACGCTGCAAAGCACGGGCAGCGGTGCGATCGATCTGGCATCGGGCGCCAGCGGTTCGTCCTACGACCTGGGCATCCAGACCGGTGGTGCGGCGACGCTGGGCGGTTCAACCACGCTGGCCGGGCTCACCAGCAACAGCAGTACCTTTGGCGGCGGTGGGTTGACCATCGGCGCCGACGGTTTGTCGATCACCACCACCGGCGGCGCGATCACGCAGACCGGCGCATTCAACGTCACCGGCACCAGCAGTTTCAACGCGGGCAGCAACGCGATCACGTTGAACGGCAGCAACGATTTCGTCGGCGCCGTCTCCTTGACCGGCGGCACCACGCAGATCACCAACAGCACCGCGTTGACGCTGGGCACGCTCAGCACGGGCGCATTGACGGTCAACAGCAATGGCGACCTGAACCTCGGCGGCGGCAGCATCACCGGGAATCTGGTGACCAACAGCCAGGGCGGTGCGATCAGCCAGACCAGTGCCTTGTCGGTAAGCGGCACCAGCGGCATCGATGCCGGCAGCGGCAGCATCACGCTCACCTCCGGCAACACGTTCAGCGGCGCGGTGTCGCTGACCGGTGGCAATACGCAGGTCACCAACGACAGCGGTCTTGTCCTTGGCGCCAGCACCATCACCGGCACGCTGGCTGCATCGAGCAACGGCGCGATCACGCAGACCGGTGTGCTGAACGTCACCGGCGCGGCCAGCTTCACGCAAAACGACACCACGGCCGGCGCCGGACAAGACATTACCCTGAGCGGCAACAACG
>Ga0335075_10006467_pt1 | contig 18105 bp, 15 predicted proteins | sample Lox_Sample_24_FD_206723 | JGI IMG/M metagenome (GOLD analysis project Ga0335075, IMG submission 206723) | Soil microbial communities from Loxahatchee National Wildlife Refuge, Florida, United States - Lox_Sample_2.4 | ecosystem: Environmental > Terrestrial > Soil > Wetlands | place: USA...
CACCTGCTGCTGGCTTACCTGCCGCCAGACCAGGCTGTCGCCGGAACCCCGCTGCTGGTCGAGTACCTGGGGGAGCAGTACCCGGTGACGGTCGCGGTGGCGGGCTCGACACCGCTATTCGACCCGGCGAACGAGCGGATCAGGAGCTAGCGCTCGTGGACATCCTGGTTTGCGTCAAGCGGGTGCCAATGGTGGGTGGCAAAGTGGTACTGACCGCCGACGGCCAGGAGGTCGACACCCGCATGTCCGGGTTCACTGTCAGCCCGCACGAGGAGTGCGCGGTCGAGGAGGCAGTCCAGATCACCGAACGCTCCGGCGGCTCCGTTACTGTACTGACGCTCGGACCGCCGGAGGCCGCCGGTCAGTTGCGGGACATGCTCGCGCTTGGCGCGCATCGCGGCGTCCTGCTGGAAACCGATGGCCGGGAGTGGGGCCCGGTTGCCACGGCGGCCGCGATCGCGGCGGCAGTCGGCGAGCTGGGGGCTGCGACGTTCCCGCTCGTAATGGTGGGAAACGAGGCCGCGGATACGGGCGGTTACCAGGTGGGAATCCGGGTTGCGCACGCGCTCGGGCGGCCGTGCGTCACTGGCATCAAGCGACTTGAACTGGCCGGCGACGTGCTCCGCGCGTGGCGCGAATACGGCGGTGGGCAAGAGCAGTTCGAGGTTGCGCTGCCCGCAGTGGTCGGCGTCAAGGAGGGCATTAACCTGCCGCGTTACCCTTCGCTGCCGGGGCGGCTGCGGGCGAAGCGGGCCGAGATCACGGTGCTGAAGCCGGCCTGGCAGGCCGACGGGCTGCGCAAGGTTTCACTGCGGGTGCCAGCTGGCTCCGGTCAGCGTGCGCGGGTCCTGGGCCACGGGACTGAAGCTGTGCCGGAACTGATACGGGTGCTCGGCGAGATCGGCTTGCTGGCATGAGCGGTCCGGGCGCGGTGCTCTGCCTGCTCGAGCGTGATGGCGATGGCGTTGCCGACGGATCGCTGCGGGCGCTCGTGCTGGCCCGGTCGGCCGCAGGTGCTCTCGGCGGCAGGGTGACGGCGGTCGTGTTCGAGCCGCGGGCGGCCGGACCGGACGCCGGCGGAGCTGTGGTCGCCGAGTTGGCGGGCGGCGGCGTCGCCGAGCTGTGCGTGGTATCGGCCGAAGGGCTGAGCGGGTACGCGCCGCTGGCCTGGGCGCGCGCCCTTGAGCAACTCGTGGTCGCGAGACAGGCCGCGGCCGTGGTAGCGGCAGCCACCGATCGCGGCAACGAGGTGATGGCCCATCTTGGTGCGCTGACCGGGCTCCCGGTCGCCGCGAACTGCGTGGCGGCTACCGCGACCGGGAATGGCAGCTGGGAGCTGCGCCGCCACCGCTGGGGCGGAAGCCTGCTGGAGGAGGCAGTCCTGGAGGCACCGTGCGCGCTGCTGACCGTCTCGGCCGACGCTGCTGCGGATGAGACTGCTGCTTCCGACACGGCTGTGGATGGCACGGGGCCGCTTGGCTCGACATCGGCTCCTCTCGTCGGGGCGGACGTGACTGCCGCACCTGCGGTGCCTGTTGTTACGTTCACGCCGTCCCTGGACGAGGCGGACCTGCGCGTCCTGGCCACCGAGTCTGCCGAGCAGAGCGGCGGGATGTCGCTAGCCACTGCCAGGGTCGTGATCGGCGGCGGCCGGGGTGTTGGCGGGCCGGACGGGTTCGCGGTGCTGGAAGAACTGGCCGGCCTGCTGGGCGGCGTCGTTGGTGTCTCCAGGGTCGTGACCAGCCAGGGCTGGCGGCCGCACCGCCAGCAGGTTGGGCAGACAGGCACGAAGATCTCGCCGGAGCTCTACCTGGCCTGCGGCATCAGCGGCGCGATTCAGCACATGGCTGGCTGCCAGTCCGCCAGGCACATCGTGGCAGTGAACACCGACCCGGACGCGCCGATCATGTCGCGTGCTGACTATGCCGTCATAGGTGACCTGAACGAGGTGATCCCCGCACTGGTGGCGGCGATCAGGGAGGCTGCCGGCCTGGGTGACGCGACATGCTAGTTCTTCGGTGGCCGCATAACCGACAAATCCGCCGCCAGAAGTCATCAAACAACTCGCATGTGAGAGAGGCTGGCGGCCCGGGGAGCGGCCAACGTGCCGCCGCCCCCGGCGAGCTCGCCCGGTGACTCGTGAGCGCCGCCCCCGGCGGCTCGCTCCATGATCGATGTTGATTCGGGGGGCCTATAGCCCCGCTAACTTCACATCGATCATGTCGGTCGCCGGGGGCGGCGTGGATCTAACTCGGTTACCGCCGCACAGTCGCCTGTGCGCTAGCTCAGCTCGACCTGATCCAGGTGTTGCTGAACGCGCCCGAGCTAGACATCGAGCTGGTGGAGTCCTTGTCAAGCCCGCTGTTGTCGATCATGACGATCGAAGTCGGGCTCTGCGTGCCCATCGAACTGCCGTTGTCGGTCGACGCGGTGTAGTTGATGGTGCCGAAGTCCGAGAGTGGGAGGATGCCGCCGCTGGCAGTGCAGCACGGTGCCTCGGTGATCACTTCAGCCGAGGACCTGTCGAAGCCGCTCTCGTTGATCGTCTGGGTCTGAGTCCAGCCGCGCGTGGTGTCCTTGAGCACAAGCGTGTACGTGTCCGTTCCGGAGAACGTCACCGATGCGCTGATGGAGTCACCGGGCTCGACGGTGTTCGTGTAGTACACCGGGTCGGCCGGGTACATCTCGTACCAGCCGTAGTAGTCCGGTGTCCTGCCGTCGCAGTCGGAATCGGTGCCCGTTTGCTCGACTGAGTCACTGCTGTACCCGTCGAGGCCAACCCAGAACGCCGCGTACTCGTCGCTGCTGCGCCGGCCGCTGCTGCTCGTGCACGTTGCCGTCGGCTGCGTCCAGCTCGCGGAGACGCTCTTGAAGGTGCCATTCGATCCGGTCACCGCATAGCCTGACCAGTTCGTGCTCTCGGCCTGGAAGCGGCCGTTCCGTTCCATGGCTCGTGCCGCGCCGCTCGGCCGCAGCATCACGCCGCCGGGCTTGAAACCGCGCACTGCGGCGCCGCCAGGCCGCTCAGCCGTCGTCGTCGGGTGGTGCGCAGTGGCTGCGGATGCGTTGCCGGCTGCTAGCCCGAGCAGCGAGCCGACAGCAACGACTACAGTCGCGATGGGTATGCTCCAGCGTCTTAACATCGGTCTCCTTCGGCCGGGGTTGTGTCGCGGCGATGCCGGGCTCAAAAAAAGCCCAAACTCATCTGGAGTCTGGGCAAACTACGTATTCAAGCCTGGTGACTACTCATCACCACGAGCAGGACGTTGCCGAGAACCTATAGCGACGCTGGCTCATGGTTAAACAAAGAAAGATAAAAGAAATAGTAAATCATTAATCAACAAGTCTTGATTTGCGAAATATCGCAGTGAATAATGCAGGGCCGCGCCTCTGACATTGGTTTCTTTTTCGTACTATATCAACTCGGCCGGTCGGCGATCCGGCGCCAACCTGGCCCCGGCCCTCCTGTGCTGCTGGTGCCGTGTTCGCACTCGCCCGGCGGAGCTCGGTTGTTGCGGCTGCTGTGCTCGCTCTTGCGCCCGACGCCGTCTGCTTAGCGCCAGCGCCCGCCACCAGAGCCCCGGCGAGTCCATCGGCACCGTGCTGCCCGCGGTCACGACGGCGTTCGCGCCCGCCCCGGTCGCGGTGCCCGCCTGCCCCGCCCTCGCCGCAGCTGTGCAAAAACTGTGGGTATCCGGTGGATAAGCGGCGATCGCGGGGGATAACAATCGCCGGACTGTGGATGAGAAAAGAATCTTGGAAAGTTTACCGGAAAGGCCTTGCGGGCCCGTCGGCGGACGCAGTAGAAAGTCATTCACCACCTGAACAGCAGGCCACCTCGGAGGCAACCCCGAGAGTTTCCGCGAGACCGGGGGACCGGGTATCGCGTAACGGACTGTTAATTAGGTGCCGGTCGGGCGGCGCTCTGACTCGCTGAGGAATCAGCAGGTCAGTGGCGTGCTCAGACCCTGTGAGGCCCCTGCATCTCATACATGCGGGGGCCTCACGGCGTTTCCGCGCATGCTCGCCGACGGCAATCTGATCGGCCAACATAAAGTGCCTGATAATCCGGTTGGCGCAAAGTGTCCTTGCCTTGCACGCGCGGGCGAAAAGAATCTTGGAATTGTTTGGAGAAAGCCCTTGCGCGCGGTGCCCTAGCAGGCGTAGAAATTCATTCACGGCCAAGACAGTCCCAGTCCCCGGAGCAATCCGCGGATGGCGCAGTGCGGGCAACCGGGCTACGTCCTGGGACCAACCCCTGGCAGTGCAGGTGACGTGAGCAAACGCAGGTCGAGCAATCGGCAGCCGAGCGAAGCGCACCTAGCTGAAGCCCCTCCGTCTCATACATGGAGGGGCTTCAGTCTTTCTGCGGCGCAGTCCCGTGTGCCCGGCTCTGTGCTGCTCCGCCGGCCTAGCGATACCGGGATCTGGCCTGTCATAGTGACCAACGTGGACATTTCGCAGTCGGACGAGTCGCCCGAGCTCTGGACGACGCGGCTACTGCGCTGGCAGGCGGATGCGTGCCGGGAACTGGGCAGCCCGCTGTACGGCGACCTGCTGACCCGCGCCGCCGACGATCTGGTGGCCGGCGGCCCGACGGCCGAAGTTCTCCGCGGCCATTTCAGCGACCGCTTGTCGAGCGTGCTCGCGCTGCGCTTGCTCGGCGGCGTGCACGCGTTGGCGCTGTCTGGCCACGCGCCAGATCTTGCCGCGTTCTATCCGAGTTGCGGCGGGACCGCCGAGAGCCAACCAGGCAGTCCGCGAGCCTGGGCGGCGCTCAGACACGTCCTTGCCGAACAGGGCGAGACTGTCCGCAGCTGGCTCGACCGGCCGCCGCAGACCAACGAGGTGGGTCGTGCCGCTGCTTTGCTCGGGGCGCTCAGGCATGTCGCCGCAGAAGCTGGGTTGCCGATCAGGCTGGCCGAGGTCGGCGCGAGCGCCGGCTTGAATTTGCGTGCCGATCACTTCTTCATATCCGGCCCGGCTGGCCAGCACGGAAGCCCGGATTCACCGGTGGCGCTGACCGACGGGTGGCTGGGCGCCCCGCTGCCACCGAGCCAGGTCGAGATCGTCGATCGAACCGGCGGAGACCTTGCACCTATCGACCCGCTGACTGACCAGGGGCGGCTCACGCTTACTGCGTACGTGTGGCCCGACCAGGCCGACCGGCTGAGCCGGCTTCGCGGTGCTTTCGAGGTCGCCCGGCAGGTACCGGCTGATCTGCGGGCTGAGTCGGCGTCGGCCACCGTAGCCACGCTCAAGCTGGAGCCGGGGAGCTGGACAGTGCTCTGGCACTCGATCTTCCGCCAGTACCTGAGTGACGTTCAGCGCGACGAACTGGCCGCCGGCGTGGCGGCGCTGGGCGCTAGCGCCACCGGCAACGAACGGTTCGCCTACGTCTACCTTGAGCAGTCGCGGGCGGGCGGTTGCCCGGTCACACTGACGACCTGGCCGGGCGGGTACCGGCGGGTGCTTGGCACGGCTCCAGCGCATGGCCTGCCGGTTCGCTGGCACGCCCAGCCGCACTGACTACGCCCAGCCCCCACGGCCCTGGCGGAATACCGTCTGCGTAGCGCGGTTGATCGTAGCCATGAGAGCTATCGGCCTTACCGAGTTCGGCGGTCCTGAGGTCCTGCAGGTAATCGAGCTGGCCGACCCCGAAGCCGGACCGGGCGAGGTGCGGATCCGCGTGCACGCGGCCGCTGTCAATCCGACCGATACCGGCCTGCGCAATGGCGCGCGCGCCGCCCAGCTAGCGGACATCCCGCCGCCCTACGTTCCGGGCATGGACGCGGCCGGCGTGCTCGACCAGATCGGCCCGGACGTGTCGACCGACCTCCGGGCCGGGGAGCACGTCATGGCGATCGTGGTGCCGCGCGGCTCACACGGCGCGTACTCGGAGTACGTGGTGGTACCTGCGGAGTCAGTGGCTCGAGTACCCGCCGGCGCGAGCTATGCCGAGGCGGCCACGCTGCCGATGAACGGGTTGACCACCAGGCTGGCGCTCGACCTGCTAGACCTGCAGCCCGGCGACACACTCGCGGTAACCGGTGCTGCCGGGGCTGTCGGCGGGTTCGCCGTGCAGCTCGGCAAAGCCGAAGGCCTGCGGGTAATCGCCGATGCATCTGAGCAGGACGAGCAGCTTGTCAGGGCGCTGGGCGCTGACGTCGTGGTGCAGCGCGGGCCGGACTTCGCCGACCGAGTACGCGAGGTGCTGCCGGCCGGCGCCGACGGGCTCATCGACGCCGCGCTGTTGAACGAGCTGGCGACGCCGGCCGTGCGCGACGGCGGCCGGATCGCGACCGTGCGTGGTTACCAGGGCACCGGCGCGGATGCGCGGGGCATCACTTTCTACCCGGTCTTCGTTCGCAGCTACGCTCGCGAGCAGGCCCGGCTCGACCGGCTCCGAGAGCAGGCAGAATCCGGCGAGGTAACGCTCCGGGTGGCGCGCACCCTCCCGGCGGAACGCGCCGCCGATGCACACCGCGCTCTTGAGGCCGGCGGCATTCGCGGCCGGCTCATTCTGGAATTCTGACCGCGGCGCTCCTGCCTGCGTGCGCCAGCATCTGCTCAAGCTCGCGCTCCAGGCCGCCGGTGCCGACATCGATGACGCGCAGCGGTAGCCCGAACCGGCTTGCGATCCGCGCCGCCTGCTCGTCGAGAGCCGCGTCGCGGGCCTGTGCCAGCCAGACAAGTTTCCGGTACTGCCCGAAGTAGTCCGCCCAAAGCTGCGGATGACGGTCCAGGCCAAGCCCGGCTATGACAGTGCGGTCGAAGCTGCGAACCAGGAAATCAGTCAGCAGGTAGGTGCCCGGCTCGCGCTCGAACAGCGCACGCACCCGGTCGGCTCCGCCGAGCACGTCGTAGCAGTGCAGGCCGCGCAGCCGGGCAATGCCGAGCCGGGAGCAGACTTCGTCCAGTGCGCCGTAGCTGCCGCAGTCGGCGTAGCCGAGCGCGACCCGCAGGCCGCGCGCCTGCAACAGTCCGGCCAGCTCAGCTGCGGCCGGCGCGATCCGGTCCGGCCGGTTATGCAAGTCAGCCGGCAGCGGGTGCACCTCGACCGGCCAGCCCCGGCGAGCCGCGATATCGCGCACGTGACCCGCCAGCGCCCCGCAGGCAATCACGGCGAGCGGGGGCGTTGTTTCATCAGGGCGGGAACGGGGATTGCCGCGGGGACTGCCTTCAGTCCGGGAACTGCAGCTGATCGACGAAAGCGTCGTTGAACCCATCGCGGTCGGAGAGCTCGACATATCTCACCTCCCCGAGGAGGGCCAGAGCAGCCGCGCGCTCGCGGACTGATAGCAGTGCCATCTTCGCGCCCTCGCCGGCCACGTTGCCCGCGCTGACGACTCGGACGACTGGCAGCTTCGGCACGAGGCCGAGGGCGATCGCGTTGGCCGGTGACAGATAGCTGCCGAACGAGCCTGCCAGCAGGACCTGCTGGATGTCGCGAGCCGCAAGTCCGGCCTCATCCAGCAGCACTTGCCAGCCGGTCGCGATTGCCGCCTTGGCGAACTGCAACTCACGGATGTCACGCTGCGACAGGTAGATAGAGGCTGACACATCGCCCGGATCTGCCAGCCAGTGCAGCACGAATACCCGCTCCTGGCCGAGCATGGTGAGCCGCTGCGCAAGCGCGGGTGCCAGCCCGGCCGCCGTCTCGTCCGGCACGAGGCGGCCAGAGCGATCGAGCAGGCCTGCCCTCACCAGACCGGCCACGGTGTCGACCAGGCCGGACCCGCAGAGGCCGGCTGGCGCGCAGTCCCCGATGACAGTCAGGGTCACGTCGTCATTCCCGAGCGTGACGCCTTCGATGGCACCGTCCGCGGCCCGCATTCCGCACCGGATCGCGGCCCCCTCAAACGCCGGGCCGGCTGGCGCGGCAGTGCCGAGCAGCCAGTCGCGGTTGCCGAGCACGATCTCGCAGTTGGTGCCGATGTCGATGAACAGCCGGGTCCGGGCGTCGCGGTTCATGCCAGCGGCGAGCAGCCCGGCCGTGATGTCGCCGCCGACATAGGCGCCGAATGCCGGGAACAGGAACGCGCGCGCTCGCGGATGGGCCGGCACGTTCAGGTCGGCCGCGAGCACTTCGGGCAGTTGCCGTGCCGTCATGATGAACGGGGCTACGCCGAGCGGTTCGGGGTCGATGCCGAGCGCGATGTGCGTCATCGTCGCGTTCCCCGCGACCGCGATCTCAGCAACGTCAGCAGGATCGGCAACTGCCTGCGCACACACCTCGGCAGCCAGCTGACCGAGGGTTTCCCGGGCGAGTGAGGCCATGGTCTCCAGCGCACGCGGATCAAGCATTGTGGCGCTGATCCGGGTGATCACGTCGGCGCCGTACGGTTGCTGCTTGTTCAGCATCGATGCCACTGCGAGTGGCGTTCCGGTGCGCAGGTCGAGCAGTGTCGCGACGACCGTGGTGGTGCCAAGGTCGAAGGCAATGCCGAGCAGCTGCCCGGTGGTGTCACCGGCCTGCACGTCGATCAGCACGTCGTCGACGATTACCGCGGTCACCTTGAAATCGGCAGCCCGCAGCCGGCGGCCGAGGCTGCGCAGGACAGCAAGGTCAACTCGCAGCTCGAGGTCATCCAGTGCCGCCAGCACGCGCTCGATGTCGGTCTGCTGGTCGGCGAGCGATGGCTCCGTCAGTTCCAGGTAACGCTTCTGCGCGGCCGGCCGCAGGATGACCTGGCGGCCGACGCCGACCGTGGCCGCCTTCGGCCTGGTGACCAGCGGCGGCACCTCGATCTGGACATCTGCGTCGGCGAGAGCCCGGCAGGCCAGCCGCCAGCCGCTGCGGAGCTCCTCCGGCGTGAATGCGCGACCGTCGAGCGGCGAGGCCGGCATGCTGCCGTCCAGCACCCGGATCTTGCATTTCTTGCACGTGCCGTGGCCGCCGCAGGTGGAGTCGATGGCGATGCCATTCCAGCTAGCAGCGTCGAACACGGTGACGCCCGGCGGCACCCGCACTCGGACGCCGCCCGGCTCGAAATGCAGCTCGACCCGGGCAGGCAGCTGAACCTCGGCCTCGGCTGCAGTGTGAGTCACTGTTTTCCCGCTGCAGAACTCGTCGCGGAGCTCGCCCGGTCAGCGCTCGCCTGGCGCGCCCGGTGCGCTGCGATCCAGGCCGCCCCCCACGGATCGCGGTTGGTCAGCAGGTCAGCCGCCTTCACGGACTGCACCAGCTGCAGCGACCGGGCGTCCATGATCGCGCTGGTCAGGCCGGCGGCGATCGCCATCGGCAGGAACGCTGCGCCAATCGAGCCGCGGTCGGGCATCCCGAACGAGACATTCGACGCACCCAGCGCCATATTCACGCCTAGCTCATCGCGGATCAGCTCAATGGTCTCCAGCGTGCGCAGTACCAGCGAGGTATCCGCGCCCACCGGCATGGCTAGCGGGTCGATGACGATGTCCTCGATCGCGATGCCGTACTTACCGGTAGCCACGTCGACGATTTTGCGGGCGAGTTCCAGCCGCCGGGCCGGCTGTTCCGGGATCTCCTCCTCGTCGTTGGGCAGCGCGATGACGGCCGCGCCGTGCCGCTTCACCAGCGGCAGGATCGCCTCCAGCCGCTCGTCCTCAGCGGTCACGGAGTTGACCAGCGCCTTGCCCTGGTAGACAGTAAGCCCGGCCTCGAGCACCTCGACGATCGAGGAGTCGAGGCAGAGCGGCAAATCGCACCGGGACTGGATCAGCCCGATCGTGCGGGTCATCAGCTCTGCCTCGTCGCAGAGCGGGGCGCCCATGTTGACGTCGAGCACCATCGCGCCGCCGGCTACCTGCTCGGCTACGTCGATCTCGACCCTCGCCAGATCGCCTCTCCGCAGCTGCTCCTGGAAGAGCTTGCGGCCGGTCGGGTTGATCCGCTCGCCGATGATGCAGAACGGGTTCTCCCCGCCGACCCGCACCTGCCTGCTGGCGGAGGACAGGACTGTTTCCATCGCGGCTGGATCCGTTCGTTAGCTAGCGGCTCGGGACACAATCGGGCGGAGTGCGGTCAGGCGGGCGCGACCGCGCGGCGCCCCCGCAGCAGTTCCTTGGCCCGGACCACTGCCGCCGATGCATCGGCGGCGTACCCGTCGGCGCCGACCACATCTGCGTACTCCTGAGTGACAGGCGCCCCGCCGACCAGCACGATCACCTGGTCGCGCAGTCCTGCCTTCTCCAGGGCGTTGATGTTGGCCTTGAACATCGGCATCGTGGTCGTCAGGAAGGCCGAGAAGCCAACGATGTCCGGCCGGTGCTCTCTGATGGCGTCCAGGAACTTCTCCGGCGCTACCTGAACGCCGAGGTCGATTACCTCGAAGCCGGCGCCCTCGAACATGATGTTGACAAGGTTCTTGCCGATGTCATGGACGTCGCCCTTGACCGTGCCCATGACGATCTTCCCGATGGTCTGCGCGCCCGTCTCGGCCAGCAGCGGGCGCAGGATCTCCAGCGCGCCGGCCATCGCCTTCCCGGCGATCAACATCTCCGGCACGAAGAAGTCACCCCGCTCGAAGCGAGCGCCTACTTCCTCGAGGGAGGGAATGAGCGCCTCGTAGAGCAACGTCTCCGGGCCGAGGCCCAGCTCTAGTCCCTGCTTGGTGAGGCTGAGCACTTCAGGGCCGTTGCCGACGAGCGTGAAGTCGTAGAGCTGGCGGAGCAGATCGTCTGTGGTCACGAGGCACCTTCTTCTTCGGTCTTCTTCAGCTGCGCGGCCGGCATGCTGATTTCGCCAACTGGGCGCTCATAGCCGAGCAGCTCCGACAACGAGCTGGCCGCTGCCATGCAGCTGAGCGCGGTGAGCGGAATCGCGGCCGCAGTCAGGCGGCTAGCCGGCCCGGATACCGACAGCGCACCGATCGCGATGCCGCCGTCTGCGAAAACCGGCGCGGCCACCGCGACCAGCCCGGGCTCCAGCTCCTCGATAGTGACCGCATAGCCGCGCCCGCGTACTGCGGCCAGGTCGGTGGCCAGCACGGCACGGCTGGTAACGGTTCGATCCGTGCGCTGCTCGAGCCTGCCGTCAGGCAGTTCGGCGGCGCCGAAGGCGAGCAGCACCTTGCCGAGAGCTGCGCAGTGCAACGGAACCGTGAGGCCAACCCAGTTGGTGCCGCCGATCAGGTACCTGCTGTCTACCTGGGCGATCTGCTCGACCAGGCCGCCGTCGCGAGCCACGCCGAGGTTGATGGTCTCGCCGGTCGCTTCGCCCAGCTCGGCGAGCACCGGCTGGGCCACGCTGACCAGATCGGCCTCTGCCCCGCCGCGCCAGGCATAGGAAACGAACACCTCGCCTGGCGAGAACCGGCCGGCCAGGTCGCGCCGGACCAGACCGTTGCGCTCCAGCGCTGTCAGCAGTCTTGACGTGGTGCTCTTCGCCAGGCCGCTGGCCGCGATGAGCTCGGTGAAGGAGACCGGGTCGCGGTGCCGGGCAACCTCGATGAGCAGCTGAGCCGCACGGTCGACGGCCTGAGTTCCGGTGGGAGAGGTCACGGCAGCTGTCTCGCTTCTGAGCCCGTTCTGTGCCATTTTTCAGAGTTCCATAGTGCGGAACATTGTTCTACGATGTGATCCTAGATTCGGCCTTTCAGACTGGTCAAGACGTCGCCATTCGGGCGGCCGTTCTGGATGTCGCACTGTTGTTCGGGCTAGCACTGTTGTTCCGGGTAGCACTGTTGTTCCGGGTAGCACTGGCGAGGTGGCAATGTTCCGCAACACGATGCCGAGGTACGAGATCCTCTCGCCGGACGCCATAGCGACGCTCGACAAGGGCTGGCGCCGGATCGTGTCGCAGATCGGCGTCCAGTTCGCTAAGCCCGAGGCAGTCGAGTTGTTCCGCAAGGCCGGGCAACGGACCGACGGGGAGGTCGTCTACCTGGACCCGGACTTCGTCCTGGACCAGGTGGCGCTCGCGCCGCGGGAGTTCGACGTGCAGGCCAGGAACCCCGCTAACAACGTGCATATCGGCGGCGACGAGATGGCCTTCGGCGCCGTCTACGGCTCGCCGTTCGTGCGCGATGGCGAGGTGCGGCGCGATGCGACCATGGAGGACTTCCGCAGGCTGTGCATGCTGTCGCAGTCGTTCGGCGAGCTTGACTCGGCCGGCGGCGTCATCTGCGAGCCGAACGATACGCCGCTTGACTCCCGGCATCTGGACATGATCTTCGCGTTGCAGACCCTGACTGACAAGATCTACATGGGAAACGTAGTGTCCGGGCCCAATGCCGCGGACACCATCGCGATGACCGAGATCCTGTTCGGCGGCCGCGGCGCCATCGAGTCGGTTCCCGCGACGATCTCGTTGATCAACTGCAATTCGCCCTTGCGCTGGGACGACCGGATGCTCGACGCCCAATTTGAGTACTGTGCCGCAAGACAGCCGGTGGTGCTAACCCCGTTCCTGCTCATGGGGGCTATGTCTCCGGTCACAATCCCCGCCGCACTCGTCCAGCAGCTGGCTGAAGCGCTGTCGGGCATCGCGCTGGCACAGCTGATCCGGCCCGGCTGTCCGGTCATCTTCGGCTCGTTTCTCTCCAACATCGACATGCAGTCGGGCTCGCCCAGCTTCGGAACGCCCGAATCCGGCATCGGGTTGCTGTGCACCGGGCAGCTGGCGCGGCACTTCGGCCTGCCGTTCAGGACCGGCGGCGGGCTGAACTCCAGCCAGACTTGCGACGCGCAGGCAGCGTACGAGTCGCTGATGACGCTGCTGCCGACGTTCCTGGCCGGGACGAACTGGGTCATGCACGCGGCGGGCTGGCTGGAAGGCGGGCTGGTGTCGTGCTACGAGAAGTTCATCGTCGACATCGAGCTGCTGCGGATGCTGCGGGTGGAGTTCACGCCGCTGGAGATTGACGAGGCTTCGCTGGCCTTCGGGGCGCATACGGAGGTCGGGCATGGCGGTCACTTCCTCGGCGCGCAGCACACAATGGAGAGATTCCGCGAGTGCTTCTACCGGCCGCTGCTGTCCTCGACGGCGAACTACGAGCGCTGGCTCAAGCTCGGCGGCAAGGATGCGACCGCCCGGGCCGGCGAGATCGCCGCTAAGACGCTGGCCGAGTACGAGCAGCCGCCGCTCGACGAGGCCATCAGGGCCGAACTGGCCGAATTCGTCACTCGACGCAGGGCTGAGCTGGGCGACTGAGGCTTCGCGAGCTGCTCCGCTGGCCTATGCCAGTGGCCGGAAAGCAATAACCACGCCCCAACAGAAGTAAAAACTTAGCCGCTCGTCGGGCCTGAGCATGGCTGTGTGCACGCACTTATCTAAGTTTGTCTTTATAAATCACCTATGCTAAGAGACGGCGCGCGTGGTGGAATGTGCGCATCTGGGGTGATTAAACCGTCGGGAATTGGTCGGCTACCTATCCTGGAATTGCCAGCAGTCGGTCAATGTGCAAACTCTTCTGCCTTTCACGCGACCTTGACCTGGGTAGATGGCCGTGGTCAGGCGCCCGTGTAGCGGTCCGGGCGCAACTGCGTCAGAAAGGGACGCGTGAACGAAGGCATTACGCGCTGCGCTCCGAAACAACGACTCTCAACTCAGCTGCGCAGCGCGGTGCTGACCGCGCTCGCGGTCCTCGTTTTGCTCGTCGCATCCGTCGGAATTTCGCACTCAGCACCAGCTCGGGCCGATACGGCAGCCGTTGCCATGTCGGCAACCAAGAAGCTGCGGCTGTCGATCTGGTTCTGGGCGCAAAAGCAGCGTGGCAAGCCCTATATCTGGGGCGGCACTGGTCCTGACGGCTTCGACTGCTCGGGCCTGATCTATGCCGCCTACCGTGCGGGCGGCATAACACTGCCCCGGACCACGTACGAGATGCTCGACAGCTCGCGCCTGATCCGGATCCGCAAGTCCCAGGCGAAGCGCGGGGACCTCGCCTTCTTCGGCAGCGGTCACGTCGAATTGTTCGCCTGGGGCGACGTGACGTTCGGCGCGGCCGCGCCCGGCACGGTCGTCGGATACCACCGGATGAACTCGTACTGGCACCCCACGATGTACTTCAAGGTGCGGATGTTATCCGCTGCGGCTGTAGCGAAATGGCCGGTTAGTTCGGTTTAGGCGCAGTTCTCGGGCCTATCGCTGCTGTTCACTGTCGGTGAAAGTGAGTCTGGTGGTGCTATAGCACCACCAAACTCACATCCATCAAGATCATCCGGACTTGGCGGCGGCCTTCGCTTCGGCTCCCGCGGGTCCGGGCGCCGCGGCGGGCGTGGCCGGCCGGCCAGGAAGGAGCAGCGCGGGCACGAGCGCCAGTGCGGTGAACCCGACGCTCCACCAGAAGGTGCGGTCGAACGCAGCCGACAGCCCGCCGGGGCCGGCCGCATGGACGGCGCCACTGGTAAGGATGACCACCAGCACTGCTGCACCGAACGCTCCGCCAACCTGCTGCATGATGCGTGTCGCGCTGCTTGCGTGCGGGAGTTCCGGCTTCGACAGGCCCTGGAAGGCTCCGGCCATCAGAGCGATCGTCGCTGCGCCGAGCCCGGCGCCGCGTACCACTAGCGCCGCGCCGAGCAGCCACTCGCTGGTATGCACGCCAGCCAGCGCGAACGGCACCGTGCCGGCGGCGGCGAGCAGGATGCCGGCGATCGAGACCGGCCGCGGGCCGATTTTGTCCGTGAGCCTGCCCACGATCGTGCGCGGCAGGATGCTGCCCACTCCCTGGGGCACCAGCAGCAGGCCGGCCGCGAGCGCGCTCACCCCGCGGTCCTGCTGGAAGTACAGAGGCAGCAGCAGCATGGCGCCGTAGATCGACAGACCGGCAAGGAACATCAGCGTGCTCGCACCGGCGAAGCCCCGGTGGCGGAACAGCCGCAAGTCCACTAGCGGTATGACAGCCGTATGCAGGGCGTGCCAGATAAATGCGGCCAGCAGCACCGCGCCTGCCCCGAGCGGGATGATGACACGAAGCTGGCTGAACCCGGCGGCTGTGCTGGCCTGCGCCAGGCCGTACAGCAGAGCGGCCAGGGCCGGGCACAGCAGCACCAGTCCGGCAACGTCCAGCCGGGCTGCACCGGCAGTCTGGTTGCGAGCTTGCTCTGCGGACCGTGCGGGCAGACCGCGCCAGGCCAGGACGATAGCGACGATGCAGAACGGCACGTTCACGTAGAAGATCCACCGCCAGCTGACGTTGCTGATGATCAGCCCGCTGAGCACCGGGCCGAACACCGGCACGACGGCCACCGGAAGGCTGACCGCGGCCATCAGGCGGCCAAGCTGGCGGCCGCCGGCTGCCTGGGTGAGGAGAGTGGTTAGGAGCGGCATCAAGAGGCCGCCACCGAGGCCCTGCAGTATGCGGAATCCGATGAGGCTGCCGATATTCCACGCGGCACCGGAGAGTACCGAGCCGGCCAGGAAGACCACCAGTGCGAACACCCACGTGGCCCGGCCGCCGAAGCGCGCCAGTGCCCAGCCGCTGAGCGGGATGACGATGCCGAAGGACAACAGGTAGCCGGTGATCACCCATTGGATCGCCGACACGGTGACGTGCAGGTCGCGGCCGATGGTGTCGATGGCCACGTTGACGATCGTCGTGTCCAGCAGGGACGGGATGGCGCCGAGCAGCAGGATCACGACGAGGCGAATCATCGCCTTGTCGAGCTTGGCAGGCGGGGCGGACACGGCCGGTTCAGGCTGGGTAGCGCTCATGGCAGTAAACTACACCGTGCAGTGCAAACTTGTAAACCCAGCAGTGCACTTAGCTACACTGTTCCGTGCATGGCTGCGCGTCGGCCCGTGCAGGCCTGGTGGCTTGGCAGGCACTGCGGGCACGCAAGGCGTGGCTTGTGCCTACTGCGTGGCAGGCACAATAAGCGGGGTGGAGGTGTAGTGGATGTCGTCCGACCGGGCTTACCCTCGCTCGGGACGCGAGCGCCCCGAGCGGACTCCTCCCCGGTCCGGTCGGGAGCGGCCGATCCCTTCGGGAGTTCCGCGCATGCCCCGGGGCGGGCGGCTGGGAGCCTCGGAGCGTAAGCGCGAGGCGATCGTGCAGGCCGCGGTTCGCCTGTTCCTGCGCGACGGCTTCGAGCGGACCAGCGTGGACGCGATCGCTTATGAAGCCGGGGTGTCGAAGCGCACGATCTACAACCACTACGGGGACAAGGAGAACCTGTTCCTGTCGGTGATTGGCGACGCTTACGACGCGTTGCTCGCGGCGTTCGGGCAGCTCATTGATCAGCACCTGACTGACGTTTCCGGCGATGCCGTGGAGGAGAACATCATCGCCTTCGCCTGCGATGCGGCGTTGACCGCGGCGCGATCATCCGACCGCGCCGCGGTACTCAGGCTGATGATGTCTGAGGCTCCGCACTTTCCTGAACTGCGTGTCCTGCAGCAGCGCCCGCGCGGCATCAGGTGGGCCATTGCCGAGCGGCTGACCGGGCTGGCCGCGCGCGGCCTGCTGGAACTATCCGAACCGGAAGAAGCGGCCGACCACCTGTTCTCGCTGACGATGGGCTCTGTGAACAATCGCTCGCTGTTCGGGGCATGGCCGCTCGCCGACGACGAGATCAAGCGCATGGCCGCGAGCGGTGCGCGCGCGTTCCTGCGGGCTTACCTGCCGCGCTGACTGCGATACCGCCGGGCGCCAAGCAGTTGCCGATGCCGGAATGAGTGCCGACTTGGTGGGCCTAGAGCGCCACTAACTCGGCACCCATGAAGATCATTCCGGCTTCGCGTCGGCCTCGGGCGCGTCAGACTCGGTCTGGGAGCCCTCAGGGGGCAGGCCGGCTGCAGGGTCAGCGTCCGTGCGGGCCTCGGCCTTGTCAGGGGGCAGGCCGGCTGCAGGGTCAGCGCCGGTATCGGCCTCAGCCTCAGCGAGCGTGCGCTCGGCGTCCCTGATCCGCTCCGGCAGCAGGCCAGCCTCGCGCGCCGTAGCGATCGCGCGCCTGAGCAACTCGATCGCCCCGTCCCGGTCACCAGCCTCGAGCTGCGCCTGTGCCAGTGCGACCAGGCCGCTCGGGATGCGCCGCTGGTCGCCGAGCTCCTCGCGCAGGTCAAGCGAGATTTGCAGATGCCGCACGGCTTCCGCGGGCTGGCTGGCCTCGACCAGGAAGTAGAAGCCCACGTGCCGGTGGACCTCCGAGCGCAAGTACAGCCCGGTTGCCTCATCAGCGGTAATGAGGCCGAGCGCCTGCCAGTAGTACGGCATCGCCGTCGTCCAGTCACTGTGCAGTACCTGGTACACGAGCCCGAGCCCGAACAGGGACTGCGCGCTGTCCGCCGGCTCACCTAGCTGCTGCCAGCACCCCAGGGCCTGACGAAATAGCCGCTCTTCGGCATTAACGTCATCTGGGCTGACCGGCGAACCACCCATGAGCTTGGTGATGTTCTCGTAGTGAGCCAGCATGCCGAGCGCATCCAGGGCGCCTGCCTGCTCACTCACGTCAGCGCCCCGCACGGCCTCGGCATGCGCGGCTTCCATCAGTTCTCGTGCCTTGCCGAAGTCCCCGGTACAGAACGCGGCATCGGCCAGCGCATCCTCGCCCGCGGCGAGGAGAGCGCGGACGTCCTGGTCGGTCGCCATGGCCTGATCGTAGTGGCCAGCGGCGCAACTCGCCGCTTTGCCGTCGCGATCAAGCGAAGGGAACTCGCAATCGGGCGCGTTCCCGCTATCGCACGCCCCAGATGGTTTGCCAGGATAGTCCTGTGGCTGGGCTGACTCATGGCATGTCCGCGGTGGTGTTCGACTTTTACGGCACGCTGACCCCGATCAGCCCGAGCGAGGCGTGGGCGAGCAACGCCGCCCGGCTCGCCGCGGTGCTCGGTGTGGATGCCAGGTCGCTCATTCAGGTGCTGGACGACAGCTTCCCGGAACGGATCAGCGGCGCGCTTGGTGACGTGCGGCAGACCATGCGCACGCTTGCGGACCGGCTTGGCGTCCGGCTGACTGAGGAACAGCTCGACGAGGCCAGCGCCATTCGCCGCAGCGTGCAGGAATCGATGTTCACGCTGCGGCCCGAGGCGCTCGGCGTTATCGAACGGCTCCGGACGGCGGGCCTGAAGACGGGCCTGGTATCGGACTGCACGTCAGAGTTGCCCGATGCCTGGGCGCGGCTGCCGCTGGCCGCGGTGATCGACGCACCGGTTTTCTCCTGCGTGGAGGGAACGCGCAAACC
>Ga0335075_10006468_pt1 | contig 18102 bp, 16 predicted proteins | sample Lox_Sample_24_FD_206723 | JGI IMG/M metagenome (GOLD analysis project Ga0335075, IMG submission 206723) | Soil microbial communities from Loxahatchee National Wildlife Refuge, Florida, United States - Lox_Sample_2.4 | ecosystem: Environmental > Terrestrial > Soil > Wetlands | place: USA...
CGGGTTGACCGCCATGACGTATGGCCCCCTGGCACGCCGAGCCGTCTTGGCGATCTTTACTTCGTTGTCCAGGTACCACTGAGCCATGGCCGGGCCCGCGATCCCTGCGTTAGACAATGCGAACACCCTCGCGCTGGTCATGTAGACGGCCTGTGCTTCCAAGGGATTCTGCGCGATCGCCAGGTCCTTGCACAGCAGGACATCCCCAGCGAGCGTCGCCTCCTCGATCCACTGCGCGTCCTGAATGCCCTGCGACTGGTCCGCGCCGTACCGCTCGTCCATGGTCTCCAGCGTCCAGCCCGCCGCCCGCAAGGCTCTCGGGACGACGACAGAGCCAAGCCCTCGGTCAAGGAAGAAGCGCAGCCCGGACGCCGCCGCCTCGCCGGCCATCGCTCACGCTGCCCGGCGGATCGCTTCGACCTCCGGGACCGTCAGGCCGTAGTCTCCAGCCACGTCCCCGGGAGGCTCATGCGCGCCGAGCCTGCTGACGATGTCCGCCACGCGCACCCCCCGCCGGGCGACGGTCGGCTGGCCGCCGTTCAGCCACGGGTCGACCACGACCTCAGTCTTCCCGTACTGCGGCAGCTGGATCCGCCGCGTCCAGCCGTCCTCGTAGGTGACCATCGTCAGGTAGTCGCGCACGACCGGGCGGAACACCTGCTGGCCGCTGCGAACCACGACAAGCCCGTCCACCATGTCCTGGTCCGCCGGATCGCCCGACTGGCGGCCGAAGTCCCACAGCACCTCCGCGCCATCGGTCTGCAACTGCTGGCTCGCCAGCGCCTGGGGCAGCCCGATGTGCTCCTGCAGCCACAGCACCGCCGGGCGGATACGGCGCATCGGAACCCCGGCCTTGGTGAACGCCGCCACGATGTACGCCTCGGCGAGCCCGACGAAAGGAACGCTCACACCCTGCGGCCGCGCGGGCTCGAGCGTCGTCACGATCGGCGCCGAAACCAGCTGCGAGCCGTCCAGCCGCTTGCGCGCGTACCCGACAGCCCAGTCCCGGAACGTCTGCGCAGGCACAGCGATGATGTGCGCCGCCTCGGTCTTGTGATACAAGGGCGTCGTGTAGTGCGGATCGTCGATTACGGCGCTGCCAGCCATCGCGTGCCTCCCGTCACCTGAATCCTAGGCACACAGCCGCAGAAGCGCCCGCAACTGGTGATAGTGGCGCGCACGTAAGCCACGCAAACCTGGAAACTCCAGCAACGGGATGCATCCCTGGCACCGAACGCGACAGCAAGAAGCCGGAGGCCCGGGGTTGATCACGAGCGGCCCCGCACAGTGGCCCGAACGCAGAACCTTTGGAAGGCCGTTAGGGGCCGGGCTCTTGCGGGCTGGAAACTCCGCCCGCGTCTAGCCTCTGCTCGCGATGACTTCTAGGTCCGCGCCCACGGCGACTGCCGCCGCTCTGGTGGTGTGCAGGAGGGTCTCCAAAGTGCTCAGCCGGAACGCCTCCTGGGATCTCCCGCTGCCCTGCCTTTGAGCTGTAGCCCAGATGTTCTCGTACGTCACCTCACTGAGATGCGGTTGGACGATGACCACCTGCTTCCTGTCCGACGGCACCATGCTTGCGAGCATGTCCAGGAACTCCGCGCGGTCGGGTACCCGCGTACCGTCGGTCCATGCCGCGCGGCCGGTGAACGCGATCAGCAAGGTGTCTGCAAGTGTGTCCAGGTTATCGAGGCGGCGGCTGTTCTTGGCTGCCTGGCTGGCGACGACCTCAAAGGGGCTCACCGCGACACCCCGCCCCCGGGAAGAGCTATGTGCTCCCTTGACGTGAATCAGGCTGAGGACTGCGTCCGGACTGATGTGGAGGAAGTCAGCTGCCTCTCCAGGGCCGTCGTCGCAGATCAGCCAGCCGGACGAGTAGTGCCGCACGACCCAGCCGAAGAGGGACGTGTCGCCTCCGGTGCCGACGAGGGAGTGTATCTGCTGTGGAGTGGCGCCTGGCTTTTCCGTTGTTATGTCAAATCCGGAGAAGTCATGGAACTTCCAGTTGGGGAATGGTGCTGAGTTGGTGTTGCGATGCCAGATGCCGTTTTGCCCTACCATGTGCCCGGAGTCGTAGTAGACGGCGGACAAGTCGTCTGCCTCCAACGCGTCCAAGACGGTCCGAAGGGGGCCGGGATTGGTGGGCTGGCTGCCGGGGTCATACCCGAAGTTGAAGACGATGTTGTCGCCGTTCAAGCGGACCGTCGCTTGCAGTAGCCCGCATGAGGCACCATCCATGCTTACCACGAGCTTGAAATCTGCGGAATCAGGCGATCCCCTGACCTCGAGGTTGGCATGCTGTAGGACTTCCGCAGCCCCGGTCATCTCTTCCGTCACGTCGGGGCTCATCGGAAGGTCATCGGGGCCCAGGGTAAGGATGTCGTAGGCGCCTCGCACCTCGGACAGATCGTGGGACTCGACAGCCAGTATCGGAAATGGCCGGTTGAGCGTGGCGCCGCTCGTGATGGTCTCTTCGATGAGCTCCAGGGCCTCAATGGCGGCGGCCATGAACTCGGTGAACTCCTGCGCCTGCCGGTTCCAAACGATGCCTTTACGCGGGACTGTTCCGACGATTCCCAGGAGGGCCGTGAGCCCGGTGTCATCAGGAAGCTTCGCTCTTGCCGCTGACATGGCGAATGAGCTGTCTTCCAGGGGGCTGAGCGCATCCTGTACCCGCAAGCCGGTGATGTGCTTGGTGTCGGGCCGTATGACGCTCCGAACGTGCGTGCCGTGCAGCCAGAGGCCCTTCGCCTCACCGCGCAGGAAAGCGCCTTGCACTATGTTCTGCGAGACCTGCTCGAGCGGTGGCCGTGGCTCCCGCTTGAGCCATTTTGCCACTGCGCTACGCATCGACGCGTCACAGTAGACTGCGAATATTCGATCGCGTCGAAGTATGATGCTGAGCGTATGGCGAATATCGATATATGCTGCTGCCGACATCGCCCAGCTGGGATTCGCCTCGATCTTATGGACGAATCCATCAATCTGGTCAACACCGCGCGATGCGGGGCTATCCCGCAGGAACCCGGCCACTCCGCCGATGCCCGCCGCCAGCAGGATATTGGCACCACGAGCGCGGCGCTCCCTCGTTCTCCTCATGAAATCGGACAGACGGGCGAAGGCCAGCTCCTCTTGCTCCGTCACGCATTGCAAGAAGAGAAGCGATATGTAGGGGCGCAGCGCGCGCGAGTCCATCACATGCGCGCCTGTAGCGTTAGTCATGCTGAACGAACCCCTACGCGTCGATACTCAACGTAAGTATCCCACCGCCCTGCGTGACGTCAACAGGTCTGTCTCCCTGATTTGCTACGCGGTGCGTAATTTAGCGTTTCCGCGGGAGCGACCGACTGGCACGGACTTCCCGAAGCCATGACCGTTCAGCCGAGCGCGGGAAGCTTCATCGGTTGCAGGCGCGGATGCCTGATAAGCAGAGCTCAAGGGCAGCCGCTCGTGGCCCGCCGGATAACTCGCGCCGCAGTGGCGAGGGGAATTCTTTCCTGCTCGATCCTGCGGAATCGCGTCCATTCGGGGTCGGTTAGGACTTGGTAAACTCGCAGCTCGGCGGCGGTGAGGTACGGCAGGTCACGGCGCTTCCCGGCCTGGATCACATTCCCGCGGACGTCCGTGGTGGTTCCGAACCGCTCGTACTCCTCGTGGGTGGCGGTGTCCATCAGCATGCTCTTGACGGCGAGTCCTACCTCGCGGAAACCGTTGAGGATCTCGAATCCGGCCGCGTCTATGTCACCCCAGTAGAAGAGGCTCGGGCAGTCTCTCAGCCATGGGATCGAGGCGGGGGTTCCGCCGCCGATCCCATCCCCTCGACGGACACGCCCTGGCGGACGGGCAGAAAGTGCAGGGCGGTGTCCTTGTTCTCAGAGATGACAACTACGGCCGGCGGATAGGCCGGTGTCATCGCGTCGCCTACAGTGGCGCTGTCGTGACGCCGGTGGCCGCTGGCGATGTAGTCCGGGTCTAGGTAGGTGAAGTGGATCCGGGCAGGGTGAGGCGGCAGGAGCCCGAGTGTCGGGATCCCGGCCAGTGCGGCAACTGCGCCCTGGTGGGTGTTAAGCCACTTCGCGTGGAAACCTGGGATGGGGACTTGGCGCGGCGTCAGGCCAGAAGCCGAATTGCGCGCGAACCATTCGCCGGCTGTGCAGAGCAGTTCGAAGTCAGCGTCGCTGTAGCGGTCCACCCAGCGGATCATGCGTGCTATGTCTTGGAGGTCGGGAAACCGGCGCTTCAGATCGGCTGCGCGTGCCCGTCCACGTTCGAGCCGCTGTACCCATTCCAGTCCACACAGGCGAGCAGCGGTGTCTGCGGCTGGGATGCTGATGTGGGTTGGGATCCGCTGCGTGGTGCCGTGCACCACTCGGGGTGCGTCGGTGAGCATGACTCCGCGCGCGGCGGCCCAGTCCCGCCAGGTGAGCGCGGCGCGCTGGTAACGGCTGAAGTCCGCCTCTAGCGCGGACTTCGTCGGCGAACCGAGCGAGAACTCGTGGGGCCATGCGGAACCACCGCCTGAGGCATCGCCGTGCCAGGTGGTGTTCAGCCGTCGCCGGATCTCTTCCAGTACTTCGTCCGTGGTTTTCACTGCGGGCGGAGCTCTGCAAGGTGAGAGTACCCCTTCGGGCCCTTGGTTACGGTGAGCACGAGATCGCTGTACGGCTCGAGGGCGGTGACCTTGTCGAGTGGCGTGCCGATGATCAGCTGGAATCCGAGGCCCTTCCAGGCGCCCACGGCACGTCCGGCGAACTCGGAGTCGGACTTCACGAATCCTTCGTCGAGGAAGACCGGGGCGAACCGCGGGCGGGCACGGTCTTCGTCGCCGAGCTGGTAGCGGAGTGCGGACCCGACGATGAACGCGACGAGTTCCTGGGTCTCTCCGCCGCTCTTACCGCCAAGTGACGCGTAGGTGGCCACTTCTATCCCGCCGGCGTTAAGGCGGACCGCAGTGATCTCTACGTGCTTGCGCACGTCCAGGAACCGGTCACGTTCCGTGCCTCCCTTTGAGCCAGCCTCGGGTTTGGCGATCCTGCTGATAAACGCGCGCAGCCGGGCGAATCGTGTCTCGGCCTCTTCGTCGGGGAGGTCCTGCGTGACTCCGGAGGACAGTTCCCTGAGCTCGCGCCTGAAGCGGGTGACGTCGTCGTTGGTGAGGCGGCGCAAGATGATCTTGAGCCGGTCGTTCTGCGGGCCGAAGGGGAGCTGCGCGAGGATCGTGTTTACCGGGTCGAGGCGGTCCTCGATGTCGTCGATGGCCGAGTCGAACGCGCCGCTGAGGGGAACGAGGTCCTGCCCGCTCCATTCGGATAGGCGGCGGCGCCATTCCTGGCGGCGTTCGTGCAGCCCGGTCGCCTGAATCCTGTCGAGAATGTCTCGGTACCCGTTGTAGGACTCGATGGCGACGCCAAGGTTCGGGTCCGGCCACCGGCCCTGGTAGTCCTCGAAGACCTGGGTCATCGAGTCAGCGGCTTTCCTCGCCTGCTCTCTGGCGTTCTTCGCGATATCGGCTAGGCGGTTGCGGAGACGTGTGATGTTTCCGGGGAGCGCGTCCAGATCGTCTGAAGTCTTCCGCAGCTGTGTCCCGTGGAGCCGGTGAGCGGATTCGAACCGCTGACCGTCCGCTTACAAGGCGGATGCTCTGCCAAGCTGAGCTACACCGGCCGACTCGTCCGCGCCGCCTCCGACGCGGAACCCCTGTCAGGCTACCGGTTCGGCCGTGTCTCGGCTAACAGGTTGCCGCCGCCGTGGCACCAGACCCGCGGCGGGTGGCCCCGGGCTGCTGTCAAGGACAACTTGACAGCAGCCCGGCCCCGCGCCCGCGCGTTACTTGATGTCAGCTACTAGAGCCCCATCCCCCCGTAACGTAGGCGCGGACGTCGGCAACGCTCCACCAGTCGTTGGGGTCCGCGACGGTGAGGGTTATGCGAACGTACTGGATTGGGTTGCCTGGCAGGTCGACGGTGGTGAACTGACCGGTTCCTTGTCCGTCTGGCACGACGGTATTCCAGTCCGTCCCGTTGGCGCTGGTCTGCACGGCATAGCCGCGCGGGTAGTCGCCGGTGGAGGCGCCGGTGTCGAAGACGACCTGACGGGCGGGGATGGCTTTGCCGAAGTCGACCTGCAGGTACTGGCCGGGGGCCTGTCCCTCGCCGGTTGAGTACCGGGTGCTGGCGTCGCCGTCCACCGCGTTCGCGGCGACGTCACCCGTGCAGCACGAGTTGGTCGGCCCGCTGGGATTGGCCGTGGCGGTCCAGCCGAAGGGTGAAACCTGCTGAAGAGGATGCCGCCCGGCGAGGTTCCCGCCCCAGACGAAGGTCGCCAGCGAGTAGGTGGGCAGGGTGTAGGTAAACCGCTGTTGGCCTTCCTGGACGGCGAATGCCTGCGGGTTGTCCGCCTCATTGTGCGCCACCAGCACGGTCGAGCCATCCGGGTTCCGGAACGCGACGTCCATGACCTCGCCGTTCCATCCGGTGGTGCCGAACGAGGTGCTGGCGATGCGCACGGCGCCCGGCTGGACGAACCGCGACAGCTGCCCGAGGGCGTAGTACTCGGCGTTAGGCGTGACCGTGTCCCCCGGGCCGATGGTGACGATGCCGGTGCAGGTAGAGCACCCCCCGACGTGCGGGCCGCCAGCGGGGTTGAGCGCCAGGTTCCAGTTGATCACGGTGCTTGACCAGTTGCGGGTGGAGCCGATCTCCAGGTTCCTTGCATGCCACTGGAGCGTGTCGGAGAAGGTGTCGGCCGGATCGGCGGACTGGCTGCCCGAGCACTCGTCCATGAAGATCTGCAGCTTCGGGTACTCGTTATGGAACGTCGTCATCGCGCTGGGGTCGCCGTAGTAGCAGTGGAACGCGACACCCGAGATCCATTTGGCCGCCGGGGTGGCCAGAACGTTCTGCGGATAGGCGTTGATATCGCCGACCTCGTCGGGCGGGGTGGAGGCAATGTCATTGGGGTGCTCCGACCAGTTGTGGTCATAGGCGAAGATCTCTGTTCGCAGGTGCGCCGCCCGCAGCATCGGCCCGAGGTCTTCGATGACCGCGGCTTCCTGCGCCGACGGCATGTCGGTGCCCGGGTAGGTGTCGGTGGTGCGGTCCTGCGGCTCGTTCTGCACGGTGATCGCGTTGACGGTGACTCCGTTGGCCTGGTATGCCTCGATGAACTTGAGCAGGTACAGCGCGTAGGCCCGGTAGATCTGGGGGGTGGCGATGAGCCGGCCGCCAATCAGGCTGTCGGAGGTCTTCATCCACGCGGGCGGGCTCCATGGCGAGGCGATGACCTGCAGCCGGGGGTTGAGAGCCTTAGCCTCGCGCAGCAGCGGCAGGATCTCCGCCTGATCGTGGGCGATGCTGAAGTGCTGCATGCCGTAGTCGGTCTGCCCGGCGGGCAGGTCGTCGTAGGTATACGGCGCCGTGGCGACCATGTCCGAGCCGCCGATCGGCTGGCGCAGATAGTCGAGGCCGTCGCCGGTCGTGGGGCTGAAGAGCGACGCCATCACCTGGGCACGTTGGGCGGCGGGCAGTGTGTAGAGGACCGTCGCCGAGGAATCGGTGATGGCGCCGCCGAATCCCTGCATGGTCTGGTAGGTCAGGGTTGGGTCGACCACCACGGTCGGGGCGGTGCTCGGGGCCGTGGAGAAGTCGACCGTGCCGAGGTCGCTCAGCTTGTCGGTCCCGTCCGCGGTGGTGATCCAGACGTGGGCCGCGGTCGCCCCCGGCGCGGGGGCCGCCGCGGCGGCGGCCGCGTTGAGCCCTCCGGCGCCGGCCGCGGCCACGAGGACACCAGCCGCCAGCAGACTGGCCGACCGTGCCGTCCACCGCTTCGGCAGCCTCGGCGGCCTGAGAATTCCGGTGTTATTCCGCATGTAATTGAGCCTCCGATTCGGTGATGGGAACCTGGCGGATGGTGATGCCTGAGCGCCGGCGCGGAGCGGGAACTCCGCGCCGGCCCTCAGCTGATGGGGTCAGGACACGGGGACGAGCTGGAATGTCTGGGCGGTGTCGCCGGCGGTGCACGCCCATTGCTGGAGTTGCGTGCCGTTGGACGTCGAGCGGTTGGTGACGTCCAGGCATTCGTTGCCGCTGTTGCGGGCGGTGAAGGTGTAGGTGCCGTTTGATTGCAGCGTCGGCAGCCACTGCTGGTTGGTGCCGCCGGTGGCGCTCCACAGCTGGATCAGGGTCCCGTTGCCGGTGGCGGAAGTCCCGCCGGTGACGTCCCATACCTCACTGGTGTTGTTGCGGGTGGCGACCTGGTAGTAGCCGCCGCTTGTGGGCTGGAACTGCCACTCCTGGTTAGTGTTGCCGCTGCCGCACGCCCACTGCTGCACGGCGGTGCCGTTGGAGGTGCTGCCGCCGGTGTCGTCCACGCAGTCGCCGCTGTTGGTGTTGACGACCTGGTACCAGGTGCCCGCGCTGATGCCGCCGCCGGTGCTGGTAGAGCCGGGGGTCCAGGTGAACGTGGCGACCGCCCCGGCGGGCAGGGTGTAGTCGAAGTACTGGCCGTCCTCATCCACTCCGAAGGTGTTCGCGCTCGAGGTATTCGAGTTCAGCACCACCAGCGCGTCGGAGCCGTCGGGGTTCTGGAAGGCGACGTCCTCGATGTTGCCCGAGCCGAAGGTGTTCGAGCCGATGCGCACCGCGCCAGGCTGCACGAACTTGCTGACCTGCCCGAGGCTGTAGTACTCGGCGTTGTAGGTCGCGGTGTCGGCCGAGTTGTCGACGGTGACGAGCGCGGTGCAGGTGGTGCAGTTCATACTCGGCCCGCCGCTCGGGTTCAGCGCCATGTTCCAGGTGACGACCGTCTTGCTGTAGTTGCGGATCCCGTCGACGACCAGGTTCTCCAGCTCCCAGTCGAGCGTGTCGGCGAAGGTGTCCGACACCGGCGAGGACTGCGAGCCGGAGCATTCGGTCTCGTAGGTCCCGTACGTCGGGTACTCCGCCTCGACCGTGGACTGGGCGCTCGGGTCCCCGGCGTAGCAGTGCCAGGCCGTGCCGGTCACGTATTGCGCGGCCGACGAGTCGCCGAGCACGGTCTCCGGGAAGCTCGGGTCGTTCCAGTTGTGGTCGTAGTCCAGGATCCCCGTGCTCAGCCCGGCCGCCTTGATCGCCGGGCCCAGGTTGTCGGCGATGAAGTCCGCCTCCTGAGTCGAGGTGAACGTCGAGCCCGGGTAGTTCGACGGCGAGTACTCCGGCTCGTTCTGCGGCGTGATCAGCGAGATGGGCACCCCGGCCGCGTCGTAGGCCTGGATGAACTTGACCAGGTAGTTGGCGAAGACCTGGTAGTCGGCGGTGTTGAGGGTGCCGCCGATCATCGAGCCGCTGGTCTTCATCCAGCCGGGCGGGCTCCACGGCGTGGCCATGACTGTGATAGCCGGGTTGATGCTGAGCGCCTGCTGGAGCACCGGAATGATGTAGGCCTGATCGTGCGCGATCGAGAAGTCGGCCAGCGTCGGGTCGGTCTGCCCGGCGGGCATGTCGTCGTAGCTGAACAGCGACTGCGAGAAGTCCGACGCCCCGATCGGCTGCCGCAGGAAGTCCAGTCCGATCCCCTGGTTCGGGTCGAACAACCTGGTCATGATCTGGTTGCGCAGCGGCGAGTTGTAGACCAGCCACGCCGAGGAGTCGGTGAACGAGGCGCCGAAGCCGGTCATGGTCTGGTAGGTGGTCGAGGGGCTGACGGTGATGACCTGGCTCTGCGAGCTGGACCCGGGCGCGAACGTGGCTCCGGTCTGCGGGGCGAGCAGCTGGCTCTGGTTGGTGGTGGTCTCCGTGACGGAAACAGCCGGCCCGGACGCGGCGTGCGCTCCACCGGAGCTCGCCGCGGCGAGCCCGGCGGTGAGGAGCGCCACCGCGCCCAGCGATGCCGTCATGCGCTTGATGCGGGACATGGTCCTCCTTCGAAACTACCCCCCATGAAACAAAATGTAACGACCAGAAACGTTCTCGATACAGTGATAAAAGCAGCGTGGAATAGGGCTGTCAATAACGAGTTATCGACATAGCGCCCGCCCGAACCCGGAAGATATGCTGCCTATCATGAAACAAATGCGTGTAACAGAATGAGCAGGCCGCGCGGCCAGCGTGTTACGGTCCGGGACCTCGCCGCCGAGACGGGCGTGTCCATCGCCACCGTCTCGCGAGTCCTCAACAACGCCGACCATGTGGCCCCGCACACGCGCGAGCTCGTCCAGCGGGCCGCCGACCGGCTCAGCGATCAGGCCCTCGGACCGCGGACGGCCCCGGCCCGCGTGGCGCCGGGCCCCGTCTACCTGCGCTGCCCCTATCTGCTGACTGACTACTTCGGCCTCATCGTCTCGTCCATCGCCGAGACGCTGGAACTGCACGGCCGGCCGGTTCTGCTCAACGCCGGAGAAGCGGCGCAGCAAGCGGCGGTCCTGCCTGCGCTCCCATCCCGGCCCGGCATCAGCGGCGCCATCCTGGTTTTGCCGCCGGAACCCAGCGAGCAGCTGGCGGACCTGCGGGCCCACCGATTCCCCTTCGTCGTGGTGGATCCCCGCGCCCCGATGCCGCGCGACATCGCCGCCGTGTCGGCGGCCCACTTCGCCGGGTCACGCAGCATCAGCACGCACCTGGCCGACCTCGGCCACCGGCGCATCGGCGTTATCGCCGGGCCGCACAACTGGCTCGCGAGCGACGCGCGCCTCGCCGGGCACGCCTCGGCCCTGGCGAACGTCGGTGTGCTGCCCGATCCCGGGCTGACCCGCAGCGGCGAGCCGACCGCGCAGTTCGGCTACCACGCCGCAGGCGAACTGCTCGACCTCCCCGAGCCCCCCACCGCCCTCATCGGATTCAACGACAAGGTCGCCGTCGGCGCGCTGGCCGCGGCCGCACGGCGCGGACTGCGCGTACCCGAGGACCTCTCCGTCGCCGGCTTCGACGACATCGACCTCGCCCAGGCCACCCGCCCCCTGCTCACAACCGTCCGTCAGCCGCTGCAGGAAATGGGCCGCCTCGCCGTCAGCCTCCTCATCCGGCTCATGGAGCGCCAGCGCCTCGACGCACTGCACGTCGAGCTGGCCACCGAACTAGTCGTCCGCGACTCCACCGGCCCAGCTTCGCCCAGATAACGCCGACCACCGAAAATCAAACCCGCAAATCAATCATCTCGAACGGACCCTGCCCTCCGCGCCCCTCGCCAGCACCCTCTAACCAGCGGCAACACCCTCCCAGCTGCAACCCCCACCGGCGGGCACCGCGCTTTCCCCGAACCGACATCTCAGTGGACGACACGCACGCCGTACTGATGCGCATTACAGACTCCTTTCCTGCCGCCAAGCCCGCCATCCTGCACGCTCCAGGTCCTACTCTGATACGTGTAGCATGGCGAGCCTTCGCCGACCCCGTCCTCACCAGAGCCGCCACAGACTCGGCAAGTTGGAACCCGGATCTGGAAGTCTGGGAGCATGCGGATTCCGACCGATGAGGAGATCCTCGGCCTGCACGAGAAGCACGCGCCGACCACAGGCGCGTTCGACCTCGTCTACACGCACTGTGTGATCGTGTGCGGCATCGTCGAGCAGCTCCACGCCCGGCTGAGCCCCGGCCTGGAGATCGACATCGACCTGGCGCGGGCCGGCGCCCTGCTGCATGACGTCGGCGTGTACCGGCTGTACGACAAGGCGGGAAACCTCGACGGCGGGAACTATATCCGCCACGGGATCCTCGGATACGAGCTCCTCCAGCAGGAGGGACTCCCCGAGGCGATCTGCCGGTTCGCATCGCACCACACCGGGGTCGGGCTCACCCGCGATGACGTCATCGCCCAGCGGCTCCCGCTGCCGCCGGCCGATTACCTGGCCGAGACCGGCGAGGAGCGCCTCGTCATGTACGCGGACAAATTCCACTCCAAGAAAACGCCTCCCATCCTCCTCACCGCCCCGGCTTACGCCGCCAGAGTCCGCCGGTTCGGCCCGGAGAAGGTCGCCGCCTTCCAGTTGATGCGGGCAGCGTTCGGTGAGCCCGATCTCGAGCCGTTCAGCGCCGCCTACGGCCACCGCATAATTCACCGCTGAGCTACGTGCCGTGCGGCTGGTAGGGCATCGTGACCGGATCCCCCGGCGGCGCGGCGAGGTCGTCGCCCGGCCACAGCGGGCGTCGGGGCAGGTCCTCCGCCAGCATCACCAGCAGCTCGTCCCGCTCCGGGATGCCGAGGCCCGGCGGGACCGGGGCGAACGGTCCGGTTGCGAGCAGCGCCGCCTCGATCTCGGGGAAGGCGAGCGGCCTCGACTCGCACCGTCCAGGCGTCCTGGTGAGGGCGACGAGCGCCCGGATGACGGCCCTCCAGTCACCGGCGATCTGCGGCCACAGGCGGCCGTCGTCAAGCTCGTAGTTGAGCGTCGACAGCGGGACCAGGCAGTTGGGGGTCCGGCCGGGGAACTCGGTCAGGCACCGGTAGATCCGCCCGGCGTCGGGCTGCGGCAGGTCCCGGTGCAGCAGCGTGCGGGCGTGCACGATGACCCCGTTGACCGGGACGGGGGCGCCGGGTTCGTCATAGGGATCGTGCATCGCCAGGAGGTAGACGTCCTTGACCATGAAAGTGAGCCCTATCTAATAATCGACACTAGTCGACTGTTTGCTGGTAACCGTAGCGTACTCATCGCGCCGCCACGGCCGGGGAACAATCCGTCAGACGCTGCGAACGCGGTGGCTCGCGTCGGCGGCGAACTGGGATGATGGCCGCATGTCAGTTCAGGTCACCGTGCTGAACGGCGGCTCCAGCTCCGGCCAGACCGGAATCGCCCGCTGCCTGCAGGCGGTCCTGCCGCAGCCGTGGATCAGCGCCCTGCCCCGGTCGCTCACGGACTCGGGCTCCGGCATCGCAGTCGGGCAGCACGGCGAGGTCCTCGTCGGCGGCGGCTTCCGCGAAATCGAGGCCGCGTGGATGGCCGGCGCGTCATCGCCGAGCGCGTGCTCTGACCGGAGGGATCGCGATGGCTAACGCCGACGACGTGCGGCGACTGGCGCTTGCCCTGCCTCAGGTCGAGGAGATAGACAGCGACGGGTTCGATTTCCGGGTGGCGGGAAGCGGGTTCGTCTGGTCCTATCCGGAGCGCAGGCAGGGCCAGCGACGGCGCATCAGGACCGACGTCGCGGTGCTCTACGTCGGCGACGAAGCGGAAAAGCAGGCGCTCCTGCTCGGCGAGCCGGATATCTTCTTCACCGCCCCGGAGTACAACCACTGGCCGCTCGTCCTGCTTCGGCTGGCAGCAGTCGATAACGACCGGCTGACGGAACTCGTAACCGACGCCTGGCGGATGCGCGCACCGGAGATTCGATGATCCGATTGAGCTGACCGACCCGCGGCGCGTCAGCCGCGCCGGGCGCGCACCCCGGCGATCTCGTAGAGCGCGATCGAGGCGGCGATGCCCGCGTTCAGCGACTCGTTGCCGGAGGCCATCGGGATCCGGACGAGCAGGTCGCAGGCGCCCGCCACCACTCGCGATAGCCCGCGTCCCTCGGACCCGACGACGAGCACCATCGGCCCGTCCGCGATCGACATGTCGCGGACGTCGTCCCTGCCCTCCGCGTCAAGCCCGGCCACGAAGAACCCGAGTGACTTGTACCCCTCGATCGCCCGCGTCAGGTTCACCGCCTGAGCCACCGGCAGCCGTGCCAGCGCGCCGGCCGACGCCTTCCACGCGCCCGCGGTCACGCCGGCGCTGCGCCGCGACGGCACCACGACGCCGGTCGCGCCGAACGCGGCAGCCGACCGGATCACGGCCCCCAGGTTGCGCGGGTCGGTCACCCCGTCGAGCGCGACGATGAGCGGCAGCGACCCCCCGGGGCCGTCGGACGCGAGGTCCTCCGGGTGCGCGTACTCGTACGGCCGCACCCGCAGCGCGACGCCCTGGTGAATCGCGCCGCCGGTCAGCCGGTCGAGCTCCACGACACTTGATTCGAGCACGGCGATGCCCGCCTCGGACGCCAGCTGCACCGACTCCGCGACCCGCTCGTCCTCGTGCGCCCGGCCGGTGACGTACAGGGCCATCGCTGGAATCCCGGCCCGCAGTGACTCGACAACCGAATTCCGGCCCGCGACCATTTCCGGCCCTTCGCCGCTGCCGCGTGCCGCCGGGTTCTCTTTCGAGTATTCCGAACGGTCGCGGCTTACTCCCCCGCGTTCATTGCCCCGTCCGGTTGGCCGGCCGTTCCGCTCGGCGCGAGCCGCCGCGGCGGCGGCGCGCTGCGCGGGGTGACCCGGGCGCGCGGAGGCGGGCGGCGTCGGGCCCTTGCCCTCGAGCCTGTCCTTGCGGTACCCGCCGGTGCCCGGCCGGGGCTTGCCGCGCTTGGTGTATCCGCCGCCGCCCGCTGACCGGCCGTCGCTGCCGCCCTTTTTCTGCCCGCTCATCGCCTGCTCCGCCAGTTCATCGCTTAAGTTCCCATCGCGGGCCCTCGGGGGTGTCATCGACAACCACCCCGGTGTCCTCCAAAGTGTCCCTGATGGAGTCCGCCGAAGCATAGTCGCCCCGCGCCCGCGCCGTTTCCCGCTGTCGCAGCACCAGCGCGACCAGCGCGTCGACTACCGAGTGGAGCCGGTCATCGGGGTCGCTTGTCCGCCAGGCGGGGTCGAGCGGGTCGAGGCCGAGAACCCTCAGCATGGCCCTTGTCTGAGCCAGGCTATTGCGGATGCTCTCGATGTTCCCCGCGCTTAGAGCGTAGTTGCCGTCGTGCACTGTGGCGTGCACGGCGGCCAGCGCGGCCGGGACGGCGAGGTCGTCGTCCATCGCGGCGGCAAAGGAGATGGGCAGCGCGGCCGAGGGCGCGGCGCCGGGCATGTCGAGCAGACGGGGCGCGTGCCCATCGCGGGAGACAACCGCGTGCTGGGCGCGCGAGACGAACCGCTCGATCCGCTGGTACGCCGCGACCGCCTCATCAAGCGCGTCCCGCGAGTAGTCGATCGTCGACCGGTAGTGCGCCTGGCCCAGGTAGTACCGCAACTCCTGCGGCCGGACCTGGGCCAGCGCCTCGGTCGCCGCCAGCGCCTGCCCGGCCGACTTGCTCATCTTCTCCCCGGCGATCGCGACGAGGCCGTTGTGCAGCCAGTACCCGGCGAACTCGTCGCCGGCCGCCGTCGACTGGGCGCGCTCGTTCTCGTGGTGCGGGAAGACCAGGTCGATCCCGCCGCCGTGGATGTCGAAGGCGGGCCCGAGGTATCCGGTCGCCATGGCCGAGCACTCCAGGTGCCAGCCCGGCCGGCCGGGACCCCAGGGGGTCCGCCAGGACGGCTCGCCCGGCTTCGCGCCCTTCCACAAGGCGAAGTCACGGGGGTATCGCTTGACCGCCGCCGTGGCCCGGTCCTCGGGGTCGGCGTCCTCGGCCGGGCGCATGTCGGCCAGTCGCTGTCCGGACAGCGAGCCGTACCCGTCGGCGGTGTGCACGTCGAAGTACACGTCGCCGCCAGCCTGGTAGGCATGGCCTCGGTCGATCAGCCGCTCGATCAGCGCGATCATATCCGGGATGTGGCCCGCGGCGCGGGGCTCCACGTCGGGCAGCCGGCAGCCGAGCAGCCCGTACGCGTCGGTAAAGGCGCGCGCGTTCCGCTCTGCCAGCGCCCACCAGGCAACGCCCTCGGCGGCGGCGGCGCGCAGGATCTTGTCGTCGACGTCGGTGACGTTCCGGCAGTAGGTCACCGAGTACCCGGAGGCCTCCAGCCAGCGGACCAGGAGGTCGAAGCAGACCGCCGAGCGGAGATGCCCCAGGTGCGGCGCCCCCTGCACCGTCGCGCCGCACACGTAGACGGTTGCTCGCCCCGGTGCGACCGGCTCGAACTCGCGAACTGTCCTAGCCGCGGTGTCATGCAGGCGGAGCGTCACCCGGCATAGGCTACGGGATCCGACCCCGGGCCGCTCATGGAGCGACACAGTTCGCTAAGCCATGAAATCGTTCCAATCCAGGATCAACGCCGCTACCGTGGGCATCGCGCAATCAGGAAGTTTTATCGTAAACAGGCCCTATCGCGGACAGCCGCCCGATCACCAGGTAGTCAGGCAGATGGAACGACACCCCGATTCAGCTTCTTCTCCCGGCTTCCGAGCCGATCCCTCCCAAGCGCAGACCGCGCCCGCCCGAACCTGGCTTCATCGCCTGGCGAACGTTGTGATCGCGATCGTGGTCCTCGCCGTGGCGGCGGGCATGTTCGTCTTCTCCTATCCAGGAGTCCACGCGATCGCGCGGCAAGGCGGAGTGTCCGGGCAGCTCGCCCGCTTCTACCCGGCTCTGTTCGACGCGGTGCTCGTCATCGCCTGCGTGGCCGCCGTCATGCTCCGGGACGCGCGCTGGTGGGCGCGGTGCTGGGCGTGGCTGGTGGCCATCGTCATCCTCGGCGCGATCGGGGCCACCGACGTGCTGCACGCGATGAGCTACGGGCTGCGGCAGCGGCCGACCGAGGGGGTGGTCGCCGCGGCCCCGGTGGCGGCCGTCCTGCTGGCCTTCAGCCTGTTTCTCACAATGCTGCGCCAGTCCCGGCCGCGGTCGGCGGATGCGGCTCCCGGCCAGGTACCGGCCCGCGGGCCGGCTGACGACGGCGCGGCCGAGCAGCCCACCGCGCCGATGATGATTTCCAATGTCGATATCGTCCCGACGCTGGCCGCAGGGTCGGCGGGGCGTCCGCCCGCGTCCCCCATCGCCCTGCCGGCCGGCGCATCGCCCGCCGGCGCATGGGCGGCTGGCCCGCTCGACGACGTGGATCAGGCACCGGACGCGACCGCGACCGGCACGGAGACCCCGGACGCGACCGCGACCGGCACGGAGACCCCGGAGGCGGCCCCGACCCGGGAGATACCCGCGCTCGCGAGCGACGCGAGCGACGCGGGGCTGCACCCTGGCATCGCCGGCGCCGACGCCGGCGACGAGCCCGCGCTCGCCGCTCCGGCCGCGGAGGCGGCCGACACGGCGCAGCCGACCCGGGCGCCCGCGCCGGCCACGCAGGCGATCAGGTACGCGAGCAGCGCAGCGACGGAGCAGTTCGGCGACGAGGACTGGGAAGCCGAGATCGATCCGGCTCTGGCCGGGCAGGTGTATCCGGTGCTGACCTCCGACCCCGACATCGAGGTGCCACCGCACGATCCGGGGCAGTCGCAGGACCTTGAGGACGACGCCCCGCCCTTCGCCACGGCCCCGTTCGCGTCGGTCCCGCGCCTCAACCGGGTGCGCGTCAGCCCGACCCCGCCGACCGAGGACGAGGACCCGGACGACCCGGACGAGGAGTAACCCGTCTCCGGGTCTACACAGGCAGCACGAGGGCGGTGGCCATGGCGGCCACCCCCTCGCCCCGGCCGGTGAGGCCGAGACCGTCGGTGGTGGTCGCCGACAGCGACACCGACGCACCGGACAGGGACGCGCTGAGCACGGCGATGGCCTCGGCCCGGCGCGGGCCGATCTTGGGGCGGTTGCCGATGACGTAGACGGCGACGTTCCCGATGACGAACCCCGCCTCGGCGACCAGGCGCGCGGTCTCGCTGAGCAGCGCGACCCCGGACGCCCCCGCCCACTCGGGCCGTGACGTGCCGAAATGAGCGCCGAGATCACCGATCCCGGCGGCCGACAGCAGAGCGTCACAGGCCGCGTGGGCGGCAGCGTCCCCATCAGAATGCCCGGCCAGCCCGGTCTCCCCGGGCCACTCAAGCCCCGCCAGATGCAACGTGCGCCCGTCCTCGAACGGATGCACGTCCACCCCAAGCCCCACCCGCGGCAACTTATCCACGACGGAACCCTATCGTTGGAGTACCCAGAGCCCGGGGAGCCCGTCCAGGTGGCCGAACAAGACAGGCCTAAGTCGTAAGCACCTCGTCGAGGAGAGCCTCAGCCTTGTCCTCGTTGGTCTTCTCGGCCAAGGCGAGCTCGCTTACCAGGATCTGACGCGCCTTAGCCAGCATCCGCTTCTCGCCGGCCGAAAGGCCGCGCTCCTTGTCCCTGCGCCACAGATCCCTGACGACCTCGGCAACCTTGTTCACGTCGCCGGACGCGAGCTTTTCCAGGTTGGCCTTGTACCGACGCGACCAGTTCGTGGGCTCCTCGGTGTGCGGCGCGCGAAGCACCTCGAACACGCGCTCAAGCCCTTCGGCACCTACCACGTCCCGTACCC
>Ga0335075_10006469_pt1 | contig 18102 bp, 18 predicted proteins | sample Lox_Sample_24_FD_206723 | JGI IMG/M metagenome (GOLD analysis project Ga0335075, IMG submission 206723) | Soil microbial communities from Loxahatchee National Wildlife Refuge, Florida, United States - Lox_Sample_2.4 | ecosystem: Environmental > Terrestrial > Soil > Wetlands | place: USA...
GCCGAGCAGGCCGCGCAGGCCGGCCAAACCCCCGGGCGCGAAGCCTAGATGGACCTCGGGCTGCGGGGCCGCAAGGCGATCGTCACCGGCGGGTCGAAGGGGCTGGGCAAGGCCATCACGGCTGACCTGATCGCCGAGGGCGCGTCCGTCGTGATCTGCTCCCGTAACATCGCCGAGCTAGAGGCGACGGCCGCGGAACTGACGAAGAACGCAGCCGACGATGCCGGATCCGGAACCGTGCACGCCTTGCCGTGCGATGTGACAGATCCTGACCAGGTCGTCAGCTTCATCGACGGCGCGACCGCCGCCCTCGGCGGGCTGGACATCCTCATCAACAACGCGGGCGGTGCCAGTCCCGGCCAGTTCGGCACGCTGACCGATGATGACTGGCATGCCGACATCGAGGTCAAGCTGTTTTCTCAGATCCGGTGCACCAGGGCGGCGCTGCCGCAGCTGCGCCAGAGTCCGGCGCCGCGGGTAATCAACATCAACGCCGTGTACGCCCGCTACCCCGATCCCGTCTTCCTCGCCTCCTCGGTGAACAGGGCATCCTGCCTCAGCCTGTCGAAGGCGCTGTCGATCGAGCTGGGCCGGGATGGAATCCTGGTCAACAGTGTCAACATCGGCCTGGTCGAGACCCCGCAATGGGAGAACATCCACCGCCGCCGGGCGCCCGATATGCCAGCCGAGCAATTCTTCGGGCAGCTCGCCGCGGCCGAGGTACCGCTCGGCCGGTTCGGCCGGCCCGATGAGGTCGCCGGGCTGGTCACATTCCTGGCCAGTGACCGGGCTAGTTACATCGCCGGCGCGTCCATCGACGTGGCCGGCGGGATGGGCAAATTTTTCTGAGGGAACGGGGTTGCATGTGCCGGCTGCTTGGTTATTGCTCGGGTCGTGATGCGTCGCTGGAAGACCTGATCGGTGCCGATGGCCTCCGCGAGTTCACCGGACTGTGCGCGCTGCACGGCGATGGATGGGGGATGGCCTGGTATGAGCGTGCCGAGCCGATCATCCGCAAGTCGCCGATCCGTGCGGATAGCGCGCCGGAGTACGACAAACTCGCCCGCGAACCGCTGTCCGACCTAGGCCTCGTGCACTTGCGCTGGGCAACGCCGGGCCTTGGCGTGAACGAGGAGAACAGCCACCCGTTCCGGTACGGCGAGTACGCGTTCGCGCACAACGGCGCCATCCACCCGCAGGACCGGCTGCCCGAGATGCTGCCGGAGCAGTGGGAGCGTCAGCTGGCCGGCACGACCGACAGCGAGCGGTACTTCCTGCTCATCATGGCGCGGCTTGCCAGCCGTGGCGGAGACATGGTGGCCGCCATCGCCGACGCGGTCGCCGACATCGACGCCAGATTCGAGCCGAACAGCCTGAACGCGATCCTGCTGTCTCATGACAAGCTCTACGCGGTCAGCTGGCACGACCGCGACCGCGTGCCAGAAGCCAAACTGCGGACGCACGGCTACGACCAGCCGGACATCGCGGCCTACTTCGACCTGGCCTACCACGCGACGGACAGTGCCGTGGTCGTCGCGAGCTCAAACTGGCCGCAGCCCGGCTGGACACCGCTGGAGAACCGCCATGTCCTCGTGGCGGACCGGCGAACGCTGAATAGCCGGGTGCTGCCGCTGCAGTGATCGTGAGCCGCGCTCTATCGGTCAGCCGGTCGGCGGCTGTGGCAGCGGGAACGGTCCGATGACGGCATCGGGGTTGGCCCCGTAGCTGAGCCAGCTGGCGATCGGCGCCCGTACGCCGACGCCTGGCCGGCGATAGTCGCAGACGCCAGTCGGGAACGCCTGACGGAGCTCGGCCTGCTCGGCCGCCGTGAAGGTCACCGGGTAATCCCGGAAGTCCAGTGGCTTCAGACTGCACTTCAGGTCGTCCATCGTCAGCGGCTCGCCTGCCACCAGGCGCGGGTTCGACGCCACCGGATAGGCGGCACCGCACTGCCCGGTACCGGGGTCGGTGAGGCTCTGGTGGACCAGGTCGGTGGCCGACAAGTAGCAGCCGTCGGTCAGTCCGGACGGCTTGTCGTCGAGCACCTTCTGCTGCGCGCTGCGATGCGAGTGATCGTTCTCGATGTTCGTCAGCCAGGCATCCATCTCGGCCAGCTCATACGTGTCGGCCGCGTTGATCTCTGCCGTCGTTGGCATGTTCTCGATGATGACCTGATTCCCGTCGCTCCGATTGGCGGCCAGCATCCGCGCGCGCATGATGAACGACCAGTCGGTGGTATGGATGTCATTCCCGAAGCCGAAGAAATCGAGGTCGAGGCGCTGGTCGATGACCGGCGTCGTGCGCAGCCCCAGGGAGGCGCTATTGACCAGGTCGTCGGCGTAGGACGCGCGAAGCCCTGTCAGGCTCGCCTCGGTACGCTGCGGAACCTCAGCGCCGGCGAAGTTCATCCCGCCGATATCGGCGTTGAGCGTCGCGAACTGAGCTGGCGTGATGGCCCCGGAGTCAAGCGCGGCAAGCCCGTACTGCACGCCGACGTTGTCAAGCGGGCTGTTCGGGAAGCCGGTGGCGGGATCGACCCCCAACTGGTTCACGATCTGCTCATCAGAGTTGCAGATTATCCCGTCGGGGTTCGTCGGGCTCCACTGCTCGGCGGGCGGGATAATCGCCGGGTTGCAGCTGCCGGTAGCTGTGGACCGGTTCGCGAACGTGGCATCCCACGACTCACACGTCGTGTAGTCGTTGTAGCCAGAAACGGCGGTCTCCTGCGCGGACGAGAACGACGATCCGTTCGGCCCGTTGAAGAATGAGTCGAGCAGCTTACAATCGGTGACTGGCCCGGCCGTGGTCAGCGGGTCGGGGAACGAGATGCTCGGGATGATGCCGTCCAGAATGCCGGGGTAAGCGTCGGCGATGTCGTACTGCTGGATCGCGCCCCCGGAGCCGCCCCAGCCGATGGTGAACTGCACCGGCCCGTAGGTGTCGATGAAGTGCTCCTTCACCATCATCGCCGCCTCAGCGGAGATGATGGTCGAGCAATTGTTGTCGAGCACGTTGAGCGTGGATGACGCGACGGCGTAGCCGAGCGACAGGAACTGATCGTCAAGCACCCCGCCCGTACTGGTCCCCTGCTGGTAGCCGGAATTGCAGCCGCCCCCGAAGGTGTAGATGAGCTTGCCGTTCCAGCTCGTATCTGGCTGCAGCGGTGACGGCGCCTGCCCGTCGTAAAGCGTCGCGATCTGGTAGACGGCCCGGTCGATGACCCCGGTTTCGACCCGCACGATGTAGGGCACGCTGCGCCCGTTCACCGTTGCCGTCGCCATGTCAGCGGGAGCGCTGGCGGGATCGGCCAGCGGCACGAAGGCGCCGGAGGTGTTCTTGTACACGTACGAGACCACGGTCGGCGCAAAGCAGTCAGGCGGGCTCGATGCGGCCAGCCCGAACGAGGTCGTCTCGCAGACGTACGGAAGCTGCTGCTTGCCGGAGAAGACCGGCCCGTTGATGGAGTGATCGATGACATCGAGCGACGCGAACTGACCATGCGCCGACGCGACGACCCGGTTGCGGCCGATACTCAGGCCGGTGATCAGTCCGAGCAGGCTCCCGTCTGACTGGATCTGGAAGCTGGAAGTCACGTCGCGGCCATCGGAAGTGACCTGCACATCGGCGGGGTTGGTGTGCTCAGGGACATCGACTCGCACCAGCACCTCGTCGCCGCTGACCAGCTCCGGTCGGGGGTTGGACACGGTCACCAAGGTGAGTCGCCCCGCCCCTGGTCCGTTGCGCGGCGCCGAGGCCTGAGCGACGCTCGGCGCGAGCACCAGCGCTGCCGCTGAGATCGCCGCGAGCCACACCACGGATTGGACGTGTCCTAAGCGTGATCCCACCGAGAACCTCCCGCCGGACCTGATGCCGTCACTAACAAGCTTCTTAGCAAGACATATCACTCGATCGACCCACCGAACAGGGCCCGGTCATGCCAGAAGCGCCAGCTAGCGGTCAGGCGGTTTCGCGGCCGAGCTTCACCGCTCCGACTACCAGAACGATCAGAGCCGGGGCAAAGAACAGGCCGGTGTGCAGGATGCCTCCGATAAGCCCGGCGAGAATTACGGCCACACCAGCCCAGGCGGCCGCTCTCGCAACTCGCCCTGCCCCGAACCCGGCCACTGCAGCTAGCGGCGCGGGCGCGATAGCCAGCAGCAGCGCCCACCAGGTCGCGGGCAGCGGGTCGACGCTCAGCAACGCCGCGATCGTGATCAGCTGCGCGGCGCCGGCCAGAAGTATCGCCCTGCGCCGCCAGGGCCAGCTGGGTGGAGTCGATGTGCGCCACAGGCTCTCGCGCTCGGTTTGCGGGGCGACTGCAGTGGCGGTCTCGGCGGTCATAGCGCGCTCCTAGCGGACGAATCGGATAGTTACCACTCGCGCCGACCAGGCTTCCCGGCTCACCTGACTCGCAGCATAGACCTAGCGAGCCGCCGGGCACAGATGTCGCGATCCGAATTGTCCGCTAGGCGCGGTGGAGAATCGGTGAACGAGCCCGGAGCGCTACCGGAGTGACAGTGCCTGCGCCTCCACCAGATCTGGCGACGCGCCGGTCAGGTCGAGGTATGACTCCTCGACAGGCTCAGGCAGGGCCATCGCGCTGGCGCTCGGCGCGGGCCGGGGCCGTCGTGGCCGGCCTGCGGCTGACGTCCCGCCGCGACCGCGATAGATAAGCAAGCCATTGACCGGATCCGGCACCGCATCGAGGGCAGCGCGCACGATCGGCAGGTTCCGGAAGGCTTCCCAGTCCTCCGAGGTCTTGAAGCAGACTTCGAATGCCACGCCCCACTGACCGGCATGCCAGGTTCCGTCGAGCGCGCCGTTGGTCAGCGCCGCCTCGATCAACTCGGAGTCGTGCGCCTGCTGCCACTGGAAAGCCGAGAACTCTCCGTGCAGTACCTCGATCGACCACCATTCGGCCATTACCGGGATGGTACGTCCGCGCTCTAGCGAACGGAACCGCATTGAGCGTAACCGCCGTGCAACCGGTCACGAGCTACACCTCGGCTTAGTCGACCGAAGAGGAGCACTCACGTGTCCGCTGATCTCGAGGTGCCCGCCCCGCCGACCGAACGCCGGTCGCTGCGAGGCGGGGGCCGTTCGTTCTTTCTCAGATATCTAGGCCGCGAGCTAGGGCGTCGAGCCCGGCAGGCCACCGTCATCGCGCTGGGCCTTGCGCTCGGCATCGGCTTGGTGATCATCGTGTCGGCGGCCGCCGCCGGTGTGAAGAACGCCCAGGCCAGCGTGCTGCACTCGCTGTACGGGGTAGGAACCGACATCACCGTCACGGAGGCGCCGGAGGCGGGGTCAGGACTCGCAAACGGGAAAGCCGGCCGCATCCAGATCCAGGGCGGGCCCGGCAGCAAGCCTTCGGTCTGCATCAACTCCAAGTGCAGTTCCGGGTCGCAGACGCTGGACAACCTGTTGGCGATCGCTACCGACAGCCCGATCAGCTACTCGGAGATCGCCAAGATCGCTAAGCTCGCGCACGTCAAGGCCGCCGCGGGCGGATTGGTGCTGAACGACAACCGCGTCACCGTCAGTTCGAACAACTTCGCCCCGCCGACGCAGTTCTCTGTGCAGGGCGTGGATCTCGCGCACGACAATCTCGGCCCGCTGAGCAACGGCACACTCAGATCGGGCCGAACGTTCAAGACCTCTGACGCCAACTCCGACGTCGCACTCGTCGACGCTGATTACGCCACCGCCAACAAGCTCAAGGTCGGCTCGGACGTCACGATCGCCAAGCACAAGTTCAAGGTAATCGGCATCGTCTCCCAGCCAGAGGGCAGCAGTCCGCCCCAGGCGTACATCCCGCTGACGGCAGCCCAGGCACTCGGCACCCAGGGGCCGGGCGGCAAGAGCCTCAAGGGCTACGTCAACACGATCTACGTCACAGCAACCAGCACAGCCGACATTTCCGCAGTGCAGAAGGAGATCAAGACGCTGCTGCCGAAGGCCACAGTAACCACGCCGTCCAGCCTTGCCAGCGAGATCAACGGCTCGCTTGGCAGCGCCGCGAAGCTGGCCGGCGACCTGGGCACCTGGCTGTCCATCCTGGTGCTGGTTGCGGCGTTCGCGGTTGCCGCGCTGCTGACGATGTCGGCCGTGTCGCGCCGGGCTCGAGAGTTCGGCACGCTGAAGGCGATTGGCTGGCGCAGCAGGCGGATCATCGGGCAGGTCATGGGCGAATCAGTAGCGACCGGCCTCATCGGGGGCGCGGCTGGGATCGGCCTCGGCTTCGCTGGCGTGGCGATCGTCGACGCGATCGCGCCGAAGCTGACCGCCGTCATTCCCTCGTCCACCGGGCTGCAGTTCTCCCACTCCGTCGGCCCGGCCGGCAGCGTCGGCGGCGGCCCCGTGTCCGTTGGTCCAGGCGGCGCGCTGGGGTCGACCACGCAGAGCATCCCGGTGCACTGGTCGGCGTCGGTCACGTTCGCGGTGATCGGGCTCGCGGTACTGCTGGCAGTCGTCGGCGGCCTGCTGGCCGGCGGCCTGGGCAGCTGGCGGATCTCCCAGCTCCGGCCGGCTGACGCGCTGGCCAGGGTGGACTAAGCGGGGACTCTGGGGGTCGTCCCCTGGTCAGTACTGAAAGGAACTCATCAATGTACAAGCTCACCAACATCACCCGGCTGTACCAGAAGGGGCGGCACACGGTCCCCGCCGTGCGGGACGTGGACCTGGAGATCCCGGACGGCGACTGGCTGGCCATCCAGGGCCGCACCGGGCACGGCAAGACCACGCTTCTGCAGTTGCTGGGCGGGCTGGACCACCCTACGTCGGGCTCGATCGAACTGGACGGCCAGGACCTCGGCCACATGCGAGAGAAGCAGGTGACCCGGCTACGGGCCATATCCATCGGCTTCGTCTTCCAGACGTTCAACCTCGTGCAGACGCTCACCGCGGCCGACAATGTGGAAGCCGCGCTGATCCCGCTCGGCATCGGCTGGGCGGAACGGCGCCGCCGCACCGCCGAGGCGCTGGATGGCGTCGGCCTGTCTGACCGGGCGAGGCACCTGCCATCAGAGCTGTCCGGTGGCCAGCAACAGCGGGTGGCGATTGCCCGCGCACTGGTCAAGGAGCCGAAGGTGCTGCTGGCCGACGAGCCAACGGGCAACCTCGACGAGGACACCCGCGAGGACATCATCGCGCTGCTCGAGAAGCTGTGGCGCGAGCGCGGCCTGACGATGGTGCTGGTCACGCACGAGACGATTGTCGCGCAGCGAGCCAAGCGGATCGCGGTGATGAGCAAGGGCAGGCTCGCGGTGCGCGCAACAGGGGTGCCAGCCGCGTCAGCCGGGCCGGCGCCGATCGGCTAGCCATGTACGAGCCTGACTCGAAACACTGTCGGAGGTAGGCACGTGGACAGCGACAGAACCGCGAAGGACTGGGCGAGCGAGCTGTGGCCGGACGACCGCCCCGATCCGGACTGGCCTGAGGTCTGGCCGGAGAGCGGCCGGCCCGGCCGGGCGCACCGGCCGCAGGGGTCCGGCGTTCCCCCCGAGGCTGTCGGGTCGGGACCGCGCCGCCGGAGTCGCCTCGCTCTGGGACTCACCGTTGTGGTCGCCCTCGGCGCAGGCGCGGGCGCCGTCTACCTCTACAAGGGCGAGACGGCCGGGTTCCCGACGGCCGCTACGTCGAGCCCGGGCACCGCCATCGGCGGCACGACGGTGACGAGCCTGACGATGCTGGGCCGGGTGCTCGCGATCCGGCATGACTCCATCACCGTCGGCGGCGGGCCGGGCCAGGCGATCAGCGCGCGGGCGACGACCGCGACGCGGTTCGCCGGGACGGTCCGGTCTCTGGTGCAGGTGCGGGTCGGCGACACCGTCATGGCGCAGATCACCGTGTCGGGCGGCGTGGCCACGCTCGTCCGCCTGCAGGATCCCGCCAGCGAGTCTTGAGCAAGCTTCCGGCTCCGCGTGTTAGGACCGCCTCCGTAGCCAGACGGGCAGAGGAGGCAGCAGTGCGGGTGCTGGTAGTCGAGGATGATGCCGAGCTTGCCGACGCGATCGGCATCGGGTTGCGGCGCGAGCAGATGGCCGTGGACGTTGCGTATGACGGCTTGGCGGGGCTGGAGCGCGCTCTGTTCGCTGGAGTTGAGTATGACGTGATCGTGCTGGACCGGGACCTGCCCGGCCGGCACGGTGACGACGTCTGCGTGGAGTTGCTGGCCGCGAGTTGCCGCAGCAGGGTGCTGATGCTGACGGCCGCGGCGACGATCGAGGACCGGGTCGACGGGCTGAGTCTCGGCGCGGACGACTATCTGCCCAAGCCGTTCGCGTTCGCCGAGCTGGTGGCACGGATCAGGGCACTGCTCCGGCGCGCACAGCCGGCGCTGCCGCCTGTGCTGACCTGCGGCGACGTCTCGGTAGACCCGGCCCGCCTGAGTGCCTGCCGGGCCGGGGCGCTGCTCGACCTGGGACCGAAGGAGTTCGGCGTGCTGGAGCTGCTGCTCGCCGCGCAGGGGCGCGTGGTATCCGCGGAGGAACTGCTGGAGCGGGTCTGGGACGAGATGGCCGACCCGTTCAGCTCCGCGGTAAAGGTGACGATGAGCCGCTTGCGCCGCAAGCTCGGCGATCCGCCGGTCATCGAGACCGTGGCGCAGGCCGGATACCGGATACCCGCAGATCACGAGCCGGTCGATCGGGTGCCGGCGTGAACTGGCAGCCTGCCGGGAAGCGGCACTCCGTCCGGTTGCGGCTCACCGCCATCTACGTCGGCCTGTTCGTGCTGTCCGCGGCCGGCTTGCTGACGATCACCGACCTACTGGTCGTCAACCACGAGGCGAAGCCGGTCATGCTTGGCCGCCAGAAAGCAGTCGGCGGCTCGCCCGGCCCGATCGCTATCGGCGGCCCTGTTTCAGGCGGCCCTGTTTCAGGCAGCAATATCGCGGGTGGCCCGGCTTGCCTGGCTACCGGCAGCGGAACCGCGCTTAATCCCCAGAAAGTCGGCCCGCAGCAACTCAGTGAGTGCGCCACCTATTTCCAGGCGCAAATCGCGGCGCAGCGCGTCGGCTACATCAACACCACCCTGATCGGGTCGGGCATCGCGCTGGCGGCGATGACAGCCGTGGCCGTCGGTCTCGGCTGGGTGATGTCCGGCCGGGTGCTGCGGCCGTTGCGCACGATCACCTGGGCGGCGCGGAACATCTCGGCCAGCAACCTGCACCGGCGGCTGGCCCTGCCCGGCCCGCGCGACGAGCTGAAGGAACTCGCTGACACCGTGGACGGCCTGCTGGCCAGGCTGGAGGCGTCATTCGATGCACAGCGGCAGTTCGTAGCCAATGCCTCGCACGAGCTGCGGACGCCGCTAGCCAGGCAGCGCACGCTAGTCGAGGTCGCGCTTGCCGAGCCGGAGCCGACGGTGACTGGGCTGCGCTCGGCATGCGAGCGCGTCCTTGCAGCGGGGGACCAGCAGGAACGCCTGATCGAGGCGCTGCTCACGCTCGCGCGCAGTCAGCGAGGCCTGGACAGGTGGGAGCGGATCGACTTGGTCACGATCGCCGCGGAGGTCCTGCGCGGCCGGGAAGGTGAGGCGGCTGCGGCGAATGTGCAGGTTAACTGCACCATCGGCGGCGGGGCGATGGCACCGGCGGGTCCGACCGCTGTGCTGCTCGGCGATGTGCGGCTGACCGAGCGCCTCGTGGCCAACCTGGTGGACAACGCGGTCCGGCACAACGTGCCCGGCGGCTGGATCAGCCTCCGGGTGGGTACAGAGCAGGGGCAGGCCGTGCTGACTGCGGCGAACTCCGGTCCGATAGTGCCGCCGGGCGAGGTGGCCAGGCTGTTCGCCCCGTTCCAGCGGCTCGGCGGTGGCCGGGGCGCAACCGCACGGCGGCGAGATGGCCAGGGGCTGGGCTTGTCGATCGTGAGTGCCATCGCCGCTGCCCACGGCGCCGACCTGAAAGCGCGCGCCCGCCTGGACGGCGGACTGCATATTGAGCTGCGGTTCCCGCCGCTGCCAGCGCTTCCTGACCATGATCACGAAGACCTTTGGGCCGCCGTAGAAAAGTCTTCGTGATCACGGCCGGCGCCGCCTTCGCGCTTAGCTGCCGTCCGGATAACCGCCGCGATGCAGGACCATCGGGTAGTGCGGCAGCGTTTCCGGCTTGCGAACGGTGGCCCGCCAGCCAGACTGGTCCGGCTCAAGACCTGCGAACAACGGTGCGCCTGATCCGCCGTCGCCGCTCAGTTCCTGCAGGACCAGCCGCAGCTCATCGACGGCGGCGCCGCCGAAACTGGCGCGCCACCGCTGCTCGATCTCGCCGGTGAGGCTGAGGTATGTCTGCCTGGCGGCGACGCCGTTCGGCGTGAGCCTGGCAACCTTCCACTTGCCACCGGCTGGGTCGGGGTCGATCACCGTGCGATTGCGGCTACCGGTGAAACCGGTTGCCATCGCCAGGCCTTCGGTCGACACACCGCTCAGCACGGGCAGGTCGCGAACCCGCGTGCCGTCCTCATCGAGCACTCGCAGCAGGTTGGCGCAAATCGCCAGCGACAGCTGGGACTCGTGCTCGAACTCGATGGCGAACGCGAGCAGGACCCTGGCGAGCAGCCACGGCAGCGGCAGTGTTGGCCGGGATTGAGCCGGCCTGGATCGGGCGGCGGGCCTGGACTGGGCGGCGGGCCTGGACTGGGCAGCCAGGTACCGGTCGGCCTTGCGGACCTTGCTGATGCTCAGCAGGCCGTATCCAAGTATGGGCAGGCAGTCCGGCAGGCCTTCGGTCAGCTGATCGGCTGTGGCCTGGAGCGCCGCCGCCAGCTTCTCGAGCTGAGCTGCCCCGAAGCGGTCGCGCCACCGCTGCTCGATCACCTCGGTCAGCGGTTCCCAGGCTTCCCGGGCACGCATCCCGCGGACCGTGGCGCGAGCCAGCAGGTCCTTCTCCGGCGGCTTCTGGCGGGTGTCCGCCGGGTCCGGCTCAAGGGTGAGGTAGCCCCACCGGCGCATGCCGTCCAGGTTGGTGCCGCAGCGGGCCAGCCTGGCAACGTCGCCGACTCTGACCGGATCCGTGCCGACGTAGCGCATGCAGTTCAGCCACATTGCCATCGAGACGAGCCAGACGCCGTCGCGCGGTCCGCCGAGGCGGGTGGTCCGGTGGCGGATCTGGCTTTCGGCCGCGTTGTCGAACTCGATGGTGAACGCGACAAGGGCCTGCGAGAGCAGCGCGGACAGCGGCAGCTGGCCGGGGTCGGCGCCGTCAGGCACGATGGCTGGCGTGGCGCCCGTGCTGCGATGCAGCGGGTCCGGCTGTGCCCCGCCGAGCCGGAAGCGGCCTGACAGGTGCGATCCGGACCAGGCAGTTATAGGTGACGACCGCGATGGCGACGTGCATGACCATCAGCACCGCCACCGCCTTGCCGGGCGCGCCGCCGTGCAGGATGTACAGGTCGGGCAGCCACAGGACCAGCGTGACCACGATGGCTGACACTCCGAATAGCCAGCGCGGCCGTGAGCTCACCCTGGTCACCACGGGCCAGCCGATGCACGCGATGATGACGCCGATCACGGTGAGCTTGCCGTAGTCGGGGAACTGAAAGTGCACGTAGCCCTTGGTCGACGGGAACACCGCCTGGCCGATGACCACGCATAGCGCGTCCGCGGCGAGCGAGCCGGCGATGGCGGCCACCGAGGCGACCAGAACGCGCAGCCAGCTAGGCTGGCGGTGCTGAGGGGCGAAGTCAATGTGTACCAGCGCCGCAGCCTGATGAAGCATGGGCTGAGGATATCTACAGGCACGTAGTGGTCGGGTGGCCGGTGGCCTCGGATTGACGCTGCCATGGCTTGCTCATTACGCAGCAGGACTGCAGCGAAGGAAGGTCGGCTATCAGCACTACATCGGCGCAACCGAGCGCGACCGGCCGCACCGCAGGCGACAAAGCCGCCGTCATCCACACCGAGGACCTGACCAAGGTCTACGCTGGCGCCGACTTCGCCGCCGTCGACAAGCTGAACCTCGACGTGCTCACCGGTGAGATCTTCGGCCTGCTCGGGCCTAACGGCGCCGGGAAGACGACAACGGCGGGGATGCTCACCACGAGGGTGGTGCCGACTTCGGGGACGGCGCTGCTGGCAGGCATCGACGTCGCAGCCCATCCCGCGCTGGCCAAGCAGCTCAGCGGGATCGTCTCGCAGCAGAACACGCTGGACCGGCAGCTCACCGTCTGGGAAAACCTGTACTTTCACGGCCGGCTATTCGGCATCGGCGCGCGGGACTCCCGGCGCATAGCCGACGAGCTGCTTGAGCAGTTCCAGCTGTCCCGGTGGGCGAAGGCGTCGGTCTACGCACTGTCCGGCGGCATGGCGCAGCGGCTGATGGTGGCGCGCGCGATCTTTCACCGCCCGTCCGTGCTGTTCCTTGACGAGCCGACTGCGGGCCTTGACCCGCAAAGCAGGCTGGCGCTCTGGGACCTGCTCGGCGAGTTGCACCAGGCCGGCCAGACGATCTTGCTCACCACCCACTACATGGAAGAAGCTGACCAGCTCTGCGACCGGGTGGCGATCATGGATCACGGCAAGATCCTGGCCCTGGACACCCCGGCAGCGCTCAAGCAAAGCATCGGTGCCGACAACGTCGTCACCGTCAAGACGGCCGGCGACGCCGGCCGGCTCGCCGACTTGCTGGCCGCCGACGTGGCGGGCGTTACCCGGACACGTCTCGTCGACGGCGGGCTGGAGCTGCATGTTAAGGGCCGGGAACGACTGATACCGCGCATCGTGCTCGCCGCCGAGCGCGGTGGCTACGACCTGGTCGACCTGTCAGTTGCCGAGCCCAGCCTTGAGACGGTGTTCATCAACCTCACGGGCAAGGAACTGAGGGACTAATGGCTACGTCCGTAAGCCAGCAGCAGGCGCCGGCTAAGACGATCGGCGGCGGGCCCACTCGCTCGGTTGCCGCCGCAAGCTGGACCGCGCTCGGCGCACTGATGCTGCGTGACCTGGTAGTCCTGCGCAAACATCTCTGGGAATTCGTGCTGCGGACGATTATTCAGCCGTTCCTGCTGTGTTTTGTGTTCTTGTATGTCTTCCCTAAGATCGGCCAGGGCATCGGCGGCCATGGCGCCATGGCGGAGTCGGCGTTCGCGACGATCCTGGTGCCGGGAGTCGTGGGTATCTCGGTGATGTTCCAGGGCGTTCAGTCGATCGCGCTGGCGATGGCGCAGGAGTTCGGGTTCACCAGGGAGATCGAGGACCGGGTGCAGGCGCCGTGCCCGATCTGGCTGGTGGCGATCGCGAAGGTGCTGTCCGGCGCGGCTCAGGGCGTTCTTTCGGCGATCATCGTGCTGCCGATCGCCTCGGTCGTGCACGCGCCCGGCGTGCACGCGCATCTGACCCTGGACTGGCTGCTGATCCTGACATTCGTGCCGCTGTCCTGCATCGCGATGGCAGGACTTGGCCTGGTGCTCGGCACCAGTTTCGAGCCGCGGAACATCGGCCTGATGTTCGGCTTCATCATTCTGCCGATCACCTTCCTTGGCGGCACGTACTACTCCTGGACCAAGCTGGCGCCGGTCACCGTTGGCGGCTGGCACTGGCTGCAGACGGTCGTGCTGATCAACCCGCTTATCTACGTCAACGAGGGCATGCGGGCCGCGTTCACGACCGCGCCGCACATGCATCTGTACGTCGTCTACCCCGTGGTTGCCGCGTTCGGCGTGGTCTTCCTGGCCATCGGCCTGCGCAACTTCCGGCGGCGCGTGCTGTCCTGATTGTGCCGTCCTGATTGTGCCTAGTCAGGACTGCACCGTCAGTTCGCGATAGCGATGTGCGTGCGGACCGCCGCAGGATCATCGATCGCTGACAGCATGCACGCAGCCAGGTCGGCCCTGGAGAGAGTGAGGCTGCCGGGGAGCCCGCCGACGGTCCTGGTGCGGTAGTGGCCGGTAGCGGGTCCGCCGGTCAGCCGCGGCGGCCGCATGATCGTCCAGTCCAGGTCGGTAGCCTCGATCTCGGCTTCGGCGGCTCGCATGTCGGTGCAGACGTGCCGCAGGAAAGTGTGCCGCGCCACGGGCTTGATCAGCCGCAGGTAGGGACTCTCGCCCTCGTCGGCAACGATCGATCCGCTTACGGTCAGCAGGCGCCGGGCGCCGGCCTTCCGCATGGCCGCGATGATGCTGCGGACGCTGTCCTGGCTGACCGTCGTTGCACCGGTGCCGCGCGGGCCGATCGCGGTGAGGACTGCGTCCGCCCCGGCCATCGCAGGGATGATCGCCGCCGGGTCCATGACGTCAGCCGTGCTGACGTGCAGTCGTGCGCCGAGTGGTGACAGCGACTGCACCGATGCCGACGCGCTGACGGTCAGCCGAGCCGGGTCTCGCACGACAGCGGTGACGTCATGCCCGGCGCCCAGCGCCTGCTCGGTCAGGCACGCCCCGGTGCCACCGGTCGCGCCGAAGATTGTGAGCCTCATGAAGCTTGCCTTCCAGTACATTGGTCCTGTCTTTCATAAGATACGGAGACCATATCATATGAGTTCCGAAGTAAATGAACCAGATCCGGGCCGTACGCGACGGCGGCTGACCCGGGCTATCAAGGAGGCGCTGCGCGATCTCGGCGGCGAGCTTTCCCGGCTCAACCAGAGCGTGGGTGGCCGGCTCGACCTCAAGGGAACAGACCTGGAGTGCCTGGATCTGATCACCCGGCACGGTCCGATCAGCCCCGGAGCGCTGGCCAGGCGGACCGGCCAGCATCCGGCTACCATGACCGGCGTCCTTGACCGGCTGGAGCGAAGTGGCTGGATTGTCCGTGACCGCGACCCGGCAGACCGTCGCGGCGTCCTGATCCGGGCGCAGCAGGGCCGCGGGGCCGAAGTACTGCGCCTCTACCTCGTGGATTCGGGGATGAACGAGGCGCTCGACCAGATCTGCGCGCAGTATTCCGATGCCGAGCTTGAACTGCTTGCCGGGTTCCTGCGTCGCACGGCTGAGGCTGGCCGGACCGCAGCGGAGAAACTGACCGGCGACTGACTTTGCCGCCAGCTTCGGGCTCAGGCCATCAGCACTCCGCGCACGCGGCGGGGTTCCGGGCCCCTGTGGTCATCGACGGAGCGAAGCTGCCGGTCCGGATACCGGACACGCGCGCCGTCCGCAACGGCGCACTGCTGCCACCGCCAGCTCCCTGAGCTGACAGGTAACGGCTCTAACCAGCCATTCGCGCTGGTGATCGCCGTAGTAATCAGCCCGCTTGCAGTCAGCTGCCACACAAGTCGCCCGGCCGAGATCCGTGCGACCGACTGCGACCAACCGCGAACCGTAAGTCATGTTTAGAGCTGTAAACCCTCGCTTCACCTGATGCGTCCTAACAAACGCTGCGCTCATCAGCCAAAGGAGGCGCATGATGCCTGGCACCTTAGACCATGCATCGCGCCTGCCAGCCTTCTGGATGCGCCGGAGTGTCACCCTGCTGCTTTCGCCAGTAGGGCTGCTCTTGATATCGGTCACCCGCCTGATGATCGTAGCGGATTACAATGCCACTACCGCGACGACTATCGCGTCGTCAGGTGGTTACGTCAATACAATCCTCGGTACTGTAATCCCGTTAGTTCCCTTGTTTCTTCCTTACCTGGCGATCCTATTGCTGATCTTCAGGCGATTTATACTCGGATTCATGACGTTCGGCGCGGCCTTACTAATATCGCCCACGCGTCTAGCGCCGCTAACGGCTCTTAGCCGGCTCGTGTCGGACTGGGATAGCACAGTATCGCTGGTCAGGCACCACTTGCTCGTGTCGGCAGTCGTGCTTGTGTTCATCGTCGTGATAGACCTTATGGCCTTCAGGCACACGCTGGGCCGGCTTAGCCTGGTCGCGTTTACTCTTACCCTGATATCAGTTGCATTCTTGTTGCCATACATTATCTACGTATACCCAGTACCTAGGACCGGGAATTACTATGCCGAGTTCATGAGGCAACCGTGGCTCTCTGCAGAGCGGATCGAAGTCAACTCGGGGATCTCGGTAGTTGGCTACACGCTGACAGAGGACGACAACTGGACAACGTTCCTGAACGCTTCAACCAGGCGGGTTGAGTACTACCGGACCGACGCCGTTGTTAGCCGCCAAGTGTGTCAGGTGAACTCCGACCTGCTAGCGGCTCCGCAGTCGCCTCTTCTACCGCTGCTTCACACCAAGCCCGCCAAGCTTCCGCCATGCTGGCCCGCTCACCTGCAGGCAGGCACGGCTCAGCAAGAACGTTCGGAGACCAGCAAGCGCAGATCTTCGACATCGAGTAGTCACTTCACAAACGTCAAGTCGCTCCGGGCACTCAGTATCTGCGGATCTGGTCCAGTTATTGTGACCCTCAGTGCAGAGCTACACGGAGCACCGGCTGGATTTCGTATCAGACTTAACGACGCTGCCAGTATGCCTCCGGGTGCTGTACGGTTCGATCCAGCCGGCGCTCATGATTCATTTTCGTTCACATTCGAAGCGCCCGCTTCTTCCGTCTCTCGCCACGTCATAACCGTTCAATGGCGCTCGCCATACGGTTTCCGTAGCAATCTCGAGAGGGCGTCGCTCGATGCCCGTTATGCGGACGGATCAGACGGCTGTTAGGTCTTGGCGCCGCTCGCCAGCGTGTGGAGAGGCCGACGTCGCCGTCAGTTCGCCGCGGCCGCGACACCCGTGGCGGACTCGGCGTGTACCGGTGCCGGACCGGTGGAACCGCGCACGACAAGCTCGGGCTCGAACAGTAGCTCCTCGGGATAGACCGAGACGCTGTCCAACTGGTTGACCAACAGCGCGACAGCCGCCTTACCCATGGCTTCGATGGGCTGCCTGACAGTGGTGAGCGGCGGGTCGGTCGAGTTGAGCCAGGCCGAGTCGTCAAAGCCCACGACCGACACGTCGCGAGGTACCGAGAGCCCGGCGCGGCGCGCTGCCCGGATCGCGCCGAGGGCCAGCACGTCGCTGCCGCAGACAATGCCGGTCACATCGCGTTTGAGCATCCGGGTAGTGGCGGCCTGGCCACCCTCCAGGGAGAACAACGCGTGCTCCACCGGCGCGACGGTCAAGCCGGCCTGCTCGACGTGCTGGGTGAACGCGCTGAGCTTCCGACGCGAGGGCATATGGTCCTCCGGCCCGACGACAAGGCCGATCCGTTCGTGTCCGAGCGATGCCAGGTGCCGGAACGCCTGGTCAGCGGCCATCGCGTCGTCGGTAGAGACGCACGGGAACTCCAGATTCTCGACGGCTGCATTGATCAGCACCACCGGGATGCCGCGGCTGTGCAAGAGGCGGTAGTGATCATGCGGTGCGGCCAGCTCGGCGAAATGCCCTCCGGCGAAGACGACGCCTGACGCATGCTGGTCAAGCAGCATGTCGACATAGTCCGCCTCGGACAGACCGCCCGCGGTCCGGGTGCAGAGCACAGGAGTGAACCCGCGCTGGGCGAGCGCACCGCCGATGACCTCGGCTAGCGCAGGGAAGATCGGGTTCTGCAGTTCGGGCAAGACGAGGCCGATGAGCCGGGCGCGCTCGCCGCGCAGCTGAGTCGGGCGCTCGTAGCCGAGCACGTCCAGCGCCGTGAGAACGGCTTCCCTGGTGCTTTCCGACACGCCGGGCTTGCCGTTCAGCACACGGCTAACGGTGGCCTCACTGACCCCGACCTTCTGGGCGACCTCGGCGAGGCGCCGGGCGGGAGTTCGCGTCATGCCGCAACGATACGACATCTCGCGGCAAGATTTTGCGTGAGCTGGATCACTAGCGCTAGCTGTTCGCCCGGCTAGCCAGCCGTTTTGCGCCACGTCAGCGCTCGAGGACCGGCCGGGATCGCGAAATCCGGGTCCCTTCGTCACTGTAAGCCTGCGGTGTTCGTGACCAAGTTGTGTCCTTGCAATATTTCATCAATATCTTGCTGTCAGATGTCGACCTCAGTATGTTCAGTGCATCAAAGCATGGCGCCCATGGGCGTGGCGCGAGCCGACCAGATTCGGGATCATTCACCGGATACGGCCGACGAGCCTTCGCCTGCTGCCACCGCGGTTGCGGGCGCGCAAGATCCGCCCACGTTCAGCCCAAGGAAGAAGGATTGATCGATGCGCAGACAGCTTCAGCGGCGGTCTGGCGGCCGGATGATTGCGGCCGTCGGCGTCGTGGCGGCGCTAG
>Ga0335075_10006470_pt1 | contig 18098 bp, 23 predicted proteins | sample Lox_Sample_24_FD_206723 | JGI IMG/M metagenome (GOLD analysis project Ga0335075, IMG submission 206723) | Soil microbial communities from Loxahatchee National Wildlife Refuge, Florida, United States - Lox_Sample_2.4 | ecosystem: Environmental > Terrestrial > Soil > Wetlands | place: USA...
CCAGCCCGCGCCGCAACGGTCTGGAATCGAGCCAGGGGCTTGGACGACTGGTATCCGGAACACCAGGGCGCCGTTCCGCGGATCGTGGGAAAGAGCCAGGGGACATCAGCCGGCAGCGCGAATCCCTCCGGTCGATCGAGCCGATGGGCAAGCCACTCGGTCAGGATCGGGCCAAGAGCCGGCGGCATGGCAACCGGGGCCTCGCTCGCTTCGGTCTTGAGCCGGCCACGATGGGGCGTGATGTTGACGACGCGGTTGACCAGGTCGATGTCGGATACCCAGAGGCATTGACCCTCTTTGGCCCGGGTTCCGAGATAGGCGATCGTGGCTGTGAGGGCATAGAGCCGGCGGGCCTTCCACAACGCCCATCCCTTTCGCGTGGCGATGTCCGATCGCATCACGTCGAGAATCGCCTTGATCTCATCGGCTCGAAGGAACCGCTGAGGCTTGGGGCGTCCCAATCGGACGTAGCTCGACATCTTCCGGAGTCGAAACGGCGAGATGGTCAGGTAGCGTTTCCGCTCGGCAAGGTTGCACATGATCCGGACATGGGCCAAATGCTTCCGGACCGTATACGGCGAGAGCGGCTGAGGCAGCGCGTCGAGGAACCGGGTCACGAACGCCAGCGTCAAGTCGGCGGTCGTCTCCGGCCCGAGTGACGCCAGGATGGTCCGGCTCTGTCTCATCATCGTCGCCTGACTCTTGGAACATGCCGGCCACGCATAGAGAGCGGCCAGCTCGGCGTCGAAGTCTGACCAGGGGATCGGGCGGGCCTCGATGGAAGTGACCAGGAAGTCATTCGCGTGTGTCATGAGGTAGGGTCCTTTCGCTTGCGCCGGCGGTGGCCGACATGGAAGATGACTTGCTCATCGGTAGAACAGGTGATGCAACGGTAGGCATGGAGCGGCCCGCGGCCGTCGGTCCGTCCGCGGCGACGATCGCGGGCCTCGACTTGGCGAATCTGCGATTCCGCCGACTCGATCGAGCCATGCGGGATCTTGCCGGACGGGCAGGGCGTCCTATCCATCGCGGGGGCCCTCCCCGTCGAGGAGCCGGACGGCGACGGCGACGACGGCATAGCCGGCGGCCACCATCGACGGCCACGGACCCGGCCAGTGAAGGGCATTGACCGCGGCGGCGCGAGCCTCGGCGGACGTCGGCCGGACGGTCGAGACGATCAGCTCGCCGCGGGGGTTCGCGACGGCGTAGGCGGTCGTTATCATGGGCGTGTTCGGACTCCAAACGTTGGTAACCTACGGGGTCGGACATTCGGGGCTTGCGGTGCGACGAACACCGCAAGCCCCACGCACTTCGAACGGGTCACTTCGCGAGACGCTTGAGGATCCGCAAGGCGTGCTTGCGACCGTGCCGGCGGATGAGCCGGTAGACGATCTTGTCGAACCAACGGGCCTGGCACGTATCGCAGCGGTCGGTGCGCAGGTATCCGCGCTCTTCCGGATGGAAGAGACGCCCACACTGAGGGCAGGTCGGCAGCGGGTTGGGCGACTCGGCGTTGCGACTGAGGAGGTAATTCCAGACCTCTTCACGCTTCCGCTCGAAATCGTCGTCGGGATCGGCCAGGGCGACGGCCTGGCGGGTCGCGACAGGCTCAAGACAGGCGACGCACATGGGCTTTGCTCCTAAAAGGCGCGGACGGGAATCCCCGGGCCTTACGACCCGGGGCCGATGGGGTGGTCTAGTTGTTCGCGGCGGCCTTGCGGCGCTCGATCTGGTCGCGGACGCAACGACGCTGGCGGAGAAGCAACCGGCAGCCTTCCGGGTTCGTCGCGGGGCTCGTCTCGTTGATCCGGTGGCCGATCGCGATGTCGAGCTTGACCAGGTCGTCGAGACTCAGGCAGGGGGTCAGGTTCGCGGTCATCATGAGCTTGTCCTTTCCTTTCGCTTGGGATTCCGGGCCGAAATGGATGGGGCGTCCATGCCCCGGGGATCGATCCTCAGAACACGCGGCGGCCGAGTCCGTACAAGGCGTTGATGCACGCGATGGAGTCTTCCGAGGCGATCGTATCGCAGCGGTCGCACAACCCCTGCGCGGTCAGATCGTCGCACCGATCGCCACAGTTCAGGCAGTGGCCGGTCATGGGCAACGTGTCCTCAAACTGGCGATTCCAGGCGGCTTCAGCGGCCAGCTCTTCCAGCCGGTGGTTTTCAGCCTCTTCACGGATGCGAGTGTCTTCCATCTCGCCGAAGAATTGGGCGGCCCATGCCAGGTCATCGATGCTCGGAACGAACGGCCGGCGGCGGGCGGGTTGGATCCCGCGACCAAAGGTCCGGAGGGCGGGATTGACGGTCAGGGTCGAGTCGAACAGGATGGCGGTCATGGCGGGGGCTCCTTGTCAGCCTCTTGCCTCTGGCTCCGCGGGTGTCATCAGCACTCGCGGGGCCTTTTTTTGTTGCGGGTCGAATCACTCGACCCGACATGAGCTATCGTATCAGGTTCGTATCAGAAGTCAACACCAAATCGTATCAGATTCGGGATTGACTCGGATATGGACCGGCGTACAATGGTGAGATGGATCGTCTCCGGTTAGGATAGTTGGCGGGAAATGTCACCATCCCGGGGGCGCGATCATGGCGAAGAAGACGACGGGGGCGAAGAAGGTGAAAACCACGGTCAAAGAGATCCGACACGCGCGGCTTGAACTGTCGGACGAAGATTACGAGCGGCTCAAGCGCGTGGCGAAAGCCAACGGCCTAGCGGTTGCGTCGTACATTCGGCAAGCGGTTCTCAAGCAGGTTCGACGGGACGAATCCGACGAAGGGAGTAAGTGACTCATGGCGGCAACAGCAACCGACGAAAAGATCGCGGCCGATCTCGCCGCATTCCGCGGCGAAGTGACCAGGGACATCAGCGACTTGCGAGCCGATCTCGCCGGCTTCCGAGGGAAGGTCGAGACTGACCTCAGATGGATCAAGGGCATCGGCGTGGCTCTCTTGCTGGCGGCCTTCAGTTTCGCCGGCTATGTCATCGCGGACTTGGCGACGGTCAAGGCGGATGTCCGCCAGCTCGGGGACCGTCTCGACCGGACGGAGAAGCAATCCAACGATCGGTTCGACCGGCTCGAAAAGAAGCTCGATACCCTGATCGAGCGCACGGCGCCGAAAACCCCGTAATCCCCTCCCAACGCATCGCCGGCGGGATCCGCCCGATTCCCCGGCCGACTCGGCGATCGGCCCGCAGCGGGGCGGATAGGCGGCCGGGTCGGTCCCCAACCCCGCGGCGGCGGCCTGGCGGTCGAGCTCGACTCGGCGCGGGCGGACCGGCGGCTTGCGCCTTGCACCGTCTGCCGTCCCCCTCCATGACCCGGGCGTCATCAGCCGGCGGATTCGGGCGGACCGGCGGCCTCTGGTTTGGGCGTCTTCGGTGTGACTGCCAACCCGGCCGTATCCAGGATGAGCGGTCCCTCGGGAGTCGTCGCCGGCTTGAGGTTGCCTTGCAAGAGCGCGTTGACGCCATCGGGGCCGTGTTCGGCGACCAGCTTGCACGCGCGACGCACCGACTTGCCGTTGACGATCGCTCGAATGACGATCGGCGAACCCTCGATTTCGATGTCGATCGTCACCGTTCCCGCAGGTGCGGGTTCCGGGGGAACCAGGCCATCCAGTGACGCAGCCGGGATCAGGGTGTTAATTTTTACGCCTTTGAGGCGGATTGTCGTGGACGCGGACATGGAAAGCCTCCAGTGACATTGGGGTCAATGCCCAGCTCGGGGCCTCGGGAGCATTGTATCGTACGATACACGGTCCCCATCGTCGGTGCGATCGTCGGCCCATCCGGCGACGGCCTGGTCAGTAACGAGCTCGGTGGCCATCGTACTCACACCAGTTGAGGCGGATCTCGGCGTCATCCTTGGGACGTAGGATCATCGCCAGGCGCTGGCCGGTCTCAGCCGGCGGCGGGGCCTGGCGTCGCTCGGGGAGGGCCTTGCGGAGCGATTGGGCCTGTGAGCGGAGCGTTTCGGCGGCGGCCATAGGCGGAGTCTCCAAACGGTCTTGAGGACAGGGCGTCATCGAGAAGCATCGGCCCGGCGGCGGTAGGGACGTGGCGGCGAGTGCGGCCCGTCGGCCCGTTCGCTTCGGGGCCTGGTTGGCGGGGCAGGGGCCTCTTCCTCATCCACCACATGCCAGCGGGCGGCCAGCTCGCGGACCATGGCTTGAACGATCAACCGAGGATCGCCGTCGGGATCACAACCCAGCGCACGGGCAGTTTGACGCCAGCTCTTTCCCCCTCGGTTAACCACAGTGGGGGGGACTCGGGGCGTTGGTGCCGAAAGGACCGGTCGCATGAACAGGCTCCGATTCGGGCGGTTGGGCAAGGACTTACGAATTGTGAGCGCGTGCTTGATATGCGGAGTCTGCGGAGTCTGCGGAGTCTGATTTTAACCTCCGCGGGAACCGAAGCGAACCCATAACTACGTGATGGTGTAGTTTCCCATGCGCTTGCGCATTAGGAATGAGTGAAAACCAGACTCCGCAGACTCCGCAGACTCCGCACACTTTTGTACACTGGGTGCTACGTGCCAATGACTCTCCAGAGGCGTGCGCCGTCACGATCTTCGCCGCATGCCTGGAACATCTTGCCACCAGTGTTCTGCCTTTGCATGGCTCGGATTCGGTTCCCGATTTGCCTGATGCTGGGCAGTTTGCCGTCCCTCGAGATCCTTATCAGGGCGGAGTGGAGTGCACGGTACTTCTCCGCATTGCTCTCGACCTCCCTGAGAGCCTCTTCAACGGTCAGTCCTTTGTCGGTGCCTCCGGGCAATTGCGACCATCCTTCGAGCAATGCCAGCTTGTCGAGGCGGTCCGGCATCTCTTTGGCAGCCTGGCGTTGAGTCGTGAGGCAGTCGTTGCCCGTGGCGAACCAGACGGCTCCACGGATGACGGGATCCCATTCCTCGAAAGAACCGAGTGGTCCCCAGTCGCCTACCGGCCGGCCTGTCAAGGCATGCGCTCGAAGGATCGTCAAGGCGTGACTGAGCAGCTCGGCGCGATGATCCCTGACCCATCCGAGGAGATCCCCTCTGACGTCCCTCCGTTCGTGGGGATTCTCCAACGCGCTGACCAGGTTACAGACCAGCCATCGGCGGTAGGCGTCCTTTGCTGGGCTGACGTTGTTCCCGGTGAGGAACCAACAGGGCCTCAACGAGACGGCTCCGCTGTCCCGGCTCTGACCGAGGATCCTTCCGGCAACCTCGGTCGAAGTGATAGCCGAATCGATTTCGGAGTTGCCGAAGAATCCTCCCTCCGTCACGTTGTCGAAGTGGACGGCAGCGATGCCGGACAAGGCGAGTGCCAGCTTGACCTTTGCGGCCTCTTTGGGATCGCTCGGGTAGGAGTAAGTAGGAGCGTTGTGATCCCAGACCAGGATGCCGATGAGGTTGACCAGCAGGCCCTTGCCGACTCCGGCCACGTTGCCATTGATGACGATGCCCGGAACCGGCCCGAAGATAGCAGGGCGTTGGATGGCTGTCAGTAACCCAGTGAGCCAAACGGACCAATCGAATCCCGTGGCAAATGGGAATTGGTGAACGACCTCATAAAGCCGATCAGCGGCTTTCCGAGCGTCCTCTTGCGTCGGACGGTTTGGAACACTGGGAAGCGGTCCGGATGGCCTGTAGAAAGTCTCCGTTGCCTCATCGAAGCCGGGGCTGGGTAAGGTGCCATCGGCGCGGACGTAGGGACATCCAGTGAGAGTTTCAAGCCGACGGATTCCCGGCCAGTAACCACGGGTCGCGATGGCCTTGGTGAGCCAGTCGGGCGGGCGGGTCGGGATCATCATGGTTTCGCCGTTCTTGTCGGCTCTGGCGTGATAGAAGCTGGCGCACTGGGTGAGTCGAGTGGCAAGGTTTGCTTCGGACAAGGGAAGAAACCGAACGCTTCCACGGGCCTCCCTCAACTTGACGCCAGGGCGAAGCTTGACGGTCTCATGGCTCTCGATGACAACGATGCCGAGAGTGTCACCACGTCGGAACAAGGCATCGTCCCGGGTGAGTGCCTCGATGCCTTGCTCAACCACGATGTGGAGTTCGTGGGTGATCTCGATGGCGGGTCGGTCATTGTCGGCCCGATGATGGCCGTTGTTCGACGGCGGAATCTCCGAGCCTGAGCCAGCTCCATTTGAGCGAGGCTTGGACGTTGAGGCGTGTCCGTTGGCGTGTCCGTTGCGGCCGGCGGTATAGGTCGCATGGCAACCGGCGATCGCCTTGGTAATGGTCCGCTTGCGATAGTCCGGCCTGTTCCTCCATTTGTCTCTCTGACCGAGGGCGGAGCGGTCGAAGATCGTTTCCATCCGCTCGGCATCGCGGTTGAACCAGAAGGCAAGCTGACTGAGCAATGCCAGGTCGGCGGCGGAGTCGTCCCCTCCGTAACCGCTCGTGTCGCCGGCATCGAACAGGGCCTTGAACTTGTCCCCATCCGTGGCGTGGCGGGCCTTGTCGATCAGCTCGTCGTCTGACAGCCCGGCATGCCCGTTGGGCTTGCCGTTGGGCCTGGTCTTGGGTTTCGGTCCGGCATCGCCGAACAGCTCATCCCACAGGGCGTCAAGGGCCTTCTGGCGGCCGTGGATCCCCGTTGGCGTCCCATCGAGGCGGCGGCCGGTCACGGTGAAATAGCGATCCCTCGCATAGACCTCGATGCCGGCCTCATCCTTGCGGCGGCCGGCGGCGGGGATGATTCCCTTGACCCATACGCGCAAGCCGTCTCCGCTCGGCGTGCGTTCGGTGTAGGAGTCGAGGGCCTCAACCCATCGCTTGACGTTCGGGTCGATGATGTTGCCTTGCTCATCAAGGCAGTGATCGAAATCGACGCCAACCAGGTCGGCATAACCCTCATGACCGAGGCTGAAGCCGATGCCATCCCCCCCCCTGTGGTCAAGTCTCCGGGCGGCATCGAGCGATAGCCAGCATTGCGGGTCGAAGGGGTCGATGAATTGCTTGCCGCGCGGCTTGCTGGGATCGTGGGGCGGCTTGCGCCAGCGGTCGCCTTCCCGGTTCCATCGCCAGACGATCCATCGGTCGGCATCTCGCAGCTCGGGAGGGATCCCGGCGGCGGCCTGGTCATCGACGTGGGCGGATGGTGGCCTGGTTCGGCCGGATGAACTCTGTGGACGCGCGCAAGCGGATGGGGTAGGATTCATCTTACGATGCCCTCCGGAGTGAAGACCAGGGCGTCGTCTGCATGCCCCGTCGGACCGTTCTCAGCGGCCGACGGGGTGTTTTTATGCAACGACGTTTGGGAAACATCAGAACACGTTTGGACGACATGGTCAAGGACGATCTGGGCAGCAATCGCCGGGTTCCCTCCGACGTTGCCGGCAAGCCATCGCAGGTAAGCGCGCCCTTCCTGGCTCTTGGCCAGCTCGCCGATGGTCCGGCCTCGATGCTGGCCGTAAGGCAGCGCGAACGCCATGGCCCGTTCGATGGACCAGGGCGTCTTGAGCCATGTCGCGCGGCCGCAATCCCGGCATCGAGCCAGGGCGAAATGCGGCCCGTCGGGACAAGGTTGGATGTCGAGATTCACCGATCCACAGCGGCAACGCTGGGAATTGGTTGTCGAGGAAAGGGTGGTAGTGTGGCAAGAGTAGCGAAAGTCATTTTGTGACCGGAAGCTACGGAGTAACTTGCCACGGTCCCCCGCTTCAGACATGATCTGTTCTCCGGTATGGAGCGGATGTGGAACGAGTCTTCCGCCGTCTTCGGGCGGCGGCCATGGCCGTTCTGTGGCCGTTCTGTATTGGGGCGGCATTCCGGGCTTGCTTTGCGGGCGTGTCCCGGATGCCGTCGGTTTAAGCTCCGACCGGCTTCGATCGTAGCTTGGTTTCTTTCGTCTCCGCGCGACGCTTCAGGGCCTCTCTCACGTCGTCGATGCTGAAGAGCGTGACGAGAGTTGGCCGTTTCACGCAGCGGATTTCACCGGCGGCGGCCATGCGCACGACGGTGATGGCACCGATGCCAAGCTCCTTGCCGACCCTGGCGGCCGATTGCCATTCGTCATGCCCGGCGGGCGGCGTCCCTTTCTTTGTTGCCATGTTATTATCCTCATGTGAGCGCATGAAAAAGGGCTGTCTTGGCGAATGCCCCTGACGTGGGCAAACCCATCCCCTCCCACGCGGTGCGTGGGGCCTTGAGGCACAGGGGGGCGGGGGACTCCACTCGGGGACAACACTCGCCAAGGCAGCCCGCGGGTCGCCTTGATCGCTGACGTCCGGTCGGATCCTAGACCGGATCAAGCGATCATACCCTCTGGGCAGTCAGATACAAGGAGTAAACTCCGGGTTTTCTTCAGGATAACTCGTTTTGCTGTCATAGCTTGCGTATCACGATGTACTCTACCTGTGCGTCGGGTGTATAGACACCATGCGCACACTTCTTCACTATGCTAGCGCGGCGCAAGGAATTGGTGTACAAAGCTTAGCGGCGAAATGAGCGGAAGAGACAGCGGCGCCGTTTTGCGGAATGTGGTCATGACCCGTGTATTGACATGGCACTACCCGGCGATGGTGGCGCGACACACCGAAAAAATCCGCTAGATTCGGAGTTTCCCGACGTGCGGCGGCCCGATTACTGAACAAATCGCCATAGCCAAACAGGCGTCATCGAGGGCCTCGGTCCCCAGCTCGGCAACGGCCTGGTCAGTGACCAGCTCCGCGGCGGGTCGAGGCGCGGGCCTCGGTCACTGACCAGGGCGTTGACCAGCTCCGCGCCGGCCTGGTCACTGGCCAGCTCGGGAACCATCCCCGCGACGATCGCGGGCTCAGCCGGCGGACCGGACCGGCCTGGCGTGTCGCCGACGTTTCGGCCGTCGGACCTTGGCGGCGGCCGGCGGGTCGGGATCATCCTGAAGACGCCAGCGCGCTGCTAAGTGCCGCACCATCGCATCGATGACGATGCGGGCGTCTCCATCGGGATCGCAACCCAGCTTGCGGGCAACTTTCCGCCAGCTCTTGGGACGGACTCGGCGGCCGGATCGCACGGTCATGACGGCGCTCCCATCGAGGGCCTCGGTCGGCTCAGTGAGTAAACTCGTTGAACTCGCTTGCCCGTCCACAATGCCCGTCATCGGCCTGGCGGATCGCGGCGGCCGATCCATCGACCCGGCGGCCCGGAACGCTCCCACGGGGCGCCTGGCGGCCTTCCAGGTGTTCCGCGGCCAGCTCCAACGCGGCACCGATCGCATCGGCCACTTCGGGAAGCTCCCGGAGTCGGACCGAGAACCCACGATGCTTGTCCGGCCACCATTGCCCATCATCACCCTTCACCCACACGCGGATACTCAGGTAGGGGTGGCCATCATATTCGCACCATGAGAGCCGGATCTCGGCATCGTCTCGCGGTCGCGGCAAGGTCGCCAGGCGGCGGCCTTGTTCAGCCGGCGGCGTGCTCTGGCGACGCGGGGGCAGGGCTCCGCGGAGTCGTTGGGCGTTCGAACGGAGTGCGTTTGGCGTGGACATGCTCGGGGTCTCCGAAAGGGGGTTGGGGACATCCTTTCGCCTTCATTCAGCCGGCGGCGCGAGGGCAAACGATCGCGTTTCATGCGTTTCACGCAGACCTTGGCATCAACGTATGCTCTAGGAACAGTAGGAACAGTAGGAACACTTCATGGCGTTGATCCGCTCTTTCGCCTCACTCTTGAAGGCGAACGTGGCGTGGGCTTTCCGCCGGTTGTCATCCATGATCGTCGACGCTTCCCTGAGAATGCGGCGGGCCGTCGGGATCGCAACCCAGCGCGCGGGCGGTTCGACGCCAGCTCTTTCCCCCTCGGTTAACCACAGTGGGGGGGTGCATAACGACCATGACGGGGCTCCGCCTTGCCCGGATCCGGGCGGTTTTACTGGACATAGCGCCAGGGAAAAGCTTGCCAATGGGGAAAAAGGGCGCTTCTATGGCGCTTGAAGCGCCCTGAGTAACTTGTTGCGGGTTAAAGGCTTGGGGACAATCCGGGCGCTTCGGGCGCTTCTGCGCTGGATCCTTGGGACCATTGCAACTCCTCCGGAGATTTCTGTCTCGACTGAAATCCGGGGTCTACGCTCCCAACTTCTAGCGAAACAAGCGCCCGAAGCGCCCTAATCAGCGAAAGTCCTTGTATGGCTTGCATTTAACCAGGGCGCTTCAGCCCAATCGAAGCGCCCTCGAAGCGCCCGAAGCGCCCTGCTCTGAATGTACGGGATCCCGGCCGGCGCAACCCATCAGGGTCCGGTGCATCGACCTCAGAACGCCTTGCCAGTGGGCGGCGCGCCGAGTTCAACGGGTTCGTCATCTGGCTTGGTGTTTGGTCCGGTCCAAAGCCAGACTCGATCATCTCCGCTCCGTCCTCGATGAAGGCGCTTGAGCGGCATCCTCCCCATGGTGCGGGATACGATATGAGGGGCCTTCCGCTCCCCCATGTACTCCGCATACCATTCAGCCATTTTGCATGTGGGAATCCTGATGATTTGCACGCCAGGGTTGTGACGCTCTCCCTCCAACTTGCTCCGGATGAACTGTTCCAGTTCGAATGCCTGATCGTCATCGTCATCGAGAAGTTCAGCCCGTTCGATGATGGCGGCCTGGCAGCGATCGAAGGAACCGACCTTGCTCAACACGTCCTGTTGCCACTCTCCCCATCGACCTTGGGGAGTCAGCGAACCGGGCTCATCGGTCAGCAAGCCGAGGATTTCCCCGATCAATCCCCATCGATTTTCCTGGATGAAGGCGCGGACCTTCCTCTCCCATTGACCATCGATCTTTGGCGGACGTCCAAGCCGGATCACGACGGCGCGCGTTACCAGATCCTTGGAGAACGATCCTCCGTTCATCGTGATGAACAGCGTGAAGAGGTTCGGCTTGGTCCCTTCGCCGTGGAAGAGCACATGCCCCGAGATTTCGGCCTTGGTCACGAATCCTTCGAGGGCGGCCCAACTCAGTCGGAGGGTCTTGACGTTGTCGAGGCGGAGAACCCGCTTGTCGCCATCGCGTGAGGACAGAATCCGGGTCTTGAGAGAACCGATCTTGTCCTCTTCCTCGATGTCCACCAAGCCGCCAACCAGCTCGGCAAGCAGCTCGACGAAAATCGTCTTGCCGGATCCCCGGCCTTGCAACCTCGGATCGTCGTTCTCGGGGCCATCGATCCGGAACACGGGGCGGCGTCCGGGCAATCCACCCCAGAGAAGTGTCAGGATCGCGGCCTTGATGAGTTCGCGATCGATGTCAGTTGCCGGCTCGAAGAAATCGAGGAACCGTTTGAGTAGCGTCTTCTCGCGCGTCGGGTTGACGGCGGGATGCATGTAATAGATGCCTTCCATGCGCGGCCAGTGGGGGAAGCGCTCGATGGCCTTGAAGCGTTCAGCGGCAAACTTGCGGACGTATTCATAGAAACGCTCTTGACCGACCATCCCCGGTCCCTTGACCCAATAGACGTTCGCCGCGCCATCGAGCCAACCGAAGAACTGAGTCGAGGATTCCAGGTAGGTCGGCTCATGATTGGCGGATTCGAGGAAGAGCCGTTCGTCGATGCGCTTGGGCCATCCTCCGGTAATCGCCTTGAGGTTATCGACCAATTCCGGCATTTGGATCGGAACATGCTTCAGCTCGCCATCCTGCTTGTCGGGGACGGCGTTGGCGAACCGCGGCCGGTTGGGCTTGCCGTCAACGAAGGAAGGGACTTCGGTTGCCCCGTCGCCGGGCGGAAGTCTCGAAACGTGTCCGTTGACGTGTCCGTTGGCGTGTCCGTTGCGGCCCGGCGGCTCGTAGCTCCCCTGGCAAAGAGCAATCGCCTTGTCGATGCTCCGCTTGCGATAGTCCGGCCGATCGGTCCATTTATCCCTCTGACCAAGGGCGGAACGGTTGAAGAGCGCTTCCATTCGCGCGGCATCGCGGCCCGTCCACCATGCCAACATCTCCAACAGGGCCTCATCGGCCTGGGAGTCGTTCCCTTCATGTCGGCTCGTGTCGCCGTCATCGAACAGGGCCTTGAACTTGGCTCCGTTCTTGGCGCGGCGGGCCTTCTCGATCAGCTCGTCATCCGACAGCTCGTCATGCCCGTTGGGCTTGCCGTTGGGCCTGGTCTTGGCTTTCGGCCCGGCATCGCCGAACAGCTCATCCCAGAGGGCGTCAAGGGCCTTCTGGCGGCCGTGGATCTCCGTCGGCGTTCCGTCGAGGTGGCGGCCGGTCACGGTGAAATAGCGGTCCCTCGCATAGACCTCGATGCCGGCCTCATCCTTCCGGCGGCCGGCGGCGGGGATGGTTCCCTTGACCCATACGCGCAAGCCGTCTCCGCTCGGCGTGCGTTCCGTGTAGGAGTCGAGGGCCTTGACCCATCGCTTGACATTCGGGTTGATGAGGTTGCCCAGCTCGTCAAGGCAGTGATCGAAATCGACGCCAACCAGGTTGGCGTAACCCTCATGACCGAGGCTGAAGCCAATGCCATCCCCCCCCCTGTGGTTAAGTCTCCGGGCGGCATCGAGCGATAGCCAGCATTGCGGGTCGAAGGGGTCGATGAACTGCTTGCGGCGCGGCTTGCTGGGATCGCAAGGCGGCTTGCGCCAACGGTCGCCTTCCCGGTTCCATCGCCAGACGATCCATCGATCGGCATCACGCAGCTCGGGAGGGATCCCGGCGGCGGCCTGGTCATCGACGTGGGCTGACGGGGGCCTGGAATCAGTCTGTGAGCGCTCTTGGAGCGCGGACGAAGATCGGTTAGAGTGGCTCATACGATGCCCTCTGGGGTAAGAGTCAGGGCGTCGTCTGCATGCCCCGTCGGCTCGTGTCGAGCGGCCGGCGGGGCGTTTCTATGCAGCGACACGTCGGAAACATCGAAACACGTTTCAGCGAGGGAATCAAGGGCGATCCGGGCGGCGATGCCCGGATTCCCGCGGAGATTGCGCGACACCCATCCGAGGTAGTCGCGGCCATCCTCGCATCGGAGTAACTCACCGATCGTCCGACCTCGGTGGATGCCGAACGGCATCACGAACCGCAAGGCGCGTTCGACCGTCCACGGGGCTTTGAGCCACCAGGCATGAGCGCACTGGCGACAACGGCCAAGGGCGTGATGCGGGCCGTCGGGATGGAGCTCGATCGCGACGTCGGCCGACTGACAGCGCGGGCAGCGCGGGGTTTCGGCGACGGTCGGATTCCGGTATAGTGGCCGTGAGTCCACGAAGTGCGGATTCCGGCCGGAAATTTGATGTCCGGCATGTCGTCTGGCTATCTTATTTACGGTGGAAGACATTGCAATTCTGTGAATGGGGATGCTCCAACGATCGCCAGCTCCAAAGCTGGCGATCGCGGAGTATGTTCGCGTTCATGGATTTCGCGGCGCCGGGCGGGATCGTTACTTGTCGGTACAGACCCGCGCGGCGTCTCTCATTTCTGGGCTAGTGCAGGCGCCGACTGACTGCGACGGGGCAGCGCGTCGCGCAGCCTTCTCCGATCAATATCGCGCTCGACGCGCTCGAAGATTGCGGGCCGGCAGTAATCGCTGATTCCGACGCCGGCATGCGTAGTAACGACACGTAGATTCTTCCATTCGTCTTCAGTGATGCGAATGTGAATCTGCTTGAATCTCGATGATGGGTCGCCGTTGACGGCTCGACTCATGGAGACCTCCCGTCGATGGTTGGGCCTGGAAAGCGTCTAACTATGCAGAGTGTATCACGTTTAACGGCATACCGCAACCGCCTATTTCGAGAGGAGATACGGCATAGTATACTGTTCAAAAGTGAGCTATTGACGTGTGGCTTAGCTGTCTCAATCGCCATATATAGCAAGTTCTGAATAGGCGTAACCATCAGGACTTGCGTCAATAACGTAGTGCGGATCACGTTTCTCATTGGGTGGGATATAGCTGCATCCATGCGCACGGCGCATGGTACCCTGCAAGCCCCGTGGGCGCGTCGCGGCCATTGTCCGTCGGATCATCCGGCCAGCTTGGCATCGAGGGCAGGGCGGCGACGCCAGGGCGTCCGTTCGGCCTGGTGGGGAGTGATCGAGCCCGATCGCCAATTTTGCACGGCAGCGCGCGCGATGCCCGCCGCGGTCTAAGCCGGTCGCGCGCCAGCGAAAGACTCTCCCCCAACCCCCCCCGGTTCAGTCGGCCGGCCTGCGGATCCGGTCCAGGACTCGGGCAACCTGCCCGTGGTTCCACTCGCAACCGGACCGGGTCCGATGCCCGAGCTCGTTGAGCCGGCGGGCGATCGCTTCGAGGGAGAGCCCGTCGGCCCGGAGTTGGCTCATGGTCGGCTCGAGGTGGCGATACGCTTCCCGGGCCTGTCCGGACCGGGCGGCGGCGGCGGCGACGGTCCCCTTGCGTTGGGCATCCCCGCGGAGATTCTGGCATTGGGGCAGCTCGGCGCCCAGCTTGCCCGCGGTGGCCTCGATGACGTCGGCGGGGACTCCGTCCGGGTAGAGTGCCCGGATTCGCTTGGAGACCCGTTTCCCGGCCTTGTAGGCTCCCAGCGCCTCCCGGGTCCGGGTCGAGATGCGGCGGGCCTCGTCGGCGGCCACCGCGGCGAGGATGTCGATCGTCAGCTCATTGGCGTGGGGGTTGTCGCAGGCGATGAACCGGATGCCGGACCGTTTGAGGTACGCCATCACGACGGTTGACCTCACCAGACGATCGAGCTTGCCGAACACGAGCGTTGCCCGTGCCAGGCCGGCATCCGCCACCGCGGCCCGAAGCTGGGGACGGCTCTCGATGTCGTCGTGAGTACCGCTCTCGACCTCGGTGTATGTCCGGAGGATCGTCCCTCCGACCATGGCCCGATACGCCTCGATGGCGGCCCGTTGGGCGTCCAGGCCAAGCCCGGACTCCTCTTGCTTGCCGGTCGAGACCCGGACCAGGCCGATGAGGCGGGGCCGGTTGTCGGGGGCTTGCGGCTCTTGCGGTCGTCTCTTGGCCATGGGCGGGGTGTCCTCCTTCGTTCACATCATAGGCCGGTTGTGCGCCACGGTCAACGGACGTTGACGGTGGCGCACGGGCGATGGTCGCCTCATCCCCGGCCGGTCGCGACGGTCCCGCCGGTCGTGCGGGCGGGCCTCACCGCGAAAACGGTGGGAAAACGGTGGGGCCGCCGTCGAGCCCGCCCGCGCGACCGGCGGTCGCCAGCGTCGTAGGATCCTGTCAACCCCCCCGCGGGGCTTGGGGATTGGTGCGCGCCGGGTCCGGCCGGCGGTGGCCGATCGCGACGATTTCGCCGGTCGCGCGGGCGGGCTCGACGGCGGCCCGGCCGGAACGGCGAAACAACCGGCGGTGGCCGATCGTCAATCATTCAGGGAGTCACATCCCCGCGCCGAAGGCGGGGATTATAGGGGCAGGATGCGCGCCTATCCCCGGGGGTCAGGGGGATGGTGTGCGCTGAGCCGGCGGCCGGCGGTCATCCCGGCCTGCGGATCCGGTCCAACATGCGTTTGACTTGGTTGGCGGACCATCCCCCGGCGGGTGCCAGGTCCGGGTTATAAACGCTTCCCTGCCGGGTCGGGATCCGCCGGGCGTCCAACCGGCGGGCGATCTGATTGAGGGAAAGCCCCTGGCGTTCCATCCCCAGGGCGATCGCGGCGACGTCGGCCTGTTCGGCGATCGCCAGCTCCCGGCGGTTCCTGGCGGAATTACGGGCTCCGCGGCGGCGGCCGTCAGCGGTCAGGTTGTTCGGCCTGGTCATGGTCTCAGCCCCATCGGATGAAGTGTGTGTAACAGCGAGTTTAACAGCGCGATGGGGGAGAGTCTTTCGCTGGCGCGCAACCGGCTCAGACCGCGGCCGATCCCGCGCGCGTGTCGTGACAAAATTGGGATTCGCGTCCGGATCCGGAAGTCCCTGACCAGGTCGTCATCGCGGACCTCGAGCACCCCCCCCCCTGTGGTCATCTCTCACGGGCCTGGCGTCGCGACCAGCGGCCTGGCGGGCGGCGGGTCCATAGATCAACTGGCCGACGTTGCCGGCCTGTCCTGAGCGATCTTTGGGACTCGGGGCGGTGGGTGGTGTACAGAGTGGTGTATGAGTTTCGATCTCGACGGCGGCCAGCTCCGCGGCCGGCGGCATTGAAACCAATGCCCGGCCGGCGGACCATCTCCGCGGCGATCGTCGGCCCGGCCCGTCCGGCTCGTTGACCAGGGCGTCGTCGAGGACCTCGGTCCCCCAGCTCGGCAACGGCCTGGTTAGTGACCAGCTCGGCGGCGGTGTCGAGGCGCGGGCCTCGGTCTCGATGGTGGCGCCTGGCATCGTCGTCATGGGCCGGGCGGGCGGCGGGGCGATAGACGGGGCGGGGATTCCCGGCAACGCGCCAGCGGGGCGGATAGGCGGCCGGAATGGTCCCCTGCTCTGGCTTGCCGGATCGGTCAGGTTTCGCCGGTCGGACGGCGCGGTCAGGTCGATGACCAGGGCGCCGAGATGGGATGGAGATGCCGGCGGTGCCGAGACGACAAGAAACGCCAGGCCGGTAGCGCGGCCTGGCGTCTATGGTGTTTCGGTGTCGTGGGCATTTGCCGCGGAGACTCGCATGCAAACTGCAACCGTTGAGGCGGGCCGACAGCCCGCGGGGGCGACTCGGAAGCGTAATCCCAAGTCGCTGGGTAGTGCTCGGAAGCCGGCCGTCGCAACGGCACGGGTCCAATTGCACCTTGGGGAGCAAACGAGCAAGCGGTTAGCTGTGCACGCTGCTCTGGCGGGTCGCAACTCAAGCCGGGTTGCTGATGACATCCTGAGCAAGTGGCTTGCCCGATATGGGCAGGGCAAGGAAATCTTCCCGCCACTCGACCTTGGCGATCAGCAAGACCCGACTGACGACGACGGTGAGTAGGATCGGCCAAGAGCCGGAAGCCTGATAAGCCGTGATGCCGGGGATCCCCGCTATCGGGATCCGAGAGCATCGAGGGGCGCGATTGCGCCGGCGCAGGGGGTATCCCCCTTCGAAGCAGGGGAGGGGAGTGGCTCGACCTCTCCCCGATCAATCGACTGATCGGCGGATCTTGATTCCGTTCGATACGTGCGGCCGGTCGTCAGCCTGGTGATGGTGGCGACCGATACGCCGAACCGCTCCGCCAGCTCGGCACGCGAAACCCCGCGCGCCCTCTCTGAGCGGATCTTATCGGCCTGGTCATCACTGAGCACAGCCCGCGCGTTGCGATGGCCACGGGCCGACTCCATCCCGTAGTGGGCTTCCCACGGGCCGACGTCGCCGGCAGTCGCCGGCAGCTCGGCGGCGGCCTGGTCATCAGCGCGGGCCTCGATGGCAACCAGCTCGGGGACCATCCCCGCGGCGATCGTCGGCTTGACCAGGGCGTCATCGTCGTGGTACTCGGGTCCGTCTCCGTCCCAATTCGAGGGCGGCCGGCGGCGGGGTCTGACTCGACCGTCGGGGCCTTTGAGACGGCTCGCGAACTCGGCGACGTCGGCGGGATCGAACTCCATCAGCTCGGCGATGCGGTCGGGTTCATAGCCCAGCGCCAAGAGCCGGCGGACTCGGGTTCCGGCATCGGACCGGATCCCGCGGGATGCGTCGAGGGGATGGTCCTCCGTCCGCGGCTCGGGGGGATGACGGAGGGCATACCAGACCGTCATGCGATGCACGCCGAACCGGCGGCCGATTTCGCTCAGCGACGCGCCGCGGGCCTTCATCCGTCGATACTGCCGTTGCCGGCGGACTCGTTCGGCATGGGCCAGCTCGGGAGCGAGGGCCTCGACGATGGCGGCCTCTGACACGTCGAGCACGAAAGCGACATGGCCCGGGGGCAATCCCCGGGCCGATAGTCGCCGGATCCATTCGCGGGTTCGACTGTGATGGGGATCCATGGTCAGAACTCGAAAGCGGACGTGGCATCACCCAGAGCCTTCATGTCGCGTTGCTGATAATACCGCTTGGTGGTTTCCTCTGAGGTATGCCGGAGTTGCCGAGTGATGAGGGCTTGAGGGATCCCCAAGCCTTCAGCGATTGTTGCCCAACTCCGACGGAGCGTCTGGAAGGTGACATCGTCGCCGGTGATGCCAGCCCGCGCCGCAACGGTCTGGAATCGAGCCAGGGGCTTGGACGACTGGTATCCGGAACACCAGGGCGCCGTTCCGCGGATCGTGGGAAAGAGCCAGGGGACATCAGCCGGCAGCGCGAATCCCT
>Ga0335075_10006471_pt1 | contig 18098 bp, 15 predicted proteins | sample Lox_Sample_24_FD_206723 | JGI IMG/M metagenome (GOLD analysis project Ga0335075, IMG submission 206723) | Soil microbial communities from Loxahatchee National Wildlife Refuge, Florida, United States - Lox_Sample_2.4 | ecosystem: Environmental > Terrestrial > Soil > Wetlands | place: USA...
ATTCCTCGGTGGCGCAGAGTGCTCGACGGCCGGGAATCCGCTCAGTCAATTCACGAAACATGTCCAGGATGACAAGAGCCTGCAGAGAGACAGACTTGTCGGGAGAGGGCTAGGTAGCCTGCAAGGAATGCGAAGTACTGGGATGAACGGAAGTCAGGACAGTGTAAGCTTTATCTGCTGCCCAATGCTAATATTCCCTTTCATCTTAATAATAGCGAATGTAGTATATCCACTAGCACTAGCTAACGATGTTGCAGATGATGAACGAATTCCTCCAACAGGGTGGCCAGATTCCACACTCGCCAGGCGAGGGTTTCATGATAGACCCTGTGAGACATGAGCAACAATTTGGCCCGGCACGGAGTGGAAGTATGGGCAGTGCAACACAATTCCCAGCTTGGGCAAAAGAATACAATCCTGGAATAGACCAACAAGCACGAATGGAAGCGGCTTTTGCGGCGCCCAAAGGCACGACCTTTAGCCCAGCGGATTATGCGTCGTTTCAACAAATGACTCAAGCTACTGCTCGGCGTACAGCAAGCCCGGTCACCCAGCCAGTGGCATCGATGAATGGATACCAAGGCTATCAGAGGCCTTTTGGTATGGGTATGGGCATGGCTAACATGGGTATGATGGGAATGGGTGGCTTAGGGATGCAGTATTCGCAAATGCCCCATTCAGACTTTCGGGCGGAAGCAGCAGAAAAGGGGAAAGGGAAGATGATCGAACTTGATGATGAGCATTGGGAGGAGCAATTTGCGCAAATAGATTTACAAGGTCAAGAACAAGATGAGAGTCTGGCGATGGAAAAAGAACTTGAAGAAATGGACAGGTCAGTTCTTGAATCCGAAACCAATGAATTTGGCGACTTTGAGTCTATTTGGCGAGGTATACAAGCTGAAACGGCTGCTGCCAGGGAAATGGTATCTGACGAGAACTTGCTTGGTGATGGCATACACATGGGCGACTTTGAGCAACAATGGGATGGTTTCGACGATTTAGGTCCACATGCTACCTTCCGGGATCCACAGTTGGGAGAGTATATGTTTGAGGAAGACAATATTTTCCGGGATATCCCAGATGCCTTTGCTGAAGGTGTACGGATTGTTCAAGAAGGTGGTAATCTGTCTCTTGCAGCACTTGCCTTCGAATCGGCTGTCCAAAAGGATCCTACACATATCGAGGCCTGGGTAGCGTTAGGGTCTGCTCAAGCTCAAAATGAGAAAGAAACCCCAGCCATCCGCGCTCTTGAGCAAGCGCTCAAGCTCGATCCCTCTAACCTCGATGCTCTCATGGGACTGGCTGTCTCCTATACCAATGAGGGTTATGATTCTACAGCTTATCGAACACTCGAACGATGGCTCAGCGTCAAATATCCAAACATTGCATCTCCTGCATCCCTTTCCACAGATGCCGATATTGGCTTTACAGATCGACATCAGCTTCATCAAAAAGTTACTGATCTTTTCATTCGTGCAGCCCAACTATCGCCTGATGCAGAGACAATGGATCCGGATGTTCAAGTAGGCTTGGGTGTGTTGTTCTATGGGGCAGAAGAATATGATAAAGCAGTTGACTGCTTCTCAGCCGCTTTAGCCTCAACAGAATCAGGCATTAGCAATGATAAGAGCACAGTCCATCTACTCTGGAATCGGCTCGGTGCAACACTGGCCAACAGTGGCCGCTCAGAAGAAGCTATTGCGGCATATGAGAGGGCTTTAAGCTTGCGGCCGAATTTTGTACGTGCAAGATATAACCTCGGCGTGTCATGTATCAACATCGGCTGCTATCAGGAGGCCGCAGCGCATCTCCTAGGTGCCCTAGCTATGCACCGCGTCACAGAACAAGAAGGGCGCGAGAAGGCAAAGGACATACTTGGAGGGGATGGGCCCGGCAGAGTTACGGAGGAGGAACTGGAAAGAATGATTAGTCAAAACCAAAGCACCAACTTGTATGATACTTTAAGAAGAGTCTTTAGTCAGATGGGTCGGCGAGACTTGGCGGAGCGGGTCGTGGCAGGGATGGATGTTGATTCATTCAGGGGAGACTTCGATTTCTGATCGGCTAGCAACCGAATAGTAGGGGATAATACTGTGGATAAAACTAATACCAACATCGCCTATCGAATTGTCCAGTGGGATACAGAATATTCTGCTTAATCTTCTCTTGTATTGAGAACGTTCGTGACAAAGAGATGAAAGAAATACGGATAGTCCTTTGCCACTCATTGTGTACCCTTGACTGTACATTGTAGAGTCGCCTACAAAGAGCAAGCCATAGAAAAGACTAGGGATGATTACCATCTTATCCCTTATTCTGAACAGTAACAAGATCAAGATGCCCAGCCTAGAAAAATGAGCCCATTCCCCGTTCCCAAGCCATTGCAACACATACCTAACCAACAGCTCCTGCGAAGAAGAAAAAACTTACCTTCTGGACCCAAAAAAATAAAGCCCTACCAACAACTTACCCACATTCCACACACACCACCAAAAATGTGCACTCACAAACGTCTCATCTTCTCCCACTGTGGACACTCCTCCCTCCACCTTCGCATCGGGCCTCCCTGCCCCCTCTTCACATCAGGTTACCGTTGCACGGCCACAAGCCACCCTCGCCATACGCTGCGCGTGGAACGGCTCTGCGGGCCTTGTGCGCGGCGGGCGCAGAGGTTGAGCACTGCGGCTGAACAAGTCAGAGAGCGGCTGAGGGCTTGTGAAGGGGTTTTGGGGCGGTGGAAACAAAGAGAGATGGGAAATGAGTGCGAGAACGGAGGGGGGGAGCAGCGTTGGGTGGGAGAAGAAAGCATAGAGGCGAAGTTAGTGTAATTCTTGTGTTAGCGTTTGGATGCATGGCCTTTACGCTTTAGGGTTTGGACGCCTTTTTGGGCGCCTTCCCGGGTAGCGCTTGGCGCTAGGCTAGGTGCGGCGGATTTTTGAGAAATATCTCAGTAGCGGGCGCCCGCAGGATGTTTGATTTGGACATTGGTGACGAACGCGACCTTAATGAAATTTGATTAGAGAACGCTGACAGTCCATGTTCCAATGGTACCCTGTGTTGATGTGATTGTGAGGCGACGGCATGTTTTGATCATGTAAGTATAGTCATATTCTTGTCTTTTACTACGAAGTCTTCAGTCGGACAGAAGGAGGTAGTTCCGAGTTAGACTGTGAAAATAGCCCTAGAAAGCTTCCTTTATGCTTCGACTTCTATACGCCAGGCATTATGAGGCAAGCACCATGAAGAAAATCCAGGAACAGGAGCTGTAACTTCATCCGCTCTTTGCATCATTGGTTGTATCTTGCCGTTGGTCCTGTGAATCTGCCGGCTGGGCGGATAATCACAGAGCCCTGCAACCCATTCTCCGCTGCTATACATTTCATTTCATTTCATTTCATCTCATCCTCATCCTTTCTCTGTCACGAATGCTGCTGGTGTCGAGACAATATACGCCTCCCGTCACGGCTGAGGCATCGCCCCGCCGACATCGTACGTGTGCGACCTTGATAGCCACGTAGCCTCGCGTGATGCTAATGTCAATTCACGACCTTGCCTATTCCGGCGAATGACAGAAGCAAATACCCAGGAAAGGTCGACCACAGCCCAGTTGGCGCTACTGCACTAGGACATGTGAGACGCAGTCTTTCTTGACACTTATATTTCACCTTTCACGCCCTCTATTCTACACTTCTGTCTATCTTTGCGCAGCGCAATTAATCTACATCCACCTCAGTTCCTCTGCCTGGACCGTCGTGACGAAGTTGTGAGAAGCCGCGACAATGGCGGATACTGACAAATATGTGCATATAACCACCGATGCCTCATCTGTAGAGATGGGCTACCATAATAATACTCTCTTACCCGATGTGATATACGATGAGGAGAATATTCGTCAGAACCTACATCGCGGGCTGAAATCGAGACAAGTTGCTATGATTGCGATTGGAGGCGCCATAGGTACATCAACTTTTGTCCAACCTGTGGAAGGGGCCTGCTAACAGTTTTCTTAGGAACTGGTTTGATCATTGGCACGTAAGTGTGAAGCTACGGCTGATCCCAATTCTAGACCTCCTAGGACTATTATTCACAGATCCTTCTATGCAGGGGCACACCTCTCCGACAAGCTGGTCCGGCTTCTCTCCTCATTGGATATAGTCTTGTTGGCTTCTTGTGCTTCCTTGTTATGGCAGCCCTGGGGGAAATGGCCGCCTGGTTGCCTTTACCTTCTGGTTTCACGGGCTATGCTCATCGTTTCGTCGATCCTGCCCTTGGCTTCAGCTTGGGCTGGAATTACTGGTTCAAATATATCATTGTCACACCTAACAACCTCACAGCCATCGCTCTTGTCATGCAGTACTGGGTCACAAGTGATAGGGTTAATCCTGGAGTCTTTATTGCCATTGCATTGGTCGCGATTATTCTGATCAACTACTTTGGCATCCGATTCTTTGGAGAGTTTGAGTTCTGGCTAAGCAGTATCAAAGTTATGGTGATCCTGGGTCTTATTATCCTGAGTCTGGTCTTGGCTTGCGGTGGCGGCCCTGATCATGATCCTAAGGGCTTCAGATATTGGAATGACCCCGGCGCATTTAAGAAATATATTGCGAGTAAGTCAACGCTCTGAATTCCATGTAAGGTACGTCCATTGACCCAAGCTTTAGCTGGAAACCTCGGATACTTCTTGGGCTTCTGGAGTGTTCTCACAACGGCTGTATTTGCGTATCTCGGCACTGAGCTTGTGGGCGTAACGGTAGGGGAATGCCAGAACCCGAGAAAAGTCATCCCTCGTGCGATAAAACTCACCTTTTACCGAATCGTTCTTTTCTATATCATACTTGTCTTCCTCCTGGGCATGATCGTACCATACAATTCTCCAGACTTACTGGCGACTGCAACCGCAACTACTTCGGCTGCTGCAAGCCCATTCGTTGTTGCGATACAAATTAGTGGCATCCAGGCACTGCCAGCTATCTTCAATGGGTGCATCTTAGTGTTTGTCTTCTCGGCCGCAAATTCCGGTAAGCTTAGGATTTGACGAGTAACTAGCACAAACTAACTGTATTAGACCTCTACATCGCCTCCAGAACCCTTTATGCGCTGTCAGTAGAAGGCAACGCGCCCAGAATTTTCAAGCGAACGGACAATCGTGGAGTCCCCATCTATGCTCTAAGCCTCTCGAGCGCCTTCTGTCTTCTTGCATTCCTAAATGTATCGACGAGTTCTGCAACCGTCTTCGGATATTTCGTTAACCTGGTAACAATGTTTGGCCTCTTGACCTGGATATCCATTCTCGTCTCACATATCTTCTTTGTCAATGCACGTCATGCCCAAGACATCCCGGACAGTGCTTTAGCATACAAAGCTCCTCTTGGGAAATGGGGCTCTGTTGCCGCTCTCTTCTTCTGTTGCATAATCGCGATTTTCAAAGGTTTCGCCGTTTTCACGTATAGTCCATCGTATGGCAACTTCGACTACAAGAACTTCATCACAGATTACCTAGGTATTCCAGTGTATCTCATCATGATCTTCGGTTACAAGATTATCATGAAGAGCCAACGTGTCCGGCCCGAGACGGCAGATATGTATGGCGGAAAGCAGAAAATCGATGATGAGGAAGCGGAGTTCATTGCATGGCAGATGGAGAAGAATCATGGGAAGGTTGAAAGCAAATGGGAGAAGATATATAGGCTGAGTATTGGTACGCTTTTCTGAACGAAGATGTGGTTACTAGGATAAATTAATAGTGCTCGCAACTATACCCTAGGATCCTATCATGTGTTTCAGTTTCATTATCACGTGCTTTCACATGTATTTTTAATTTAGGAAATTGTTCATAATGAGCATGTATAACATCGATATACCAAAATATAATAAAAACAGATAACCTCTGCGCCATAGCTCATGGGCCATACTAGGTGTGTGTGGTTTTCGTCACCGCCTGGAGACTCAGATCTATATCATTGCAATGCAATTGGAGCTTACCGGAGCTATACGAGAATATGGCATCAGATTCGCGGACTTTAGGGGATATTTTATGGCATAGCGGCGTGGGGAAAGAAGCTCATTTTCCGACAGCAGGTGTGATTCAAAAGTAGTAGACTCTCGACAGCAATAGAGTGTTTGAGAGCAATAAGATACTCAACTGCAATAGTGCAAGCCTAACCCAGAGAATGCTGCACTTAATGGAAGCATATATCTTCTATGATAGTCCCCCAAGGCTCATGTGCTTGGTTATCTTCACAAGCAATTGCTTTCAAGTCAATGTAGTCTAAACAGAATTGCTCTTTATTAACACATTCGTTATGGTTAAGTTCGTCTACATGCTAATTCAAGCTCTTTTTTCTCGCCCTACTGAACCATTTGACTTAATGATGGCTATAGAGCTAGTTGTGTGAGTATTCAAAATAGTAAATTATCATTAGATGTGCCTATTTCAAACATGGCAGGCTTTGATAGTGCTATATATATATATGATCAATCCTATACTCCGTAATTGTTGAGTGTAAATGGTATCATCCAAATGAGATAGGCAGTAAAATGTAAATCGAACATGTCCTAATATCTCAATCATCCTTCTTTTCGGGTTTCGTCTCTTTAGTCTTAGTCTCCTCTTCCTTATCTTCCTTATCCTCCTTGCTCTTCTGCTTCTGTCTCTCCTCCCTAAGCGCTTGATGTACAGTCTCGCTCACCTTATCCTTCGTCTCGTCCCATTCAACATCATATTCATTCGCGATTGTCTTGATCTCCTTCCTTAGCGCGTTGGCCTCGTCAATCAGGTTCTGCCACTTTTGGGCGTCGAAGCCACGGGAGGCATATAGCTGAGACTGACGGTGCGAGACAGTCAAGTGGAGCGCTGCTCGATAGGACACTTCTCGATTGTGCCACAGGAAGTAGAGATAACCTAACATGATTGTGGACAGACCGGCGAGATAAGTAATAGGCTCCATGGTATCCCAGCCATAAGGCGTCCTGAATGTGAAATAATAGATTGCGGCCCACCAAGCTGTCAAAATCCCAAAGCCACCCATTGCAAGCCTTTGAGCACTTCTGTGGGCGAGTTGATCACATTCTTTCTTGATTTGGGTTAAATCTTCGAGATCTCTGGCTTTCTTCCGTAATCGTACCCGCAGATAGTGCGTCCTGTCATTGAAGCTGGGAACGCCAACCCGGATTTCCTTCTCTGCTCCTTCGATCTCAATAGCAAATTCTTTGCCCCGCGCAGCATCTCTTATGAAGTCGCCAATTTCTGTACTCGAAGACCACCGCACGAACTTGATCTCTCCGGGGTCGTGAGGTGCTTCATGACCTAGACTTGAGTACGTCTCTACTCCGCCTTCACCCGGACCCCCCCGCAGTTTGTTCTCGATATCAAGACTTGCAGCCTGCTCTTTGCTTATTTTGCCCGTCTTCACTAGCTTCCCATCCACCATATGCTCATCCGTGCCTTCTTCCTTATCAATTAGTTCGTCATCTATCGAATCAGATGCTACTTCCTCCAGAATAGAGTCTTCAGCGCGAAAGTAAACCTGAGGGACTTTGTCTTGGCCTGACTCTGTCTTGATCATAGGCAATTCTGACTGGATCAGGCGCTCGAGGTAGGAAAGAGGCTGTTGCGGGTGGACAAGGAGAGCCAAGGGCTCGATATCTTTGCGGTCGGAGTTCTTGTCGAGGGTTGTGAGTGGGATGATTAGCTTCAATAGCCTCGATGGGGTTGTAAGGAGTTTTCCTGGAGAAACGGTTAGCTGCTGCATGGTCAAGAGTAACAAAATGCCGAGTAGAGGATATTAAACATCACAATTACCATTCGTTATAGCACTGGCACTTCTCAACCTCCTTACAGGCGGTTGGTCAGCCCCCTCCCTGTGCCATGGTGTTCGTTTCTGCAGCTCCTTCGCCTCTCCAATTTTTCTATCCAGTGAGCCATCATGTTTGACTTCTTCTGCCTGCACAGCAGCGGACCTTTCTGCACAAAGAATTCTAGTTGTTGATAAGTTCCGTAAAGATAGGGATACCACAGGAGAGGTTGGAGGATATTGCGGTGATTGAGCTGGAAACGCAAATGGTCTTGTCCTGAATGTGCTTATAACCTGTCTCTCAATGCATCGTAGCGGAAACAGCTTCAAAACAGGCCTCAATTTGACACCCATGTCATGAACTTTCGCCTTCTCGAAGCTGTTCTGAAACCAGCTTGAGGAAGTAGATCTTGTCAGCGAAGAAGCATGGTGCTGTCTCTCAGATCCAAGTACGCGTCTAATTTTAAGCCCATGTTTGTATGTCCCTTGTTCTTGGAGCAGAAGCAACACTTCTACGTCATTGATCACGTGCTGTCGGACAAGGGTCTATCACCTCCATCCAGTCATACGGGCTGCGGTACAATTACTCGGGAAAAAAAGTATGCGTGGGCAGTTAATATTCTATCCTCCCTGAGCAAGCATTGAAGCCCGGTTGTATGCCAATTATACTCTAGTGGTAGATGCAGTTGAGACCAAAAGTCCCAGTCACGCCAGTGTTGATCATGTCAGGGGTTGGGCGTCGCGGGGCAGAAGATGTGTGCAGGGATGTTTATCGGATTGTGAGCTGGTAGTGTTGAGGACCTACCTATTCACTACCTCACGCCATTATCACGTCCTATATCAACTTGCTCTTTCGCATAGAGGTTACATCAAGTGGGACTGAATATAAAGCATGAAGCGATGCAGAAAACGTTGACTCTGCAGACAATCTCCCTCTGCACAATTACCCTACAACTGCCCGAAGTGTCTTGCGACTGAGTATCGACAATGGCGCCCAGCATACTTTATTTGCCTAATGGCCAAAGTCTTACGGTCACATCTGTATTCGGGGGTCTCTTCTTCAAGTCAAACGATCTCAACCTACATAATTCAGTGTTTCCTGCGGGTTGGACAATTGTCATCCAATCTGAAAACTATACCGACGAGCCCGACGGCGACAACCTGGGAGATGCCAGTGATGCACCAAAAAGACGACTAAACATACAGCGATACAAGCAGCCCACCTTATGTAATGACAACATGTTTATCAGTTCCATCTCCAACCCTAGTAGCAGCGACTTCAAACCCGCAGCGAGTCCCACACGACAAATAGCAATGATGCTTTGGACTACTCTCTACTGGTACTTCCACCAGCCAGAGCCACCGCTTTATCTTACTACCGAAGCCTCTAAGAAGACTCCGAATGAAGGCAAACCAAAGGGGGAGTGGCGCATATATATAAAGAGAGAGGGTATCTTTCGGGGCCGTAATCTGCTTCCCAAATTAGAAAGGATGGGGTTGATTGCTTCAGAAGACTCTACGGTTGGTTCCAGCACCGATGATAGATCGACCGAAGGTTGGACAGAAATGTTTGTTTCTCGACGGACTTTTTGGCAGCTCTCTCCAAAACTGTTCCTTTTCACTCTCACGCCTATGTCTGGCGCACCCTTTCCGGGGTCACCGTACAGTAGTCGACCCAGCTCTCCTGTGCGTAATAATGAGCAACGGAGTACCTCACCGCATAGGCCCGAGCTTGCTAGTCGAGCAGCCACAAGTCCAGGACTTTGGACGCCACAAACACCAGGTCCTTTCGCGTCAGGGAGTCATCTTCCAACTTATTATCCCCCGCCGCCTCCACAATACATCATGACCAATGGTATACGGCATCCTATAAGACCAAAGCCGCCACGGCAGGGAGAGACTTTCTACATGCGGCACGTCCCAAGCGTGGGGCAATATCTATCCTTTCGAGTCGCAAGCCTGAACGACCGAGTGGTAGCTTATACCGGACCTATATCTAGCAACCCCACTGGAATGACCGGGAATCTAGCCATTCCATCACACGTTGTACCCTCGTCTACAACCGACGTAACTTCGACGTCAACACCAGGCTCAAAGCCAAGTTCAAGACCATCTTCAATACCCAGCAGCAGATCCGGCACCCCCACCTCCGCAGAAAGCGACACCACTGCCATGACCGACCTCCAGCTCCTTCACAAATGGATGAACATCCCCCGCGTGTCTAAATTCTGGGACTGTGCCGGCCCCATTAGCAGTCAAGAAGCATTCCTAAAAGCAAACCTCGAATCACGCCACTCCTTCCCCGTAATCGGCTGCTGGGACGGAAAGCCCTTCGGCTATTTCCAAATCTACTGGGTCATGGAGGATATCTTGGGCAGGCATCTAAGGCCTGGGGATGTCAGCGATTGGGACCGAGGCGTCCAAGTTCTAGTCGGCGAAGACGAGTTCCGCGGTACACACAGGGTCAAGTGTTGGCTGAGCTCACTTGCGCACTGGGCCTTAACAGCGGATAATAGGACGAATAGCTTTGTGGTTGAGTCCAGGGTTGATAATGAGAGGTACGTGGTTTGTCACTTATAATTGCTCCAATGTTCATATACAGGAAATAGTACTGATTGTCTGTAGGTTTATTCAGTATCTTAGAGACGCTGGGTTCAGTAAGGAGAAGGAGATTACGTTCCCGGATAAGCAGTCTGCTTTTATGCGGCTGCGGAGGGAGACATTTGACGGGCCAACTTTGTAACTAATACGATACCTTGATATATTACGCCACTTAGTTTATATCTAACGGCTATGTCATTGCTGCGTAAAGTCTTTTGAATACCAGTATTCTCTGGGGCATGTGCATTGTTGTCTGCGTCACGCCCTACTGCAAGCTACTCTAGAATGATTTATAATTCATCGAATGCTATCAGGCCCCCCTAAGGATCATCACAATAGCCTATACAATTTTATCTATCCTTGCCTACGTATTAATCCTAACCAAAGCGAGACTCCTAACGCTGTTTTATCCAAGCATTAGACTACCTTTCTATCGTATCCAACTCCCAGTAAACCAATCATTCCCTCTGACAATATCAAGCCAAAACATCCCATCCAATTTCATTACCGACCCCTGTCAACACGCCATATAATCGGCATCCCATCTAACATCACTCTCCTCGGACCGATAGATCCTTGCCTATCACCGGATACAAATCCATTACCATGCTCACAGCCGTCCAATTGGCCATCATCATAAGGATCTACACCGCGGAATACCCAGCAGCGCCAATTGGTACTGGCTTCCCAGATATCGTCGAGGGTGGAGACCAATATGGAAAGGTGGCATTTCCAGCATCTTGATGGCCGAGGGACGTTCTTACTGGGTGGAGTCATAAGGGTTACAACACTCGTCATTACTAGGCTGATTACAGGTGACCCAGTAGCCTGAACATTTAATCCGCTCTGAGGGCCGATCTCTGTGGTCGATGAAATAGCTTGCTGCGTAGGATTTCCTTGGGGGCCGTTGGACGCTAGGAGAGTATGATTGACCACTATGTGAACGGGATTAGGAATCACTACTTTGGCATGTTTGTTTAAGTTCTGTAGAGAAGCCTAGCCCCCGACGATGAGAACATTGCATAGATACTTCTTCGTGGCCCGTTCCGCCCCGGGGAGACCCAAAAGTGCTCAGGGCAGAGATCTGTACACGGCCCGCCATGTGTGGGTACCTGACCTGTCTACTCTTGCACCTGCTCGCTGTTCTAAGTGTTCTTGGTGGAGCGCGTGGCCGTGAAGATAAAGGGGAACTAAATTCTTGCATCCTGGGCATTGGAATCGCATCGCTGTTAGAATCTGCGCGGCCAGCATGATGGAACAGATGGGTTTCCAGCAACCTGTTCCATGTCCGCTCCTTGCGGGGCGAAAACGTAGAGCCACTCTTGCTGGTAATGGATTGGATGCGGTTCTACCGCCTGCACCGACTAGATTACTCTGATTACAATGCCGAAGCGCAATAGGAATAGGTATACCGGGAGAGAGTTCAATTGGGCTAGGTCGAATACTTAGAAAGCTCTGTAACCTGATTTGAGTCCCAGCTACAGCCCAGTGCTGTGGCTGAGTTGCGTTCTCGACTGGTTCATACTGAGTTGTTGTCAATGATGACCTTCCTGGGGGTATCGGCGGCCATTCGATTGGGGGAGGGATAGGCGTACGTGGTTCAGCATAGACATCATGGACGTGGTAAGAGCCTTTATTGGTCCTCTCTATCAAAGCACAGGCTTCATGGTAGGAACGTTTGACGAAGACAAGCTCGTCCACTGAGAAGAACTTACGACGAGAGGAGGAGACCCTAGAGTGACGGTTGAAGGTAAATCAAAGCTGTTCCCATGACCTAGTAAGTTCGGAATTGAAGTTCTTGCGAGTGATACTTCGGAAGTTGATCCAGGATTGACTGAAGAAACCTTTGTAGTCACGGTCGTGGAAGACTTCTGCTCGACGATTGTAGTAAGAGCTGTTCTGTGGCCATAAAGGATAAGCTTACTGCCGATCATTGGAGCTAGGAGCTGATCCCTTATGTTCTCGTTATTTCCCACAAGATTTGCGGATGTCATTGGCCTAATCATAGGGCTTAGGGTGGTCTCGGGACATAGCTCAATATCATTATCTTCGCTATTTGTGCTCGAGAAACGCTCTGCATGGAACATCGACTTATGGGAGCTCGGCATCTCTTCTGGGGAGTCGATCCGGCGTATCAGAGAAGACTTCCCCAATTCTTTTGCACTGGGGAAGAGTAGGAGTTTGGGGAGGAGAATTCGTCATAGAAGAGAGGTGGTCGACTCAATTCTGGTGGCAGAGGCTAGCTCAAGCTGTGATGGCTCAATGGTCTCTATTTTCGCAATGCCGTCGACCTATGTGCGAGGGTATAACTGCCTTGCTCATTACTTCTACTTCCTAGACCAATGCATTATCAACAAAATTGGACGATGGATCGGAAATCTCGATAGGACGCATACGGCCGACGAGAAATATGGCGGATCATCATCAGATACAGAAGGAAGGCGCAAATTGAGTGGTCGAAAACTTTATTCCTTGCTTGACAAAACAACGGAAATATAGCTTGTAGAGCCATATTTCCTTCTCATTAATCGACGCCATCGCTATGCCGCAAACCTGTCTAGTGCCCAATTCATTCAGATTGTCTCCGCCCCTTCCGCTAACGCCTTTTTGTACTCTCGTGATGCTTTGTCCAGAGCCGCCATGGTTGGCTCCATCATTTCCATGACTACCTCTGCGCCTCCCCCTACTGAGTTCGGATTCCAGTGCATTTTCTTCCCAGTCTTCTCCCAGACCTCACGAATGTGCTGCTTTTGTTTCCGAATAATAGCATTTCTCTCCTCCGTGGCTTCCGTGGCAATAGCGTTTATACGCTCCTTTGCTCGTTCCAATGTCTCTACTAGCTTTTGGAGTTCCTCTGCTCTATCTGGATCACCTGATAGGAAGGCCATCCAGAAATGGTGGAGAAATTCAGTTGTGGTAGCATGAGTCAACGTGAGACGGCCAAAGAGCGATTGTGAGAGGCCTGATAGATCCGACTTAGTATCTGAGCCGTCAATGTCAGATCTGCACTGTTTTATTCCTTCAAAAACTTGCTTCTGAGCATCCATCAAGCTCGCTTTGCTGCCAACGTGTGATGTCTTCTCCTCATCCTCGTCCTCACTATCGCTGTCATTAACTACTCCGATGGCATTTCGGAGATCTAGCCCTCCAGCTGAATCGCTGTCCATAACAGATGGGTCCATATCCGTTGTCAGCTCAAACAATACCTCTGCTGGACGCTGTTTTGCATAGAGCTCTGCTTCAGAAGAAACCTTCGACTTATCGCTCGAAAAGAACCGACTTTGTTCCTTGATGTTCAGAATTATACGATTTTCTTCCGGGTCCCCTTGTAGATCCCGCAGAGCAAGCTCATTAAAAGTTGCCTCATCCATCCCGATAGGATTTGAAGGGTCGATATCTGATGGGGCAACATTCGCCATGATTTTCTCGCTCAAGCTGTTTAGCGTTCGGATTATAGGAGCTTTCGCCGAAGGTGCGGGTCTCATGGTGAAGTCTTTCTGGTTTCCACTCTTTATGCCACCTTGATTTTCCTCATTACCCTCAATGTCAATGACATGCGGGACATGCTCCGCCTGCAGCCTCGGACCACGGTTATCCTCCTCACTCGCATTCAGATACTTATCGAATATAGCATCATTACTGTCGGATTCAACAATACGCTCTCCTTTCAACTTCTTAAGCAACCTGCTGAGAAAGAACCTGGACCAGAACTCGCTTTCATTAAGCTTTGGTACATTCTCATCATATACCCGTTTGACAAGGGGATGCTGACTGAAGATTAGTTGAACTTGCTCCTTACTGATACGCAGTTTCAACTCGCCATCCTCTTGGCGAGGCTTAGCTGCGGACAATACGTTGTATGCTCCCCGTTGCTGGCGAGTCTCTACGGCATGGGCTCGAAGCAAGTTAGTCCTTGTTGACCAGAACTGAGAGTTGAACTGCGTATTTGAGATAGTATCGGGTTTGGTCCGTCTGGCCTCTTCGTATGTCTTATGCAGCGCTGGGTCCTTTCTCATGAGAGATTGTTGCAGTTCAATATCTACCTTTAATTGAGAATCATCATACCAAGGTTGCACTCCTGATTTAGGTCTCGAAGTAGCAGCACTTGCCATGGCCATAGCGGATGATACGCCTCCCGTGCCATTTACAGCGGGAAGACTTGGGTCGTTGGTCTTGACAGCGGTGATGAGGCCCGTGAGAATATCCTTGACAGCATTTGCCTCGCCACGAGGATTTGTAGGCGAGTTGAAATGAAAGAGATGTGTTATAGGCTCTGTGGCGTCAGGTGGTTTGACGAAGATCTTGAGCATAACCTTGGGTACCGACTCTGGCGTCTGCTGGAGATCTCGAAAAATTAGTTTTTATATTATCTTACCACAATCATGCCTCTGGACATACTAGTGATCTCTGATATAGCAATAGTTACGCCTGGCGGAGCACCACGGGGCGCAACAGGGGTCCAGAGAATGGTATTCTGATCCTTTGAGACGGTGAGGGTACCATCTTTCTTTTTGTATGCAGCCGATCCTTTGACGGTTGCCATGCTTCAACTCAAGAGCATAGTGTGCGTGTTCATCAAAGTGGCGCTGGCTTTGCGCCCAGAAAGGGATCTGGCAGAAGTATATCCCTCAGTAACTTCTCTGGCTCTAAAAATTCCAGAGCTTCACAAAAATCTCATCTGGCGTCATAAGCACTTATCTCATGACTCTTTCCCTAGAAAACCTGAACGTGCAGAAATACAGCTTAAGGAATGAAAGCTGTGAAGAAGAATAAGAATAAAAGTTGGAGATGCCTTCAATGATTCTTTACGCCTTGTAGATCTCCGGGGGCGTAAGCTAGGCGCAACGCCTTTCCTGTTTAAGAGTAGCTCCCTCGCCTCCCTGTCATCAAGACGTAAACTCTTTGGACGGCCCGGGTTTTTCTGTTACTCAACTGCAAGACTTACTCCGCCTCTCCTTTCATTCTCTTTCACGTCAACTCTTGACGAAGCTGAAATTTCAGCATCCTATTCTCCTCGCATCTCCTCCTCTCTCTTTTCTGTTATTGGTCTGGCACAATGCTTAGAAGTTCTCTGCGAAAGTCTGGGCGCCAGCTCCTTCATGCTGGCCGCACTATTCGATCAGTCAGTACAGCCTCTCGACTTTCCCCTCGAATCCCTTCCATAAAGATCCGAAATGCGTCCCTTGACCCAACACGACGCCCATTGGCATTATCCTCACAGAAGCGATCCGAATCTACCCTTGCTTCTGCGCCAGACTCTAATGACAACTTCCTGACTGGAAATACCGCAAATTACATTGATGAGATGTACATGCAATGGAAGGATGACCCAAAGAGTGTACACGTCTCATGGCAGGTATATTTCAAAAATATGGAAAGTGGTGACATGCCAATGTCACAGGCTTTCACTCCTCCGCCAAACCTAGTGCCACCACCTACTGGAGGCGTACCTTTCAGTATGCCGGGTGCGGGTATGGCTGTTGGAGAGGGTTCCGATGTCATGAACCATTTGAAGGTCCAACTCCTTGTTCGTGCCTACCAGGCTCGTGGACATCACAAGGCCAATATTGATCCTCTTGGTATTCGACGCGAAGCCAAAGAATTTGGCTATAGCAAGCCTAAGGAGCTCCAGCTTGAACACTACAACTTTACTGAGAAGGACCTCGACACAGAATACAACTTGGGCCCAGGTATCCTTCCCCGGTTCAAGAAAGAGGGTCGCGAGAAGATGACATTACGCGAGATTGTTGCTGCTTGTGAGCGGATCTATTGCGGTTCATATGGTGTGGAGTACATTCACATCCCAGATAGGGAACAGTGTGATTGGCTGAGGGAACGTATCGAGATTCCCCAACCTTACAAATACTCAGTAGATGAGAAACGGAGAATCTTAGATCGTCTCATTTGGAGCTCCAATTTCGAAAGCTTTCTATCCACGAAGTTCCCAAATGACAAACGGTTCGGTCTGGAAGGCTGCGAGACTCTTGTACCCGGTATGAAGGCTCTGATTGATCGAAGCGTAGATTTTGGCGTCAAAGATATCGTCATTGGTATGCCTCATCGTGGTCGTCTGAATGTGCTCAGCAATGTTGTGAGAAAACCCAACGAGTCAATCTTCAGCGAGTTTGGTGGATCTACAGGTGCTGAGGACGAGGGATCTGGGGATGTTAAGTATCACTTGGGGATGAACTTCGAGAGACCCACGCCTTCTGGAAAGCGCGTGCAGCTGTCCCTCGTTGCAAATCCTTCCCATCTAGAGGCAGAGGATCCTGTCGTCCTAGGCAAGACCAGAGCCATTCAGCACTATAATAATGACGAGAAGGTACACACTACGGCCATGGGCGTTCTTCTCCACGGTGATGCAGCTTTCGCAGCTCAAGGCGTGGTCTACGAATGTCTTGGCTTCCATTCTCTTCCAGCGTACTCAACAGGAGGCACCATCCATATTGTCGTCAATAACCAAATTGGCTTCACTACTGATCCTCGTTTTGCCCGATCTACTGCCTACTGTACCGATATTGCGAAGGCAATTGATGCTCCTGTTTTCCACGTCAACGCCGACGATGTTGAGGCTGTTAACTTTGTCTGCCAGCTTGCTGCCGATTGGCGTGCAGAATTCCGTCGCGACGTCGTCATCGATATTGTCTGTTACCGAAAGCATGGGCACAACGAGACTGATCAGCCTTCCTTCACCCAGCCGTTGATGTATAAACGCATTCAGGCCCACGAGCCCCAGATTGATATTTACGTCGATAAGCTTCTCAAGGAAGGCACGTTCAGCAAGGAAGATATTGAGGAGCATAGGAAATGGGTGTGGGGTATGTTAGAGGATAGTTTTGCCAAGAGCAAGGATTATGTACCAACTTCAAAAGAGTGGACTACCTCTGCTTGGAACGGATTCAAATCACCTAAAGAATTGGTGACTGAAGTACTTCCCCATAACCCCACTGGTGTTGTTAAGGAGACTCTGGAACATATCGGCACGGTCATTGGAACGGCTCCAGAAGGCTTTAACCTCCACCGAAACCTCAAGCGCATTTTAGCCACCAGAGTTAAGACCGTGACAGAGGGTAAGAATATCGACTGGTCAACTGCTGAGGCTTTGGCATTAGGTTCTCTGGTTAATGAAGGTATGCATGTCCGAGTATCAGGCCAAGATGTTGAGCGTGGTACTTTCTCTCAGCGCCATGCAGTCTTCCACGACCAAGAAAACGAGGCAACATATATCCCTCTCCAGCACGTCTCCAAGGACCAGGGCGCATTTGTCATTTCTAACTCTTCGTTGAGCGAGTTTGGAGTCCTCGGCTTTGAATATGGTTACTCGCTGTCGTCACCTCACGCGCTAGTCATATGGGAGGCTCAATTTGGTGACTTTGCCAACAATGCTCAATGTATCATTGATCAATTTGTCGCTTCTGGAGAAGTCAAGTGGATGCAGAGATCTGGACTCGTGATGTCTCTACCGCATGGTTATGACGGCCAAGGTCCAGAGCATTCATCCGGTCGGATGGAAAGATATCTTCAGCTCTGTAATGAGGAACCGCGCATCTTCCCAACCCAAGACAAACTTGATCGCCAACATCAAGACTGTAACATGCAGATCGCCTGTATGACAAGCCCCGCCAACCTGTTTCACATTCTACGTAGACAGATGAATAGACAGTTCCGAAAGCGTAAGCCAATACACTCTCTCCTTGGAGATAA
>Ga0335075_10006472_pt1 | contig 18098 bp, 13 predicted proteins | sample Lox_Sample_24_FD_206723 | JGI IMG/M metagenome (GOLD analysis project Ga0335075, IMG submission 206723) | Soil microbial communities from Loxahatchee National Wildlife Refuge, Florida, United States - Lox_Sample_2.4 | ecosystem: Environmental > Terrestrial > Soil > Wetlands | place: USA...
GGCGGTGGTGAGGCTGCTGCTGGAGAAAGGCGCTGAGCTGGAGGCTAAGGACTATGGTGATCGGACGCCGCTGTCATGGGCTGCAATAAACGGGCACGAGGCGGTGGTGAGGCTGCTGCTAGAGAAAGGCGCTGAGCTGGAGGCTGGCACTAGATATGGTCAGACGCCGCTGTTATGGGCTGCAATAAACGGGCACGAGGCGGTAGTGAGGCTGCTGCTGGAGAAAGGCGCTGAGCTGGAGGCTAAGGACTATTATGGTCGGACGCCGCTGTTATGGGCTGCAGAGAAGGGGCACGAGGCGGTGGTGAGGCTGCTGCTAGAGAAAGGCGCTGAGCTGGAGGCTAAGGACTATGGTGATCGGACGCCGCTGTCATGGGCTGCAATATATGGGCACGAGGCGGTGGTGAGGCTGCTGCTGGAGAAAGGCGCTGAGCTGGAGGCTAAGGACTATGGTGATCGGACGCCGCTGTCATGGGCTGCAGAGAACGGGCACTAGGCGGTGGTGAGGCTGCTGCTGGAGAAAGGCGCTGAGCTGGAGGCTGACACTAGATATGATCGGACGCCGCTGTCATGGGCTGCAGAGAACGGGCACGAGGCGGTGGTGAGGCTGCTGCTGGAGAAAGGCGCTGAGCTGGAGGCTAAGGACTATGATGATCGGACGCCGCTGTCATGGGCTGCAATAAACGGGCACGAGGCGGTGGTGAAGCTGCTGTTAGAGAAGGGAGCTCAAAACTACAATAATTCATAATTACGAAATCTCTTTATATCATATATATTTTATTATAATAACTTTGATAGAGAGGGTCCTAGGGGACCTGATATTTATATACTATGGAATTGTGCCACCAGATGTATCTAGTATGTTCTAGAGACTGCTTTATAACACCTTTTACTTTGTAACACTCTTGATTTATAATATTCGCTGCCGTCGCCACCCTATTTGTCATATTTCTAATATTTTAGTTTTCTGCTTAAAAATCTCTAGCATACTTAGATGCAGTGCGACGCCAGCTACTTGTAAACTATTATAAAATTGTGTCCCATCACGTGCTGTGCCGTAGTATAGTCACATGTTATTATGCCACGTGCTACCCCGTCAAAATTACTAACGTTACTTCTATAGTTGTACAGAAGATAAAAGTTCCAGCAGCTGCGCACGAAAGGGAAGCCAGTTTCGCTAGCAACTGTAGTTAGAAAGTATTCCCTTCCAAAATCGATGTTAGTACATGGGATAACAAAACACGAATGGTGTCAGCGCCAAAAATGGCTGATGTGGTCTATGCTTAGAATTTTTTTTAGGTGAAAAGGGACAAAGCCGATTTTGAAAGTGACTGTAATTGGGATTATGGAATTGCATTATAGGATTATAGATGGCGCCATATAGGCGTCCTGCGGTATGCTTGGTTTGGTTTAAGGGATCTTATCTTGTCAGCCTTAGTAGGTAACATTGAAGCCACCCGTAAGCGCCGTCCGCGGAAGCACCTGTAAGAGCTGCCTACAGACGCATCCGTGAGAGGTGCCTACAATAGGCGCCCGTTAACTATCGTCACTTGTACGCGCGCAATGTTGAGTCATTCTTTGAGTCATTATTTGAGTGATTTTCATGTGATTCCTTCTTCGCTATGTCCATAAGGAGGGGTCTATCCCCTCGTAGCTTCTACAGACTCAATACAATCAGTTCCCACCCGTTGATTCTCCTGCACACTCGTGAACTGCTCCCTGTCAATGCTGACATATCTTAAATTCCACCAGATCATGAGGCGGCGGGCGGGATCACCCAGGGCAACGGTGTGTGGTTCCACTGGAGATGGACTCGGATACAGCTGGAGTGTCCAACGTACAAGGTATGCATAAGACAACTACGACGAGATCTGGTCTCTAAAAGGCAACTATTCTAGCGGAGTATCAGAGGCGTTTATACTACTGTCTCTCGATTCATTTTAATCCAGTCTAGAGTAATCGAAGCTGTTCAGCACATGATTAATGCGTTTTGAAAATCGTATTCCTTCATCCAGATAGCGAGCCCGTAACTCAAAGAGATTTTTCCTACGTTTGATTGATTGATTGATTTTTCATTTACTATTTTAGCTTAAAAAGCCATGCTAGAGTACATTGTAAATTAAGATATAGAAACCCTCTGGGGAATAAAACTGCTCTTCTATGCTCCGAACGGGAGTCAATGAGGGACAACCTTTGAACCAGTGTTGTAAATTCGTGCTGGGATAGTGGCCTTCGTACGGAAGACCTTGTTGTTGGATAAAAACAGAGTTATAAAGGGGCTCCAGTAGGGGTCGAGTTGTCCCACAGGAGTTCACGAGCAAGGTGGAATTGAGGGAGGATGTTTAGGCCCATCACCCGCCTCACTGCTCTTCTCAGGAGGTTCGCTGTTGATAGAATACTGTTAAGATTGGATGTGGTGCAGAAGGGTTCATTCGTACGATCTAGGTCTGGGCAGGAGAGCATAATGTGCTTAACAGTTTGGTTTGAGTGTCCGCATGAGCAGTTTGGTGTTACGTTTGGTACTCGTTGACGGGCAAGGAATGCATTAAGCCCTATCTTCTCCGTACGAAGCTGTGTGGCCAAAGAGCTTTCTGCCTTTTTTAGGCTATCGTGCAGGTGGAGGTCTTTTAGGGTGTCGTCCCTATTGTGTGCAGCTACTCTTTTATCTGGGGGGACCTTGTTTCTGTACCTAGCCCAGTTCTCAGCCCATTGTTTGTGGGCTATGCTTTTTATTTGTGCATGAGAGGGGGTGCTGGGTTCGTGGTTGCCAGGTTCGAGGGGGTTTGTACGAATGAGTTTGCGGTACTATTCCTGTTTTTGGGTGCCTGGAGTGGTAGGGTGTCGGCAATTTTTCCTACGTTGATTTTGAATGAATCAAATAAATTACCTGCTATGTCACGGTGCTAATACTTGCTGGGCCGGTTTTGACGGGACACTTGATCTCACGAATCCCTTACTATGTTATGTTCCTGAACCGTTCTCATGTATAGTTTATAATATGGTCCTTTTGTCATTTTATTCCATGCGCAATTCTTATCTTTAATCTAATTCCACTAGCCATCCTGTTTCCTTTGTTAATGATTAAGTAGACGTGCAGTGGCATTTTCTATCTCATGGCAGACGTATCAAAGCAACACCACACCACATATCTTTCCACTACCACCGAAGCCTAACGGACAACAGCACTCAAAACAATCATTTTGTAGGAAATATGAGACTCATGAAAGCTCTAAGTATATAGAGACTGTAAACATTATGGGCTTGACTTAATGCAATACCCGCATCTATCTTGCAGGGTCCTGATATACAAAGATCAAAGGCTTTTAGCTCATGCTTAGCATCATTGTACAAGTATGCTTGACGAATCCCTATTGTGCTGGATCATATCATGCCGCTAACTTCCTTCCTTCGTGGAACTTTCTGAAAACGTCTATAACAGCAGTATATACGACAAGCAGAATACCTCCACCTGGGCCCAATCTCAGAACCTTTGGCAGGAAGCCCTTGTACAATGCAGCAAATCCTTCTTCCCTGAGCACGATTGCAGTTGCAGGCCAGGCCCAATTATACTTGGGTATGGAACCAGCGATCTTAGGACTATTCTGAATCCGCGACTTGACAACGTCCATGGGTGTATTGAGAATTGTACCAACGGTACCACCAATCGCTCCAGACGTCAAGTCGTAGAAGATTTGAGTGCTGTTGTTGTGGGCCTTCGGTAAAAGGGCCCGAACTTGGAAGATACACCCAAAATAGCCAGCATTCCATAGAATATGTCTCCAGAGTGTACTTTCCAGACCGTTGTAAAGGGCAAGAGGTCCTTCATTCTTGATAATCTTAGTCACTGCATCGACCATACCAGTGTACTTTCCTGCCGAAGCCTTATCTTGCAAGCGAATCTTTACCAGCTCGAAAGGTACAACGACGAATGCTTCGGTAGCGCCCGCAGTTGCTCCAGTGAGAATCGAGAGGGATTGATTCATTTTGTCCATACCGAACATCCTGCGGTAGACCTGGCCCCATTTGTCGTTGGCGGCAAACTTCGTAGCTCGCTTTGGAGCTTCCATGAGAATTGGGGCTTCGATGCCACGGTAGAGGCGTGAGAAGCTGTAAGGTTAGCTTCCATTGTGAAACAAGATTGGGGCACCATCTCACCCTTCATTCTTTACTATCTTCCGAAAGCAATCCAACATACCAGTATAGTACTCATTGCCGGCTCCTTTTCCAGTTTGTAATTGACTGATAGTTCCAAGTCAAAACTGCGTCAAGCTATTATCTCTAATGAGGAACTTACATTCTCGTTTTAACGACATCCAATGGGTACCTGTTGCATCAACGTCAGTGTCGGTTCCTTTGGACAACGGTTTAGAACACTGACATAACCAGGATCTATAACCAAACATGATCAGAATAAGCTTCTTGTTATCCTAGTGTAATCTACTCACCTCAGACACTCCAGCGATAGCGCCTATATGTATCAGCAATAAATAATGACAGATCAGGGTTTATATGACTGACCTGCACCAAACTGGTATATGAAAGGTAACGGCTTTTTGTCTGACGTCATGACTGCCGGCGGTCCTATGTCACGAATAAGCAATTGGCAATCTCCCCATTTCAATGCATACCCTTTAGGATTCGTACCTTGAATATTCAGGGAAAGTTGTTGTTTTGGGGTGCAATTCTCTTTTTCTTATCGAGTGTTGCGATATCGCTTCAGAATTGAGTAACGGGAAAAGATAACTCCGCCAAAATAAAAGCTTGTAGAATCACATGATCTGGCGAGAAGCATTGTAAACGCGCCGACCCAGCAAACGAAAGCGCGACACAATAGATATTCTACTTAATGCAGACGCGACTTCCACGTTTAAGACGCGTCTTTTTGGGATATGCCTCTGCAAAAGTCATTCTCGGAGCAGAATCATTCTTTAAAAGTGAGCTTTCTCCGCCAATGCAATTCTGACGTATTTCTAAAATGTACCAGCGACCTCGAACTCAATGGCAGCGCAACAGGAGTTATCCAAACCCTCAAATCCGAGATGAAGTTAGAGAAGCTAAATCGGCACAAGAAGAGACTCGAGTACCCATTTCCGCGGCGACGAAGAATAAGCTGAATATATTTCAATTCGGAGCGAACTCTAAAACCCCAGAATCTAACAAGTCGCTGGCGAAGCAAATAACATTCAGTATCCCGTCGGACGACAAGGAGAACACCGTGCTGGGAAAAGCTCAAGGTAGCTTGGAGTCTGGGGGTCATCATGTGTCTCAATTGGCTTCCCGGCAGGACAATGCACCCCATGGGATTAATCCTCCAACTACTCCTGCTGGGAGGCTGGCGTTGCCTGACCTAATTGGAATGGTAGATGTACAATGCGTAGAGCAAGAGATCTCCCCATATGAACGCATTATGTGGGATCATGATGCAAACGCAGTCCACAGTTCAGCATCATCCTACGGAGCGCTAAAGAGAGTCAAAAAACGTGCGCGAAGCTCGTCACCTACTGCATCGTCACCCGCACAGGCATCGTCTCACTTTTCTGGAAAAAGTACTTTCGACCTGCATCGCCTCGATCTTTCTCTAAAGACGCCGCAAGTAGATCCTGTAAACGATCTCTGGGGCCGATACGGTCTGGATATTGAACAAACAACTGTAGAGGGTCCACCGTTACCCACCCTTGCACATATAATGTATACCTCGTCACCTCAAAGTTCCAAGGACGGCGTTCTCTCCAGGAGTGAAGGCAGTATGAGAAAGTCAATGGGTAGGTCAAGTAGTTGTGGAACAGATTGGCCAAAAAGAAGGAAACTTGTCGTGGCGGAGGAGCAGGCCTTAGAGGACGTTTTTACAGAGTCTTTCAATGCGGAACCATCGAGGTTGTCTCTAGTGAGTGCACTTCTTGGAAAGGTGCAAGACGGATACAGCAGCACAGGAAAGCCAAAACGAGCCATGGAGCCTTCAAGCTCGTCGCCAGTGGGGAAAACAGCATTTCTTTCTGGGCGGGAAGAGTGCTCGCCACTTCGTCAAGTACTCGATCAACCAGCCATGTCTTTCAATGATGTGGAGGTCCCAGTTCATTGCCCATCACCTGGGGAAGTTGAACCTGCAGATTCAGCGAAACGGCTGAAAGTCGATTCAGATTCATCGGATTACGGGGGCTTTGATGATGAGGCATTTGAAGAGAGCATGGTTGAAGTGCCGATTACAAATTCCGTTTCCGGGTCTGTAAGTCTTCTTAAGGGAGGTACACAGACGCAAACGCTCTCGTGGGATGAACCACACGTTAGACTCTCTGCTGATATGGGCATGACGCATGATCCAGCGTCCCGGAAGAACGAAGACGAAGATTTTGGTGATATTGATGAAGAAACCAGTGCCGAAGATTTAGAAAATATCGTTGCTAGGTACGATTTGGGACTGCCAGCTGAAGATGCAATGTCTTCTACGTTGACTAGAGGAGTAAAGGGGGTTGAAGACGGAGCGTCTAAGTTAGTAGCTGAGACAAAGGTCTCTGGCTCTGGCACTGAGTCTGAAGATGAGTTTGGAGATAGCTTTTCCGACACTGACTTTGAAGCTGCGGAAGCGGCCGCGACTCAGTCATTGCAGCACTCAGCAAGTAGTCAGGCCCCTGTACGTATCGAATTTTTATAGTAAATATCACGAATGACATCTTGCTAAGATAATGCAGTCTACCCAGAAAGCCAGAGCTATTCAGCGTTATCTTGTTACTAATGTTCTGAAAAGCTTCTATGAGACGCCACAAGGCAAATCACGCCCAGAGCTGGTTCGTAGTGTTCGGATAAAGTTGTTGACACAGCTAATGAATGTAGGTATTATTTGTTGAAGGTGAAGGGACGAAAGATGTTAAAAGTCTTCATCTTCGGGATGGTTGGTATGAGACTCCAGCAACGCCAAAGGCCTATGTGCACGTCATTGGCGAATTCAAGTCCAACCAATGCATCATTGACGATGATCACAACATGCTAATCCTGCATCCTGACTATTTGATATCTTCGACAGTTGTGGCAGATTCTTTCAGCTGTACAAGGCGTGCGGTACTTCAAGATCGAGTCAAAGCGACCAATACTGCAAGTCCGCCTCTTGTATATGGTACAATTCTTCATGAGATCTTTCAGGCAGCAATGATGGCTAATCGATGGGACTCCGAGTGGCTGAATGAGCTCATCGAATCCATTACCAAACGGCATCTGGAGGATCTATATACCATCAAATTACAAATTCCACAGGCTGTGGAGTATCTACAAAGCAAAATGGGTGAGCTGCAGTCTTGGGCGGAAGTGTTTGTCGCGTCTCAGCCAAAGGTATGTCCCAGTCGTAGTCACACAATTCAATGCTGATCATGAATAGCCGGAGGCCGTTGTCAATGGTGGTAACGGCACGTCAGCCACAATGTGTGTTTCCAAATTACTCGATGTCGAGGAGCATGTATGGTCCCCAATGTATGGCCTTAAAGGAAATATCGACGCTACCGTCCAGGTGACTATGAAAGATGGTAAGGACAGTCGGACCTTGACTGTACCATTTGAGGTTAAGACAGGAAAGAGTGTCAATGCCTCTCATCGGGCGCAGACAGCTCTCTACAATCTGCTCTTGTCAGACCGATACGACATTGATGTGGCGTATGGTATATTGTACTACATGGAGACATCAGAAACACATCGTATTCCAGCTATACGTCATGAAATACGACACATGATCATGCAAAGGAATGATTTGGCATACTTTGTTCGAGAGCGTCACGCACAATTACCCCCAATGCTCAAGAAAGAAAATCTGTGCAATCGGTGCTACGCACAAGTACCATGCTTCATATACCATCGGCTTGCTGACGACGGCGATGGCGAGACAAGCAGAATGAGGGGCAAGTTTGACGAGGTTGTCAAGCACCTTACTCCGAAGCATAAGGAGTTTTTTCTCAAATGGGATGATCTATTGACGAAGGAGGAGAGAGAGAGTCTTAAGTTTAGGCGTGAACTCTGGACAATGTACAGCTCAGAACGGGAGAAAGTTGGCAGGTGCTTCTCAAATGTCATCATTGAACCGGGATCCGCGTACGAGGAGCAGAACAACCCCAAGATCAACCGATTCCAATATACGTTAATCAAGGAATCCCCACAACCAACGTTCTCATTCCTCGACTCTCAGATTACGGTGGGAGAGCCAATAGTCGTTTCCGACGAAAGAGGAAACTTTGCACTAGCCAATGGTTTCGTTACCAATGTCAGGAAACGACGAATTACTGTTGCAGTAGATCGTCGTCTCCACAATGCCAGAATACGCGGACCTGGATTTGACGAGGTTAATAATCAGTGTTTTGCCAGCATTATGGAAGTGGCTGGGGAAGAGTCTTCTCGGGAAGAATCGAAGAGCAAGATCATGGAACCGCTGTTGCGTTACAGACTAGATAAGGACGAATTTAGCAACGGCATGGCGACCGTCCGGAACAACCTTATTCAAGTCATGGCAGAGGGACCGTTCGGTTCACGACAGATACGAAGCCTTGTTGTAGACTTGATAAAACCACAGTTCAAGCCTCACTCAACTGCATATACATTGATTGACCGTGCAAACATCAATATCGACCAACGGCGAGCAATCGAAAAAGTTATGAGCGCCCAGGATTATGCTCTGGTTTTGGGTATGCCCGGGACAGGGAAAACCACTACTATTGCCCACATCATCAGAGCTTTAGTGTTACAGGGGAAGAGCGTCCTCCTTACCTCATATACGCACACTGCAGTGGATAATATCCTTTTGAAACTAAAGGACGACCAAATCCCAATCCTTCGACTTGGCTCCATCGCTAAGGTGAATTCCGAAGTTAAGGACTTTGCGTTACTAGCAGATAGGCCAAAAGCAACATTTGAGGAGTTGAGAAGCTCGTGGCACGATTCTCCTGTTGTGGCAACGACTTGCCTAGGCATTAACCATCCTATATTTAACGAGCGAACATTTGATTATTGCATCGTCGACGAAGCATCTCAGATTACATTGCCTGTATGCTTGGGCCCGATACGCATGGCCCGTACCTTCGTGCTTGTTGGTGACCACAACCAGCTGCCGCCCCTGGTACAAAATGAGGAGGCTCGAACAGGTGGCTTAGATATCAGCCTTTTCAAGCATCTATCAGATATACATCCATCTTCCGTGGTAAATCTTGAGCACCAGTATCGAATGTGCGAGGATGTAATGTCTTTGAGCAACAATCTGATCTACGACGGTCGTCTCAAATGTGGCACTCCTGAAGTAGCTGCTCGCAGTATCGTCATACCGAATATTAACGCCCTTAGGAGTTATCACTACTCTCCGTTAATGTTTTCCCCAAATCGAAAGACGATCTGTGTCGGTTCAATTCAAGGCCGATGCTGGCTTCACGATCTCATCGAACCTGCAACGAAAGTGAGCTTTGTCAACACTGACACCCTGCTTCCTCTATCCCGCGAGGAAGCAAAGGGGAACCGAATAGTTAACTCTACCGAAGCGAAAATCTGCGTACAGCTTGTCGAAAGCCTACTCAGCGTTGGTGTCCCTGCATCCTCCATTGGTGTAATGACACATTACCGATCGCAATTAGCGCTCCTCAAGCACGGCCTCCGAGCTCACAGTGATATAGAGATGCACACGGCAGATCGGTTCCAGGGCCGAGATAAGGAAGTCATCATCCTAAGCCTAGTGCGCAGCAATGAAGCCAAGAGCATTGGAGAACTTCTGAAAGACTGGCGGAGAATCAATGTAGCATTCACGAGAGCGAAGACTAAGCTTCTTGTCATTGGGAGCCGCGAGACCTTGAAGGGGAACGCGAGCGAGGAAATGGTAGCCAGGTTCGTGCGACTGATGGAAGAAAAGGGTTGGATATATGATTTACCGAAAGGGGCGTTGGAAAGCCACTTGTTTGATGACTTTGCGACGCAAGCCACAGCTGGGAGGGATCAGCCGTCGGGGACGCAATGGAAGAATTTTGATGAAGAAAAGAGCGATCATTTCCATGCGCCCCTAGAGGGGAAGGAAAACGTGAGGCCAGGCCCGAAACGGGCAAAGGTGTCTAATAGGGCATTGTTGGCGGGGAAGCCGGTGTTAAGAGATATCGTGAATGACTCGTTCGGTGCATAAGGGATGGTCTTGCATATGCATTTTCAGGGAATAGATAGTTTGAGTACCAGCATAGGATATATTATGAGTAATGGATATCATATAAGGATTATTACACAGCTTCAGTGACTGGTATTGCCATCAAGTCCTGTCGAAGCCATGAGTTTCGCCTCATCACAATCGTCCTCGTCGACAGGATCGAAACCAACTTCGCCACAGATAGCTTTGGTATACCTTACCATACATTCCAATCGCTCGACACAATTCGACAAATTTTGAGAATACGCAAACTGGTAGACCTCTGCAAATTTACGGCCGACTCCTTTCTTGGGAACTACGCCTGCCATGGACCGCGCATTAGCGTATTCTATTTCCACCTCTGCCATCCGATCTAAGAGCTTCTTTCGGGCGGCAGCAGCACTGGGCAAATATTTTGGGACTTTCCGATTTCCTCTCAAGGCACCGGCCAGAATATATAGGTTTAGCAGAATGGTAGCCACGGCATCGCGGCGAAATGGGAGTAGTACCTCAGATGCGTTGACGCTGTCCGACATGTAATTCGGGTGAAAGAACAGAGATGCCTGTCGGACTTCAATAAGGTGCTCGAAGAAGGACTCACAATTCTCGATGAGTGCAGAATAGGGTAGAGGGTTGAAAGGCCCCCGTAGCCGAATTTCGTGACGAGTCAGCGCCTGCGAGATCGTCAGCTCTCTGGCTACATTAATTGATCGCATGATGTAATTTACCATAAGCTGTCTAATCCTCACATATCCCTCCCTCAATCTTCCTTCGATCTCTTCGCTTCGAGCGATGTCTTCCTCTCCTGGGGCATGACCATCTTCATAGTAAATGTACTTCGAGACCACTCCGCGGTAAATAATGGCCGAGTGGAATAGCATGGCACTAATGGATTTCCGCAATTCATGTCTAGCAACAAATGGCCAGAGGACCCAGTTAACGACAACAGCAGAAACGACGCCGACCACGATTGCCACACCAAGCGACCAGGATAATGTTACAATGGGCAAACTACCTCGCATAGTATAGGCATCTAGGGAAACCACGGTAAAGCTTATACACCCTAGAAGGTCTTAGTGTCCATAATTTTTTGTCGTTGGCATTAGAAACCTACCTACAAGCCCAGAGCGAGGATGCGTACTGCGCGAAAATCTGTATAACATTGGGATCATATAGACCACAGCAAAGACAGCCATCACATAAGGGTTCCCATTTCCTGCGGCATAAGAAAAGCCACCCCATGCAGCTCCAATGACTCCGCACAGTGACCGCGTTACAAGATCTTGGAAATTGCCTCCTACCCTATAATTTGTCAGCCAAAGGATATGAATTCTGCCGTAAGCAGAGGGAAATAGGTCATGTTGCTGACGATAAGGAGAGCAGGGACAGGGAAAAAAAGTAATCATAAGAAGGGAAGTGGTGATGAGAAAGGTGGACAGGACAGGAGTCCATCTATCAAAGAAAATTTTAAGACTCGAACCGGAAACAACACGCCAACAAAACCGTTGATTTGAAAACCATGAAAAGGGCTGTTTCTTCAAAGCGTACCGTGGGTGCATCATGAACCAGACCATTATCACGGCCCACCAAGCTTGGTATCGATTATACCACCCAGCCGATTGCTCCAACCAAGCAGGAACTGACAGTAAAGATGTCGCCATTGCCACCTTAAGAGCAAATCGTGTTTCGAATCCTTGAAGCCGGTGCAATCCGAGCCAAAGCAGATACCGGAAAGACTTTTTGTTTGCAGTTTCCCGATCTATAATGACCTCTTCTTCTTCCTTGTACTCTTCTAACGACGGACTCCCAATTACACCATCTTTCTCTCGAGGCAATGGTTGATATATACTTTTCTGCAAATCGTGCATTAGACGATTCAGCTGCTTCTGGCTGTGAAAGAAGAAACCAGCAGTGACTCCGCCACGATCATGGCGAACTTGAGCGTTGGTCCGTTGAAGGCTCCAGAAAGAAGGAAGATAAAATCGCCATCCCCTATTCTTCTGCTGCATTTTCATGACTGCCACCAATAGATCTTCTATGCTGTTCGCGGCCTGCCGGACGGGATTCATGAATAAGAAATATTTCACGAGTTCTGGATGATCCGAGTATGTCGCTGGCAGCTGCCGATTTTCCATAAGTAGATCATGCTCCTCATCAAATTTGAGCATGGCCATCCGAATGTTTGTCAAAGCACCTACAATATCAGAGGACACGTTTTCCGGAGGACCCAGATACTTTCTATAGCCTGACATATCTAAGAGTACAGCATCACAGCTGGATATGGCGATCCGCATCCACGAAAGGAGCTCTTTCACCGGACCTGCCATTTTGTGGGCAACGAGCCTCACTGCGTGATCACTCTCCGGCGTCGGTTCTAATGCCGGCTCTGGCGCATGGATATCAATTTCTATGATTGCTGCCGCCGAGTTGCTTTGTGTGGTCATCTTGTCTGTCTCCATCTGATCTTGTTCGCTCTCAGTATGATCAGCATGTTCGAGGTCTTCAAAAAGGTTGGACTCTGGTTTTAATGCGAGCAGTGATCTCACAACCGACTGCATAAGATTCCGCAATGACGCAATGTCAGCTGGACTAAACCTGGTTACTGATATGTCAAGCGCAAGATCTCGGTATGCTTGCGAGAGATTGACGAAAGTCAGGGCCAGCTGCCGGTGTAATGCCACAACGTCAGTTCGAGGAAATCTGAGACCGTCCTGCATAGTAGCAAAGGCATCATGTAGGGCCACAGCAATTGGACGTGCTCCAGCGTCTGGAAAGATCGTACAGCAGACAATCAAGCATATTGCTTGGCCAATTACCCAAGGAATGCCGTAGGACAGTAGTTTTGACCAAGCCACCGTCCTTGAGATATCGGCAAGGCAGGTGTATATGACGGAGATGCCCGCGGCGATAACCAGCTGGTAAAGTCTAATGAAGTAAGATCTGAGAGCCGCTGCAGTGCCCATGAAAAAGAAAAGGAATGTTGCAAGCACCCCTCCATAGCCATTGGCAGCAATAGATGATGAATCTGATAGGTACAAAGCGAATGCACCCCACCCTAGGCCAGAAGCGGTGCCCAATATCGTTAAGATGGTGCCATCAATTTGTGCTCCAACTGTTCGTCCCGGGTGATTTATAATCGTACTTAAAACCATGATTTCCCTATACTTTCCTAACCAGTCACCAGTAACTGGCACAATACAAAGAACATATGCAATGAAAAAAGCCAAGAATGATCTAGTGAGCTGGATGCCAGCTCGCGTCCTTGTAACATTGTAAGTAGCACTCTTGATGTCATGCCATTGCTTAGGGAGAAAATGTGATGGTGAGAGTGGGTGCTGCTTCTTAAAGGCTGCGGGAAGAGTGTACTCTGCCATCCTCATGAGATCCTCTTGATCGCTCGTTGGTGGCTTGAGAAAGAGGCCATCAAAAAAGCCATCACGATACTCCTCGACACCATATGTCTCTAGTTCAAGGTTGAGGTCTTGAAGAAGGTGCTCGAGATGGATCTGGCTCATGCTTACTCGCGGGGTTGGAGCCACAGAGCCTTCAGGGGTTTTTGCCAATCCGCCGAGAGACGTCCTGGATTGGCGCGGGCTATGCTTATAAGACCCCATATAGATGCTTGAACTTGCTGACGCTGGCAGTACATCTTGGACTCGAACATGCTTTCCTTTGCTCGGAACCCCGGTAATATGCTGATTGAGACCCCGGATACTGTTAGCTTCACCACCCTCCTTCGAATTGAGCTTGAAGAGCTTCCTGGGCCTGGACTTCGGCCCAAAACCGGGCGAAGTAACGATCACCTCCGGTGGCTCGCCTTCCTCTTTGTTATGAGTTGTTGCCATTGGCACAAATTGATCTGCCCGAGCATGATGTCTTATATACTAGACGTCGAACCAGCCCGGCTCCAAAACTCTGATGTCATTTTTGAAGCACTTGAGGCTCCTTTGCTACGCCGATACACAATCTCATCGGGCACGGCCCACCAATCCACTTCGGAAGACGGTTTTTCCATCAGAGAGGACAAGGGGCATAAGGCGTTGAGGCGACAATCCGACGCCCGTGCGCGCTCGGGTAATTGTGGCGAAGATGAAACAATTTCACAACGCGCCCATGACTGCGAGACATCGAAGAGGGGAAGCGTGGTGACCAGCCGCAACAATGGTGGACCTTAGCTTGCTTGCTGCGGGCGAGATTGAAATAGGGGTTCTAGCGGTTCAAAAGGACTTGGTAACTGATCTCCCGTCGGACGAAGAGTCGGTGTTGTCAAATCCTTTCGGAGAGCGCGACGCCGATCTGCAGAATGACGGCGAGATTGAGGCTGAACCTTCCGAATCTTTGTCATGGCTAGAAGATGTCTTGGAAGAAGTTGGTGACGAGCAGCTTTTCGACGGCGGTAGGTCATAGTATGCCTCTTTTATCTCTTGCATTGTCTAATATGTCTACAGAGAAAGACGCTTGTACTCTTGAGGAAGCGCGCTCGTACAGACAGCTCTTGCATTCAGTAGGCCCGGAGCAATTTTTCAGGGACACAGTGGGGAATGCCACAATCTCTCCCAGGAAGCTTCTCACTGCATTTGGTATTCGCGCCCCGCTCTTCCTTGATGATGGTCCAGATGATGTGGACGCATATTATGGTCTACTCCGCCTTGCCTTTCAACGTGAGCTTTCGAAGCGAATGAAGTTACCACAATACAACTCAATCGATGATGCAGTTCAGCTGCTCAAGAGCTCTCAGAACATTATTGTCTTGACTGGTGCGGGCATTTCAACCTCACTTGGCATTCCAGACTTCAGATCGAAGGATGTCGGTCTGTATGCGAAGCTTGAACATCTTGGTCTCGCAGACCCTCAAGATGTCTTTGACATAAACTTATTCCGTGAGGATCCGAGCATCTTCTACAGTATTGCACGGGACATTTTACCGTCAACTGATCGTTTCTCGCCAACACATGCGTTCATTCAGCTCTTGCAAAAGAAAGGCAAACTCCTTACTAATTACACCCAAAACATTGACAACATTGAAGCAAAAGCTGGAATACTTCCCGAGAAGCTCATACAGTGCCATGGTTCTTTTGTCACTGCCTCTTGCATTAAGTGTGGAGCTCAAGTTCCAGGTGAAGCTATCTTCCCTGAGCTCAAGGCAGGCAATATCCCACGATGCAATCGTTGCATTGAGATCATTAAAGCTGGCCAAGCTTCAACAGGTATGAAACGGAAAAGATCCAAGAACGGTGTGGAGAAGAAGCGTCAACGGCGATTCGAAGGCAGCTCCAGCAGCTCTTCGGATGAAGATGATGACATTCCCGAACCTGGCGTCATGAAGCCCGACATCACTTTTTTTGGTGAGGCCCTTCCGGACACTTTCTCGGAGCGCCTTACGAGTCATGACAAGGACCTCGTTGACCTCGTCATCGTCATTGGTACCTCATTGAAAGTGGCTCCCGTCTCTGAAGTCGTGCCTTATCTTCCGGCTCACATTCCTCAGGTGTACATCTCCCGTACGCCAGTTTCACATGTTGAGTTCGATGTTGACATGCTGGGCGATTGCGATGTGGTTGTTGCGGAGCTTTGTCGACGCGCTGGATGGGACTTGCAGCACGAGATGATTCCGCAGGATCAGAAAGTTATTGTTGAGACTCACGAGGCTTTGCAGTCGAGACACTTCTTCAAGGAGCATAAGGATGAGTGAACGGAGTTAATGCATTGTACAGGCGTCATTGATCATTTGTGGTGTTCAGGGCTTGAAAGGCACTTGCATGGGTATAAAGGCATAGATGCGGCGTGTTCTAAGTGGCTACAATTCTATGGCGTGCTATCGATATGGGTGTACAATAATCAATGCCACCTCAGTCGATTTTATGATGCAAATTTATATTTCCAGCAGAATGTGCTTATGTCATCTATATTCTTGGTTTCCACATCACAGTAGTATTTTTATTTCCTGCCTCGGAACATGACCATTGGAATGATGTCTCGATTAGCATTATAAGCTACTTCCCCACTTTATTGTCTCATACCCGCCGAGATCCACAAGGCATATTTTGACCAATGCCAAGGTGCTTCTCGTACGATGTACCATCACTAGCATTAATTATCTGTTGTTTGCCTAGAGCACATACTTGTTGATCGACAGCACCGCCCTTCTCAGTAGTACTCTACTCCCTGTAACCTTCCACTCCAAGCATAGCAAAGCACCATAACCCTGCCTCCACATCAACCTAGAGCATCGAAAGCACAGCCCCCCAGGGTCTAGGCTTCTTAATTGTTCAGCGATCGATATCCTTAAAGCCAAATACCCTAATCGCCAAGCTCCTCGGCACAAAGAAAGGTATTATTCGAGTTACCGCTCTGAATTCTGTCTTACTTCTCCCCTTTTCGGTAGATACATACCTACACAGCTCCCCTTTTTCCACAGTTAGCCACGCTCTGATCGTGAGCCTCGCGGTTCGCCCACATTGAAGAATTCTGCCAATCCGATCCGCCTCGGGTATTTGAGCGTCATGCACCAACCCCGGTTAGCAAGAAATTTAAGCTTGTTCGAGAAGGGGCCAGGGATATTTTCCGGCAAGTGGGACATTTTGCCCAGATGCTGAGAGTGGAGAATTATCTTGGCTAGTATTTTTGAGCGCTGTGATACTGGGTATGCTTTGATGGCTCATGAAAAAAAACTTTGACAATTCAGGTGGCAAATTTTGCTGCTCACGCGTCACCGTGCTTTTGCTTGAAACTATGCTTTTTGACCCTCGGGCGCCGATGAGAACTGTCCCACGGATGAGTGGCCGAGAGAGGCGTTGTAACGCAGATGATGGCTAAGTACTAGCCAGCTTTTTATCTCTCAGGTAGTATTAACTTGGTTGAGAGCGTCGGATGCTACGGGATTTCAATGCTAGTGTAATATACTCGATATCTTACTAGGCTGAAAAGTGGTCATCAAATGGGCCTCAGCCTCGCAGCCACGTAAATGTTGAATATACTATCCGAGCTGGCCGTGACAAATTCCACGCGCAGTTTAGGCCCCTCACAGTTGATAGAGTCATCAGATCTTGTGATATGTGAGTCAAGAGAAAAGCTTGGGGGCTTATCGTTTCACTTCAAACGCATGATGGCGGTCTTTTGATGAATGCAACATTACATCACTGGCTTCTGTAATGTACAGTATATAGGGTATGTATCTGATGCGATACCGAACAGGGGTTGCTAACCCCTGTCGAATTAGTTGCAAGGTACCAGCGGGAATTGGCGAGCTCTCCATCGAGATCTGGACGACATCATAGAATGTAAATAGGTAAAAAATTAATATCAACTCTTAAGTATTGTCGTGTTTCTAATTGTCATTCATTCCAGTCATTATTACGAAAATTGTGTGCCATCTTCCAAGCGCGTGTTGGGTCGTGCTAACCGCCAGGATTGAGGATTGGCTCCACGGCGAGGTCAGACGTCAACAGATTGAGGCAGTGCAAAATAAACGATTGCCTGGCGCCAGGTTCTCCTCTCCTTCCCCGTCCGTCTTCGCGCGAAGTGATAAGTCGATTTTTTTTTGGGTCCTGGCAATCGCCTATCGGGCGCTACTGAGCATTGGCTCTATTTGTTATGTCTCTTCCTTTTCACCGATCCAAAACTCATCGGTTCTTTCGCTTCGGACAGTTAATAATTGTCGAGATGCAGAGCACCTCCAATCGTTTCTCTCCACGAAGCCATTCCACAAAACTCGTATAAAAGACCTTAACGAGGATCAAGATTCTGTCTTAAGCTCTGAGACCTGGCTGGGCGATTGTCTGATGCGCAATTACTTATGAAAGGTAAGGAGCTTGTTTTCTACTTCCGGTAAGCTGTGGAGACTGTCAACAAAGTTGCTGGGGTTTGAACTTCATACTGATGGAGAGACGAGTTGGCCGGCTCGCGCGGCCAAGACTTTTGTTAGGGAACTCTTTCTTGGTCGCGGCTTAGCTTCAAAAGCTTTGGCAGATTC